>Ga0209417_1000346_pt1 | contig 117399 bp, 122 predicted proteins | sample RifGroF2_FD_184002 | JGI IMG/M metagenome (GOLD analysis project Ga0209417, IMG submission 184002) | Groundwater microbial communities from Rifle, Colorado, USA - Groundwater F2 (SPAdes) (version 2) | ecosystem: Environmental > Aquatic > Deep subsurface > Groundwater | place: Rifle, Colorado... | reverse complement strand
GGTGATAAAACTTCTCTCCATACTCCAGGGCTTCTTTATTTGTCCAAGGTTTTTTCTCGACAATCAAATGTTGAAAGCGTTCAAGAAGGAGAGCGAGTCGTTCAAGATCTGGAATGGAGAGTTTGCCAGTCGCCTCGCGGAGGAGGTCGGGCTTGCCAAGAGATTCTCTTGGTATCCCGTGAACCTCGGTGAAGGTGATGATCTCTTGTCGTAGAGTTTCAAAATGCGCGCGGTGTTCTTTGGGAAGAGAATCACGAACACTTGAAACCGAATCCATGATGGCTTCGTGGAGGTTTGCTGAAGTACGCTGGGCCCCTGCCTCCGCAGGGGCGGCAGACAGAGAAGATTCTGAAGTTGGTCGAAAAAGAGACATAGACATCAAAGATTATTATTCCAAGTTTATCATTCGCTCTTCATGTGTGCGAACGAATAGCAACGCTTTGGACAAGACCCATCATTCCCAAATAAAAAACCAAAGAACTTCCTCCATAACTAACAAGAGGAAGTCCGAGTCCGGTCACGGGGAGTAAACCGATGTTCATCCCCACATTCACCACAAACTGCAAAAACAATACGCTCCCTATCGCCAATAAAAGATATTGTCCAAACGCATCCCTACAACGCCGAGCAATCACAAACAAACGATAAAATAAAAGCGCAAACGCCCCCAATAAAACGCAGACCCCCACAAACCCAAGCTCCTCTGCAATCACGGCAAAAATAAAATCCGTTTGGCTTTCGGGAATAAACTTCAACTGACTTTGTGAACCAAATCCAAGCCCGCTCCCAAACCACCCTCCTGCTCCAATACCAATCATGGCTTGTGTCACATTATATCCTTGACCCAACGGATCTAAAGAAGGATCTAAAAAAGTTAAAATACGCGCTTGCTGATAATCTGCCAAAAAAAAGAACCAAGAAATCACCCCCACCACTATGCCCGTCAAAAGCAATAAAAAAACCTGTTTGCGTCTCATACCGGCAAAAAGAGAAAGCGTAAACCAAAGTCCACAGAGTAATAAAGCAGAACCCAAATCAGGCTGTAACAAAGCAAGGATAACCGGAGGGAGAATAAGTAAAATACTTTTGAACAATTCTTTTCCTCCCAAAAATCGTTTGGCTTGTTGTTGATAATAAGCGGCAAGAGCAGCGGTGAGAGCCACTTTCATATACTCGATGGGTTGAAAGCTAAACCACCCCAAATCAAACCAACCTGTGGTCCCGCGAATCGTTGTGCCAAACCACAAAACGCCGATCAAAAATAAGATCCCCAACAGATAAAGAAAAAATGCTTGGCTACGAAAAAAAAGATAGGACGTGGAAGAAAAAAGAAAAAAACACACAAGACCAATCACCAAAGCGATCGCTTGTTTTTTCACGGTAAGAAAATCGCTTCCCTCTTGAGAGAGCGCCACAGAATAAATGGCTGCCAACCCAAAAAAAATCAAAATCCCCATGCTCACCAGAAGCCATCCGTCCATCCGCCTCCACAGGTGAAGAGAAAAATGCATACAAGAAAGATGGTATCACTCTTTGGCCAAAAAAAAGAATCCCCATCTCCTCGATGAGAATTCTGTCTTTCTAGAAAGAGACTCGCGCATCAATACTTTGTTTTCCTTGAAGCTCTTGATAGACCTCTGGGTCAAATAAGTTGATGAGAGGAATCACCTCATATGTACTGACACTTGGCACCACACCAAACCAATTCACCACCACTTGTTTTGTTTCTCCCGCGTCCAAGGTGGACACCTCGGTTCTGTTGACCCCTACCACACTTCCTCCTCGGAACAATAATAAATACAAAGGCACTTCATAAAATCCGTACGGACCTTCGTTGGTTATTGTAAATGTCATGCGCCCAATTCTTTTACCGTTAAGTTCAAAAGAAGGGTCAAAAGAAATATCTGTTACAGCCAATCGAAAATGATCTTCTTGCCATTCTTCATACACCGGAATTGTATGAACATCTAATCGGTGCCATCTGACTTCTTGTATCTCAATAGACACGGATGTAAGAGGTATAGAAGAAGTAATGAAAAAAGCGACCAGGGGTGTTTCACCGGAAGGAAGTACAAACTCTGTCCCCTTCTCCCTAATCTCTCCGGAGGAAAAAACGTAATCCACCTCGGCCCACCAGTGATCGTTGGGATTAGTGACCTCAGCATAAAAATCATATCGGCTGTCTCCCAGGGACAAAACGCGTGCACCGGAAAGTTGTAATGATTCCGCTTGCTGACTTATGGCAAACGCATGCGTTTCACTGGAGCCTGAAGTTACCATTTGTGCCACAGCCTGCTCATCACCAGACGAGCTTAGTAAAAAAGCATCAGACAAATTCCATACAACAAAAAGAAGCAAAAGAACTTCGGCCGCCATAACGACCAAAAGACCTGTTTGCTTTAGAGTAAATCGATGTTCTATCCACCAATGCCGCCATTTGTATTCGCGGGCATAGGTCTTCTCCTCGGGAAGAAGAATGTGTGATTCCTCCTGTGTCATATAACTTCTTTAGTATAGCATGATCATGCGACAAAAAAGGGAGGAACCTGTTGATGAATCTGGGAAGAACTCATGGATTTATCCATCAAAACATGCTAATCTGATGGCAGCTTTCAGCGTCTAATACTCGGTGGGAAACCGCCTCTTTGTATTTTTTCTATGCCTCCAAAAGGAAAAAAATCAGATAAAAATGCGTCCGCTTACAGCGCAAAACAAATCACCGTCTTGGAAGGGTTGGAACCGGTGCGCAAACGCCCGGGCATGTATATCGGATCGACCGGCCCCTCCGGACTTCATCATCTTATTTGGGAAGTGATGGACAATTCTTTTGACGAAGCTATGGGAGGATATGGAAAAGAAATCACTTTGCGCCTTCTCCCCGACCACATGGTTTCAGTGGAGGATCATGGTCGTGGTATCCCGGTTGATATTCATCCACAGTTTAAAAAATCTGCCCTCGAGCTTGTGCTCACCAAACTCCATGCCGGAGGAAAGTTCGGTGGAGGAGGATATAAGGTTTCCGGAGGTCTCCATGGCGTGGGCGTCTCAGTAGTCAACGCTCTTTCTGTATATCTCAAAGCCGAAGTCAAACGTGATGGAAAACTTTGGATGCAAGAATATCAATGTGGCCGACCCCGCGCCAAAGTCAAACCTGTCAAAAAACTCGCCAGTCTGGAAACCGGAACCATCATCACCTTTCAACCTGATCCCACGATTTTTGAAACAACCGAGTTTCATCTTCCCACCATTATCAATCACTTGCGCCAACAAGCTTATCTCACCAAGGGCATTAAATTGGATGTGATTGATGAGCGCGATCAAACAAACGTGTTTGTCTATGCATTTTATTTTGAAGGAGGGGTGGCTTCTTATGTTCAACATTTAAATCATGGCAAAGCGGTCAAACATGACACCGTTTTTTACTGCAACAAAATCGATGAAGCGTCCGCTGTTGAGGTGGAAGTCGGTTTTCAATACACCGATGATTACCATGAATCGGTCCATTGTTTTGCCAATAATATTACAAACCCCGAAGGAGGTATGCATCTTGTTGGATTTCGCAGTGCTCTCACACGCGAACTCAACAACTATGCGCGCGGCAAAGGTCTTCTCAAAGAAAAAGACGATAATCTTTCGGGGGATGATGTGCGCGAGGGTTTGACTGCGATCATCAGCGTGAAACTTGAAAATCCACAATTTGAAGGACAGACTAAAGCAAAACTCGGAAATCCTGAAGCGCGTACTTCCGTGGAATCCATTTTCGGAGCCGCCTTGCAAATTTATCTTGAAGAACATCCGCGAGATGCAGAAGCTGTGATTGGTAAGTGTGTTCTTTCCGCTCAAGCAAGACGCGCAGCGCGAGCGGCACGGGAAACTGTGCTGCGTAAAGGCGCCTTGGAAGGTCTCACCCTTCCGGGAAAACTAGCGGATTGTTCTTCCCGTGATCCACGAAATTCTGAAATCTTTATTGTGGAGGGTGACTCCGCAGGAGGCAGTGCAAAACAAGGACGTGATCGCGAGACCCAGGCCATTCTCCCCTTGCGTGGGAAAATCCTCAATGTGGAGCGCGCACGTTTGGATAAAATGCTTTCCAATACCGAACTCAAGTCTTTGGTGATCGCTCTTGGAACAAACATTGGTGAGGGCTTCAATATAGAAGAACTGCGTTATCACCGTGTGGTTATTATGACCGATGCGGATGTGGATGGTGCTCATATCCGCACACTTCTTCTTACCCTCTTTTACCGCTACTTCCCCGAACTCATAAAACAAGGACATATTTATATTGCGCAACCTCCTTTGTACCGTCTACAATTAGGAAAAGATTTTGTGTATGTGTATAGCGATGAGGAAAAAGAAAAAGAGCTTGCAAGGATGATCGCGGAAGCTGGAAAGAAAAAATCTGTCAAAACCGAGGTGGTGGAAAAAGTTGCGGATACAGAATCCGAAACCGAGGTGGTGGAAACAGGAGGAGTGCGCGTGAATATCCAACGCTATAAAGGTTTGGGAGAAATGAATCCAAAGCAATTATGGGAAACGACTATGGATCCGGAAACTCGTGTGATGAAATTGGTGACGATTGAAGACGCGGCGCAGGCTGATGAAATATTTGATGTGCTTATGGGATCAGATGTGGCACCGCGCAAACGTTTCATTCAAACCCATGCCAAGTCTGTTCAAAATTTGGATATCTAGAGTTTATCTCAAAAAAATAAAATAAAAAATACCCGGTCGTGTACCGGGTGTTTCGTTTTCTAACGGATCAAATAAGCGATCTCGGTGCCGCTGAATCTCACATCAAGGAAAATGGCCTCACGCACATCGGTTTTGTGCAAGGAAGCCTGGATGAAAGAGCTACCGGAAAAATTCGTCTGACGGCACTGTGCTCGATCAAGATTGGCAGCCTTGAAACTTCCCTCTGGAATATATGCGTAGTCTAAAATCGCATTGCGAAGATCTGCCGCATCAAAACAACGCAGCGTTAATCTTACATGATCGTCATAGGCATCAAATCCCATTTGAGTCATGCCTGACTCAGATACATCCAAATAGGAAAGATCGGGTGGGCCCTTGTGTGTGGCTCTGTACTGTTCGATGACTTTGCGCCATCCTCCCAAACGAATAACCATTTGACACAACGCCCGCAAAGATACAAGACGTTCAGTGGGAATGATCATGAGGCCTCCCAAGAAAAAGAACTACCTTTATCTTCTATGAATGAGTATAAAATAGCAAATCTTTCTCTGGACTAAAAGGAAACTTCCGAAATCGTCCACACCCCATTTACCTTGTCAAAACCATTTATTCACGTATACTATCTTCCAACAGCCCCGACGGGGCTTTTAAAATCGGTTTTCTATGGAGCAAATCTCCAAAAAAGGCCTGATTCCCTGGACGATTGGCTATGTCAAAGATGCCAAAGCAGAACTGGGGAAAGTCTCCTGGCCTTCCAAAAAAACCACGGTCAAATATGCCCTCCTTGTAATCGGTGTCAGCGTTGCCTTGGCAGCCTTTTTCATAGGTTTTGACTGGGTGTTAGCCTTTGGGCTTGAAGCATTGATTAAGCTCGTTTCCTAAACCACCTCCCTTGGAGGAATCTATGGCAAAACAGACAGCAAAACATGGTCGGCGTTGGTATGCGATTCATACGTATTCCGGGTATGAAGAAAATGTATCAGAAAATCTTCTCCAACGTATTGAAACCATGGACATGGAAGATAAAATCTTCAATGTCTTAGTCCCCAAAGAAAAGAAGATCAAAATAAAAAACGGCAAACGTAAAACAACCGAGGAAAAAATCTTTCCTGGTTATGTACTCGTGGAGATGATTGTGACAGATGACTCTTGGTATGTAGTGCGCAATACACCAAACGTCACGGGTTTTATTGGCGCAGGAACAACCCCAACCCCTATTGCGGTAGAAGAAATGGAAGCTTTACAAAAACGCATGGGTGTTGCCGAGCCTGAATATACTTTGGATGTAGAGGTGGGTACTCCTGTCACAATTACCGATGGCCCATTCAAAAACCAAGAAGGCAAGGTGGCCGAGATTGATCCGGAACGCGGAAAGATCAAAGTGCTTGTTTCTCTCTTTGGTCGTGAGACTCCTGTGGAACTCGATTTCTTACAAGTTAAAAAAATATAATTCTTTACCTAGGAATGGTAGCCCTCTCCTCCTTCGTCCCGCCATCAGCGGGACTTCGGCGTGACAAGGGAATCCATTTCACAACACTCCTATGGCAAAAAAACTCAAAACCCAGATCAAGTTGCAGATTGCCGGAGGGGCTGCAACTCCTGCGCCTCCTGTCGGTCCTGCGCTTGGTCAACACGGATTACCGATCGGGGATTTCGTGAGTAAATTCAATGCAGCCACTCAAGACCGACGTGGGGAAACTGTCCCGGTTATCATCAATGTCTATGATGATCGCACCTTTGACTTTATCACCAAGGTGGCGCCTGCTTCAGACCTGATCAAAAAAGCCGCCGGCATTCCCAAAGGTTCTGGAAAACCTCTCACGGAAAAAGTGGGAAAAATCACCAAAACCCAATTGCGTGAAATCGCCGAGAAAAAAATGCCTGACCTTAACACACAAGATATTGAACAAGCGATGAGCATCATTGCAGGCACCGCCCGACAAATGGGTGTAGATGTCATCTAATTTTCTCCTAACTCTTTATCGTGGGAGTCCTGCCTTTTAGAGGACGCCAAAACCACTATGACTGGCAAACGTTTTAAACAAGCAAAGTCTCTGATTCAAAAAGGAAAAGTCTATCCTCTTTCTGAAGCGATCGCTCTGGTAAAAAAGACGGCGACGTCCAAGTTTGATGAAGCTATTGAGCTCCATGTCCGCCTAGGCGTTGACACCAAAAAAAGTGATCAGCAAGTGCGCGGAACCATCTCTTTTCCTCATAGCATTGGAAAATCCAAAAAAGTGATTGCCTTTGTGGAAGCGGCAAAAGAAGCGGAAGCAAAGGAAGCTGGTGCGGATATTGTGGGGGGAGAAGAATTAATCGCCTCCTTGGTGCAGTCAGGAGCGATTGATTTTGATGTCGCTATTGCCACACCTTCCATGATGCCGAAACTTGCAAAGCTTGCAAAAATTCTCGGACCACGCGGACTCATGCCAAATCCAAAAACCGAAACCGTGGGACCAAACATCAAAAAAATGATCGAGGAGCAAAAGGCCGGAAAGGAAAGTTTTAAGAGTGATGTTCAGGGAAACGTGCATCAAATCTTTGGACGTGCATCTCTTTCCGAAGATCAACTTACAGAAAACCTCAACCTCCTCATCGAAACACTTAAACGTCTGAAACCACATTCTTCCAAAGGCATTTACTTCCGTTCCTCAACCATTGCTTCAACCATGGGTCCTGGAATCAAAATAGAAATCACCATGTAAACCAAAAACACTCCGCTCCTGCGGGGTGTTTTGAAAAGAAAAAAGCCCCGGGATGGGGGCTTATGCGTCAAAAGACGTCTGAGCCTACGAGCTCGCTTATCTTGTCATTACACAGTGCAACGCGCGCGTCGCACAGGATGCGGATCTGATCGTCGGTCATGGCGAAGTGAAATCCGAACTTGCGTTGCAGAATCTCCTCAACCTTATCCAAGGTCTCCATGTCTGTGGAAAGTCCTGACCTGTTTGCATTGCACTCGCCGAGGATATGGTCCTTGCTAAGCGCAAGAATGATATCCATCCTCCTGTGGCCAAAGCCCTCGACAAGGATCTTCCGGGCGACCTGTTCATCATGGAGAAACGGAGCGAACTGCCGAGCCATGAAACGCTCGTGTTGAACACCCAGGTACATCTCGCGCAACTGGCGCCACTGACGCACCAAGCGATCGTGGGTAGCCATTGCGCTTCGGACACTACGATCGATGTCGGGAAGACTCATGGTCTTGTCTTCGGCAAAACACTGCATGACCTCGATCATGACCGCGAAGTTGCGAAATGAATATGTCCCCAGACGGGTCAACCGTGTGATCACCGCAGCAGCCATCTTGGCAAACGCGATGAGATGCAGATCCCTCTTGTCGTTTTTGTCTGCGCTCATGGGAAACCTCCTTTGGGAGACGGATGGAAGGAACGGAAAAATATCCTGTCATAGGAAGCCCTTTTCGTCAACCGATTCCCTTGCCCACCGTCTTTAAACCCAGTACTCTATTTGTATCTATGGCCGTCCTTACACGCGCGGATATCCTCTGTGCCATTCAACAAAAATCCATTGTTTTCTCCCCTGCCCTTGATGTGTTTCAGCTCCAACCGCATGCGGTAGACCTCCGATTGGGATACCGTTTTCTTATTCCGCGCAATTGGATGGTGGACCACAAAGGGCGTTGCGCCATCAAAGTCTCCATTGACGATACGGCCGCTCATCGTGAACAATTCGATGAAGTCACTCTGACTCCAGGCCAATACTTTGATTTGCTTCCAAACGAGTTTGTTATTGCAACCTCCCTTGAACATATTGAGATGAACGATCCTCACCTCATGGCCATTCTTTTTCCCCGCACCTCTACCAACCGTCGTGGTATTAATCTCTCCCTTTCGGGAATTATTGACACAGGTTATAAGGGACACCTCATCTTCCCCATGAAAAATGAGGCTGGAAACCAAGTCTTGCGAATCTATCCGGGAGAGCGTATTTGCCAAATCATTTTTGAAGAACTCACTCATCCTTTGAGTCAAAAAGAATCTGATCAACATGGTATAGACGCTGCAAAATATAGCAGTCAAAACTCTCCACACTATCAACTTGATAAAGAAGAAGAACGCCACCTCCTTTCCCAGGGAAAATTAGATGATCTTAAAAAGCACTACCCCCTCGTCTAAAAAAATACCGATTATAGAAGTCGGTATTTTTATCTTCACTTTTCTCCTTTCTTACGCTCCCAGTGTAGTTTGCCATGCCTGAAATATTTCCGGATACATGGTTTGTATTCTCTCCAATTCAACAGATAATGTATAAATGTTTCCATCTTTATTGAACTCTTGCAATGCCTGATCCACGGCCTTTGTACTCTCATCATGAGGTATCCCGTCCATGGTTCGGTTCCTCGTAATATCAATGGGAGGAGGATAATCATCACTGCGACCAATTTGTATATTGATACAATCCTGCACACCTTCATCACATAATCGTTGAACGATTTCCGCAATCGTAAATGACCAAGGTGTTTCATACAAAGATTCCTCCTTCTTTCCTGCCATCACCCGTTTCTTCTTATTGTGTAAAAAATCCAAGTAACCACCTTTCTGAATAAAAGATTGTTCCAATTTCATAGTCAATGAAAAAGTGCTGTTTTGCGTTTTCTCTCTCACACGCCCCACTAACTCTGCCAGATACCTTCCCGTATTTAAGCTATCTGCCAAAGCTTCTTGTTCTCGTAGAAGCGCGGGTTTTACAATGGAATACACTAATACGTCCACCCCCTGCGAAGAAAGCACCTCCACACTTCTTTCAAATTCCTCAAGACTATATCCTTTTGCTACAGATAGTTCTCTCACAAGATTATTTGCGCTTTCTAACCCAATGGCCATTTCAATCTTTTGATCAGGACGCAGTCTGTCTTGAAGTTCTCTTATCTTTTCCTGATCAATATATTCTACACGCGATTCAATAAGAATCTTTGTAAACGGCAACTTGGACAATGTGTCAAAAATCGCCACTCGCGCCTCCCTAGGCATCTCATCATCATTTAAAAAAGAACCACTTCCGTTAAAATCAATTCTATAGACATCCTTTTTTTCCTGATCTTCCCATTCCTTTTCCTCTTGCCCTTGTTTGGCAACAAGGCCTTCTTTTTTCAGGGATCGATCAAATTGTGTGACAATATTTTCTGCAGAAATAGATGCGTCAGATGATCCATGAAATAAGCAACAATTGGCACACCTCCCGTACTCACACCCTTTTTTTCCACGTAAACCAACCTGAAATCTCCTTCCGTCTTTTGTTGTGCCAATTCCTGACCAATTGGCTTCTTCTTTGCTTATTTCCCCCGCCTGCAGAGCTGAAACACTTTCAAAATGGGATTCTTTTACCATCTGTCGTTGCCACTCAATATAGTATTTGTATTGAGCGGCAAGCTCGATTGCCAACTCATTGTATCGTTCAAAGCTCATGATATTTTCTCCTCCTTCCAACAATGCTTTGACGTCTTGTAAGTTCGCTTCGTGTTTTTGAATCAACCGCTCCACTTCTTGCATGAGATGCATAAACCGCTCAGGAAGATCTGTTTGATAACCTGCGGCTAATTTCAAAATAGCTGCATGATTTTCTCGTAATATATTCACATACCCGATAAATTCATCTACGCGTAATACACCTCCTACCTCAAAATTAAACAAATCACCCGCACATTTGCAAAGCCCTTCCGCACACCCCGAAACTGCAATCGGAGTAGCCGCGGAAGTATGTTCATAGATAGCTCGCACTTGTTGTGTCGTATCGTTATACAGATGTTCTAATTCACGCAAAAGTAATTCTTTTCCGATCTCAGTTTCAAACTGTGCACAATCGCCCTGGGCCTGTTGAGACATTGAAAAATCTTTTTGTTTTACTCTGTCATATTTCTCAAGAAGCCTGTCATCAAATTCAGCCAATTCAAATAGCTCAAACAACCCTCCCATCCGAGCTTCGTGAACAAGTTGAGCTGCTGTCAAAAATAAGTTGGCGATTTCTTCCGCAAAATCCTCTTCCTTTGTTTGACTCAAAAGTGTCTCTATCTGTGTCATGAGGCCTTCTATCTCCTGTTGCAACTCTGCTTCACGCGCTCGCTCCTCTTCCATCACCTTCATGCGTAAAATTTTTTTCTCGATTTTTAATGTCCCCAATCGTTCACGCACCTCTTGAAGATTCAAAACTATCTCTCCCGCCTCTCCATGTGGACCCTGTTCTTCTTCCTCTTTAAATAAACGAAGATCTCGTTCACCATTCATATCATAATTTAGTAATTTTTTTCATCACAGAAAAAATCTTTTGACGATCGCCGCCCTTTCTCACTATTCCCATGATATGAATTTTGATTTTGTTCAGGAAAGAAATTTTTTGTTTCAAAATTTGAATTTCCCCTTGTTCCACAATGGATCTTTTAAGAAGATATTTTTGTCTTGATGATTCATCAAAACCGTATGAAATCGTCATAGTTCCTCTTAATCATAAATTTATGATCCCTTTTGAAGATGATCGATCACGACTCCTTGCAACTGCCCTCTGATTTCCTCACTCAACAAAGCGGCATCGTATTCTTCTTGTTCGTAGGCGCCAAAAACGCCCGGGTCTCCTTCCCGATCGCTGATCGCGGCAAGATGATACACCCCATTGGGACTTGCACTATAAGAAGCGGTGAGCACCATGTCTTCAAACGTCTCATCCTTCGCATGATAAATATGCAACATATCTTCATCTGCCTCCACGCGTACCCCTTCCACATACTCCGCATACGTGTCGGAAAGTCCCGGTGTCCTCTGCAAAGCAAGCCAATGATCCAAATCACGACCGTCGTGGGAATCAGGATCTAGCGTTTGAGAAATTTCCACATATTCTTCATCTGTCATGATGGGAGATGGACAAAGACGATCCACAACAGGAAAAGACAAGAGATCTTTTACCGACACCCGCACCTCGGAAAAATTCACAAAATGTTCTTTGGGACGAGTGGCTTCTTGTTGTTCTGCTCCTAAAACGTCTTGTCTTGAGGCTGCCAAAAGCGCTTCTAGTGCTTGTTTCGCTCTATGGGCCCGGCGCAAAGTCTGCGCTTCTTTTTTTCCTTGCTCGTGGGATTCCGCGGGTGTAACTTTTTCCACTCCTTCCGCTTGTTTCATAAAATGAGCCGCGACCCCCATGACCACAGGCAATAACAATAACCATCGCGCCTTTACATATTTTTTCTCTTTCATTTCTGGACCATGTCCGTATTCTCCTCGTCTTTGCATATTAAAATTGGATCAAAATATTTTTTATTTTTTTTTGTAACGAGGTATCAAGTCTATACACAAGATGGTAGGCCAAAAGGGAATCCCTCAAAATCTCTTCAGGGACATCAATGCCTTCCAAAGAAAAAAGAACAACAGGCTTTCCCAAACTCGTCACATGAGAAAATACAGACGCCCCTTCTTCCCCAAAATGAACCATGACCACATCATCTTCCTTACTTAACTCCAAAGACAGTGTGCATCCAATTTCCTTGCAAGCGCAAGATACTGAATCACAAATGTGTTCAAGATCATTCCCGAGCAAAGAAACTTTTTTGATCTGTGGCACCAAATACGGCGCATGGACTTTCTCTCGAGTAAACTCTTCGTGAGCACCGTCGAGCAAATATACATCCTTGATTCCTGCTGCGATCATAGCATCCCAGCAGGGCTTACAACACCACCAATGGCCGTACATATAAACATCAGCTCCCACAGGATCTACTCCTGCCTCCTGTGCTTTTTTGATAACCATCTGCTCGGCATGACCCTCTGGATCATGAAGGCCGCATAACTCATACCCTTGCCCACTTGGGCAATCCTCTACAATACGCGGACAGATATGAACCAGATGCGACCCCCGATCAAATCCATTTCCCGCTTTTGCTACAACCATACCATCCTTGACGAGCACGGCTCCGTTTGGCCATATGGGATCTCCCGCGAGCTTGGCGCGGGCTTGTTTCGCTTGTTCTAAAAAAGGATATCCGTCGGGAACAAACTTGAACGTGCGACCTTCGGGAAGATAGGGATAAATGATTGCCATATTATTTCAAACGATAATGTAAAACGATCGTCTCTTGACCTATCTGCTGAGCATCTACAAACATCATCTTCACGACATCCATGTCTCCCACAAGCGGAATCCCCTTTCCAAACAAATACGGTTCCACAGTCAAAAACATTTCATCCACCAATCCTTGCGATAAAAATTGGCTATAGACCGATGCACCCCCTGCAATCAAAACCGAAGAAAACCCATCTGCCTCCACCTGCGCCAAAATATCGACAAGCTCCCCTCCCACATAACGAACCCCTTCTGCAGGCGTCTCTTCTTCTGGGCGAAGGGAAAGCACATATATCACGCGATCTTTGAGCGGCTTTCCAATCGTTCCATAGGTGGTCTTACCCATAATAAGGGCGCCGATTTCTTTCGATTTCTTCACAAAAAACTGTATATCTTCCTTAGATGTCCAGTCTGTAGAATTTTGATCCACGCTTTGTGCGATTTTCCCGTCCGCGGAAATGGCGGCAAGTAAAATAACCTTCATACGGCAATAGCTAATTTTTTTACAGGCGCGGCCGGCTGATATTGTGAGGCGAACATAAGCGCAAGTTCTTCCACCAAACTCACATCTCCTGCCAGTGAGCGCTTAAAACTTTGCTCGGGCAAGCGACAAAAAATTTCGGCATGTTGATGATTGATACGAGACAACAACTCTTCCACTTGTTCAAAATGGTTGGAATAAATGTGCGCGTGAGAAATGGAAATCGTCAGTTGTCCCACCTCCACTCCAAGTTCCTGCGCGATCATGGCCTGAAGAAGGGCAAACCCAGCTGTGTCATGAGGATTTCCAAGCATAAAATCATTGGAGCGAATGATGAGATGCAGGTTCAATTTATTCCCGATAATATTAGCAACCCACGTAAACGGACAGGGAACATTTTTCTTTTTTGGCGCGCGCAATCCATCGCTTGCCGGGTCCCACATCACCACCACCCCTTGGCGAGAAGACGGCTCTTCGCGCAGATGTTCTATCAGATCAAGCAGTTGATCACGGCCAAAATGTTGGCGCCATCTGTAACCATACGCCGTTTCTGTTGTGCCATCTTCTTCAGCAAAATCATCCCAAACCTTGGTAAACTGACGTAAAAATCCCAAATGCTTGGAGCCCGTAATCATCCACACCACTTCAGCGCAAAATAATTTCACCGGAATCTTGCGCAAGGTCAAAAGTGGAAATCCCTTAGCCGGATGAAGCTCATAGGTAAGCCCGGGAATCGCCTTGGTATGAATATTGGTGCGCTGCGAAAACACATCCTCGCCTTCATGATAAATCCTCCGCAAGGCCTCACAATACGTTTGATCAAATAGGGTCATAGAAAAAGTTAGATGAGAACCGAGGTGCGAATGCCTGTAAGTCCATTTTGCTCATTGGGTTTTTCATTACCAATGAGTACTTTTGAACCGATGCGCATCCAAAACGTCAAAGGCACTTTGGCATCAGAAACAGAAAAGGACCCAATAAGACAAGAGATGCTTTCTTTGCTATTTTGCCAATTATCTAAAGGTCTTCCCGTTTCCTCAAGATGAATCATAAAAGCCATGATCCAGTCTTCGGGAGTCATGCCGGATTCTTGAGAATAAATAAAATCCGGATCGTCCCGACCTTCTTCCAGAAGAGCGAGATAATAGGGGGCTGAATGTCCTGTTTCAATCTCAAAACGCAATCCTTCTTCCCCATACACCTTCCCTTCTCCTCGTCTTGGGATCAAAGCAAAGCCTTTGGAATCAGAATTTGCTGGATCCGAAGGTTGAAAAAGATGAATGGTCCAACCGGGAAAGGAATCTCGATTGTATTTTTGTTCCTCAAGTATCTCTATCTTTGTTTTCCCCCCATGACCTTCTTTTGTCAAAAATTGTGGATAATAGACAAGGTCAATAGAATCTTCGATGTTGACTCCTTCATGTCTTTCTTCCTTCCACGCACCAAGAGGGACATCTTTATCTATATTAAAAAGTGAATTTCTTTGTTTGTAAGAAAGGAGAAATCGTTTAAGGGTTTCGCAGAGGGTATCAAGGCTCATGCCAAAGGGAACAAGGAGGAGTTTGGTAAAGCCTTGGTCGCGTTTGGTTTGGAGAGTCTCACGGCGTTCAAAGAGACGAACGGCGATTTGTTCGAGAGTTGGAACGGGATATTCATGACCATCTACACCAGTGATAACTCCTTCTTTGAGAATACCCACTTGTTCAAGAAGGGAGACTTGAGAAGTGTATTGCTCACGGAGATTATAAAGACGTTCAATTTCTTGAAGATGTTTCGGGAGTTCTTCTTTCTTAGGTTCCCCATTCTTAAGAAGATATTCAAAGCGTTCGAGAAGATCAGCGAGTCGTTCAAGATCTGGAATGGAAAGTTTGTCGGTCACCTCGCGCAGGAGGTCGGGCTTGCCAAGAGATTCTCTGGAAATTCCGTGAGCTTTTGTAAAATCAATGATCTCTTGTCGCAAAGTTTCAAAATGCGCGCGATATTGTTCAGGTAAAGAATCGCGGGCGCTTGAAACCGAATCCATCATGGCTTCGTGGAGGTTTGCTGAAGTGTACTGGACCCCCACCTCCGTGGGGGTAGCAGAGGGGTGAGGAATGGATTCATCCCTCATGTCGCGACATGAGGGATCAAAGGATGGTCGAAAAAAATTCATAACTCCCTCAAGGATACCAAGATATGACCGGAGCGACCATACATCGTTTCCACACGTTCCCTTACCTTCGTTCTTGCGGTAAAATAAGGGCGATAAAAGAACTGTGGATATAAAAATGACTATGCCTCAAGGACATCTCTTTGTGATTGACGGGACCGATGGTTCCGGTAAAGCCACGCAAACCGAACTTCTGGTCGCACGCATGCAAAAGGAAGGATACCCGGTTGAGACCATTTCTTTCCCTCAATATGGAAAAAAAAGTGCAGGACCTGTGGAAATTTATCTTTCCGGAGCCTATGGCGCTGCCCAGGAAGTAGGTCCTTATCGTGCCTCTATTTTGTATGCGGTTGATCGTTATGATGCATCTTTCCAAATGCATGCTTGGCTTGCGGCAGGAACTCATGTGATTGCCGATCGGTATGTAGGATCCAATATGGGACATCAGGGGGGAAAGATCACCGACCCTCTCGAACGCAAAACTTTTTTTGATTGGGAACTCGAGATCGAACATGAATTTTTCGGTATCCCCCGCCCCGCGTTAAATCTCGTCCTCTTTGTCCCACCCGAAATCTCCCTGCAGCTTGCCCGCGAGCGTACGACTGCCAGCGGATATAAACATACAGGTGATAAAGATATTCATGAGGAAAATGAGGATCATATCCGCGCCGCCTCCGAGGCCTATCTTGATCTGACAAAGCACTACGACAACTTTCTTCTCATCCCCTGTACGCAAGAAGGACGGATGAAAACACGCGAGGAGATTCACGAACTCATTTGGCAAACTATTCAACCTTATCTTGCTCATTAGATCCTTTAACCATTTTTTATGTCTCACCTTCTTTCTTTGGGAACCATCCTCGATCGCACTTGGGAAACCTACCAAAAACGGTTTGTGGAACTCATGAGTATTTCCGGATGGCTTCTCATTGTAGCCATTCTCGAAGTGCTTGCTCTTCTCCTCTACCCTTATGTGACCGAACTTGCGGCCACCGCAACTCTTTATACTTTTTGGGAAAGTCTGGGGGTAGTCCTTTTTGCTCTTACCAATACCTTGATCGCTCCGGTGATTGGTGTGTGGGTCTATATCGCCCTTGTACGTTTTTTGAAAACCGAAGAAACCAATAACCCCTCAACCGCCAAAGCGTTAAAGGAAGGATGGAAATGGTTTCTTCCTCATTGTTGGGTGGGAATACTGATCATGGCTGTTCTCCTTGCGGGAACGCTCATCAGTTTTCTTCCCGCCGGCATTATCGGAGGACTCACCATGATTTGGAGCGCGCCTTTTTTCATTATCTTCTTGAACCTCTTTGTTATTCTCGGTATCTTTGTCGCTCTTATTCTTAACTTCCGATGGTCGGTTCATTATCTCTTGGCTCCCTATGCGCTTCTTCTTGATGGTGTTCGTGGAAAAGCAGCGCTTCACGAAAGTCGAAAACTTGTGCTTGGACGTTTTTGGCAAGCCTTTATTCGTATTGTCATTCCGAAAGTCATTTTTATTATCTTGGGCGTCATCATCATGTGGGCATTGGCGTTTGTTGTACACATTCTCATCAGCGCATTGGTGGGACTTAATGTTGATCTCTCTTTGCGTTTACAATCCATCTCCGGAGGTCTCCTTTCTTTGGTGATCGCCATCCTTATTAATCCTTTAGTTGTCCTTGCCGATGTCATCGTCTATCGCAACCTCAAAGAAACCAAATCTTGATATGCGTTTGTCTGTCACTCCTCTCCAACTTCTTTTGCAAAGTTATCATCTCTACAGAGAACAAGGAGCTTTCTATCTGGGGTATGCCGCTTGGATGCTGCTCCCCATTTCTGCATTGCTCACTCTGTCTTTGCTTCCCATCACAAATGAAGGGACTGTGTTTATCTTGGCCCTTTTTCTTTCTGTGTTTGAGGGGCTCCTCACCCTCTACATCACCATTTTCCTTTTTCTTGCAACCGATAAACGTTTGGGACATACAGAGGCTTCTCATTCGGAACTGTTGTTGCGTGCAAGAACCCTTATCAAACCTGTGATCTTGGTTGCGGTTTTACAATGTCTGGTGGTCTTGGGAGGGTTTCTTCTCCTTATTGTCCCGGGCATTATTTTTCTTATTTGGTTTGCTTTTGCTCAAATCGCCGTAATTCTTGATCATCAAAGAGGATTTGATGCTCTGTCGTTTAGTCGAGAAATTGTGAGTGGACGTTTTTGGTCTGTCCTTTGGTTCCTTGTCTCCGGACCTCTGTTCATTTTGTTAGGACATGCCTTCCTCTCTTCTTTGATCTTTGGGACGATAGCTCTGATTATGCACACTGATCCGACCGTGTGGGTCAATGGAAACCTGCCTATGTGGGTCGAAGCAATCGATGCAATCACCCAAACTTTTCTCTTCCCGTTTCTTCTTATTTACTTTGTTTTAGTATATCGATTGTTTACTCGCGAGCATCCTCCTGTTTTAAAAAAGATACAAACGGCTTGATCTTCCTTTTGCAATCCCCTATCGTAAAACTCTCTTATGCGACTTGAACCTGTTATCGGACTTGAAATTCATATTCAACTCAAAACAGCCTCCAAGATGTTTTGTGATTGTAAAGCACATGAAGAAGCCATGACTCCCAATACACATGTCTGTCCTGTGTGCATGGGGCATCCTGGAGCGCTTCCTGTCCCAAATGAGGCGGCTCTTCACGATGGTATTCTTATGGGGTTAGCTCTTGGCTGTACTATTGCTTCTCAAACAAAATTTGATCGCAAACATTATTTTTATCCTGATCTTCCCAAGGCTTATCAAATTTCTCAATTTGATCTTCCCCTCGCCTCCAGAGGATCTCTTAATCTTGAAATTCCGGGTACGGCTGTTTCCCGTGAACAAATGACTGTGGGTATCACACGTGTGCATATGGAAGAAGATGCGGGAAAATTATTTCATGGAGAAGGTGGACGAAGTTTTGTGGATTTTAATCGCGGAGGAGTTCCCTTGATTGAAATCGTCACAGAACCTGATTTTCGCACTCCGCAAGAAGCAAAAGCGTTTTTACAAGAACTGCGCACGATCGCCCGATTTTTGGGAATCTCAGACGCGGACATGGAAAAAGGACACTTGCGCTGTGATGCCAATGTTTCCCTACGACCCGTTGATGAACAAGGAGACATCACAGGAAAACGCTTTTATCCAAAAACAGAAATTAAAAACATCAATTCATTCCGTTTTGTGGAACGCGCCATTGCTTTTGAAATTGAACGGCAAACCGCATTATGGGAAGCGGGAAATCCTCCCACAGAAGAAACAACGCGGGGATGGAACGAAGTAAAACAGACAACTGAGGAACAACGCTCCAAAGAAGCGGCAAACGATTATCGCTATTTTCCTGAACCTGATATTCCTCTTTTTGATCTCAAAGAGCTTGCCCATGAACTTGCAACAAAACTCCCCGAACTTCCGGCCCGCCGTCGTGCGCGATTTGTCGAAGAATTTGGACTTAAAAAAGAAGACGCCCGTGCCCTTTGCGAAGATGTCGCCTGGGCCAATTATATGGAAGCCGTGTTTGCCGAACTGGCAACCTGGCTTCAAGATGTGGAAGATTTATCCGAAGATCAGGTTCCTACAGAACGTCGGAAACTATCAAATCTCACAGCGAACTGGATATTGAATCGACTCAAAGGGCTCATGGCTGATAGCTCCGTTGATATCCGAACACTCAAAATCACCCCTGAAAATTTTGCGGAATTTGTGACTTTAATCGCCACTCGCAAAGTGAATCAAGCAACAGGTGTAAAACTATTAACCGAAATGATGGAGACCGGAGCCGATCCTTCCCATATCATGGAAGAAAAACAAATGGGAACTATGGAAGATGTAAATGTCCTGGCCGAAATCGTCGGGCGTATTGTGGAAGGACACCCCGATGAAGTCCTTCGTTATCAACAAGGAAAAAAAGAGCTCTTGGCTTTCTTTATAGGACTGGTCATGAAGGAAACCGAGGGGTCTGCTGATGCGGCTGCTGTTCGCAATCTTTTACTCGTTAAACTGGAAACATAAAAGCAGGGGGAAACCCCTGCCCTTCTTTTATGGGAAATTATTTTACCGTGGAAGTGACTGCGGGAGCGATCGTGGAAAAAGACGGAAAAATTTTAATCGTGCAAGAAAAAAACCATCCGGGTCGCCCGGGACCCGCTCTTGTCTTAACCCAACCCTCGGGACATATGGAGGATAACGAGGATATTTTTGATGCGCTCAAACGGGAAGTATGGGAAGAAACGGGTTATACTGTGGAGCCGGAAGCATTTCTTGGTGTCTACACTAAACGTTGGCCGGATAAAACTGCCCTTCGTTTTTCCTTTGTTTGTCGACTGACTGATATTCCTCCGGCGGAAGTCAAAGACAAATATGTCACCGATGTCCTTTGGATGACGCCTGAAGAAATACAGGCACGAAAAGGAGAGTTTCGTCGAGGTGCGACTGAAAATACATTTCGCGATTACTTTGCAGGAAAACGTTTCCCTCTCGACATGGTGCAATATATTAATACAGACACACCCCCTAAAAATTAGGGAAGGAAAAAAGATGATGTGATGTCTTCGGCTTCCTGTGGTGTTTTTATCCAATGAATCGATTGATCTCGCTTAAACCAGGTCCATTGACGCTTGGCATACTGCCGAGTGTCTTTTTTTATCTCTTCTCTCATTTGCTCTGGAGTCGTCTCGCCTTTGAAAAATTTGCACATTTGCCGATAACCAATACCGGACATGGAAGGAATGTCTGATCCATAACGCGCATAGAGACCGCGAACTTCCTCCATCAGTCCTTGAACGATCATCTGATCGACACGCGCATTGATCCGCTCATATAAAATCGCGCGTTTAGGACAAAGGCCTATTTGCAATACGTGATAGAGGGGTTCGTTTTTTTGTTGCGGAGAAAAAAAAGATCGGCCGGTTTGATGAAATACCTCCAGGGCGCGTATCAGTCGTCGAGGATTGGCACGATCGATTTTTTGCGCTCCCTCTGGATCCTGCTTCTGATATTCCGCGTAAAGTTCTTCGGTTGTTTTGCCTGCAAGAGACAATCGAAAATCTTGATCCGGAGGAGAAGAGGCAAGGTCATACTGCTCTAAAACTGCACGTAACCACAGTCCGGTTCCGCCCACCAAAATGGGAAGATGTCCACGAGAAAGAATCTCCTCAATGATCTGGCGCGCATACACTTGAAAATCCACCACACTGTAAGGGGTATCGGGCGCTGCGATGTTTATGCCCCAATGTGGGATCTCTTCCACCATCCAAACGCTACGCACAGAATCCCAAACCACGGGTTCTTTAGCCGTCCCGATATCCATTCCTTGATAAATTTGTCGGGAATCAACTGAAAGTATTTCTCCCTGAAATTTTTTTGCAAGTGAAATCGCCAGAGAAGATTTTCCCGAAGCCGTCGGCCCAACAATGGCAAGAATTTTCGGTTTCATACTCTTACTCCCTCAAGAAGCCAGGTATCTGCCCGAGTAACTTTTACCGAAATGATCTTTCCGATATCTTCTGATTCCCCTGGGAATCGCGTGAGTTTCAATTCGCGTGAGTTCCCGTACACGTAGGCGATCTCTCCCGCTTTCTCGCAGCGTTCCACAAGGACACTCACCTCGTTGCCTACATAGGCCTGATTTTTTCGAAAAGAAATTCCTTCCATCAAAACTTGAAGTTCTTCCCAACGTTCCTTCTTTTCTTCGCGAGAGACATCGTCCTTAAATGCTCGCCAAGCGGCTGTTCCAGAACGCGGAGAATAACGAGCCAAATAGGCAATATCAAAATCCACTTCTTTGTACACTTTCACGGTTTCTTGAAATTGTTCTTTTGTCTCTCCGCAAAATCCCACGATAATATCCGTGCCAAGAGTAATCCATGGAATGCGTTTTTTTGTGTACTCAAATGCACGAAGATAGTCCTCCACAGTATGTTTACGGTTCATCCTTTGCAACACCTCATTGCTGCCGCATTGGATCGGAAGATGTAAAAAAGAAAGATGCGCGGGTAAAGTCATGGCCTCTATGATCTCCTCACTCATATTCTTAGGATGAGGAGCGGTAAAATGGAGTCGAGAAATACCTGGGATCTGATTCATCTCCCAAAGCAAAGCGGCAAAATGATGATGAAACGGATTTTGAGAAGAAAAATGTTCAGAATCCGGTGCCACATAGCTATTCACGGTTTGACCAAGAAGGGTCACCTCCACAACTCCTTTGTCCGCCAATGATCTGGTTTCCTTGAGAATATCTTGAAGGGGTCGATTTTTTTCCCGACCTCGACTAAACGGCACCACGCAATAGGAACAAAAATTATTACATCCTGTCTGAATAGTCACAAACGCCTGCGGAAGATGTGGGGTGATAGGGTCAAGGGAAAGGTAATCTGGCGGAACCTCCCCTTTCCATGCAAGATCAGGCCTCAATCCTGCGATCCACCGTGGAAGCTCGGTCATGTCTTTGATTGCAAAAAAAAGATCCACACCGGACAAAGACGCACGAATCTTCCCATTTTTGTCTCTCCCTGCCATACAACCGGTGATCCCAATGATCAATTTCGAATTTTTCTCTTTGAGTCGCAGAAAAGTTCGCACTTGACCATAAATGCGATCTTCCGCAGTTTGACGCACCGAACAGGTATTTAACAGGATCAAATCAGCTTTTTCTTTTTCCTTGATCGGCACACCCCCCATGTGTTGCAAAAGGGATTCCAAACGCTCGGAATCGTTTTTGTTCATCTGACAACCGTAGGTGATAAGGTGATATTGGAAGTTCATAAGCCATGAAAATCTATCAAAAATAAGGCAAAACGTCGAGGTGGGGTCAGGTCCGGACATCGGATTCTCTATCAAAAAATCCGATGTCCGGACCTGACCCCTAAATCCCCTAAAAGAAAAAACCTGCGGATTAAGCAGGTCGTGCGACAACATCACTCCTCACATCAAGAGCTCCGACTGGAGCAGAGAGAAGAATGACGAATGAAAGAGCTAGGAACAAAAATCGGTGTTGGCCGTACGGATAAGGGATGATCGCCATGAACTCGTTAAGAGGTTTACGCAAGAATTCGGAGCACTCACAAGCGCGCGTGCGCTCAATGATTGCCTCTTCTCTTGCCTCCGCGATTTCTTCCTTTCCTCCGATTGGAATGGCCTTGATCTCCATCAGGGCATATTGGAGTCGATCCCTCGTCCAAGGACCACGATCCATAAGACCCTCATAAAGACATGTTGCCTCATAGGACAAGAACATCTCAGTCGCGCCTGTGTGAGCTCGCAACCAATCCTTGAGAGCATCCCTGGATGTTGCGTCCGCGATCGGATCAATATCTTCTCGACTCAAAAGAACAAGACGTGGAGGGGGCATGGAAAGCTCCTTTCTTTCAAAGAAGAGCTGCTTACCTTTTCAGAAAAAATACTCTCTGTCAATGGCATCATACCTCGATTTTTTACAGTCTTCCACAGAAAAAATAAATCTTTTTTGCTAACTTGAGCAATTTGTATGAAAACGTTCAATTGACAAAACTCGATTTTTTTGCTAAATTAGTAACAGTTTTAAGTCTTAACTCATCGGACAACGTGGGAGTCCGACAAAATATAAACACTATGGGTTTTCTCGAACGCTTTAAGGCAGCGCGCAGCGAGCAACAGGAAACAAAAGGGTTGCAAGGCGCAGATACTGCCGGTAAAGAGGCTGAGGCTCGCGGTCAACAAACTCGCGAATCTGCGGGTGAATACCTTGCGCAAAAATCGCGCGAGGCGCAAAAGTTTGCCAAAGATGTCATTCAAGGTGCCAAAGATCGTGCAAAAGGTCTTTGGAATAAAATCACCAGCACGGGCTCAACAATCCGCCGTGGAGTTGGTTCTGCTCTTGATCGTGCCATTGGTACCCCGGGGCTTGTCATGGATATTGCCAGCGCAGGAAAGCAAGCTGCCGGTGAAACCATTACGGCCGGAACAGAAAATGTCAAAGGTGTTGTCAAAGAGATTGGATCCACTTTGGCCGAAAATCTTCCTAAAGTAGCAGGTGATGTAGAAGGAATGATTCGCGGTGGTGTAAAGCGCGGGTCCGAAACCTTGCAAGGCATTGCAACCGGTATCGAAGGCGGGGCCACAGAATTGGTCGGTGCAGCAAGCGAAAAGGCAAAGCAAATGAAAGATGCTATTTTGTTGGCTTTGCAAAGTGCCCTTTCCCCCGAACGTTTGATGAACGTAAACCCTGATAATATCGAACAATTGGCCAATACCCTTGTTATGCAAGGAGTAGACGCTGCTTCTGATCGAGGGAAGCAAATCGTGGAAGGAATCAAAAACCGTTGGGATAAAGGGGTTGGTAAGGTTGTCGAAGGAGCCGGTGCTGTTTTGGAAGGCTTTGGTGAACTCACAACAGTCATTGAAACAAAAGTGACTGATGCAAAAGATCGTCTCGTTGACCGTGCTGTCTCTGCCAAAAACAAGTTTATGGGTTGGTGGAACAAAAGTCGTATTCAAGAGGCTCGCATCAACAATTTGGAACAACAAAACGCTGAACTTGTGGCCAAATTAGACCACATGAACGCTCTACTCGATGAAATGGCCGCTGCCCGAAAGGCTGCTCCAAAACGAGCACGAGCCAGCAAAAGAGATATCATTGAATAATAAGCAACCCATTATCAACCCTGACATTATCGTCATATGACCAAAGAGGAACTTATCCAAAAAATCCAGGCCTCTGACCTGGAGGAAAGTGCAAAAGCTGCTTGGGTTGCTCGTATCGAGGAGGAAGGCGTCACTGCCGAACTTATCGATGAGCTCATGGATGCGATCCAAGAAGAAATCGAAAAAGGTTTTACCCAATTGGGTGTAGGAGATACGCAAAGCGAGGAATACAAACAAAACGCAAAGGCTATGATTGATGAAGTCACCGCAGCCAATGATGAGTTCAATGCCACCATGGATAGCATCGAGGAAGATGCTCAACAGGGGCAAACCGAACTCCTCAAGTCTGTGGATGATCTCCAAGCGCAAGCCATCAAAGATAGCGTAGAGGAATAAACCCAAAATAAAATCACCCGCGAAAAACGGGTGATTTTATTTTTTGAAAGTAAGACCTTATACCACTTCCGGTAACACAACGACCGGCAAATCACTTACGCTCTGCGCCTGTGACGCAAAATCTTTTTGAGCGATGACAAGCCTTTCCTCTTGTCCAAACACGTTCACCTGAAAATCGCCCCCTTCCCTTTCTTTGGCACCGATGACCACGGTCCAAGGAACTTTTTCTATTGCAGCCTGACGAATCTTTCGCCCGACTTTTTCGGAAGAATCATCCAAACTCACACGCAATCCTTTTTCTTTCAACTGACCCTTGAGCGTACGGGCAAAATCAACAAATTCATCACTCACTGTGGCCAAACGGATCTGTTCGGGCGCAAGCCAGAACGGAAAGCTTCCTCCACAATGCTCAATAAGCACAGCAACAAATCGCTCAATGGCTCCCATGATAGCCGCGTGAATCATCACAACGGATTCCTCCTCCCCTGCCTCATTCACACAGATAAGCCCAAACCTCCCCGGCATATTATGATCCACCTGAATCGTTGCCACCTGCCAATCACGTCCTATTGAATCCTTGGCAATAAAATCAATCTTTGGTCCGTAAAATGCGGCCTCCCCTTTCCCTTCAAAATATTCAACCCCCCTCTCTTTCATCCAGCCTCGCAATATCTCCACCATGTGATCCCACTCTTCCAGCGTTCCCAAATACGCTTTCATGTTATCGGGATCATGCGTGGAAAGACGCACTTTAAGAGCAAAACCAAACGGCTTGTAAAACGCTTCGATAATGTTCCAAATCTTAAATGCTTCCGTCTTCACTTGAGATTCTCGGCAAAACACATGGGCATCGTCTTGAGTGATACATCGCACACGCGTAAGCCCCTGCAGCTCTCCGGTTTGTTCATCGCGATACACCATGGTGGTTTCCGCATAACGTTGCGGCAAATCGCGATAACTGCGTCGAGAAGAAGCGTAAATCTGCGTATGATGCGGACAGTTCATAGGTTTCATAGCAAACTCATGCCCTTCGCGTGTTGTAATCTTGAACAAATCGTCTTTATATTTTTCCCAATGACCGCTTGTCACATACAAATCTTTTTTGGTGATATGCGGGATGGTCACTTTCTCATACCCATATTGCTTGCGCAGACGCCAGACAAATTCATCGAGCGTATTGCGCACGGTTGTACCTCGCGGCGTCCACAGAGGTAATCCGGGCCCAACCAATTCGGAAAAATGAAACAAATCCAATTCTTTTCCAAGCTTACGGTGATCACGCTTTTTGGCTTCCTCTACCATAACCAAATGCTGATCAAACGCTTCCTGCGTTTCAAACGCGACCCCATAGATACGTTGCATCTGCGGATTCTTTTCGTTTCCACGCCAGTAGGCTCCGGAAACCTTGGTAAGCTTAAAGGCGCCAATCTTCCCCGTATCCTCCACATGAGGACCCCGGCAAAGATCCACAAAATCACCGGTAAAATACACCGATGCTTGTGCGGATGCGTCTCCCACATCCTCCAATACTTCGGCCCCGGCCTTCGTCGTCCCCTTTTGCGCGAGATCATTCAATAGTTCTACCTTAAAATCTTGTTTGTGATCTTTAAAAAAACGAATGGCTTCCTCCAGGGACATTTCTTGACGAACGAATGGGACTTTTGCTTCGATGATCCCGTGCATTTCTTGTTCTATACGCGAAAGATCGGTCTCCGTGATCGTCTCGGGAAGAAAAATATCGTAATAAAATCCATCCTCCACAGCCGGACCTACTCCTAATTTGACATGAGGATAAAGTTTGCTGACTGCCGCAGCCAATACATGGGCTGTGGAATGACGCATGAGCGAAAGAGAGTCTTGAGTCATAAAAAATCGTTAAATCTTTAGGAACAAAAAACTTCACGCAATGTGAAGTCGGGACCGAAAAATAATTTCGGCGGTTCCACCCGATTTGCGATTACCATTGACGATCGGTAAGCGCCTCTTAGGAAACCTGTGCCCCAGGTTTGGGATCGCTCCAAAGGTGGTCGCAGATAGGGCTTGTAAAAGGCTCACAGCCAAGGCCTTTTTCTCTCAGCATCTCGTCTTGAGATGCATTACATAGCTTTATATCTTTGGTGTCCTTTTTCATGGCGACACACAGAGCATAACGTGGACAAAGACTGATCGTCAAGCAAGATGTGCATAAAAAATCCCCGGAAATAATCCGAGGAATCTTTTTTATTCGATCTCCAAATACACATGATCCATGAATCTTGGCACTTTGTGCACCCAAAAAGGAAAACAATGCATGTGCACTTGTGTGGCCACTCCTTCCTTCAATAACAAAGTTTGAATTTCTTGTTCGTTCATTCCCACAAACCGGCGAATCTCAAGTGCATCACTTGTACGTGAAGTCATCACCTTTCCCATCAACACCACATGGAGATTCGCATTCCCAAGATCCACATCAAACTTTTCCAAACTGACTTCCATGCCATCTTCGTCTGTACTTACAAGTTGTCGACCTTGTCCCATCTCTGCATACAGTTGTTCTTCCGCAATCTCCTTCAAAACCTCTTCATCATAAAAAACGGCAGTGACCACCAAAGACAACGTCACCTCATAGGACTCGGCTTGTGTGCCCGGTTCGATACTGTAAGTCTCCTCCACCACTTGGACATCAAGCGCCACCCCATCGTTTTCCTCCCCGGCTTGCGCACGCAACATGGAAAGTGCGTCTGCCACAAGAGTGGATTTAAGCGTTTCTGCAGCTGTATCAAGTTCGGTCTGTGTTACAACCGCGATTGTACGCACTCCGCCGGTAAATACCTCGGTACTTTCCGCATAAATCAAAGCTTGTTTGGATTGGGAAAGGCCGGGGATGGTAAAGGTGGTGGGAGCAATGTTCCCCAAAGCTCCGACTTCATCAGCATACACAACGGCTTCTACACTTCCCCCTGCCGGAACTGTCACTCCTTCCTCCAGACGAAACAATACTTCCTCGGGTGTTAAAAGACGGGTGGTTTTCACAAGCGTCTGACTCGCGGAAGAAGTGTTGTAAATCGTCACCATTCCCTTGGCAATGTCATCCATCTCGGTTGATCCCTCCCCTGTGGGAACAAAGGTTTGTGTGCGACCGATAGAGCCTGTGGCAACTATGCCTTTGATTTCACTTGCAGATACGGGAACAGGCACAATATCCACAACAAATTCAGTGGAAATATCTTCGGAGACTGGGGTGACTGTAATGGTAACTTTGAGTGTGGAAAAATAAAGAACAGTCAGTAATACCAATACGACAATGCCGACAAAACCAATCACCAGTCTCCGGTAAAAAGAAAGCGAAGGAGAAGGAACCTCGGACTTCTTTTTTGTGTGATGCACCGGGGGTTCGAGATCGGTTTTGAGCTCGCGTACAAAAACTTGTTGTGAAACTTTCTTTTCTTCCTCCAGAGGAGGAGAAACTTTTTTTACCGATGATTTACGCGGTGCACGTTTTTTTGCCGGCACCTTTGTAGATTTTTTCTCAGTCATAGCATGGGTTAGATTATCTTTAGTATAGCAAAAAAAAAGAAAACAAAAAATCGGAAAGATTTTTTCCGATTTTTTATGAAACTACTTTTACCGCTTCTTCCCCAAGAAGGTCGCGCAGCGCATCAAGCATCGCAAGTGTGAGGCGCACACGATGATCAGTCAAAATCTGCCGTTGTCCTCCGCCCGACTGAATGGTGAGGTACACGGGAACGGATCCTGATGTCCCTTCTAAAATTTCCCGCAAAGCAGCCACCACTTCTTGAGAAGGTTTCCCGCGAATAAGCACGTGCAATTTTTCTTCCTTCAGTGGAATGGCGAAACTCTCCATCTCCCCCGCAAAAGAAGGAAGAATCCACATTCCGGACTGTAACATAGACGCCATAGAGGCCTCCTCCCCCATCTTCATGGGGATCACGCTGTTTACAAGAAGTTTTGTCGCCTCTCCGGGACGTTTGGATACTTTTGCCGAAACAAGCGCCAATCCCCCATCCACCAAAATATCTTTTATTTCCCCATAGACTTTTGGGAAAACGATCAGCTCTATATCTCCTTTCATATCGTTAAATCCCACAAACGCCATAGGGTCTCCTTTTTTAGTCACAATCTTTTTTACTGTTGTGATCAGTCCTCCCACTTTCACAAAACTTCCATCCTTGCAATCCGGTACTTGTGCAAGCGGGGTCAAATAGGCACCGCATAATTCGCGAAATACTTTATACGGATGAGAAGAAACATAGAGCCCCAACAATTCTTTTTCCCAAGCTAAGGTCTCCTGCGTGGTGGCAGGCTCAACCGGACGCAAAGCGATTGTCTGATCCATGACCGTGGGCGCCATTTCAAACAAGGTACGCTGCTGCTGATCTTTTTGCTTTTGAATACTTTTATTGTGCAAGAGAATGCGGTCCATGTTTTCGAGAAGCTGTTTGCGCTCTCCAAAACGATCCAAGGCCCCGGCTTTAATGAGCGCCTCCAAAGATTTTTTATTAAACGCGCGATGATTGATCCTTCCTACGAAATCCGATAAATCTTTAAAAAACCCGTGATCTTTACGCTCTGTAATAATCGCTTCCACCACTTCCTCCCCAATCCCCTTGATAACCAAAAGTCCAAAACGGATCGTCTCATCGTTTACGTAGGTAAAACGCTTGAGGGATTCGTTAATATCCGGCGGCAAAACACGAATACCCATACGATCACACTCCACCACGGCCGAAGCGATTTTTTCGAGGTCACCCGATTCGGCGGTCATAAGCGCAGCCATATACTCGGAAGGATAATTAGCCTTCATGTACGCGGTCTGATAGGCCACCATTCCATAACTGCAAGCATGAGCCTTGTTAAATCCGTAATGAGCAAACGGCTCGATAAGTTTCCATATTTCCTGTGCCTTAGTCTTAGTCATACCATGTGCGACAAAGCCTTCAAGAAGTTTGACCTTTTGTTTTTCCATCTCCTCCTGAATCTTTTTGCCCATGGCTTTACGGAGTTTATCCGCCTCAAGCCAAGAATAACCACCAAGTTTGATCGCGATCAACATCACGTCGTCTTGATACACCAAGACGCCATAGGATTTGTGTAAAATCTCTTTGAGTCGAGGATCGGGATATGTAATTGAGGATGAGTCTTGTTTGCGGCGAATGTACTCTGGAATAGATTCCATGGGGCCCGGACGATACAAGGCCACCATGGCCATCAAATCTTCCACGCGTTCGGGTTTAAGTTCCACCAGCCATTTGGTCATCCCCTCCCCGCTTAACTGAAAGACGCCCATGGTGTGCCCTTGAGCCAAAAGATGAAACGTTTTTTGATCATCAAGCGGCATTTCCTCCGGTACGATACGTTGTCCTTTCACCTTTGCCACAATTTCAATCGCATCACCCAAAATGGAAAGGTTGCGAATACCAAGAAAATCCATTTTTACGAGCCCGGCCGATTCCACAGCCTTCATTTCATATTGCGTAATGATTTTGCCTTCGCGCGTATCAATTTGAAGCGGAGTAAAATCCGTCAACGCGGAAGGAGAAATCACCGTACCAGCGGCATGAATGGATACATGGCGAGCACACCCTTCGATCTGTTGTGCTAAATCCAAAATGCGCCGCACATTGGCGTCCGTGTCGTATTTTTGTTTAAACTCTTTGGATTCCTCAAGCGCTTGTCGTAAATTTTTTGCTTCCATGGGAACGAGTTTGGCAATCGCATCCACTTCGTCATATTCAAATCCAAGCGAACGCCCCACATCGCGCACACTTCCACGCGCCAACATTTTTCCAAACGTACAAATCTGCGCAACCTTGTCATGTCCGTACTTTCCACGCACATAATCGAGCACTTCATCGCGACGATTATCGGCAAAGTCCGCGTCAATATCAGGAGCTGACGGACGCTCGGGATTCAAAAACCGCTCAAACGGAATCTCAAACGTCATGGGATTGATCATGGAAATATCCACAGCAAATGCTGTCAATGATCCGGCGGCAGATCCGCGTGTCGTCGTCACAATATTTTGTCCTCGCGCCCAAGAAATAAAATCGGACACAATCAAAAAATACGGACAAAAACCCTTTTGCTCAATGATGTTGATCTCGTACTCCAAACGTTCCTTGAGTACGGGAGTGATTTCCGGAACCTTGCGTGCAAGTCCGGCAAAAGCATTCTCCGTTAACACTTCACGAAATGTTTTACTCTCCGGAATCGCAAACTTGGCAAAGTTCCACTTTCCGAGCTCCAAAGTGAGATTGCACCGATCGGCAATACGCCGAGTATTTTCAAGCGCCTCGGGCACATCGGCAAATCGGTCCTCCATATACTCAGCACTGACAACCGACGCGTCATAATCATATTGATTCAAACGATCAAAATGTTCGAGTGTTTTTCCTCCTTTGATGCAATTCAAAATCTTCCACGCTTCCACATCGCGAGACTTGAGATAATACGTATCCTTGGTGGCCACAAGCGGCACACCAACCTCTTTACTGATCTCAATCAACTGCTGATTGATGGTTTCTTGTTCTGCAATCTCGGGACGATCCACCAACTCCAAAAAATAATTCCCTTCTCCAAAAAGATCAGAATAAAAACGCACGGTTTCAAGAGCCGAAGATTTATTTCCGTTGCGCAGATGAGTGTTGACTTCGCTTCCGTGTCCGCCTGATAAAGCGATGAGTCCGGCATGATGATCTTTTAAAACCTCCTTATCGATCCTTGGCTTATAATAAAACCCTTCCAAAAATCCGATCGAAGAAAGTTGAATCAAAGTAAGATACCCCTCATAATTTTCCGCCAGCAAGGTGAGGCGATGGGGATGAGCGTCAATACGCGCGCGTTTGAGTGTTCTGTTTTCTTCTGCCACCCACGCATCAAACCCGATGATCGACTTGATCCCCTCCTCCTTGGCATATTGGTAAAACTCGATGGCACCATACAAGGCCCCATGATCAGTAAGAGCCAGTGCATCCATGCCTTGTGCCTTGATATGTTTCACCAAATCTTTAATCTTTGGCAAAGCCTCAAGCAAGGAGTAGTGACTGTGGGTATGGAGATGAACAAAACGGGAGGACATAAATATCAAAGGTTAAACCACCACCGAAAACCGCACGCCAATGTCCTCACCCCGCCCATGAGGAACAAACCTGTCGAGGTCGGCCTGACGACTGCCACAGCTCCAGCCCGCGCCCAGCACAAGGATGGAGATGGAGAAAGAAAAAAAAGCTCCTGTAAGATAAGACATGCTTTCTCCCCCTTTTTCCCAGTTATCCAAAGGTTTTCCTGTTTCCGAAAGATGAATCATAAAAGCTGTGATCCAATCTTCGGGAGTCATGCCTGTTTCGCCATGATAGGGAGAGTCTTTATCCTCTTGAGCTTTTTGAAGAATGGAAAGATATTCATTGGAAAATTTGTTTGCTTCAAGAGGAGGTCGAGGGATGAGGTCTCCTTGGGGTGTTCCTTGGCCTTCACGGGGAATGGAAGCAATGCCTATGGGGGTTTCATCAGTGTCTTGTGTATCTAGGTTTGAAGGTTGGAGAAGATGAACAGTCCAACCTGGGGTTCCCAATCCCTTCCCTCCTGCCGCCCCTGCGGAGGCAGTCCCGCCTGTGGCGGATCCCGCCGTAGGCGGGAGGGTCCATCGTCCTTCGGCTTGTTCCTTGAGTATTTGTGCCTTTGTCTTTCCTTGATGATCCTTTTCATCAAAAGATCGTGGCTCATAGACAAGGTCTGGAGAATCCCCCATGTCTGCTCCTTGATATCCTTCCCATGTCCAAAGGGGTTGGTTGGTATCAAGATTAAAAGTGGGGTTATCCTTTTTGTATTTGAGAAGAAGTTGTTTGAGTGTTTCTCGGAGAGCATCAAGGCTCATGCCAAAGGGAACAAGGAGGAGTTTGGTAAAGCCTTGGTCGTGTTTAGTGGAAAGTTTTTCGCGGCGTTCAAAGAGACGAATGGCTATTTGTTCCAAGGTGGGGATGGGATAGGTGTTATCGTCTATGCCTAGGATGGCTCCTTCTTTGAGAATACCCACTTGTTCAAGAAGCTCTACTTGAGAAGTGTATTGTTTTTCGAGGTGATAAAACTTCTCGACATACTCGATGGCTTCGGAGACTCCTTCACGAGGTTCTTTGTGGACAAGCAGATACTCGAAGCGTTCAAGAAGATTAGCAAGTTGAGTAAGTTCGGGGATGGAAAGTTTGCCGGTCGCCTCGCGCAGGAGGTCGGGCTTGGTAAGGGATTCTTTTGGAATCCCCTGAGCTTTTGTGAAATCAATAATCTCTTGTCGCAGAGTTTCAAAGTGTGCGCGGTGTTGTTCGGGCAAAGAATCGCGAACACTTGAAACCGAATCCATGACGGCTTCGCCAAGGATTTCCGAAGTGTGCTGGACCCCTGCCTCCACAGAGGTGGAGGAGGGAGAGGATTCAAAAGTTGGTCGAAAAAGAGACATAGTTTTAATAGGGGTGACTATTGCCGATAAATCCTTTCGAGATATAAGACGAATCATTACATAAGAGGATGCCTGATATCAAACGTGAAGGACAAAGGACAAGGGTTAAAGAATGGACAAGGTTTAATCATCAAAGGTTAAATCATCACCGAAAAACGCAAACCAATGTCCTCGCCCCGAGCACGAGGACCGCCCCCATCAAGGAAAACCCGACGAACGGCACGGCGCCAACACGCACAAGGCACATAGGCGGAGGAGGAAAGAAAAAAAGCTCCTGTAAGGAAAGAGATGCTTTCTTTGTTATTTTCATAGTTATCTAATGGCTGTCTTGTTTCAGAAAGGTGGGTCATAAAAGCTATGATCCAGTCTTCAGAAGTAAGGCCTGTTTCGCCATGATAGGGAGAGTCTTTATCCTCTTGAGCTTTTTGAAGAATGGAAAGATATTCATTGGAAAATTTGTTTGCTTCAAGAGGAGGTCGAGGGATGAGGTCTCCTTGGGGTGTTCCTTGGCCTTCACGGGGAATGGAAGCAATGCCTATGGGGGTTTCATCAGTGTCTTGTGTATCTAGGTTTGAAGGTTGGAGAAGATGAACAGTCCAACCGGGAAAGGAATCTTGATTGTCTTCTTGTTCTTTGAGTATCTGTGCTTTTGTCTTCCCCCCATGACCTTCTTCTGTAAAAGACTGTGGATAATAGACAAGCTTGGGGGAATCTCCTATGTCTGCTCCTTGATAGCCTGACCATGTACAGAGTGGATCGTCCGTATTTAGATCAAAGGAGGGATTATTCCTTTTGTATTTGAGAAGAAATTGTTTGAAGGTTTCACGAAGTACATCAAGGCTCATCCCAAAGGGAACAAGAAGAAGTTTGGTAAAGCCTTGGTCGTGTTTAGTGCGTAGGGTCTCGCGGCGTTCAAAAAGACGCATGGCGATTTGTTCCAAGGTGGGGATGGGATAGGTGTTACCGTCTATACCTAGGATAGCTCCTTCTTTAAGAATGCCCACTTCCTCAAGAAGCTCTACTTGAGAATCATATTGCTCACGAAGATGATAAAACTTCTCTCCATACTCGAGGGCTTCGGTATAGTCTTCTTTCTTTGGTTCCCCGTTCTTAAGAAGATATTCAAAGCGTTCAAGAAGATTGGCGAGTCGTTCAAGGTCTGAAGTGAAAAGTTTACAGGTCGCCTCGCGCAGGAGGTCGGGCTTGGTAAGGGATTCTTTTGGAATCCCGTGAACTTTTGTAAAATCAATGATCTCTTGTCTCAAAGTTTCAAAGTGTATGCGGTGTTGTTCAGGTAAAGAATCACGAACACTTGAAACCGAATCCATGATGGCTTCACCAAGGATTTCCGAAGTGCGCCGGACCTCTGCCTCCGCAGGGGCGACAGAGGGAGAGGATTCCAAACTTGGTCGAAAAAGAGACATAAGATTGCCCTAAGCTTATCATTCCCTCCCCCATCCTCAAAACCGCACATGAGGATAAAAAAGTATAAAAAAACCGCCTACCAACATCGGTTGAAAGACGGCTCGTGTGAGGCGACTTAGGAAGCAGACTTGTCTTTTTCCCAGTGCCCGAAAATCGAGAGCTGCCACAAGTTCTTTGTCTTGCGATCAGGACGTGCGTTCCAGATCAGGAGCATAAGAAGACCTCCTGCGACAGCAAATCCGATCATGCTCGGCGCCCAGAACGTCCAGTCCCCTCCCTTGATCAGTCTTCCAATACCATACCCTGCAACCGATCCGCCGACATACTGCATACCATCGAAAAATCCGGTCGCCGTCGCCGCAGCTTTACGTCCACCAAAGTCCATACTTGCCGTTCCCGACAACATGGAATGCACGATGGAAATGCCGAAGCTATTGGTGACAAAAGCCACGATCACCACAGGCAGGTTGGTGGAAAACAGGGCCACCGCAGTCAGGCTCAATACAACGAGAAGGTAACCAAATGCCGCAATGGGAGGCCGACGATGTTTGGCCAAAAGGTCAGAGAGATACCCTGCGGCAAACGCCCCGGCCACACCGGACATCACGATAAGGAAACTTCCTTTTGTAAACACGGGATTATCAAGAGCCATATGCTGGGCCTCTTGCATGTACCTAGGGAACCAGTCCTCAAACCCTTTGCGCATGACGCCGGTACACATCTCTGCAATGGTGATCGTGATGGTAACCGGATGAGTGAGCACCTTCTTCAAAACCAATCCAAACGTTACTTTCTGCGTATCTCCCTTGGACACATCGTCTGTCTCAAGCTCGCCTTGCCCCGAGGTGGCAGGACTATCCTGCACGACAAGGTAACTTGCAATCGTCATGAGAAGAATCGCGACCGAAGGGATGAAGAATTTGAACTGCCAGGGCCAATCCATCACGATCGGAATGGCGGCCATGGCATAGATCGCGGCGCGACCAAGCTGAATCATGGACCCGAAGATCGCCGAGAACCGTCCACGTTCCTTCACATGGTACCAGTGTGCGTTGATCTTGATGATCGACAGAGCTCCGAAGCTCTGGAAGTACATGTTGAGCACCCACACCGAAGTGAGGTACAAAAACAAAGTGGTCTTAGTGTCTACGAATCCGAGGTATGCCCCAAGGCCAAAGGCGATGTTGAAGACACAGGCTCCGGAGGCACCAACAAGCATTCCCACTCGTCCACCGAACTTGTCAACGATGGGCCCATTGAACATGGCGGCCAGGCCATAGAACAAGGACGCGAAGCTCAACAGAGTGCCGATCTGGGTCGTTGACCACCCATAGGTATCGGTGATCTGCTTGTTGGCAATACTCAAGTTGTAGCGCCCCATGTACAGGGACGCGTAGGTGATGACGAGGACAAGCCAGTTGGCCCGACGACGCAGAATGAAAGAAGGAGGATAGTTCGGAAATGCGAGGGTGGTCACGTTGGGTTCCTCTTTGAAAAAGGTTGATGTTGGAATGAACTGCGCATAGCTCACCATACTGGTTCCAAAAGGGTCAAGCATCCTATCCACAGTATAAACAAAAACTCCCGATAAATCGGGAGTTTTATGAAAAATTCTCTATTCTTCCGTCTCATCTTGCACGATCTTTTTGCGCTTTCCCTTATATGATTTTTGAGCTGGCGCCTCACGACGTTTTTCCATCGCATATTCCACCACCTTCCCTACTCCCGAAACAAGTATGGTCAACATGGAAGAAGCATGATCGAACTTTCCACGAATAAACGAAATGGCTTCCTCAATTTTGTTGAGCTTCTCTCGCAGATCGCTTACGGCCATATTGATATTGCGAAAGATCATGGCGATTTGCCACAAAAGCCAAAACAATGCAGCTGTAAACCACAGCACGCAAAAAGCCAGCACGATGTAAAGAATGTCTAAAGGTGAAAACATATCCTCCTTGGTTTAAATTTCTTCTTACCCTCTCATTGTAGCAGAAAATTGTTTGATCAACATCTGGGTCAATGTTTGAATCTCAATTTCCACCTCACCGGCTTCCAATGTGCGCTCTTCCGCACGGAAAGAAAGATGCAAAGCAAGAGATTTTTTCCCTTCTCCTACATGAGATCCGCGATACACATCAAACAGTTCAACCTGCTCGAGTAAATGAGATTGTTTTCGCAACGCCGCGACAATCGTCTCGTATTCCGTTTGCAGATCAACAATAAACGCAAGATCGCGCTTGACCGGAGGATACAAAGACAAAGGTTCATAGGTATGAGCCGTGGTACACAAAGCAATCATGGCCTCCGCATCCAAAGAGATAAGTACAACGGGTTGCGAAACACGAAAGGCTTCCGCTCTTTGTGGCGCCACTTGTCCAATCACTCCCAATGCTTTCCCGCCTATCATTACACGCGCACTGCGTCCCGCATGCCAATCGTCTGCTTTCACCTCTCGATCCAATGTCCAATCTTTTATCCCCACTTGTCGCAGCAATCGCTCGAGCAATCCCTTGGCTCGATAAAAATTCTCTTCCCCGTCTTTGCCATAGGTCGCGATGACCAAAGAAAGTTCTTGTTTGGGCAAATCACTTCCTTGCGGATGGTACACGGGCGCAAGTTCAAATAAATCTCCCGAGGGCTCTTGCCCCTCATTCATTTCGATCATTGTCAAAAGAGAAGGGATAAGAGACGGACGCATAAACTCTTGATCTGTGCTTAATGGATTTTCCACGCGCACGGCTTCCTTGTCCGCATCATACCCATAAGCCGTAAGCTCAACCTTGGATGTAAATGCATACGCATACATCTCGGTACATCCCGCGCCACACAAAATCTGTTTGATCCGTCGCTGCCAAGATAACGCAGGATCCTGGGTTAAACCTGCCAATGTGCCCGAAGGTAAAATCGATGGAAAACGATCGTATCCGTAAATGCGGGCGACTTCCTCGGTAAAATCCACCGAAGCCTCGATGTCATATTGGCGCCAATATGGAACGGTCACATGATAAACAAGGCCTTGTGGAACCACTTCAAATCCCAAACGTTCTAATGTCTCGATCATGTCTTCTTTGGGGAGAATAATGCCCATGAGCGCATTGGCGCGATCCGGATCAAACAATAAGACTTTTTCACGAAACGGTTCGGCCTCTTTAGTAATGATGGAGGAAGCCACTTTTCCTCCGGCAACCTGTAAAATAAGTTCCACAGCTCTCCCAAGAGCCGCATCGGTCGAAGGAGCAGAAAGTCCTTTTTCAAATAATTGAGAAGCAGCGGAAGGTAAATTGAGCGCGCGTGCGGTGCGGCGAATGGAAAGAGGATCAAAGATAGCGCTTTCAATAATAACTTTTGTGGTTTTTTCTTGTGTGCCTGTTTCAAGCCCTCCCATAACCCCTGCAATCGCTACAGGTTTTTTTATATCGGCAATAACTAACATCTCGGGTGTGAGTTCACAAACCGTTCCATCAAGCGCGGCAATGGTCTCTCCTTTTTTTGCACGGCGCACAACAATGGTCGCACCCTCGATTGTGTCGGCGTCGAAGGCATGAAGCGGCTGACCATATTCATGCAAAATATAATTGGTGACGTCCACGATATTGTTGATGGGTTTGTAGCCGGCCAAAAGTAATTTTTTTTGCAACCACCAAGGGGACGGCTCTACCTTCACTCCATCTAAACGAATGCCTTGATATTTTGGACAAAGATCAGGAGCTTCAACTTCCACTTTGAAAGCATGGGGAGAAACTTCGGATGAAGCCGATATGATCGGGGGTTTCCATTCAAATTTTTCTTCCGTCACTGCCCCCCCTTCGCGCGCTTGCCCAATGACACACATCGCGTCAGGACGATTGGTCGTCACTTCGATATCAAATAACGTATCTTCCAAACCAAGCGCCTCGGCCAGTGGTGTTCCTGCAGGAGCATCCGTGAGACTCCCAATATCCCAAATGTCTTTTTCTCCTTGCAACATTTTTTCAAATCCAAGTTCGCTGGCCGCACAAATCATACCCACACTTTTAACACCGCGGATTTCGGTTTCTTCAAGCGTCACCAAATCTCCTTTTCCGTGCCAACGCACTTTAGAACCGGGTAAAGCCACGGCCACCTTCATGCCCTCTTTGAGATTTACACCTCCACACACAATCTCCACTTCCCTTCCGCCGATATCGGTGAAAGCCAAATGAAGCTTGTTTGCGTTTGGATGTTCAGAAAGACGCTTCACTTCCCCTACAACCATTCCCCGGTACAAGGACGAAAGATCATGAAGACGCTCCACACTGTTTCCCGCATTTGTCATACGTGTGGCAAAAACATCAGGAGCCAAATCTGTGTGCAAATATTCTTTGAGCCAGGAATATGAGACCATGATATTCATAAGAGTCGATAATTATCTAGCTTCCAATAAACCTCCTTTAGTCTATCGGGTTTCTCATTCGCTCGCAATAAACTGGAATAGCTCGCGATAGTATCAGGTGATACTCTTTGCATGATTCTCGCCCTATTTCTCCGATCAAGTCTCCTGCCTTTTGAAAAAATTTCTGTCCCTAGAAAATGAAATCCCCAACGTACTTTCCGGATCCTGTCTTGTCTTTGATTTATGAAAAGATGAAGTTCATCCTCTAAAAACTTTTTCACTTGCCTTCGATGCCGCTCTGCGAAATCTCGCGTCTCTGCGATCAAGAAAAAATCATCTCCATAACGGAGATACGCTCTCGGTTTCAGTTGATGAATGACAAAGCGATCCAATTCGTGAAGATAGATATTGGCGAAAATTTGACTTGTTACATTTCCAATGGGTATCCCCCCCCCCCACGATTTCCAGCCGCGCAATAACTATCAACGATGTTATGTAAAACATATATAGCGATCGGGTCTCTTACTTTTCGGGCCAACATACGCTTTAAAAAAACATGATCCACGTGGTCAAAAAACTTTTTGATATCCGCTCTCCACACATATTGGTCGCGATGATCTCGAAAAAATTCTTGTGTGCGTTCGATGGCTCCAAGAAGTCCTTTTCCTTTTCTGCAAGACCAAACATCGTAGAAAAACGTGTGGTCAAAAATGTTGACCAAATACTCATACAAAAGACGATGAACCACACGATCGCGCATAGAAGCGACCTGAATATGTCGTCGTTTCCGGTCTGTCACCATAAAAGACCTGTATCTGCCGTGATGATAATTCTCGTTTTTTAAATCATTATGAAGAGAAACGAGCTCATTTTCCAAACAATACCAAAACACGAGGAAATCTTTTGACCTGCTTTTTCCGTGAGAAAAATTTTGCCAGACATGATGTAATGACTGGACACTTATATCTAACTCTAACGTTTGTTCTTCTATGGACACATTACCCATTATCTATCGGGCTTACGAACTTTATAAAAAAATCATTGAGATAAATGCAGGGTTGGAAAAACGATGGCGTTATTCTCTGGGGATCAGTCTTGAACAAACGATTCTCCAACTGTTACAGGAAATCATTATGGCAAAACATGCGCCCAAAAACCTAAAACCAACCTATCTCCTACGTGCATTGGGAAACCAGGAGATCGCTGTGTTAAAACTGCGCTTATTCCTTGAACTGTCCATTGCCCACGAGACGAAAATCAGCCAGTGCCAGGCAATCCTTTCAGAAATCGGAAGAATGCTTGGCGGCTGGCTGAAATCGCTTGGTGCTTCTTGAACCTTCACCGAAGACCGCACCCCAATGTTCTCATCTCGATCACGAGGATCATTCCTGTTGAAGTTAACCTGCCGATTGTCACGGTTCCAATACGCGTAAGGCACATTGGTGGAGAATTGTTTCAAAAACGTCTTTCCGTAGTCTTGTAAAGTCGCAACCTTACAATATGTGTCCATAGACACGTTTACCCATTCGCTTTGGGGAGACGTTTTTGATTCGTGGTGGTTCTTGAAGCTTCATACCAACCATCGCGCCGCGACGACGACGCTGCGTCGTCGTCGCCTTAGGCGGGAAAGATGGTTGGTATTGCTCGGCAGCCCGACTTGAATCGGGTGACTATTCGCTGATAAAAATCTTTTCCTGATGTGTGATCAGTCATCACACATATGACAGCCAGACACTATACGATGAAGGATAAAGATAAAGAATAAAAAAAGGACAAAGATTAAAGGACAAGGACTAAACCACCACCGAAGACCGCACCCCAATGTTCACATCCCGACCACGAGGATCACTCCCGCCGAAGTAAACCCGCCGATCGCCACGGCGCCAATACGCGAAAGGCACAAAGGTGGAGGAAGAGAAAAAAGATCCTGTGAAGTAGGGGATGCTTTCTGTGCCATCTGCATAGTTGTCTAATGGCTTCCCTGTTTCAGAAAGATGAATCATAAAGGCTATGATCCAGTCTTCAGGAGTCATGCCTGTTTCACCATAATAGGGAGAGTCTTTATCACCTTGAGCTTTTTGAAGAATGGAAAGATATTCATTGGAAGATTGTCCTGCTTCAAGAGGAGGGCGGTCCCTCCCTTCGCGAAGGGAGGGATGTGGTTTTCCTTTACCTTGTCGGGGAATGGGAGCAAAGCCTTTTGGAGTTTCAATGTCTTGTTCGTTCGGGTTTGATGGTTGGAGAAGATGAATGGTCCAACCTGGGGTTCCCAATCCCTTCCCTCCTGCCACCCCTGCAAAGGCAGGGGTCCATCGTCCTTCTGTTTGTTCTTTGAGTATCTCCATCTTGGTCTTTCCTTGATGATCCTTTTCATCAAAAGACTGTGGATAATAGACAAGGTTTGGAGAATCCCCCGTGTCTGCTCCTTGATAGCTTGACCATGCCCAGAGGGGGTTATCGGTATTGAGATCAAAAGATGGGTGATCCTTCTTGTACTTAAGAAGGAATTGTTTGATGGTTTCTTGGAGAGTATCAAGGCTCATACCAAAGGGAACAAGGAGGAGTTTGGTAAAGCCTTGGTCGTGTTTAGTGGAAAGTTCTTCGCGGCGTTCAAAGAGACGGACGGCAATTTGTTCGAGGGTTGGAACGGGATAATCATGACCATTTATACCCGTGATCGCTCCTTCTTTGAGGATGCCTACTTCCTCAAGAAGCTCTACTTGAAAATCGTATTGTTTACGAAGATGATAATGCTCCTCTACATACTCAATGGCTTTGGCAGGGTCTATCTCTTCTTTCTTTGGTTCCCCATTCTTAAGCAGATATTCAAAGCGTTCGAGAAGAATGGCGAGTCGTTCAAGGTCTGAAGTGGAGAGTTTGCAGGTCACCTCGCGCAGAAGGTCGGGCTTGGTAAGGGATTCTTTTGGAATCCCATGAACTTTTGTGAAATCAATAATCTCTTGTCGCAGAGTTTCAAAGTGTGCGTGATATTGTTCAGGCAAAGAATCACGAACGCTTGAAACCGAATCCATCATGGCTTCGTGGAGATTTGCTGAAGTGCGCTGGGCCCCTGCTTCTGCAGGGGTGGCAGACGGAGAGGATTCTAAACTTGGTCGAAAAAGAGACATAGACATCAAAGGTTAAACCACCACCGAAGACAGCAAACCAAAGTTCTCACCCCGAGCATGAGGACCAGACCCGTAGAGGTCAGCCAGACGAGAACCACGGCGCCAAGACACGCAAGGCACATCGATGCAGGATTGAAAAAAAGCTCCTGTGAGGTAAGAGATGCTTTCTTTGTTTGTGGGGTTCCATACATCATCAAGAGGTTTTCCTGTTTCCGAAAGATGAATCATAAAAGCTGTGATCCAATCTTCGGGAGTCATGCCTGTTTCACCATGATAGGGAGAGTCTTTATCGCTTTGAGCATTTTGAAGAATGGAAAGATATTCATTGGGGGTTTTACCTGCCTCAAAAGGTGGGCGGGGGTTCTCGTCTCCTTGAGATGTTCCTTGGCCTTCACGGGGAATGGAAGCAAAGCCCAGGGAATGTGAATTGGAAGGATCAGAAGGCTGGAGAAGGTGAACCGTCCAACCTGGGGTTCCCAATCCCTTCCCTCCTGCCACCCCTGCAAAGGCAGGGGTCCATCGTCCTTCTATTTGTTCTTTGAGTATCTGCGTCTTTGTCTTTCCTCCATGTCCATCCTTGTCAAAAGACTTGGGGTGATAAACAAGGTTTGGAGAATCCCCAATGTCTGCTCCTTGATAGCTTGACCATGCATAGACAGGATCATCGGTATCGAGATCAAAGGAGGGATTATCTTTTTTGTACTTGAGAAGGAATTGTTTGAGGGTTTTTCGGAGAGTATCAAGGCTCATGCCAAAGGGAACAAGAAGAAGTTTGGTAAAGCCTTGGTCGTGTTTAGTCTCGAGAGTCTCACGGCGTTCAAAGAGACGAGAAGCGATTTGTTCCAAGGTGGGAATGGGATAGGTGTTACCGTCTATACCTAGGATGACTCCTTCTTTAAGTATTCCCGCTTCTTTAAGAAGGTTGAATTGAGAAGTGTATTGCTCACGAAGATGATAAAACTCTTCGGCATACTCAAGGGTTTCGGTATAGTCTTCTTTTTTCGGTTCCCCATTCTTAAGTAGATATTCAAAGCGTTCAAGAAGGAGAGCGAGTCGTTCAAGGTCTGAAGTGGAGAGTTTACAGGTCACCTCGCGAAGGAGGCTGGGATTGGAAAGTGCGTCTTTGGAAATCCCGTGAGCTTTTGTAAAATCAATAATCTCTTGTCGCAAAGTTTCAAAATGTACGCGATATTGTTCAGGCAAAGAATCACGGACACTTGAAACCGAATCCATGATGGCTTCGTGGAGATTTGCTGAAGTGCGCTGGGCCCCTGCTTCTGCAGGGGTGGCAGACGGAGAGGATTCTAAACTTGGTCGAAAAAGAGACATAAAAATACAGTATGGTATCTAAAATCCTCTCATCGATATTAGAACTGTTTGATAAATCGTAAGTCGTTCTTGTACAAAATGCGGATGTCATCGATCTTTGTTCCCTCTTTCATAACCAAGGTCCGCTCCACTCCCCATCCAAACGCAAAGCCGGACACTTTTTCCGGATCTAATCCCCCGGCCTTGAGCACATTGGGGTGTACCATCCCTGCTCCTCCAAGCTCCAACCACCCAGCTTTACAGATGCGGCACGCTCCTTTCCCTCCACACGCCCCGCAAGAAATATCCACTTCAAAACTCGGCTCGGTGAATCGAAAATGATGTGGACGCAAACGAATCTGACGATCGGGTCCAAAAAAAGATTTTGCAAAATAATCGAGCACGCCTTTAAGATGCGCGATCGTGATCCCTTCATCAATCACCAATCCCTCAAACTGATGGAACATGGGAGTATGGGAAGGATCGGATTGTCGGCGATATGTACGATTGATATTGATCATGCGGATCGGTAACTTCCCTTTTTCCATTTCGCGCACTTGGGCATTGGATGTATGCGGAGTCAGCACTAAACGTCCTTTTTCTCCACGCGCCTTTTGTCCTTTGGTCTCTGCGATAAAAAACGTTTCCCAATCATCGCGGGCAGGATGATCGGGTGGCATATTGAGAGACTCGAACACATACCAGTCCCAATCAATCTCGGGCGCGCGCACGGAAACAAAACCGATTTGTGCAAACACATCGGTGATCTCCTGAATCGCTTGGCTTATAGGATGAAGATGCCCTTCATTGGGAAACACTCCCGGAGCGGTCACATCGACCCATTCCCGATCGGCACGCGTCTTTTCTTCTTCACGCGCGATTTTCTCTTTTGCCTTTGCGATCATCTGCTCTATTTTTTCTTTTGTCTCATTGGCGACTTTGCCGGCGATTTTCTTTTCTTCGTCCGAAAGAGTTGCAAGTTGCTTCATAAGAGAAGCTAGTTCACCCTTACGACCTAAAAATTTTATCTCGACCGCTTCCAATGCCGCCCGATCTCTCACCGCTTTGAGCGCGTCTTTGCATTGTTCAATGAGTTGTGTGAATGTTTCTTGCATACATAATCGATTCTATTGATGAAAATATGATCTCCTAAACCTCCTTCAGTCTAGCGAGTTTTATATTGATCGACAATCCGAGGATTTGGTAATGAGTAGTTTTAAACCACCACCGAAGACCGCACTCCATTGAACATGGCGTGCAGCGAAGAGCGATGACCGCCCAATCCGAGGCGAACCTGACGACTGTCACAGCTCCAGCCCGCGCCCGGCACAAGGATGGAGATGGAGAAAGAAAAAAAAGCTCCTGTAAGATAAGACCTGCTTTCTCCCCCGTTTTCCCAGTTATCCAAAGGTTTTCCTGTTTCTGTGAGGTGAATCATAAAGGCCATGATCCAATCTTCGGGAGTCATACCTGTTTCACCATGATAGGGAGAGTCTTCATCCTCTTGAGCTTTTTGAAGAATGGAAAGATATTCAATAGGGGTTTTGTTTGCTTCAAGAGGATGACGAAGGATGAGGTCTCCTTGGGGTGTTCCTTGGCCTTGTCTGGGAATGGGAGCAAAGCCTGGGGAATGTGGATTGGAAGGATTAGAAGGTTGGAGAAGATGAACCGTCCAACCGGGGGTTCTCAATCCCTTCTCTCCTGCCACCCCTGCAAAGGCAGGGGTCCATCGTCCTTTGGCTTGTTCCTTAAGTATCTCCATCTTGGTCTTCCCCCCATGACCTTTTTTTGTAAAAGACTGTGGATAATAAACAAGCTTTGGAGAATTCCCTATGTCTGCTCCGTAATATTCTGACCATGCCAAGAGAGGTTGGTGATCATTAAGATCAAAAGAGGAGTGGAACTCTTTATGTTTGATGAGAAATTGTTTGAGGGTTTCTCGGAGGCTATCAAGGCTCATGCCAAAGGGAACAAGAAGAAGTTTGGTAAAGCCTTGGTCGTGTTTAGTCTCGAGAGTCTCACGGCGTTCAAAGAGACGCATGGCGATTTGTTCCAAGGTGGGGATGGGATAAATCTTTCCATCTATGCCTAAGATAGCTCCTTCTTTGAGAATGCCAGACTGTTCAAGAAAGGAAACTTGAGAAGTGTATTGCTCACGAAGATTGTAAAGACGCTCAGCTTCTTGAAAATATTCGGGGAGTTTTTCTTCTTTTGGTTCCCCATTCTTAAGCAGATATTCAAAACGCTCAAGAAGGAGAGCGAGTCGTTCAAGATCTGAAGTGGAAAGTTTGCTGGTCGCCTCGCGCAGAAGGTCGGGCTTGCCAAGAGATTCTCTGGAAATCCCATGAGCTTTTGTAAAATCAATAATCTCTTGTCGCAAAGTTTCAAAATGTGCGCGATATTGTTCGGGCAAAGAATCACGAACACTTGAAACCGAATCCATGATGGCTTCGTGGAGATTTGCTGAAGTGCGCTGGACCCCCACCTCCGTGGGGGTGGCAGAGGGGATGGATTCCAAACTTGATCGAAAAAGAGACATATCACGCTCCGAAGTTGATCACATCACGATAGGTCACGATGACCGCAAGAATAATCAAAAAAGCAAACCCGAGATTATTCGCGAGCGAACGAAGGGATTCTCCCACAGGCTTACGACGTATTTTTTCAACCAAAAGAAAAACTACATGCCCTCCATCAAGCGCGGGGAAAGGCAAAATATTGATAACGGCAAGATTCAAAGAAAGCACGGCCGCAAAATGAATCAAATATGTCCATCCCATCTGCGCCACCTCTCCGGTCATCACCGCAATCCCCACAGGTCCAGAAAGTTCGGCTTCCACTTTTTGATGAATCACCACATCTTTAATGATCTGCCCAAACGCTTTTGTGATATCCCATGTTAACGCTGCCGTCGCAACCATTCCTTGAACAATCGCTTTATGAATAGGATAGGAAACAAGACCGGTTTTCACAAACCCCACTCCCAGTCCATGAAAATCCATTTCAGTAAGATCAGCTGCGGTTATAGCTACGGTTTTTATCTCTCCGCTTGTCTGCTTCCATGTCATCAAAATCCCCTCGTCTCCATGAGTTTGAATATAATTGCGCACCTCCTCGGACTCGGCGAAAACCTGACCGTCAACCGAAATTAAAATGTCCCCTGGTACCATCCCTGCCATCTCGGCCGGACTTTGAGATAAAACGGAATAAACCTGAATCTTCTCATCTATGATATGCGCCGAGGCAGGAACATCATCTGTGATCACGGAAGGAATCCCAAAAGTAAATCCCATGATAAACAAAAACGCGGCAAGGGCGATGTTCATGGCAACACCGGCCACTAAAACAAGAAAACGTTTCCACACGGCTTTGGAAGCAAAACTATCCGGCTCTTGTGTCTCTCCTCCTCCTTCCCCTTTAATGCGCACAAACCCGCCGATCGGAATACAGTTAATGGAGTAAATCGTTCCTTCAGGTTTTGGACGAATACCAAACAGCCGAGGAGGAAATCCAAATCCGAATTCCTCCACCTTCATGCCCATGCGTCTTGCTACGCAAAAATGACCGAGCTCATGGACAAAAACCAAAAGGGAAAGAAGCGCAATAAAAAGAATGATGGTCCAAATCATGTGGTTTGGGTTAAAACTATTTTGACAAAATGACGTTTGCCTTTTTGAAGAATGACTCCTTCTTTGGTGGGGTTGACCGTTTCCTCGTATGTTTCCACCACACGATCCCCCACCTTGATGCCTTTGCCATCAATAAGCCTGCGCGCTTCGGTTTTTGACGAAACGGATTTGCTTGCCACCAAAAGATCTACGATATTCATCTCTCCATTGATGACAAAGATCGGCATCTCCCGGGGAGATTGGTGCTCGCGAAACAGTTGGTCAAAACAATCAGATGCCGCTTGCGCCGCCTCTGCCCCGTGATAAATCTCCGCGACCTTGCGTCCCAATTGCGCTTTAAGATCACGCGGATTGATGCCTTCTTTAAGTTGAACGGCAATCGACTGGATTTCCTTATCTGTTTCAAAAGTGCAGAGCTCAAACCCGGGAACAATCATGCCATCGGTCCAACTCATAACCTTCCCAAACATGTCGTCCGCACTATCGCAAAGACAAATCATGTTTCCCTCGCTCTTGCCCATTTTTTTACCGGTTGGATCCACGAGTAATTTCATCGTCACCACAAACTTTTCCCGTCCTTTCAAATCTTTCATCAAATCCCGACCGGCGAGCATATTAAACGTCTGATCATTTCCGCCGATTTCCCCGTCCACATTCATAGCTACACAGTCATAGCCTTGCATAGTGGGATAGAGGAACTCATGCAAATGAATGGGGCGCCCCTCTTCCATACGCTTTTGAAACATATCGCGCTCGAGTAATTGCTGTACAGTAAAATGAGAAGCCAATTCTACAACATCAGTAAAAGTCATTTGTCCAAGCCATGTGCTGTTATATTTCACCTCAGCGGCATTTTCTCCTTCAAGAAGAATAAGCTTGGATGCTTGCGCTTGATAATTTTTCGCGTTTTCCAAAACTTGTTCCCGCGTCAATCGTACACGCGTAGCGGATTTATCCGTAGGGTCTCCGATCATGCCGGTAAAATCCCCTATGAGCAAAATGAGTTTGTGCCCAAGCTCTTGAAACTCGCGCATCTTGCGAAGCACGATTGCATGCCCCATATGCAGATTGGGTCCTGTGGGATCAATGCCGAGGTAAAGCGTGAGCGGCTTTCCTTCTTTGAGTCGTGCCTCCAAAAACTCTCGTGAAGGATAGACGTGTTCCACCCCTCGTGTTAAAAGATGATGGATTCTTTCTTGGTCAGTGATGATGGGCATACGATTATTATTGTTGAATGATGGCGGCGACTTCGTCGCGCTTAGTCTCCATGGTAGATCGATCTATAGCTTCAAGATTGAGTCGCAAAAGAGATTCGGTATTTGAAGATCGCACATTAAACCAATAGGTGGGGTAAGTGACGGTTAGACCATCGAGTGTGTCTTGTTTACCATCTCCATACTGTGCTTTGAGCCGATCGAGTGCCGTGATCTTCTCCTCCACATGATAATTTATTTCTCCGGAATGTGCGTAACGATGCAAAGGCGCGACAATTTGTGAAAACGGTTTCCCTGCCCGCGTGATCTCTTGCAAAATCTGCACAATAGATGTGACAGGCCCATCATATGTCCCGGTTGGAAAGTTATAATAAAAGTGACCGGAAGATTCTCCACCAAACACCGCTCCTTCTCGACGCATTTGAGCTTTGATAAGGGAGTGACCCACTGGTGTGCGCGAAGGTTTGCCCCCTGCCTCCACAATCATATCCTCAGTGATTTTTCCCGGACGCACGTCATAACAAATCGTAGCGCCAGGAAAACGCCGCAACATTACTTGAGACAGTATTCCTCGAATGATCGCCGGCTCCACGGTTTTCCCTGTTTCATCCACAAAAAAGATGCGATCCCCATCCCCATCGGTGGCAATACCGAGATCAGCTTTTTCCGCCACAACTTTTGCTTGAAGATCTTTAAGTGTTTCTTCTTTGAGAGGATTGGATTCATGATTGGGAAACGCGCCATCCAAATCCCAATACAAACGCACAACGTCCACAGGCAAAAGAGAGAAAAGCGCATCCAGATATTGGGCTCCCATGCCGTTTCCGGGATCAGCCACAATTTTCATGGGTCGTATCTCCCCTTCCCCGGCAAATGCCTTATGCGCCTCCACCGCTACGGTTGTGATATTGGAAATTTTTTCTACACTCCCCTCCCCCTGTGTATAGACTTCGGACTCGATCAACTCAATGATACGAGCAAATCCACTGTCTCCTCCCACAGGAATCGCCATGTCCCGCACGCACTTAAATCCATTGTATGTGACGGGGTTATGAGAAGCTGTCACGGTGATTCCTCCATGAGCTTTCAAATGTCCCACACTAAAATAAAAAACCGGTGTGGAAACAAGACCAATATCCAAAACATGCGCGCCTCCATCCACAAAACCGCGGATGAGTTCGGATTGCAATTCCAAAGAAGAAGGACGCATATCATGGCCTGCCACAACAGAAAGAGATTCGTCGGAATATTGTTCACGTAAAAAAGTGACGTACGCGCGACCCAAATGATATGCCAACTCTGGAGTGATCTCACTTCCTACCAATCCACGAATATCATAGGCCTTAAAAATCGCATGGGAAACTTGCATAATTTTGATTGACGCTCAAGGGAAAATCCCGTACCATTTTAGGTGAAAAATCTCTAATTTTCTTCGTTATTTTATGGAAATTATCTATGCGATCGTGATCGTGCTTGTGATCCTGTGCGGTTGGCTTATTGTAACATACAATCGTTTCATTCGTCTGCGGAATCGTGTGGAAGAAGCGTGGTCCGATATCGAAGTGCAACTCAAGCGCCGCTATGACCTTATTCCCAATCTTGTGCAGTCTGTGAAGGCGTACGCTATGCATGAAGATTCTGTTTTTACCAAGGTCACTCAAGCACGCAGCGCAGCCATGAATGCGCAAACCATGACCGATCATGCACAAGCGGAAAACATGCTCACCCAATCCTTGAAATCTCTTTTTGCGGTTGCGGAAAATTATCCTTCCCTCCAAGCCGCAGGAAATTTTTTGCACCTCCAACAAGAACTCACTGATGCCGAAGATAAAATCCAAGCGTCTCGCCGCTTCTATAATGGCATGACGCGTGATTACAACACGGCTTTGCAATCTTTTCCAAACAATGTGATTGCCGGCCCATTTGGTTTTCAAAAAAAGGAATTCTTTGATGCCCCCTCCGAGGCTGAGCAAACGCCAAAGGTAACGTTCTAGTGCATGTACGCCGACATTGCCCGCAACAAACGAGATTCTTGGTTGCTTATCATTATCTGTACCACTCTTTTGGTCGCTCTGGGCTGGGTGCTCGGAGCGGCTTTTGAATCTCCGGAAGGAGGCATTATCCTTGCCGCTCTCCTTGCGACGATTCTTGTATTGATCGGTTATTTTAGTGGAGACAAAGTGGCACTCATGACATCAGGGGCAAAACCCATTCAAAAATCCGATGCGCCCGAGCTGTATCGCTTGGTGGAAAATCTGGCGATTGGAAGCGGCCTTGCCACTCCTGCGATCTATATCATTCCCGATGAAGCGGGAAATGCCTTTGCCACAGGTCGCGATCCTGCCCATGCGGCGATTGCCGTCACCACCGGCCTTCTCAAACTTCTTGATAAACAAGAACTCGAAGGAGTTTTGGCTCATGAACTTTCTCATATTAAAAATTATGATATTCGTTTCATGACCTTGGTTGTTGTTATGGTCGGCGCCATTCTTCTTTTATCCGATATTCTTTTGCGTGGAAATCTTTTTGGTGGAAGACGGCAAGAGGGACAAAACGCGGTTTGGATTTTTCTCATTGGGATTGTCCTGGCGCTCCTCTCTCCTTTGATTGCCGAGCTCATTAAACTGGCGATCAGTCGCAAACGAGAATATCTGGCCGATGCTTCCGCCGCTCTTCTCACACGTTACCCGGAGGGTCTGGCACAAGCCTTGGAAAAAATCGCCACTCAAGATCGCCCTTTACAAAAAGCCAATCATGCAACCGCTCATCTGTTTCTTGCCAATCCCTTTGATCCTTTTGTGACCAAACGATTTGAACATTTGTTCAGCACTCATCCTCCGATTGAAAAACGTATCGAACGCCTGCGTCATATGGATGCTTCCTTGTAATTTTCTCAAACGGCCTTCTCTTCTATGTCTCTTTTTCGACCAACAGTTTTCACAAAAAGTGAAAACTGTCCCTCCGAAGTCCCGCCAACGGCGGGACGAAGGGGGACTCTGTCTTCTGAACCTCCTTTATCCGCTACTCTCCACGAAGCCGTCATGGATTCTGTTTCAAGTGTCCGTGATTCTTTGCCCGAACAATATCGCGCGCATTTTGAAACTCTGCGACAAGAGATCATTGATTTTACAAAAGCTCATGAGATTTCCAGAGAATCTCTTGGCAAGCCCGACCTCCTGCGTGAGGCGACCTGTAAACTCTCCATCCCAGATCTTGAACGACTCGCTCTCCTTCTCGAACGCTTTGAATATCTACTTAAGAATGGGGAACCAAAAGAAGAAAAACTCCCCGAATATTTTCAAGAAGCTGAACGTCTTTACAATCTTCGTGAGCAATACACTTCTCAAGTCTCCCTTCTTGAACAAGTAGGCATCCTCAAAGAAGGAGTTATCTTGGGCATAGATGGAAAGATTTATCCCATCCCCACCTTGGAACAAATCGCCATGCGTCTGTTTGAACGTCGTGAGACTCTCGAGACTAAACACGACCAAGGCTTTACCAAACTTCTTCTTGTTCCCTTTGGCATGAGCCTTGATAGCCTCCGAGAAACATTCAAACAGTTTCTTATCGATTATAAGAAGAATAATCCTTCCTTTTATCTTTATACGCACGAACCTCTTTGGGTATGGTCAGGATATCAAGGAGCAGATGTGGGGGATTCTCCAAATCTTGTCTATTATCCACAGTCTTTTACAACAAAAGGTCATGGGGGGAAGACAAAGGCACAGATACTCAAAGAACAAGAAGACAATCAAGATTCTTTTCCTGGTTGGACTGTTCATCTTCTCCAACCTTCAAACCCAGATGAACAAAACATAGAAACTCCCAAAGGCTTTGCTTCCATTCCCAGAGAAGGCCGAGGAATACCCCAAGGAGACCTCGTCCCTCGACCTTCTCTTGAAGCAGGTCAATCTCCCATTGAGTATCTTTCTTTCCTTCAATCTTCCAAAAAAGATGAAAACTCCCCCTATCATGGTGAAACAGGGCTTACTCCTGAAGATTGGATCATAGCCTTTATGATTCATCTTATAGAAACAGGAAAACCACTGGATAACGTTGCAAATGGCATGGAGAGCATCTCTTACCTCATAGGAGCTTTTTTTCTTTCTCCCATTCATGTGCCAAGAGCGTATTGGTTCCATAACGATCATCAGACTCTCCTCGGCGGGAACGATCCTCGTAGTCAGGATGGGAACAATGGCATGCGCTCGTCGGTGATGATTTAACCTTTGATATTATGACTCCTGACATCATTGATAAATTTTCCACACATCTTAAAAACGCCCTCTCCGACGTTTTGCAGTTTGTGATCGAAACGCAACAGAGAAAAATTGAAGCACGACACCTCCTGTGGGCTTTGAGTGCGCAAAAAGGTTCTTTGGCTTCGGACATGCTCCAAAAAGCCAACCTTCCTTCTGATCGTCTCAAAACATGGATCGCTTCACCTCTTGCACGCCGCGCTTCTTCCGCACACAAAGAAAATCATTTGCTCGAACTTTCCGACGATTCTAAACGTGCCATGGAAAAAGCCATTCTCCTTGCCCATACCTTTGGTCACTCGTATATAGGAACCGAGCATTTGCTCTCCGGTCTCCTTCAAACCGAACCAAAAGACGTCCTCACTTTTTTTGAAAAAGAACAAGTAAACCTCACCCGTCTGCGCCGCCAATTATCCATGATGATGAAAAGCACTTCTCGCTTTTCCAAACTCGCTCGTGAAATTCCCCAAGAAATTGTGGAAGGAGAAACCTTGTTGGAAGAAGATTCTTTTGACCGGGACGAAAGTCAAACTCCGGCTCTGGATTATTTTGGACGTGATCTGACGGAGAAAGCAAAACAACATCAACTCGATCCGGTCATCGGACGTGGAGAAGAAATCGAACGCGTCATGGAAATTCTCTGTCGCCGCACCAAAAACAATCCTCTCCTCCTTGGAGAGGCCGGGGTGGGAAAAACCGCGATCGTGGAAGGACTTGCCAATCATATTGTGCAAGCAAAAGCTCCGGACACTCTTTTGGGAAAACGGGTCGTTACCCTTGATCTTGCCCATGTGGTTGCCGGCACTATGTATCGGGGAGAGTTTGAATCAAGACTCAAGCAAATCATTGAAGAAGCCAAAGTGCATCCCGAGGTTATCGTCTTTATTGATGAAATTCATAATCTTGTGGGTGCCGGGTCGGCGAGTGGATCTATGGACGCGGCAAGTATTTTGAAACCTGCGCTGGCTCGCGGGGAATTGCGCTGCATTGGCGCCACCACACCTGCGGAATACAAAAAAAGTTTTGAAAGCGATCATGCGCTTGAGCGCCGATTTCAAATCGTTCGCGTGGAAGAACCTGATCTTGCGCGCACGAAAGCAATCCTCAAAGGCATTGCGCCGTCTTATGAGGAATTTCATCGCATTACCATTACACAAGAGGCGATCGAAACAGCTGCCACACTTTCCGATCGTTACTTCCCTCACAAACATCAGCCCGACAAGGCGATTGATCTTGTGGACGAGGCGTCCGCACGCGCACATTTGCAAACTCCTTCTTCTCCCGCCCTGCGACAACGCCGACAATTGGAACAAAAATGGCAGGAAGCAAAAAAAGCAAAAAAACAAGCCGTGCTTGAAGAACGCTATGAAGATGCCACCATGCTCAAAGAAGAAGAAGACCACTTGGCCGATCTTGTTTCCAAATTACCCTTGCTCTCAAAAGAACGACTGGGAACAATCTCAAAAGAAGATATTTTCCGTGTGGTCTCGCGCATGACACGTATTCCTCTTGATGATCTTTTGGGTTCTGATACGAATGCGCGCACACTTTCTGCACGACTTGGTGAAATCATTTTGGGACAATCCGAGGCAATCACCACCATCTCCGGCGCACTTCAACACGCCAAAATGGGATTGCAAGATCCTCGTCGCCCTTTGGCATCCTTTCTTTTTTTAGGCCCTTCGGGGGTGGGAAAAACGGAAATGGCCAAAGCGATCGCGCACCAGTATTTTCAAGACCCCAAAGCCATCGTGCGTTTTGACATGTCCGAGTACGCCGAAGGCTTTACGGTTTCCAAACTCATGGGATCTCCCGCCGGTTATGTGGGGTATCGTGAGTCTGCCGCACTTACGGATCGCATCAAACAACGCCCACATACGGTTTTGCTTTTTGATGAGATTGAGAAAGCGCATCGTGATGTGCAAAATATTCTTTTACAAATTTTGGAAGAAGGAGAGCTTATGGATGCCACCGGACGCAGTGTCAGTTTTCGCCATGCCTTGGTGATTCTCACCTCAAACATCGGGCTTGAACGATTCGAACAAGGATCCATGGGGTTTCAATCCGATGCGCGCGGTGCGGAAACAAAGCTGGCCGAGGATCTGCAGCAAGAACTCAAAGATCGCCTGCGACCCGAACTGTTAAATCGTCTTGATCATGTCTGTATTTTCCGTCCCCTGACTCCGGACACCCTCAAACACATTACAAATCAGCAACTCAACGCACTGACAAAACGTTTGGCCGATCAAAATATTGTCTTCACGTGGGACAAAGGGATTGTGGACATCGTCATCAAAACCTGTGATCCTGGAAGTGGTGCACGTGCCATTCGACAAGCCATACAGACCAAGGTGGAATATCCGATCGCAGAAATGGCTTTGCAATCTCCCCGTCCGCTTTATCTCAAAGCAAAAGTTGCACGCGGATCCATTGTTCTGACAAAATCATCTTAATCATTTTCTATGGCTGTAGGAGGAGCCTCCCCCACGGAACAAAATCGTCGCTCGCAATATCTGCGTGATCGACAAAAAAAACACGCCGAACTTCTCGCTGCGGCGCAGTTGCGTTTTGCAAAACCAAAAATGGAAGCCTTGCCGACTGTTCCGTCATCCGCCCCCTACATCATAGAGAATAAACCGACAACCATTCCCTACGAACCTTCCGAGCATTCTCCCATTCCCTTGTATCCTGACGGACTTCCCGAAGAAACGGAAGAAGAAACGTCAAACGAGGAAGGACGTCGTATGCAATTTGCTTCAACGATCGCCAAAACCTTGCTTACCGATGATAAGGAAGAAAAGCAAAACGAAGAAAAACGCAAACAAACCAAGCTGCAAAAAGAGATAAAGAAAAAAGCTGAAACCGGCGCGCGGCGAGGAGCAATTTATCTTGTGGACTTTATTTCGAGTGCGCTGAACATCGGATCGTCCGGAGTGGCTTTTTTGATCGACTGGATATTTTTTGCCTTTAGCTTTGCTTATCTCAACTTGGAACTCTTCTACGGCAAATACATCATGAAAGGAAAAGACCCGTTTATTTCCGAGCCCAGTTGGGATCCTTTACCGCTTCCGCTTCCAAACGAATATGTGGATATGGGCATTATTGCCGCAGATATCATCCTTGTTATCCTTGTGCTTACGGCTGCGGCCGCTCTTATCATTATCGTCGCGGGAGCTATGGCTCTTACGGATCATCCTCTTGCAGCCTTCGTCGACTTCCTCGGTATGGGAATCAGTGTCTTTCAATGATGAAAAAATTTCTCATGTTCACCATTTCATTTTGAATGGAAGAATCTCTCGGCAATATCCAAAATAAATATTTCCTTTCTTTCATCAAAAATTGAAAATTTTCTTTCCTCTCTCCTGGCTTTCTTCTCTTGCTCTCGCTACAATAACCTTATCTATGCTTACTCTTCGCACAAAACGTGTGGCTTTGATCGCGCTCTTTGTCGCTTCGGTGATCGCGATTGCAGCTGCCATTTATTTTTTATTCTTCAAACCGTTCTTTGGAGACGAAACAACCGCAGATGAAGAAGAAGTGACAACGCTGGGCGGTAATCTTCCCTCTGCGCAAACGGGCGCTCCTTCTGTCTTTGTTCCTCCCACAGAAGGAAAATTGGAACAAGCCGATGAGGTCGCGAGCGGAGGAGTGACCCAAGTCACCGAACTCACGTCCGGTTCCATTCTCTCCCCCACTTCTTGCGGAGCAGAAGCTTGTTTCTATAATCCTCAAGATGATCGTTTTTATACAATCGGTGCAAACGGAAATGTGGTCGCTCTTTCTTCCAAAACTTTTCCAGAGGCTTCCTCGGTCGTTTGGAATGATACGGCCGACAAAGTCGTTATTGAATTTCCAGATGATTCCAATGTGATCTACGACTTTGTCTCACAAACTCAAGTCACTCTTCCTTCGCACTGGGAAGACTTTGATTTTTCTCCCACAACCGATGAAATCGCGGCAAAAAGCATTGCACTTGATCCTGATAATCGTTGGATTGTCATCAGTAAAACAGATGGCACACAAATGGAAACCGTCCGTGCTTTGGGAGACAACGAGAACCGTGTGGATCTTAATATCTCTCCCAATGCCCAGATCATCGGCTTTGCGGATGCAGACACTACACTCACAACCGGCCTTGATCGCCAAACCATCATCCCTCTTGGACGCAACAGCGAAAACTTTGAAGGTCTCACTGTGGAGGGAATGAATTTTGATTCTCTTTGGTCACCTTCGGGAAGACAACTGCTCTACTCGGTCTCCGGATCTTACAGTGATTATCGTCCGCTCCTTTGGTCTGTGAGCGCCACTTCGTCGAGTATGGGTGAGGATCGTCAAAGTTTAGGGATCAATACCTGGGTGGAAAAATGTGTCTTTGCTTCCGAGGATATTGTGTATTGCGGCGTACCCACTTCCCTTCCTCCCAATGCGGGTTTACAACCCGGTCTCTACGACGATGAGCCTGATAATTTATATCGCTTAAATCTTTCCTCCGGGCAATCTTCTCTTGTGGCCATTCCAAACGAGGAGGTGACGATGGAACATCTTTCTTTAAGCAGCGACGGTTCTCTTCTCTATTTTACCGATGCGCAATCCGGACGTTTACAAATGATTCGTCTGCAATAATATGCCCCATACATGGCTTGCGTTTTCCACCTTTGGTTTGCTCACGATAATCGTGCTCTCGATTTTGTACGTGCAATCTCGCCCGCTTGATTTGGATGCCTATTTGCAAGAGCAGGAGGAGCATGGCAATACTCTCACAAAACCGACAGTGACGATTATCAACCCTTCTTTGGGATCGGTAGAAGCAACGGTCACTCTTATCATGTTTGCGGATTTTACCTGTTATCCGTGTAAACAACTCGCCGAGTCTGTTTTAGCGGTCATGAAAACCTATCCGCAAGATATCCGGTTTGTATGGAAAGATATGCCGCAATACGAGGCTTCCTCTGTGGCGACTCAAGCGGCTGTGGCTGCACATTGTGCGGATCGTCAAGGAAAGTTTTGGGAATATGCTGATGCACTTTTCGCGCAACAAACAACCCTGGATAGTGCTGATGATCTTTTGACCGTGGCACATACGGTTTCATTGGACGTGGATCGTTTTACCTCTTGTATGGAAACCCAAGACACGTTCCCGATTGTGGAGCGTGACTACGAGGAAGGCCAGGCATTGAATCTCCTTGCCTCGCCGACCTTATTTATCAACAACACTTCTTACACCGGTGCGCTTTCGACCGATCAACTTTTATCGTATGTGGAGGAAATTTTGGCAATCAATCCATAAACTGATTCTCCCTTGTTTGTTTGCGGTTTGTTTTTCTCTCTGGGCTCCTCCTGCTTTTGCAGATACGTATAATTGTTTTTGTTGGTATTGGACGGATATTGGGACAGATACTGAAAGTCAATATTGCTGGCCAACGAATTTAGCCTCTATTGTTTACTGCGAAGACTCTTGTTCGAATCCTCATACCATTGGAGACCAAATATTCAAATCCTGTATATACACCGATACGCTAGGGTCTTCCAATCCAACCAGATGCTCTCATGCGGAGGGTGGGGCGAGTTATGCTGAAACCATCTGTGATCGTTATCCAAGACCGGATGATTCACCGGAAGCGGCAGCGACAACCACCACGACGACCACCACTTATGAATTTGTAGCGCCGGAGCTGGTGGTTCAACTTGATCCGGACTTTGAGTTCTCTCCCATTCTTTCGGAAAATGGTGTGCTTAAAATCACTTACTTGGGTGACTATCTCCAAATGCTCTATAACTATTTTCTGGGAACCATGACCGTGGTGGCGATTATCGTCGTTATGTATCACGGAGTGATGTATCTTTTGGCAGGATCAAGTGGCCGCACAAAAAATGCGACCAGTGGAATCCGCAAAGTCGTCTGGGGCCTTGCCCTTCTCTTTGGAGCCGTGTCTCTTCTCAAACTGGTGAATCCCGAACTGACCCTCTTTCGCGCCTTAGAATTAGAAGAAGTTACGGCCGATGCTCTTATGCCTTATGGAGAAAGCGAGGAAAGCGTTTCAGGAACAACTTGTACCTCATTTGGTATACCTTCCGGATCCAATATAAATGGAAATAACGTACAGGTTTGCGATCCTATGGTAAAAAATATCGAGGAGGCGGCAAAAGATTTGCAATCGCAAGGGTATGGCATGATTCTTACTTCAGGATACCGATCTGTGGAAAAACAAATAGAACTCATTAAAAAATATTGTATCAATCCTCCCGGGTCTACGACTTGCAATGCTAAAGAAGGTTCGCCGAGCGCTTGCCCTCTCAAAGATATGGATCCTAAAAATTGTCCGCATACAACCGGTAGTGCTGTGGATATGTGGGGTGCGGAAATTAATAACGGTGTTGTCACCCAATGTATTATTCAAAAAGAATGTTTGAAAGATTTGGAAGATTGTTTTGAAAATCCTTGTCAAAAAGCGCTCATTGATGCTATGAAAGCGGAAGGATTCTGTGTCCTTGCAAGCGAACCCTGGCATTTTGAACAACCCTCTATGTCTTCCTCCTGTCACTAAATTATGTTCCACTGCACACATTGTGATGCACAATCTCCCAAATGGGCCGGACGATGCGGAACGTGCGGGTCTTGGGGAACGGTGATTGAGGAAGATGCATCCCCTTCCCTTCCAAAGCGATCTGCCTCCAAAGCCCAAGCGCACGCCAGCACGCGCTTGTTTGATATTGCCTCGCAAAATGAACATGAACGCATTGGTACGGATATACAAGAATTAGATCGTGTGTTTGGTGGAGGAATCGTGAAAGGAAGTCTGACACTTATCTCGGGCGAACCGGGAATCGGCAAATCCACTCTTGTCGCTATGATTGCGGGAATCATTGCACATCAAAAATCCACCGTGCTCTATATCTCGGGCGAGGAATCGGCCTCACAGCTTGCGGCAAGATTTACGCGAATCAGTAAATCACTTGAGCACATACAGTTTCTTGAAAACTTTCCCGTAGAAACTTTAGTCGCCACGATTGAAAAAGAACATCCTGCTTTGGTTATTGTCGATTCGGTACAAACTCTTGATTCTCAAGATCTCGAGGGACAAGCCGGATCACCTACGTTGGTGCGTTATGCCACATCGCTCTTGTTAGCAACATCAAAACGATCCAATATCCCTATCTTGTTGGTCGGACAAGTGACCAAAGACGGATCGGTTGCAGGACCAAAAACGCTCGAGCATATTGTAGATACGGTTTTGTATCTCGAGGGCGATCCGGTTCATGCGTATCGTATTTTGCGTGCACGAAAAAATCGCTTTGGCAGCACGGATGAGGTCGGTATTTTTGAGATGACACAGACAGGATTGATTGTTGTTGAAAATCCTTCCGCACGATTCTTGGAAGAGCGTCGTGCGATTCCAGGATCAGTCATTACGGCTACAGTCGAAGGGTCGAGAATTTTTTTGGTCGAAGTACAAGCGCTTGTGTCTCCTTGTGCGTATGGAAACCCCACGCGACGCGCATCGGGTTTTGATCTCAATCGCCTGCAAATGCTTTGCGCCATTTTGGCAAAACGCACCGGACTCAAACTTGGGGAACAAGATGTGTTTGTGAATGTAATCGGCGGATTGATGTTGGAAGAACCGGCCGTAGATCTTGCCATATGTACCGCAATCTTACAGGCAGCGACCAATCAAACAGATGCATACCCAACGGTTTATTTGGGAGAAGTGGGGCTCGGAGGAGAAGTTCGCTCTATTCCTCTTTTGGATCGCCGCCTGGAGGAGGCGCGACGTCTTGGAATAACTCATGCCGTTATTCCTGATAAAAAACAACCGGCTGCAACCGGTTTAGAAATACGAGCTGTGGGTCATGTGGGACTTATTCCAAATGGACGATCTCAAACGCATCCTTCATCTTCTGGCGCATCAAAGGATATGTAGAAAGAGTGGGATCTTCTTCCATCAAACGCTCGGCCCAGTGCCGAGCTTTTTGCATCAAATCTTCGTCGGCCGAAGTTGCAAATTGATAATCGGGAAATCCTGATTGTTGACTTCCAAACAAATCCCCCGGGCCGCGCAGTTCCAAATCTTTTTGTGCAAGTTCAAACCCATTATTCGTTTTGACCATGGCCTCCAGCCGCGCACGACTGCGGTCGGATAGCGTGTCGGGGAGCAGATAACAATACGATTGTTTTTCTCCGCGCCCCACGCGCCCGCGCAACTGATGAAGTTGGGCGAGTCCGAATCGCTCAGCTCCAAGAACTACCATGACTGTGGCTTCAGGAATATCCACACCAACCTCCACCACCGTTGTCGCAATCAACACTTGAACTTTCCCTTGACGAAACGCTTCCATAACCTTTTCTTTTTCATCGAATTTCATTTTGCCGTGAAGCACATCTATGGGGAGCCCCTTAAACACTTCGGCTTTAAGACGCACCGATGTTTCTTCTACCGATTGAACGCCAAGGCGATCGGAGGGATCTATGAGGGGACACACAATAAATATCCTCTCCCCATTCTCGATTTGTCCGCGAAGATGTTTCCACATGCCTTCTTGTTGATCTTGCAAAACAATCGCTGTGGCAATAGGCTTGCGACCTTTGGGCATCTCCGTAAGACAAGAGACATCGAGATCACCGTAAATCGTGAGAGCAAGAGAACGAGGAATCGGTGTTGCTGTCATGGAAAGAAGATGGGGGGCATGATCTTTTTGACGCTCCAAAAGTGCGTGGCGTTGTGCCACACCAAAGCGATGTTGTTCATCAATCACAATCAAATCAAAAAACGGAAGAGGAAGACGATCTCCCAAAAGCGCATGAGTCCCGACCACACAACACCCTTTTTGTTTTTTTATTTGCTTTTCAAAATCATCTCTTTTAAAATCGACGGTCCCCAATCGGCAATAGGCGTGGGTGAGAAGCCCCACGTGATCTTCGCCCAAAAGTCGACAAAGCGTTGTATGTTGCTGCAAAGCCAAAATTTCCGTAGGTGCTAAATAGGCGACCTTTCCTCTTTTTTCCAAAATCTGCGCAATCGCCATGGCAGCCACCACGGTTTTTCCTGACCCCACATCTCCTTCGAGCAAACGATTCATGGGATGTATTTGAGAAAGATCCCGCAAAATATCCCAGGCTGCTTTCTTCTGACCGAGTGTAAGCGTAAACGGTAAACGCGTGAGAAAATCTTTGGCCTTTACTTGGTCAAAAGAAAAAACTTTTGCTTTAAGGCGCCGACGTTCTCTCCTCACATCAGCAAATAAAAGTTGATGAAGAAAAACTTCGTCAAATTTGAGCCGCGCGACCGCCGCATCCAAAGTATCTCGCGTATCTGGAAAATGAATCGCTTTCATGGCTTCGGATAACCCCGGAAGAGATTCCGATGTCTGTACATCGCGCGGCAACCATTCAACAAACTCTCGCGCAGCTGGCAAAGCTTTTTCCATGGCCGAGCGCAAACGCCGCATAGCTAAACCTTTGGTGAGTCCGTAGATGGGAACAATACGTCCCGTATGAATATGCTGACCCGCGGGTTCGTGAAGAGGGTTCACAAGGATAAGTCCTTGTCGATATTCAACCGTTCCTGCAAGCGCCACCTTTGTTTTAGGCTTCAACGTTTCCTCCAAATACGGTTGATTAAACCAGAGAACGGAAAGGGTGCCTGTGGCGTCTTCGATCGTAGCCTCGGTCAAGGAAAGTTTTTTCCGTTTCCACGAACGTCGAGAATTGATGGTTTTGATCGTCCCCTCTACGGTTACTGTGTCCCCTACTCGAAGAGAAGCAATGGATTTGATCGTGGAAAAATCATCATAGCGAAACGGCACGTAATACAATAAATCTCGCAGGCTCACGACCCCTAGTGTTTTAAGAATACGAACTCCTTGGGTTCCGATCCCCGGCAAAGAAGCGATCGAATCTGAAAGATGTGCGGCCATAGTATGACGCTATGATACCGCGGTTTTGAATCGGGGTCAGGTCTTGAATCTTGAATGGTGAGATAGCGGGTAAAAAGTAAAGACCTGACCCCTTGCATCTAAAAACAAAAATCTCCGCTTGGGGCAGAGATGTGGGGGTGGAACTCTCAAACTTCGTACAGCCATCAATGGGATATTGAAGAATGGTGCGCTCGGTAGGACTTGAACCTACGACCCTCAGCTCCGCAAGCTGATGCTCTATCCAACTGAGCTACGAGCGCAAGACTTACAGTTTATACATCCGACGCAGCACGTCTGTCAATCCTTCTTCCATACGTTCCAAATTCTCGGCACAGTACGGAAGCAAATGTGCGCGGACTTGATTGGGATCAACATCCTCCAAAGGAATGGAGACAAGCGGTTGCCAGGTCGAACGAAAATCCACATACAAATACTTCACATCAGGCGGATCATACACCACGGAAAAATCTTTAATGGCAGGATAATCATAATAGGTGTCCCCGACAATCAATCCAGTATTAGTAATGATGATATCCAAACGGCTTGGTTCCTTTACGACGGAAATCAACATAATGATTCCAATCATAAGAAGCACCACAGCAAACGTCAGATTCGCTGTCAAAAATGCATACAACAACAAAGCCGTTCCGACCCCAATCACCAAAATAAACCACAACCGAGAACGTGTGTGTCGAGGATATTCATCAATCTCCCAATGAAGAAGCGTGTCTCCGTAGGAATGGGCGCGAAAAGTGGTTGTTGGTTCCATAAAAAAATTTGCTGCTTCTAGTTTATCAAAATCAACGCTAAGGTGCCAGATTACAAAAAGAAAAACAGCCGTGCGTGCGGCTGCTTCGTTGTCTCTCTTATCCTTCGGCGAGTCCGCCGTTTATCACTCCTCCGTTGCGCGGTGCCAGACGTTCACGACTCGTGATCTTGAGGGAATGCCCCACTTGCGCGGCAGCGATCTGAAGAATGCAAACAGCATCGTACATATGCAACTTGTTGTCGTGAACCAATCGACAGATCGCTTCAAAACATTCTTCAAATGTGTGAATCTCCGGTGAACATTGATCTCCCTCATCATCCACAAGATGCATATGCTTCACCGAAGAACAGTCGGCACAGGGTTTGAGGGAAAAATCAGAAGGGATATCTCTTTGCGCGGGGAATCGCTTCACCTGTTCAAGGACGTCTTCCACGCGATCGAAAATCCCCTCCTTTTCCATTTGCACCTCAAGAGCCAACATCTCTTCCACACTCAAACGACCTTCTTTCACAAAAATATGCAAAGCTTGTTTCCCCTTCTCCATGTCATACACGACGACGTTTGATCCTTCCTCGAAGACAAGAAGAACATAGGGGATGTGAAGGAGAGAAAAAAGGCGGTGCTTGGTTCCACGAAGAAGAGCGGCGAGCATGGGTCACCTCGGAGAAAATGGGCGTAAAACACCAGAATGTTGAAAGAACAAGGCAAAAATAACATAAGAAAAAAGAGAAAGCAAGGAGGAGGTGACCTTGACGTCTACCTCTCCCCCTGCTTACAGTGTTATTCCCTTTGCTCTTTATAGGAGACGTCATGGCTTTTTTTCTGGACCTTTACGGGAACACTACAGAACTTTCCCCCACCACGATCACGGATGTGAGAACCGCGTCTGGACGCATATGGCAGTGCAAAATCATTATCACAGACGGAGACGTACATACAAGTTCGTGCCTAGAGATCCAACGGCACCGCGATATCTTTGTACGACATTTCTTTCTCAAAAAAGAAGAAAATCGCGAAGAAGAACTGATATTTGAAATCAGGACAAAGGATGCGGGCTTCAATGAAGGAATCCACACCTTCCCTCTCCTGTGGAACAAAAAATCTGTTGGCATGATTCGCATTGATGCCGAGGTCCCTATGCGTATCAAAACCTCTGATCACCGATTCGAGGGGTCAAAGCCTTTTCCTGTCATGCCGATTGATCACAAAAAAATATGGATGCTCTTTGGGATCCGAAGTCTCTATGCCTTGGTGATCGTCTTGCTCTTGAGTCTGCTTGTTTGCATGGGTACGGGAACCTATATTTGTCTCCAGTTCACGGACGCCGTCATAGAGGAAATGCACGCGCGTCTCCTCAAAGAATAAGGGTGTTTTAACGGGCACGCTTCACACCTGTGGACGTGCTTTTTTGTTAGGAAAACATCAATAAAACGCTTGTCAAAAGAGAATCGTCATGTTACGATTTTGCCGCAAGAAACATAGCTGGGTAGCTCAGTTGGCTAGAGCGTGGGACTCATAAGCCCGAGGTCGTGGGTTCGATCCCCACCCCAGCTACCATCCCACGTCGCTCCAGCAAAGCTGGAGCTATGTGGGATGTCCCCCGGAGCCTTGGCGAAGGGGGACTTTTGTTTTGGATAAAACCCACGACCTCGATTCCCGGGGTTCGATGTGTGATTTTTATAACCGCTGATTCTCACTCGTCCACCACACTCTCATCCAAAGAAAACAACACGAGAGCATTTTGATAAGCGATCTTTTTGGCAACGTCTTGGGGTAACTGTTCTAACAAAGCAACAAGGGAAGACCACTTGTCCTGTGTCTGCTTGCTCCCAAAAAATTGATCACTCCCAATGACAAACCGATCTGCATAATTTGTAAACAACGTTTTCCATTCTTCTTTCAAAATCCCCTCTTCATCAAGAGGCTGCATAGATGCCAAGCTATCTTCCGCGATCTTCAAACTCATGAACAAATTGGGGTGATCTGCAAAAAATCGCGCCATCAAATCCACAGTACGATCCCCCGTATGATCCCATCCCGCATGTGCCCAAATAATATTCGCCTCTTTGTTATGATCCAATAAACGCTCAAAGGCCGAAATGTTTTCTTCAAGGCTAGAAGGATTTTTCAAAGAAGCTTCTAAAAGAGCATCGGGTGTGGGTTGATCCTCATCGACCGCTTCCATATGAATATCAATGGGAATCCCCTCTTCTGCGGCAATATCTGAAAGCAAGAGAAAGAGAGAATGGTCAGGATTAGTAACGGAAAAAATATGCGTATCCCCCAAAGAAAGATGAAGCGCGGACATCTCACCAAACGCCAACGCTCCGCTTTGTGCAATCTCATGAGCCCTTTGTGCAAAACGATCGAGAATTTCTTGATTGACCTCTTCCGGATCTGTCGCATCAATCATCACATTTAAACTTCCGCCTCCTCCACAAAAACCAAATTCATTTTCTCCAACCTCTTCTAACATTTCAAAATCATAAGCCCCTCTCATGAACTCAGCGAAAGGATGGGGTGTCAAAATTGTAAAAACCGCACCCTGTGCTTCCGTCATTTCCCGCGCTTTCTCATAAGCACTTCTATACCCATCTTGGTCTTGCGAATTCCAATACAAATGCGCATGTGTATCAATGATGGGAAAATCCAAAACTTCTCTTTGATCTATGATGACAATGTCTTCCTCTTGTGGCCAGAAAAACTTCGCAGTTACAACAACACCTACTACAGAAACAAGTGCCATTCCGACCCATATGATTTTCTTTGTCATAAAAAATATTTTTAACTCCCAAGAATAATCCCCACAGGACAATGATCCGATCCCATGACATCTTGCAGAATAAAAGCATCTTGAAGATAACGCTTCAGATTTTCGCTTACAAAAAAATAATCAATGCGCCAACCGATATTGCGCTCACGTGCACGACTCTTCATGTCCCACCAGGTATATTGCCCTGTACGATCTGCATGTTTAAGACGAAATGTATCCACAAACCCGGCTTCCAAAAACCGATCCACCCACGCTCGCTCCTCGGATAAAAATCCAGATGTCTTTGTGTTCTCTTTGGGTCGTGCAATATCAATCTCACGATGAGCCGTATTCACATCCCCACACACCACAATCTTTTTTCCTTTTTTGATCTCCGCGCGCATCTTACGCAAAAACCATTCATAAAATTCCATCTTAAACGTCAAGCGTTCTGCCCCTGATCCCCCGTTTGGAAAATAAATATTATACAAAACAAAATCTTCATAATCCGCCACTAACACACGCCCTTCCTCATCAAACTTTTTCTCTCCCATACCACACACAATGCTTGCGGGTTGATCTTTGGAATAGATCGCCACTCCGCTGTACCCCCTACGTTCTGCTGCACAAAAATGAGATTGATAACCAGGCACGACCCTTAAATGCTCGGGAAGCTGATCGGGATGTGCTTTCGTCTCCTGTAAACAGATGATGTTTGGTTTATCTTCTTCAAGCCAATCCAAAAATCCCTTCTTTTCCACGGCCCGCAATCCATTCACATTCCACGAAATCAAGGTTCGTTTTTTCATAAAAACAAAGGTATACTATAGTCATTATATTACTCTATTGTCACAAAATTCTATGAGCGCGCTTACACAAAAATCCATTGAAATGTTCTTTGAGGAATACGCAATCACAGATCAGGAAAAAAAGGCTTGTCTCCTTCCACTTATCACTCCACTCATCTACAACTATAACATGGATATCGTAAAGCTTGAGCAAGAACAGGATCCTTACAAACAAAAACAACTACACACGAGTCTTGTGGAACTGACGAAAAAAATAAAAGAAATAATGGAGGAGGCCTCCTGCTAATTTTTTATGCCTTCGATCAAACGTCCTCTTGCACTCATTATTTTGGATGGATTCGGGATCGCTCCTCCTTCCCCAACGAATGCGATCTCCGTCGCGCATAAACCTTTTTTTGACAGTTTGCTCAAACGATACCCCACCATGCTTTTGCAAGCGTCTGGTATGAATGTCGGTCTGCCGCAAGGGGAAGTGGGAAACTCTGAGGTAGGACATACGACCATCGGGTCCGGCATTTTGCGATATCAAAGTTTGCCACGCATCGATAAAGCCATTGCGGACAAAAGTCTTTTTGAGATGCCACTCCTTTTGGAAGCGGCGAGACGTGTGCGCGAGTCAGGAAAAAAATTGCACTTGATTGGTCTTATCGGAAACGGCGGCGTGCACGCTTCTCAATCACATCTCCTTGCGCTTCTGGAATTTTGTCGAAAAGAAAAAATCGGTAAACAAACTTTTATCCATGCGTTTACTGATGGTCGAGATACGGCCAAAGATATTGGTGCACAGTTTATGGAAGATCTTCTTGGCTCCTGTAAAAAGATAAAAGCGGGTGAGGTGGCCAGCGTGGGTGGACGGTTTTTTGGTATGGATCGCAACCGTTCTTGGGATCGGATTCAAAAAGCTTATGATGCCATTGTTCTTGGACAATCTTCTCTCACCTCTCGGGACCCTGTAGATGCTATTAAAAATTCTTATGCCCAACAGGTGTTTGACGAAGAAATGGAACCTGTGGTGATCGTGGACCATGAAGGACAACCGCTGGCAACGGTGGAAGATGGTGATACGATTCTCTTTTTTAACTTCCGAGCGGATCGCGCGCGCGAACTCACACAAGCTCTGGCCACCCCCTCATTCAAACATGTCCGTACAAAAACATTTTCCAATCTCAAGATGATCACGTTTACGGAATATGAAAAAAATTTACCCGTGGATGTCTTGTTCCCTGTGGAGATCATCCAAAATCCTCTGGCGAAAATTTTTAGTGAGGAAGGATTAACTCAACTCCATATCGCGGAAACCGAAAAATACGCCCATGTCACGTTTTTCTTAAACGGTATGGTGGAACAATCCTTTGCAGGAGAAGAACGGATCCTCGTCCCCTCTCCTTCTGTTCCTTCTTATGATCAAAAACCGGAGATGTCAGCTTTTGAAGTCACGGCTCATATCCTCAAATCTTTGGCACTTGGATCTCATGATTTTTACGCGATCAACTATGCCAATCCTGATATGGTGGGACATACGGGGAATCTGTCTGCAACCGTCAAAGCTGTGGAAGCCGTGGATCTGTGTCTTTCAAAAATCATTCCTGAAATTCTCAAACAACATGGCACGGCTTGTATCTTGGCGGATCACGGAAATGCGGAGGAACTTGTAAACCCTATCACTGGTGCGATCGATAAAGAACATAATATGTATCCGGTTCCCTTTATCGTGGCGGGTGACGCCTATGATGGCAAACCAAATCCTGATCTTGCACAAACCGACTTGTCCCTGATTCCTCCTGTTGGTATTCTCTCTGATGTCGCTCCCACCCTTCTCACGTTAGCAGGTCTCCCTCTCCCTCCAGAGATGACAGGAACACACTTGCTCTAAAAATCTCAAACAAAAATACCAGCGTATGCCGGTATTTTTTGATTCCCGATCTTATACTTCATCTTCATTTTTTCTGCTCTGATGAGACCGTAATGGAAAGCTCTGAGGGAGAAACAATTTCAGAGCCCCCTTTCGTCCACGCTAATGACGGAAACTTCAGTAGGACATTCTTCACTCCGACTATCCGCATAACAAGCCAAATGGCCTGCCCTTCATAGCTTCAACAACAGTCGAAGCAATCACTTCCAAACAAGTCAGTTTTGGTGCCGGGAGAGGGAGTCGAACCCTCACGACGTTGCCATCATTGGATTTTGAGTCCAACGCGTATACCAATTCCGCCATCCCGGCATTTGTGAGAATTATGGTAGCAGTTTTTCCTAAAGCAGCCAAGGAAACCCAATAAAAAACGCCTATTCTGCCACGAAATCGTTGACTTTCCCGTCATTTTTGCTATTCTAGAACGTCTTCTCCTGTCTGGGAGAATGGCGGTTCTTTTCACCTCCAACACCCTCATCAAAACCAGAGGGCCTTCTGCTCTTCCAAGCGAGGAAACCATGACAAACACTGTTCTTCTGGGTCTTCTCATCGGCATCATCGGTTCGCTCCCCTTTGACCTGGGTCAACGCGGCTTTGCCAAAAAGTGGGCGCTGCTCACCTTGGGTCAAACCCTGCTGTGGACCACCATCATTCTCCTCATCCCTATGAATTTTGTTGGGACCCTGGGAGGCCCTTTCCTGATCCTTTTGATCTCATTGGCAATGGTTTTCAATTTCATCTTCTGCGCCATATTGGACGCAATTGAAAACGATCGCGTGGGATATAGCAAGTATACCTATACCAGAACAAGTCGATCCGCGATCGCGACCATGCTCTCCTTCTGCACCCTATTGACCCTCACCTTTGGCCTAAGCTCTGGTATGTTCAGGCATGAGGAAATGCGTGCATTTGTAAGCGATCACATCAACACCACAAGCACATGGACCGATAGTTTTTCAGCCATTGACCCCGCCCATATCCGCACCGTTCCTCTGGAATATGCGCAGTGGAAGGGAAACAAAATCCTTGGTCAATCAAGAGATTCCCTTGGAAGCAGATATGAGATTGGTGATTACACCATCCAGAAGTATCAAGATGAGCTGGTCTGGGTCGCCCCTCTCGAATTCTCCGGTTTCTGGCGCTGGCGCAAGGCACAGACCTCACCGGCCTATATCATGATCTCAGCGGAAAATCCCACTGACCCGGGAAAGATTGTGGAAGGTCTGCAAATGGCCTATATGGAAAGTGCATACTTTGGCCACGATCTTGAGCGTCATGTGTACTCCCAAGGATACCAATTCCACGGCGTCACGGATTTCACCTTTGAGATTGACGACGGAGGTCATCCATGGTTCACGGCCACTCTCTACACTCCGACCATCTTCTGGAGCGGAGACCGTGTGGACGGCATCCTTCTTGTCGATCCGGAAACCGGAAAGGTAGAAGAAAAAATCGGAAAAGATGTACCCGCCTGGGTTGATCGTGAAGTACCATGTTCCTTGGCAATTTCTCGCCTCACTTGGTGGGGCAAATATGTTCATGGATTTTGGAATGGTTTGCCCTTTGGCGCCAACCTTGATGTCAATGTTCCGACTTCAGATGCATTGAGAAAAAAGGATGTCCAACTCGTCTGGGACGCGCAGGGGAATGCCACCTGGTTTACCGGGTTTACGAGCGTTCAATCCACGGATCAATCCTTGGTTGGCATCGCGCTCATGGATTCCCGCACAGGATTCACCCACTACTATTCTGCCTCTGGTCCGGATGAACAGGGAGTCATTCGTGCGGTCAATGCCGCGGTTTCAAACTTCCGAGGCTATCGCGGTGTGGAACCGATCCCCTACAACATTTATGGGGAACTCGCTTGGGTTGTCCCGGTGCTTTCACAAGATGGCATCATTCAAAAGATTGCGATCGTACGCGGGTCCAATGGCATGGTCGCTTTGGGCGCGGATAAACATGCGGCTCTTGCGGAGTATCGCAAGATGCTTCAAGACAGTGGAAGTGTGATTGATCCAAGCCCAACGGGCGAGGATCAAATCGCCACGGGAACGATCCATCGCATCTCCCCTGTGGTCGTAAACGGGGAAACCGTTTTCTATCTCACATTGAATGATGAAGATCGAACGATTTTCACAGGAACGGTCAGTGTCTCACCAGAGCTGGCGATCTCACGTGAAGGTGAACAAGTCCTCATTTCGTTCACTCAAACGCAAGACTCTGTGGTCACCATGACCGACTTTGATCTTCTCTCCTTTTTGGCAAAGGATTCCTCCGGAGAAAAGTAACAATACTATGCCCTAGGCATATAAACCTCGCACACGGCGGGGTTTTTTCGTTATGAAAAACGCGGTATACTGTCTACTAGTTATGACTCTCACGACCCACACCTTTATCGGTGCAGTACTGGCAAAAATGACAGGAAATCCCCTCTTAGCCTTTGCCTTGGGATTTGCCACGCATTATCTTGTTGATATTGTCCCTCATGGAGATAATCGACTATCCGAAAATTTTCGCGTCAAAAAAAAGAAGCGTAAAGAAATTGCCGCCTTTCTCATGGTGGATGCTTGTGTGGCTATTTTCTTTGTCTTGCTCCTTGCCAATACACGCGACATCGAAAGCATGCGCACCTTTACCTGGGGAATTGTGGGCGCTATTCTTCCCGATCTATTGGTCGGTCTCTATGATCTTACTCATTCTCGTCTATTGCGCTGGAACTATCGCCTGCATTTTTTCTTTCATGATCTTCTTATCCGCAAACGCGGAGATGTACCGCTCTATTATTCGCTCCTGGCACAAATGGTCATTATCGCTTATCTTCAAACAAAACTCTGATTCCAAAAAGCGCTCCCCTCGGAGCGCTTTTATGTTTTCTTTTTTATCGCCGCCTTTTGAATTGCTTCCATGGTTTCTTTTGCCGTCCGCTCCCAAGTGAATTTTTTTACTTGTTCCTTTCCCGCTTTCCGTAATTCTTCTGCCCCCTCGGGAACAAGTAAACATTGCGCGATTGCAAAAGATATTTGTTCTTGATCCATCGGATCCACGGACAAAACCGCATCGCCTCCAATTTCAGACAACGCACCTTGTGTCGTTGCAATCACGGGTGTACCCACACTCATGGCTTCCAAAATCGGCAATCCAAACCCTTCGTACAAAGAAGGAAAAAGAAAAACGGAAGCACAAGAAAGTAATCGCCACTTCTCCTCTTCGCTTACCATACCAAGCGCTTGCACCACACCTTGAGGTTCTACAAATTGCCATTTGGCATTCACACGATTGGCTGCTTCTTCGATAGGTTCCGCTCCCCATCCGAATTTCCCTGCCAAAATAAAACGAATATGTGTCGCTTGTTCTGGGTGATTGGTGAGAAAGGCATCGAACGCTTTTATCGCTGTCACGAGATTTTTGCGCGGTTCCAAAGTTCCAAGAAAAAGCACGTACTCGCGATCGTAAGGAAAGGTCTCAATCGACTTTGAAATATTTGAAGGCAAGCACACACCCTCATGCACGACTTGTATCTTTTCTGTTGCAAGAGGAAACAACCGTTCGATTTGACATTGTGTTGCTTGTGAGACAGCAAGGATGGTATCCGCTCTTTTTATACTCCTCGGTACTACGACGTGTGTGGAAAAATCTTGTGAGCCCACATCGGCAAACCACTCGGGATGTTCCAAAATCGTCAAATCGTGAACGGTGATAACCGATCTCCCCAGCCATCCAAAAGGAATCTGACCCGAGGGACAAAACAAAACTGAAGAATAACAACGCAACAATAAGGGAAGAAAAATGTGACGAGAAAAGAAAGGTACCTTGGAAAAAAACGGCCGTAGATAACGTACATTTTTTGCCCCGGGGACAAAAGACTTGGCAACCTCTGATGTAAACGGATCAGGAACAGCTAAGATAAAAGTGACTTCCGGATATGCACAAATCAAATGCGCAAGGATGGAGCGAGTGTAGTGTTCAATCCCTGCCCCTTCCCCTCCGTGTACATCACAAATATTTATGGCATCTACCGCGATTTTCATAATAAAAAAGAAAACCCTTTAAGAACGCCTCCAAGCATCAAAGAAACAATCACCCCGGCTGCGATCATACCTCCCAAAATAGCCGGCATTGCCGCACGACGTTTCATGTCAAAAATAATCGCCAATAGGCATGCGCTCCACACTCCTGATCCTGGCAAGGGGATCGCTGTAAAAATGAAAAGAAAAATAGCTCCGTAACGCTGATAAGAAGCCCGATGTTTTTCCTCCAGACGTAAAACCGTCTTTACATACCAAAGTTCAAACCATCTGCAATGGCGGCGGAAAAAAACAAAGAGGGGTGCCGCATACAAAAGAATAAAAACAGGAACTGCATTCCCTACAATAGAAACGATAAAAGATCGGGAAAGGGACAAATCAAAAATCTGCATGCCAAGAGGAATGGATAAACGCAATTCCGTCACCGGCAAAGCAGCTAACAAAGCTGTGGCCATATCAGGCGAATAAACAGCAATGCCCGAAACCCAAGAAAGAAGAATGTCTATCATAACCAGTCGTATACTTTATACGTCCACGCGGCCAAAGATTTCACATCTTGAAAACGACTTTGATCGGTCTCAGATCCCAAAACCACCACAATAATCTCATGCCCCCCATCTTCGGAAAAAATCGTCCCAAGGCAATACCCCGCCTCGGGCAAATACCCGGTCTTCCCTCCTACGATAGCGTAGGGAGGTTGATTTAAAAAAGAATGAAGAAGATCGTCCGTACTTTCCACGGTATAGAGAGAACCTGAAGTACTCGCAATCGTCACAAAAGGTTGCTGAGTGATGGTGCGGATCGTTTCATTTTGCAAAATATGATCGAGCATGAGCGCCAAATCAGACACAATGGAACGGTTGTCTTGTGACAGTCCGGTCGTGTCCGCAAATGTGGTGCGTTCCATGCCGATTTCCGCAGCCACCTCATTCATCCGTGCGACAAAATCTCCTTCGGTCGTGCCGGAAAGTCGCGCAAGTGCGGCCGTGGCGGAATTATCACTTCCCACCAAACTCGCTTTGAGAAGATCGCGGATCGTGACAGGATCCCCCACGGTCAAATGTTGCGTTCCTCCCAGACGCACATCTTTTATGTCGATCGTGACCAGAGCATCGAGACTAGGAGTTGTTTCCAAAAAAACATAGGCGGTCATGAGTTTGGTGATGCTCCCGATCGAACGTGATTCATCAATATTTTTTTCAAAAAGAGGTGTCCGTGTTGCGCGATCCAAAACAAATGCGCTCACAGCCGTGGTGATAACTCCCACACTGGTCGGATGTACACGAGTGGGAGGATTGTGAACAAAAAGAGCCTTGGGTAAATGCGGTTCGTCTCCGCCTAAAGATTCTTCCACAGCAAATAGGGTGCGATCAAAATCTTTCGCATTGATCGCTAACTTTTCCACGACTTCTCCATCATAGGGAAGAAGGTGAAAAAATACAGTGGAAAGCATCACTTGGGCAATCAAACGAAAAATCATAAGGCTAAAAAGTTTCTTGGATCAATTGTCCGACAACCTCATCGGTATGCAGATCAGAATATTGTGGCAACTCTTCTACACGATCCGCTCCCAAATGTCGAAGAAAATCAAAAGAAATGGTGTAGGTGTTTTGTAAGCGTTGTTTGTCTTCTTTTTCTTCGATAAGTCCGCGTATCAAAAGATTGCGTAAAATCAAACTACAATTCACACCACGAATCTGCTCTATTTCCGGTTTGGTGATCGGCCCGCGATACGCAATGATGGTGAGTGTTTCCAAAGAAGGTTGGGTCAATTCCCCACTCACTTCTTCTTTCAAAAATGATTGCACAATCTCCCCTTCTTGCGGATGAGTCACGTACTGTGCTTTTCCATCGTGTATCAAAATGTGAATGCCTGAAGCATCAATATTGCGCATTTCACTTAATTGTTTGAGCGCTTCTTGCACTTCTCCTGCGGAAATATGAAGAAGTTTAGAAAGAGTGGTCAAAGCAATGGGTTTTCCTGATGCAAACAAGAGAGCCTCAATCGTACGTGTGAGCATATTTATGACGAACGTTTAATCACAATGTCACAAAAAGGATCCTGTTGCGTGACGTGAACGGTTTTCTCTCGCAGCATTTCCAAAAGTGCAAGGAAGCTCACGACCACATCGGTTTTTGTCGCACCTTTCATCATGTCTCCAAAAGAAAATCGCGCGCGCTCTTTCAACAAATTTTGAAGATGAGTAATGCGTTCTTTAACGGAAACAATACGTTCCAAAGAAGCGCGTCGCAAACGCAACCAGGGTTCCAATCGTTTTTGTAATCGCTGGTAGACGTGGATAAAGGTTGATGAGGTGACCGAAGGAGGAGGAAAAAAATCCGATGCTATAACGGATGGGATGCGTATGTGTTCAAATGAACGTAAAGAAGATTGGTAAATTTTTTCCAAAGCCTTGGACGCGATGATAAATGCTTCATACATCTTTAACTGTCGTACTAAATCGCCAGGGTCTTCTTCCGCTTCGCAGGGGAGATCGGGAAGAATGGTACGGGACTTGAGATAGAGCAACTTGGCCGCGATCAGGAGAAAATCCGCAAGCTCCTCGGGAGAAACGGATTGCGCTTGCACATAGGCGACATACGTATCGGCAACTTGTGCCAAAGAAACCTCGGTAATGGGAAGTTTTTCCTGAGTAATCAAATCAAGAAGGGCATGAAGGGGCCCGGAATACTGTGGAAGTTTCACTTCAAAAGCCATAATGCTTTTTTACGGCCGCAGGCGCTGGACATCGCGAGGAAAAATCGTCGCCTCCTTGATATTGGCTAATCCCAAAATATTTTGTGTCAAACGCTGAAGCCCCATGCCAAATCCCCCCTCAGGAGGAATACCGTATTTGTGCATGGCCAGATAATCTTCAAAATCGGCCGGATTTAATCCTTTCGCTTTCAATCGCGCCACTTGTTCATCGTACCGATGCACACGCAAACCTCCGGAAATAATTTCACTACCAAATCCAATCAAATCAAAACTCAAGGTCTCCTCGGAATTTTGCGGATCAACCGCCGTGTAAAACGGGCGTTTGGATGTTGGGTAATGCGTTACAAAAACAAATCCGGATCCATGTGTGTGCGGCGCCCATACGGTAGACAACCATTTTTCCGCTGCAGGGGAAAGATCGGGTTCTTTTGTCTCATCAATCCCAGTCCCCTCTTTATAAAACTGCAAAGCTTCTTTTAATCGCACACATGGAAAATGTTCGCCCAAAGGAGGAAGAGTCACGTTCAAAAGTTTGAGCTCAGATGTATTTTCACGCTCCACGGTTGCCAACATTTCGCGCAATGAAGCTTCCGCATACGCCATAATATCTTCCATCCCATCAACAAATCCCACTTCAAACTCAAATTGATTAAACTCGGTCAGGTGCCGCGAAGTGGCGAATTTTTCCGCACGAAACGAATACGAAAGCCCATACACTCCCTCATACACTCCCACCATCATTTGTTTATAAAGCTGTGCGGACTGAGTCAGCATGGCTTCACGCCCGTAATAATCCACTTTAAAAAATTCTGCTCCACCTTCGCTCGCCGCTCCGGCCAAAACAGGAAAAAAAATCTCGGTAAATCCTTGGCGCTCCATATACGCGCGATATCCATGAACCAACGCTGCTTGCACACGAAAAATCGCACGCTGTTTGAGATTACGAAGCGTAGTCACACGATGATCCAAAATAGAATCCAACTGTGCCTCCACATCATCTTTGTTGATTTCAATGGGAAGCACATCAGTGACAGGAGACAGTACTTCCATGATCTTTGCCTGCACTTCCACCTCTTCTGCCTGCGGATCCTTACTTTGTTTTTTCACAACCGTTCCGGTGATTTTAAGCACAGTCTCCAGTTGCAATCCTTTAAGTTGCTCGAGTTGTGTCGAATCCAAAACCACTTGCACAAGTCCGGTACGATCTCGAAGAATAGCAAATCCGAATTTATTGAGATCCCGCAGACGATGCAACCAACCGGCAACCACGACTTCTTGACCTAAGTGTTCCGGGAGTTCACGGACAAAAAAACGTTCTTTCATAACAATACGCTTAAGGTGTCAAACGATTGATAAGGCGAGGAAATGGAATGGTCTCGCGAATATGTTGGGTCCCGCAAATCCATCCGACAATGCGCTCAAGTCCATACCCAAATCCTGCATGAGGAACGGATCCGTATTTGCGCAAATCAAGATACCAAGCAAAAGGTTCCAAAGGTAATCCGTGATCTATAATGCGTTGTTTTAAAATTTCATAATCATCCTCGCGCTGACTGCCGCCGATGATTTCTCCATATCCTTCCGGAGCCAAAAGATCATTTCCAAGCACGCGATCTGTTTCCACAGGATCTCGCTTCATATAAAACGCTTTCACCTCGGAAGGATATTTTTCCACAAAAATCGGACGATCATAAAGCTTCGTCAACAAAGTCTCGTCGTCCGCACCCAAATCATCACGTTCTCCAATATCACTTCCAAGCTCACGCAGTCTCACGACAGCATCTTTGTGGGTGAGATGAACAAACGGGGCTTGTATTTTTTCCAAAGCGGAAACATCCCGTTCCAACAAAGCCAACTCTCCGCGATTTTTTGCAAGCACATCTTGAACAATGCGAACGACTAAGGCTTCTTGTGTTTGCATGTTTTCTTCGTGCTCCACAAATGCGGCCTCCGCATCCATCATCCAAAACTCGGTCAAATGACGACGTGTCTTGGATTTCTCGGCACGAAACACAGGACCAAAATCAAACACGCGACCAAAGCTCATGATCCCCGCTTCCAAATAAAGCTGTCCTGATTGAGAGAGGTACGCCTTTGCTTCTTCAAAATAATCCATTTCAAAAAGCTCGGTGGTTCCCTCACAGGCATTGGGTGTCAAAATCGGGGAATCGAATTTTATAAATCCTTCCTCGCGCATGAAGTCATAGGTAGCGTGAATGATCGTATCGCGCACGCGTTGAATGGCCCATTGGCGTTCGGAGCGCAACCACAAATGGCGATGATCCAAAAGAAAATCAGGTCCATGATCTTTCTTGGAAATAGGATAATCGTCCGGAGCAAGTTGAATAATAGAAAACGCCGCGCCATCAATTTCATAACCAGATGGAGCACGATCGTCTTGTTTAACTACTCCTGTAATCGTAACCGAGGACTCCATTTTTAACGATTCCAAAGCCGCCCATTGATCCTCCGACAACTGGGATTTGGAATAGACTACCTGGATGCGACCAGTACCATCGCGAAACTGCAAGAAAAAAATCTTTCCGCTTGAGCGAAAATTATATGCCCAACCGGAAAGCGTCACAGTCTGACCAAGAAAGGATCCGATCGTGGAAACCGATGATTTGGGCATAAAAATACGTAAAGAATAACGTTCTTATGGTATCGCAAACCAAGGGAACGGGCAATGAAAAATCTCAAAAAACTGGGGAAAAATAACGATTTTTCTCTTGTTCATTTTGATGAGGTCTAAAAGGGCACAAAAGACAGGCAGAATCGTTGACTTTTTGGCTATTTTTTGATAAAAAATTGCGTTCTCCCTCATAGGCGGAACGCAGTTCTTTACCCCCCAAACCCCCACATATGGAGGTCTTATGAGCCAACACTGGAATGTACTTCATCAAAAAACGCTCTCGCATCAAGGCGACAGTGTGGATGATGTACTTAGGAAACTTGAAAGGACCGACCCTGCGCTCGCACGTCAATTGCGAGGACTCAACTGGTCGACAATCCGAAAAGAAGTGGCCAAGCGCGCCATCGCTCGAGCGGCAGCAAAGATCAACAACTGCAGAATCAAGGATTCCCACGACAACAGCACCAGTTATCAGACAGCAAGTGGCGCCCCTCCCAATGGAACTTGTGTAGGTGTGCTCCAATCAGGAGATGTTCAACTGGGTGTTGCGCTTGATGGAACAACTTTGCTTCTGTTTTGGAACGGATACGCAATGGAAAGAGGATCACACAAGCTCGAGCAAATGACCAAGGTATTGGAAGATGCCTACCGAATCGAAGCGTACAAGGCCATGCTCCAACTGATCGGCGGAACGCCAACCGAGCAAACGACCAGTAACGGCCTTGTCATCCTCTCCACCAATCTGCGTGAGGAGGTCTGATATGAGCCGCCGCATCACGGTCATCATTGATCCCAAAAGCGGTCGAAGCAATGTGGATGTGGACATCCCTCCTGGTCCCGGCTGCCGTGCAGTCGCAGAACGAATGAAGGTCATCTTGGATCTTTTAGGCGCCGGCATCGAAGAGATGGACGAACGCTCCGAAGACCCCGGAATCCCGCAGGCGATTCCAAACGCTCCTGCCCGAGCAAAGAACTAGACGCCATGGGAAAAAAGACGATCAATCTTGGGCACTTCGAACCGGCAACGCGTGCCATGGGACCGGGCCTTCGGGCCTGCCTATGGGTGCGTGGCTGCAGGATTCGCTGCCCGGGATGCATCTCCCCCTTCTACCTGGATCAAGATCCAAAAGCTGATATCGCTCTGTGGCGAATGTTGCAAAAAATCCGAAAGGCCAAAGAAGAATACGGAATTGAAGGGATCAGCATTTCCGGCGGTGAACCGTTTGATCAGGCGATTGTCTTGTCCGAACTCTGCGAGGCTGTTCACATCCTTGGTCTATCCACCTTGGCTTGGTCAGGATATACACGCAGACGCCTGGAAGGACGACGTGCATCAAGGGGAACACAAAATCTGCTCCAACATATTGATGTGTTGATCGACGGTCCGTTCCAAATCCGTCACCACACTGAAGGTCTTCCTCTGCGAGGATCGGGTAACCAAAGGATTCACCTTTTGACCGACCGGTACTGTATGGATGATCTTTCCGGTTCTCATCTCGAGGTCAGAATGCATGAAAATCGAGCTGTCCAAATAACCGGGGTTACGGATTACTCAAAAGCGTTGGCTATCTTGAACCTGATGGGGCTTGATGGTCACACGGCGATGTCACGCTAACATCGCCCTTTCTGCGCGCTGCCGAGGAAACTCGGAAGTGCACCGAAAGGTTTTGTTCTTTACAACTCCTCTCAACAACCTAACCTCGAGGTCTTTCATGGACACTCCACTGTCCTGGCTTGAAGACGTACAACGGAGTTTCCGCTGCGGTGCAACCGCTGTTTTGTGTATAGGTTCTGTGGGTGATGGGTTCCCCAGACCGTGTCTGGCCGAACTTGAGCACATGGATGTCTTGCTTCGTTGGGAAGATGTGGTCTGTGATGCTTTTGCAAACGGTGAAATGGTCGTGGTCTTTGATGTGGCACGTGGCTTCACGTTTCCGCGTGAAGATGATCACAAACGATTCGTAAAAATCTTTGAAAAAACACAAGGCACACAACAGGACGTAAACGATCCCATTGCCAAACAACGCAGGCAGATGATGCAGCAGCAGGATCTTCCGCGGAACCCGCAAGCCGCCCTGCCGATTCTCCAACAAGTCCTCGCCCTATGCCCGCAAGAGAAGCCCCCTGTCCCCTGTCTATTGATCCTCCCGGATGCAGATGCGCTCTGTCCATCCTCGGAGGGAAATGCCATGGCGGGTGTATCGGCAACGATCAGCTTGGCATTGATCCAACTCGCGGGATCTCCTGTGTTTCGATCAGCCGGACATCGTATTCTCATGAGCACTCCGGCAATCCAAGCAGTTGATGAACGTCTGCGTCGACACGATGCTCCCTTCAAGGTCATCCGTGTCGCTCGGCCGTCCGAGGCTGAACGCAAGATGTTTCTTGCGCGTATTACGGAAAGTGATGATCTGGCAAAACAAATCAGGCAGTCGCAGTTGGAACATGCCGCTCTCATTTCCAAAGAAGAATCTCGACTGCGAATTGAGATGGGTAAACGCCGCGAAATTCTCGCGCGTATGGATCAGGATCTGGGTGCAAATCCACAGATGCAAGATGCGCTTGCCAAATCCCATGCACTCTTTGTGACACTCCATGCGGAAAATGCCAAAGATGCCCTGCGTATTGCACGAGAAACAAATGAAACGCAAAAGGCATTGCTCGATTTGAAGGTTAGGCGTGATCAAGATCCTTCCCTGCAATTTGGTGCCATCACTCCGCAAAACTGGAAAACCATCAAAAAGGGCGGATGGCTCTCCACCAACGCTGGACGACCTATGCGTGTATGGGAAATCTACTCTAACGGGGAAATTTCCCTGGAACGCGCAGATCGCCCGGGTGAAGTATTTATGAGCACGGAAGGAGAACCGATTCGAATCAAGATGAATGCGGACAGATCAGTGACACGGCGAGCTTCGGCAAAACCCGGTGGCAAAGAATCCACTTCACAAGCCGTTTTGACCTATGGATCACATGAGGCAAAGACACTTGCCGATGAGATTTCAGTGATTGAGACCGATGTTCGCAATTTCCCTCCGTCTGAATCTGTGGTATGTGCAAGGCAGGCTTATGATGAGTCTGTAGCGAAATGCGATGCTTTGCGCGTCGTTCTCGACAAGCAACTTGCAAAGGAACGCAAGGATATCGAAATGGAAATCGCCGAACTCGAAAAGCAATTCGAAAATCCGTCGAACGCGGATATTGTTGCCAAGCAACAATGGATCAAACGACTTGAGAAAGAAATGGCTCGACAGGGTGATGTGCCTTCCCGATTCCCAAAGCCCAAAGAAGGCATTGAGGAAATCGCACGACTGTGCCAAGGACTCGGCTATCGAGACCTGCTCGAAATTTTCTTGTCTGCCCGAGCAGACGAACGTGTGGTCACAACAGGAGAAGTGCTCTCCGCCCGCATCAAAATCTTGCGGCGAACCTATGGTCATCTCATGGACATTGTGGATCCTGCTTACGGATTTGAAGGAATCGCCGGACTCGATCACATCAAGAGCTTTTTTGCCCATGTACGTGATTGGATTCAAAGCGGTGATGCGCGTCGTGTGCCCATGGGATGCCTCCTGATCGGTCCCCCTGGAACGGGAAAGACCGCAATCGCCGAGGCGTTCGCGCACGAATGCGGCGTCTTGTTTGTGAAGATTCGCAATGTGCGCACCATGTGGGTGGGTGAAACCGAGCGTAAGATGGAAGAAACGTTTGCGGCTATGCGGAGCCTGGCTCCGATTGTTGTCTTGCGAGATGAAGTGGATGAAGAAGACAGTGGACGTGATGCGTTTCAAGGTGATTCCGGTGTATCGGCGCGTCTGCGTCGCGGATGGATGGAGTTTCTTTCCGATCCAAAGATTCGCGGCAAGATCTTTGTCATCAGCTGCAGTAACCGGCCTGATCGACTGGACGCTGCACTCATTCGCTCCGGACGTACGGATGAACGTATCCCCCTTCTTATGCCCGATGATGCCACGCGTCGTGACTTGTTCCCTGTGATGCTGCGGCGATATGGATATGAGAGTGACGTAACGGATTTCGGCAGATTGGCTGCAACAACAGACGGATGGTCTGGTGCGGATATCGAGGTCATTGTGCGACTGGCGGCCCAGCGATCACTTGAGGATGGGCGCGAGATTGTGAGCGAAGCGGATTTCGATCAGGCGGTTGGGGATTTCCTCCCTGCGGCTTCCCAAGAGCAGATCGCCAAGATGACCCTTGCGGCCATCAAGTACACGAGTTCGCGCCGCTGGCTCCCGCAAGGATACGAAACGATTGCCACTCACTGTGAGCGAGTATTGAGAGGAGAAAAGATTCCAAAGACACCTCCGGCACGACCGGTGCGTCTCATGTAAATCAAGGGTGAGGAATACGTCCTCGCCCCTTTCTGCGCACTGCTGAAAATCTCGGCAGAGCACCGAAAGGTTTCGTTCATTCAAAAAAACATACATCCCACGTAGCCTTGGCGAAGTGGGAAGGAGGGTTCATGAGTTTTGCTGTTCCCAAACAGAAAAGACTTTTTGTCGGTCATGAGTCTTATGTCCGCACCGTAAGAATTTCCAACAATGGACGTCGAATTGTGTCTATGGGGGAAAATCAGTTCATGCGCTTTTGGCATGGGGAAACGGGAGTCTGTTGTCACCAAAGAATATTCTCTATTCCCGTCGAGGCATTTGCGCTTTCTCCTAATGGGAACCTCTTGATTGTTGGGGAAAATCAATCGCTGCCGAAGATTTTTTCTTTGAATGATCCTCATAGAGATCCTCAACTTCTTGGACAGAGGATAGCCCTCTGTCGCATTGTTGCTTTTTCTCCTGATGGAACGTGCGTCTTTTGTTCGGGTGATGGATATCAAACCTATATCTGGAATGTCCTAACAGAAGAATTAGTACTGGACATTGGAGAAATAAAAAGAGGAAGGTCTGTCGAATCCGCTGTGTTTTCTCCAAACGGACAGTTCGTGGCAATAGGATACTCGGATGACATGGTCATAATTATTGATATACACACAAGACAAGTAAAACAAAGACTGACTGGACACAAGAGTCGCATTCACACTGTTGCGTTTTCTCCGGATGGAAACCTGATGGCGTCGGGATCAGAGGATACCACAGTAAAAATCTGGGATGTGGAAACAGCGCAGCAGTGTGCATCTATTGAACACGGATCAATTGTGTATGGAGTCGCGTTTTCTCCGGATGGAAAACTGATTGCATCTGGATCATCAGATTGTTCATTGAGGTTCTGGAGTACAGATACTTGGCAGGAAAAGGGAAGGATAGAAGGATTTGTACAATCTGTATGTTCATTCTGCTTCTCTCAAGATTGGAGCAGGCTTGTTGTCAATACACACAACGATCCTTCAGTGAAAGACCAATGCACACTCAGTGTCTTTGATTTTGATGGTCCCAATCTCGGATCACTGTCCCCCGAAGAAGCTGCCATCTATATTTGAACCTGTCCTTTACGTGGGTGAGATACGAAACTCTCGCCCCTTTCTGCGCGCAGCCGAACAACTCGGCCACGCACCGAAAGGTTTTGTTCTTTCAAACATAAGGAGGGTTCATGACTGGAGTTCCGCCTCTTGTCATTCCAGACCCCACACTTTCCCTTTATATCGAATGTGTTCGAGGACCTATTTTTTCCTGCAACGGACAATATCTCGCGGGTATTGAGAGAACTGCTGGTGAGCGCAACTTTGTCCATATTCGTAAAATCGGTGATGGAAATTTTGTGGAAAGATTCCTTTATCCCATACAACAGGAAATTATCTGCATAGCCTTTTCTCCCAGGGACCCACAAATCATTGCCATGGCGATCGAAAATAATGTGTTCTTTTGCACGATAAGGGATGAAAGCGGCTTGGAATGCTTCGAGACAATATCACATGAATATCACATTGCTTCTTTTGGCTTCTTTCCAGATGGAACATCGATTCTCATTGTTTCTCGATACGGATCCATGCGGGTCGTTTCAATGAAGGAAAAAAAACGATCCGCACATCTACGATACCGCGGAATTGTGAGAGGAACATTGATGGCTCAAAATGGTGAAAGCTTCCTTTGCTTCAAAGGAGATGGCACTGTTTCCGTAAACAAGCGCTTGATCTGGAATTGGTGGAGAGAAAAACAACTTTGCGCTACGAGAAATGATTGGGACACCGAAACGATCGCCCTTTCTCCCAACGGTCGGACGCTTGCCTTCAAAAGCGGAGATGCGGAATTGACGGTCATGGATCTGAAAGAAAAAAAATCTCACACGATCAAATTAGGCCTTCATCGTAACTTTTCCATCCAGGTAATTGCCTTTACGAGTTGTGGAAGATTTCTCCTTGTGGGAACGCAAAAAGTGCTTCGTGTGATAGATCTTCTCACGCGCAAGATCATAAAAAGCATCCAAAAATTCTCTCAAATCAGCAGCATCGTTTGCTCTCCAAATGGAAGATACGTGGTCGTGTATGGAGTGGCTCACGGCGAACACTATCCTGGTTTTGGAATTCTGGATTTCGGAAAATGCCAACTTGGAACGCTCAGTGAAGAAGAGGAAGCCTTGCTTATCTAGCGAGGAATGTAAACGCAAACCACCCTGATATGAAAGGGTGGTTTTTTCGTTTACTGACAAGAAGCGCGGAGAGAATTGACAGGGATAATGGGAAAATGAGAAATGATGAGAGCCTCTATCGCTTCATGGAATGCCAGAAGCGTTTCCCCTGGTAGCGGCGGGCGTAATTGATCGGAAAACGACTCCCCCATGGCAAATCGAATGAGTTTGAGAGTGGTTTCTTCCATGGGACGCGCGGCAAAATACTGATCAGAATCTTGTTTCCTGCAAGAAACACAGACGATTCCCCCCTTAAGCGCATGCCAATAAAATTCTTTTGGACGAACGGATTGTCGACAACGAAGACACTGATGCAGCTCGGGACGATATCCCAAAAGCGCCAAAAGTTTCAAAGAAAAACTTCCCAAAAGATAAGCGGAACGTTCGGGTGAAAGAGAAGGGGCTGTATCAAGAAACGAAAGCCATTGGTGAAGAACGTCATAAAGGACGGGGTCGGCTTCATGAGGTCGCGTCCCCATATCCATAAGACTCATGGCGTTTTGCGCGAGAACCATTTTTTGATAATCGGATTGCGCTCCTAAAAAAGCTCGCTTGCGCTCCACCCCGGTGAGTGTTGGGTATTGCCTTCCTTGGACCAGAAGCGTATGCACTTCCCCAAGTGTTTCCAAATGAGGTGTAAGTTTTGCTAAAACTTTTTGTCCCCCACGGGCAAGAAACTCTATCTTGCCATAATCTTTCGTGTACATGGCGTACCAACGATCGACTTCTTTATGATCCCGACAAGAAAGAATGATGCCGGTTGTGGAAAAAAGAGTACTCATGACTCTTGAGAATGATTGAGAAATGCTTGAGTGATAAGCATGGCGGCAAGGGCATCTTCGGCAGCTTCTGCTCCTTCCTCGCGCTGCAGACGAATGCTTTCCGCTGTCGTAAAAGATTCGTCTTCTTCGTACACGGGAATTGTCAAAACGTCCCGCAAGCGTGTGATAAATCGTTTTGTTTTTTCTAACTGTTCGGTTCCGTGATGACCCCCTTGAGAAAGGGGAACACCCACCACAACCATATCAATACTTTCCGTTTCAATTTTTTTTTGAAGACAAGATATAATTTCTTCAACATGATTAGAAATAACATCTAAGGGAACGGCCACACGAACGTCAGTGTCTCCAAAGGCCAGTCCTATTTTTTTATCTCCGTAATCAATCCCTAAAACTCTCATAGAGGAAAAGGTGTCAAAATTTCCGCATACTCTTCTTGGATCACGATCGTCACTTCTGCATGGGCACTGATTTGGCAATCTTCCATTAACACAGCCCATCCGTCTTCTGCTGTGCGGACATGACAAGATCCAAGCCCCACCATAGGTTCTAAAGCGAGACACATTCCGGTGGTGAGTGTGACATCTTTATAATGATGATTTGTAAAATTGGGAATGTAAGGAGGCTCATGAACATCATGTCCAACTCCATGCCCGCCTAATGCTTCCACAATACCATACCCATAAGGACGAATAGCGGATTCGATAGCCTGACTGATACAAGAAAGTTGTTGGCCTGCACGCGCAGCAGACACTCCGTGAAAAAGTGCCTCTTGTGTAACGCGTATCAATTGCTCGGCTTGATGACTGATTTTTCCGACCCCGACCGTCACGGCCATATCTGTACACATCCCTTCAAACCAACATCCTAAATCCAATCCAACAACATCCCCCTCTTGAAGTCTGCGCTCTCGATTCCCTAAACCATGAACCACCTCTTCATTGATGGAAACGCAAAGAGCGCTGGGAAATGGAATATCTTCGGGAGAAGATTGATATCCTTGAAAAGAAGGGGTCGCCCCCATCTTTGTCAAAAAATTTTTTGCAACCATGTCAAGATCTTTGAAAAAAAGTCCAGGCTGAACAATAGAAATCACTTCCTTCATGGTTTGTGAAAGAATAAAACCTCCTCGACGCATCCGATCTATTTCTTCTGTTGTTTTAATGAGAGCCATAAAAAATCATGAGGTACGGAGAGCATCTAAAATACGCTGATGAACTTCCTCAACCGATCCAACCCCGTCAATTTCATAGACAATTCCTTGACGACGATAGGATCGAATCACAGGTTGCGTGTCTTGTTCATAAATCTCAAGACGTTTTGTAATGGCCTCCGGAGTATCATCCGTTCGTTGAATCAATAATCCCCCATCATGCAATGGGCAGGGGTCTTCTTTTTTGAAACCAAGCTTCGTGCTTGTGACATACCCGCAAACTGAACAGGTAAGACGATCTCCTAGTCGACGATAGGTTTCCTCCTCTGGAATCATAATCACAAATACGTGAGTGGGTTGCTCAAAAGTAAACGACTGATATTGTTCTTCGTTGCGTGGAAATCCATCCAAAATATACCCTTGTTGCGCATCGGGTTTCGCTAAACGCATTTGTAATACTTCCGCGGTCACCGAAGCAGGAACCAGTTCTCCTGATAATAAAATTTCGTTGATCTGCGAGCCTAAATCGGTTTTGGCAGCAACTTCATCTCGAAGCAATTGTCCCATAGAAAACATGGGGAGACGAAGAGATGCAGCTAAAAGTTTTGCTTGGGTGCCCTTGCCGCTTCCTTGCGGCCCGAGAAAGAGTATTTTCATTGAAGAGAAAATCATAGAAAAGAAAAAAGGTAGGTTTATTATCCCACCTTTTTTTTGGAAACGGAAGCGAATTAGGAAATTTCGTATTCGTGCATGGTCAGCTGGGATTCTACTTGTTTGACACAATCCACAACGACGGAGACAACGATGAGAACGGACGTTCCCCCAATCACCATATTCGATGTCCCTGTAAATTGTTGGACGACAAGAGGGAGAACGGCGATAACCGAAATAAAGGTGGCTCCTGCAAGTAAGAGACGGTTTGCCACATCTTTAAGATAATCAGCTGTATTTTTTCCCGGACGAATACCAGGAATAAATCCTCCGTGTTTTTGCAAATTCTCGGCCATGCGATCTGGATGAAAAATAACCGCTGTATAGAAATAAGAAAAAGCGAAAACAAGGATAAAATAGGTGACGCCATAGACGAGTTGGTTCTGAAAAACTTGGGTAAGCCAGATGGCTACAGTCTGCAACCACTCTGTACGAGCGTTCACAAAGAATTGAGCAAATGTGGTGGGGATCAAAATAAAAGAAATGGCAAAAATGATTGGGATCACTCCACCCATATTCAATCGAAGAGGAATATGTGAACTTACACCCCCTGCCAAACGGGATCCACGCACTTGACGTGCATATTGCACGGGCACGTGACGCTGTGCTTCGTTCATGATAACAACACCCACAATCGTTACGATCGTCACGAGAAGAAAAAGGATAAGGGTAACGAGTTGAGAGTAATCGTATACGGCAAAAACTTGTCGTAAAAATCCTGGGAGTCCTGCAATAATTCCAGCAAAGATAATGATCGATGTTCCATTTCCTACTTTTCTTTCAGAAATGAGTTCACCCATCCACATGAGAAAAACGGTGCCGGCCATCATGCTGATCATCGCCAACACAATCGTAAAAAGACTGTTATCACTCCAAAGCGATGCTCCTGTTTGACGCTGTAAAAGAAGCAGCATGCTATAGGCCTGCATGAGAGCGAGAGGAACAGTGAGATACCGCGTGTATTGATTGATCTTTTGTCGTCCTGATTCTTCTTTTTGCATCTCCTCAAGACGAGGTAAAATCATGGCAAGTAATTGAAAAATGATGGAAGCGGTGATATAAGGCGCCACTCCCAACGCGACCACAGAAAAACTTTCCAAAGTTCCACCTGAAAAAACATTCAATAATCCCAAAAAAGCATTGTTGCTAAATAAAGAACTCATGGCTGAGGAATCGATACCTGGAACAGGGATGTGCGCAGCAATGCGAAAAAAAACCAAAATAGCAAAAACAAAAAGAAGACTATTCCGCACGTCCCGAATACTCCAAAGACGTCGAAGTGTTGACATACGATTATGGAGTAACCGTTCCGCCCGCTTTTTCTATTTTTGCCTTTGCTTCAGCGGAGAAACGACACTCTTTCACAATTACTTTTATCGTAATCTCGCCCTTTCCTAAAATCTTCACAGGACGTGAGGGGGAAGAGATCAGTTGTTTTTCTTTTAATGTCCGTGGGGTCACCATCTGTCCTTCAATAAAAACTTTTGATAAAGACCCGACATTCACTACTTGAAAAGGTTGGGCAAGGGAGGTGAATCCACGTTGTTTTGGTGTCCCGAGCATCACCACACGCAGACCCTTCAGACGAAGACCTGATTTTCCACCGGAACGAGAACGTTGACCTTTTGCTCCGCGACCGGAATAGGTTCCTTTTTTTGAAAGCCCACGTCCAATACGCACGGAAGATTTACGAGATCCATTTTTTGGATGAAGGGTATGTAAAGATAAAGCCATACGTGTTTAATTCGTTTTTGAAGCATCTTGTTCCGCTCCTTTTTGATCAACAGGTCGTTTTCTTTCTTTTCCTTGCAAAGATCGGAGAGCATTGATTGTCGCCTTTGCAATATTCACTTTATTTTTTGAATTGGTAATTTTCGACACAGCATTTGCCACCCCTCCCAGCTCCAACAAAACTCGTACAGCTCCTCCCGCCTTTAATCCTGTTCCACGAGGCGCTGGTTTGAGTAAAATACAAGCAGAACCATACTTCATACGAATCATATGGGGCAGAGTTTCATTGACAATCGGGACTTGCAAGATACACTTTTTTGCCTGACGAAATGCTTTCTCGATAGCAACCTGAACGTCTCCACCTTTTGCGATCCCAAAACCCACTCGTCCCTTACGATCACCAATGACAAGAGCACAACGAAAAGACATACGCTTTCCACCTGCCGTCACACGTGTCACACGAGAAAGATCTAGAATTTTTTGTTCAAATTCTTTCGCCTCTGGACGATCTTTTTGTGATCCTCGACGGCCAGAACGTTGTGGTCTTCCTCCATGTCCATTTCCAAACTGTTTTTTTGGGCTCTGATTTTTCCCTTGTCCTTCCATATAATTAAATCGTTAATCCTGCCTCGCGTGCTCCTTCAGCAATCGCGGCAACACGTCCGTGATATAAATAAGGTCCTCGATCAAAAACAACCGATTGTATCCCAAAACTCTTTGCGCGTTCAGCAATAATTTTTCCTACCTCTCGTGCAATTTCCGTAGGAAGTTTCCCTTTTATTTGTGAAAAATCTTTATCTGAAGCGGAAACGATCGTTTTTCTTAATGTGTCATCAATTACTTGTACGTAAATGTGCTTCAAACTTCTTTTTACTGTTAAACGAGGGCGTTCAGTTGTGCCCTTCACACGAGCACGAACTCTTCGTGCACGAATTGTTTGATGTAATTTCTTCTGTTTCGTAGTATACGCCATACGATTATTCACCCGCCTTTGCGGCTTTTCCAGCCTTACGGCGAATGACTTCTTCTACATATTTTATTCCCTTTCCTTTATAGGGTTCTGGTTTGCGAATATTACGGATACGTGCCGCGGTTTCACCAATGAGTTGAGCTTCAATGCCACGAAGAGTGATAATATTTCCCTCAACCGAAGCTTCAATTCCTTTTGGAAGAGCGAAAGGGACCGGATGAGAAAAACCTACGTTTAAAACAATATTTTTCTCTAATACTTGAGCGCGATATCCGACTCCATTTATCTCCAACTTTCTCTCAAATCCTTCGGTAACTCCTTTTATCATATTTGCTAATATTGCGCGTGCCGTTCCCCATTGTGCCCGTTCATTTAAATCATCTTCATGAAGGATATGTGTTGTAATCCCTTTTTTCCCATCTTTTTCCTCAAAGGAAAAAACGATGCAAGAATGGAAGGTATTCTTGAGCTCCCCTTTTGGCCCTTGAACGGTCACCTCTCCATCTTCAGGAAGAGTGATGTTTACTCCAGAAGGAATAAAAATGATTTTCTTTCCAATGCGTGACATACTTCAAAACAATTAGGCGACTTCACAAATTATCTCTCCTCCCAATCGACGAACCCGAGCCTCTTTATTTGTCATCAGTCCATTGGAAGTTGAAAGAATGGCAATACCATAATCAGTTAATACTCTTGGCATCTCGGTTGATTTCGCATATACACGATGGCCTGGTTTGCTCACACGACGCAAATGTGTGATCACCGGTTGATGATTTTCTTCGTAGGAAAGTGTTATCTGTATTGTCGGATGTTTCCATTCAGAAGACTTTTCCGCCTTTTGAATATAGCCTTCTTTTTCTAAAATTTTTGCCACACCAAATTTTAGTCGTGAGTAAGGTACGGCTACAGTTATTTTTTGCGCATCCAATGCATTGCGAATACGCGCGAGCATGTCTGATAAAGGATCCGTCATCATAATAATTCTAATTACCAACTTGATTTTCTAACACCGGGAATTTCTCCCCGATTAGCTAGTTCACGGAAACAAATGCGACATAATCCGAAATCTCTCATAAATCCGTGATTACGTCCACAACGCCAACAGCGATTAACATGTCGTGTTGCATATTTTCGAAAAATCCGAGACTTTGCTTTTTGATTTTCTGTAGCCATAGGTTCGTTAAACTTGCTTCAAAGGAAATCCGAGATGCCGCAAAAGGGCTTCGGCTTCTTTATTGGTTTTTGCACTTGTTCCGACCGTGACTTGTAATCCATGAATTAATTCGATTTCGTCACTTCGAATCTCAGGAAAAGCGATATGCTCTTTAAAACCTATGGAATAATTCCCTTGGCCATCAAAACTTCTCACAGAAAGGCCTTGAAAATCACGAACACGCGGACAAGTGACTTTTATTAATTTTTCTAAAAAATCCCACATACGCAACCCGTGCAATGTCACCTTCCCTCCTACTATCATTCCTCCACGAATTTTAAAACCTGAAATGGACTTTCGTGCCTTTGTTTGTACTGGTTTTTGCCCAGTAATACGACGTAGCGTTTTTTCTGTTGTTTCTAAAAATTTGGCGTCTTTCAATCCTGCCCCAAGGCCAATATTCACTGTGACGTACTTTATAGTAGGGACAGCGTGAATATTTTTATAATCAAAATCTTTCTGTAATTTCGGAACCACTTCTTTTTTGTAATAATCTTTAAATGACATACATTTATTCGATATCTTCACGTGTTCCTTTTTTACAAATCTGACGAACCTTTTTCACTAAACCTTCCGTGTGAATCTTTTTAAAACCCACACGTCCTTCCACGCCAGATTTTGGTGAAATCAAACGGACATTTGAAAGATGAATGGGGGCAAAATATTCTATCTTTTGACCTCTTTGGCCTCCACGTTGTTTACGAAGATGCTTGATCGTCTTGTTCACACCCTCCACAATAAGACGTTGTGAGGGGGGGAAAACTTGTTGAACCTTCCCGTCCTTTCCTTTGTTTTTTCCGGTTGTGACACGTACATGATCACCTATTTTAATCTTCATACGATGGTGGATTACAAAACCTCAGGTGCTAAAGAAATAATTTTTGTAAACCCTTTTCCTCGCAACTCTCGTGGAACAGGGCCAAAAATACGCGTCCCTTTTGGTTCTTTTGTTTTTGAATCAATGATAACAGCTGCATTTTCATCAAATCGAATATACGTTCCGTCTTTTCTTCGTGATTCTTTTTTCGTACGCACCATAACTGCCTTTACGATATCACTTTTCTTTGTTGCACTATGTGGAACGGCTTCTTTAACAACTGCAGTGACAATATCACCTAAAATTGCGTAATGTTTGCGATATCCTCCATGAATACGGATCACCTGTAATTTTTTTGCTCCCGTGTTATCAGCAACATGAATCATTGTTCGGTGTTGTACCATAAAACCTTTTTAGGCGTATAAAACGCGCCATCGCTTATCTTTTGATAAAGGTCGACATTCTTTAAACGTCACCAAATCCCCTTCGTGATACTGACCTTTTTCATCATGAACTTTATAACGAAGACTGCGGACATACTGTTTCCCATACAGAGGGTGTGTCAGTGTACGATCAACCTGTACGACAATGGTCTTTTGTGATTTTGCAGATACAACCTTCCCTGTGAACTTTCGTTGGAGTTGATGTTGTTTTGTGGAAGACTTGGACATATTACTTCTCTAAAGTCTTTTGTCTTAAAAGGGTCTTTAATTGAGCAATCTCTTTTCGGACTTTACGAACCTGCCTCACGCGAGATAACTGATGAGAGGAAATTTGAAAACGGAAATCCATTTTTTGTGCTTGGCGATCTTGGATTTCTTTCTGTAACTGCACCACATCCATTGTCTGCATTTCTTTTTTACTCATATACTTTAACGCACTTCTCGCGTCACTATTTTAGCTTTTACTGGCAACTTATGAGCCGCCAATAAAAGAGCCTCCCGCGCTTTTGACTCATCAATACCATCCATTTCAAACAAAACCGTTCCTGGTTTTACGATTACAACGTAATGATCTACAGCGCCCTTACCTTTTCCCATTGGCATTTCTGAACCTTTTGTTGTAATAGGCTTGTCAGGAAAAACACGGATCCATATTTTCCCACCACGTTTTACAGATCGAGTCATGGCTCGTCGCGCAGCTTCTAACTGACGTGAAGTGACCCACGCGCCTGTAAGAGCTTTTAACGCATAAGAACCAAAAGCTATCGTCGTCGTTCGTGTAGCAATGCGCTTATTGCGTGCACGGCCTTTGTGCCATTTACGATGTTTTACTTTTTTCGGCATTAACATAAAACCTTCCTTTTATTCTTGACTCGCTTGACGAGTTTTTTCAAAAATTTCTCCACGATTAATCCATACTCTCACTCCAACCGCCCCATAAATAGTCAGGGCCATCACATGAGCGTAATCAATATCTGCGCGAAGATTTTGCAAAGGAATTTTTCCTGTTGCAATCGTTTCTGTACGTGCTATTTCTGCACCATTCAGACGTCCTGACATTGTAACTTTTATTCCTTCTGCACGAGATTTTAACACGCGCTCGATTGTTGTTTTCATTACGCGACGAAATGGCATACGCTTTTCAATGTCAAAAGCCATTTGTTGGGCAACAATCTGAGCAGACAATCCTGGTTGTGTGACTTCTTTTACATTCATTTGAATACTAACTTTTTTGCCGCGATAAAATCTGTTTCTTATTTCCTTTGTCAATTCTTCAATGCCTGAGCCTGCACGCCCAATCACCACACCTGGTTTTGCAGTATGAACCCAGATTTTTATATCTTGTCTTGATCGCTCTACTTCTATACGTTCCACCAAAGCTTCTTTTAATTTCTTTTGAAGGTATTCTCGAATTTGAATGTCTTCTTGTAAAAACGTCCTATAATTATTTTTTGAAAACCAAACACTTTCCCAACCACGGGTAACACCAATTCGGAATGCTTTAGGATTGACTTTATGTCCCATAAAAACTTGTCGTAATAAAACTTCAAAAAACTACTTTTCTTTTTATGCTTTTACTTTTTTAGTAGATGCTTTTTTAATTTTAGTCTCTGTATCCCGAGTGTCTAAAAGAATCGTTATGTGTGTTGTGCGCTTCCGAATAGGAGCGGATCGTCCAAAAGCCCGTGCCCGCCACCTATGCAAAATAGGACCCCCGTCTGCTGTAATATGTTTAATATATAAGCTCGTAGTATCTTCAATGTGAAAATTATGTCTTGCGTTTGCGATAGCAGAATTTAATAACTTTAAAACTAATCCTGCCGCCTGTTTTTTGGAAAAAGAAAGCTGTTGTTGAGCTTTCTCAACTTGCATGCCTCGAATTACATCGATGACATAACGAATCTTTCTTGGGGATGTTCGTAGATAACGAGCTTTTGCTTGGACTTCCATACGATATCATGTTTACGTAGTAGCAGGTTGTTGTTCTGCCTCCTTCTGCAATTTTCCTCCATGACGTACAAATTTACGCGTAGGAGAAAACTCGCCTAGCTTGTGTCCAACCATATTTTCTATCACACGTACTTGAATAAAATCCTTTCCATTGTGAACGCCGAAAGTAAATCCCACCATCTCCGGTGTAATCGTGGAGCTTCTTGCCCATGTCTTGATGATCGTTCGGTCACCCACTTTTAATTTCCCAATCTTTTTTAAAAGCTTGGGGTGTACGTAAGGTCCTTTTTTTAAACTTCGTGCCATACTTTTATCTTATTTACTTCCTCCAACGAAGCGTCCTGAACGACGTCGTTGCAGAATACGACTATCTGTTGATTTTTTTCCACGAGTCTTTACACCAAAAGCTGGTTTACCAGAAGGCGTCTTTGGATGTTTCAAACCGATTGAGTTGCGTCCTTCTCCACCACCGTGTGGATGATCGACTGGATTCATGGCTTTCCCTCGAACTGTAGGACGAATACCGCGATGGCGCATACGTCCCGCTTTCCCCCACCGAATCAATCTATGATCTGCATTTGAAACTTTTCCAATGGTTGCCATGCACTGTTTTGGAACCATACGTGTCTCTCCTGAAGGAAGACGAATAACGGCAAATGAACCTTCTACCGCCATCAGTTGCGCTGAAGCTCCTGCCCCTCGTACACACTGTCCGCCTTTCCCTGGAGTAAGTTCCACATTACAAACCTCCATACCAACTGGAATCATCTCCAAAGGAAAACGATTCCCGACACGTGCATCACCTTTTTGCAAAGAAGATATAATCATGTCACCAATTTTCATCCCATCTATGGCAAGAACGTAACGTTTTTCCCCATCAAGAAATTGAAGAAGGGCAATTCTTGCTCCACGATTAGGATCATATTCTACGGTCACTATCTTTCCTGGGATATCGTATTTGTTTTGTAAAAAATCTACGAGACGCAAGCGACGTCGTGCCCCTCCCCCTTGATGACGGACAGAGATTTTTCCACTGTTTGTGCGTCCTGCATGTTGCTTTCGAGTAATCGTAAGCTTCTTGAATGGTTTTTCATTCGTAATATCACTAAACGTATCTACACTTGAGATGCGTCTTCCCGCGCTTGTAGGTCTATAGTGTTTTACTGACATATCTCATCATTCTTATACCCCTTCGTATACATTAATAGTTTTTCCTTTGGGGAGAGTCACAATGGCTTTTTTCCAATTTTTCCTATTTCCTTGTCGGCGTCCAACATGAACAGATTTTCCTTTTTGATTTTGAATGCGCACACTAACAGGTGTTACCCCGTACATGCTCCGGATGGAAGATCTTACCTGTAGACGAGTGGAATTTTCATGGACTACAAATACATATTTACTAAGAGAGGAAAGAATGGAAGCTTTTTCAGAGACAAGTGGACGCAAAATAATGTTTCCTGCTTCTATACTAAAACCTCTTTTTCCTTTTTTCCCAACGACTACATCAGAAACTTTTTCCTTTTTTTCATCTTCTTTTGTTTCGTCGTCTTTTTGCTTTTTTGTAAAAGTTCGTTTGAGTAAACCCATAACCTTTATTTATGCAGATGTGTAAATGCTTGCAAGGTTGCCGTATCCATAACCACAAATTCTTTAGACAAAAGATCTACAATATTTATTGCCTGAACAGGAATGGTTTTAATCAAGGGTAAATTTCGCATGGTTTTAGCAATTGCTGCCTGTGATGAATCTAAAACAACCAGCGTCTTTTTTCCAAAACAAGGTAATTGTTCCAATGTCTTTACTGCATCTTTTGTCTTTGATCCCATGTGTTCAAATGAATCAATAATAATGAAAAGATTTTGAGAAACTTTATCTGTCAAAACCATCCCTAATGCTTGTCGTCGAGAAGCTTTATTCATACGAACAGCAAAATTTCTTTCATTCGTTGGGCCAAACGTAATTCCTCCACCCACCCAAATTGGTGAGCGTCGTGAACCGTGCCTTGCACGGCCTGTTCCCTTCTGATTCCACGGTTTCTTACCGCTTCCCGCCACTTCTCCACGGTCTTTCGTATGAGCAATCGCTACACGATTTTTTGCTTGTTGGTAAACAACTGCTTCATGAATTAAAGCTTTGTTTATTTTGACATCAAAAAAATTCTTATCCAATTCGACGGAACTTTTTTGATCACTGTTGAGATGAAAAACGGTTACTTTTGCCATACATTTTTCCCTTCTCGTGTTTTAAGAACGACAACACTTCCCCGTGCGCCTGGAACAGCTCCTTTCACAGCAATGACTTGCTTCTCTACATTTACAAAAACAATTTCTAGATTCTTTACTGTGACTTGTTGTGTTCCCATATGACCAGCCATACGTTGTCCTTTGACCACAGGTCCTTGGCGTTGAGATGCGATAGACCCCGGCATGCGCATTTGATCTTTTTGCCCATGACTTGCTGGTTGTCCAGCAAAATGATGGCGTTTCATAACTCCAGCAAAACCACGCCCCTTTGATATCCCAATAACATCAATTTTCATTCCTGGCTGAAATTGTGATGCTTCTACAATATTTCCACGTTCTTGATCAAAATGAGTAACACGGAACTGACGTAAAATGGATACCTGAGGAAGACCTTTTAAATGCCCTGCTTGTGGCTTCTTCAAATAAGTTGTCTCTTCGATGCCTAATTGCACATCTATAAAATCTTCTGCCTCATTTTTCTTAACAAAAGTTACCACATTTGGTTTTGCAGACAGCAAAGTTACCGGAATAACCGAACCATTCTCTTGAAAATGTTGTGTCATTTCTATCTTTTTTCCTATAAAAACAGGCATATATTTTGTATTGGTTCCTCTGGGGAACATGCTTGACAAAAAGAAAAAACCAGAAGGATTTGCTTTGTGTTTTTAAAGCAAAACCCTCTAGCCTTCAAAGTATTATCTGCTCTTCTTTCTTTGAAGGAAATGTTTGTGTAAAGAATTCTTACGCTCCCTATCAGCATTTTTGAAATCTTTGGAAGGTTTTCCTTAAAAAACTTGAGACATGATCTTTCTTCCACGTTTCGTAAATGCCATTTTTCACCACCTATTTTTCCATCTCTTCTTCATGAAAAAATAGGTGGTGAAAAAAAATTATGTTTTGATTTCAACGTCTACTCCTGCCGGTAAATTAAGACTTGATAGAGCATCAATTGTCTTTTCTGTAGGTTCAACAATGTCAATTAATCTCTTGTGAACTCGTATTTCATATTGTTCACGAGAATCTTTATGAACAAAGGTGGAACGGTTCACCGTATATTTTCGCTTTTCCGTTGGAAGGGGAACTGGTCCTAATATCTTTGCACCAGAGCGTTCCACGGTTTTCAAAATCGTCTGAGTCGCTTGATCGATAATCTTATGATCATGTGCTCTGATCTTGATGCGGATATGTAATTTTTCTTCTGTTTTCGTTGTAGTCACACGTCTTAAAAGAACTCAAAGAGGGGTTAAAAACCCCTCCTTTTATTATTGCTTACTTTATAATTTTCGTTACCACTCCAGCTCCTACTGTTTTACCACCTTCGCGAATAGCAAAAGACATTTTTTCTTCCAAAGCGACAGGCTGAATGAGTTTGATCGTGAGTTTCACACTATCACCGGGCATCACCATTTCGGTACCTTCTGGCAAAGTTACCTCTCCGGTTACATCTGTTGTACGAATATAAAATTGTGGCTTATACCCTTTAAAAAATGGCTTATGACGACCGCCTTCTTCCTTGGTAAGAGCGTAGACTTCTGCTTCAAACTCAGTATGAGGAGTGATGGAGCCAGGGGCTGCCAAAACCATTCCTCGCTCAACTTCTTCCTTACGAATGCCGCGCAATAACACTCCAGCGTTATCCCCTGCTTGTCCTTCACTCAAACTCTTGTTAAACATCTCAATTCCAGTAACAATCGTTTTTCGGGATTCCTCTTTAATACCAACAATTTCAACTTCACCGTTAATTTTAACGACTCCACGTTCAATTCGACCAGTAACCACAGTTCCTCGTCCTTCGATGGAAAATACATCCTCGATAGGCATAAGAAGTGGTTTGTCCATCTCACGCTTTGGCTCAGGAATATACTCATCCAACTTTTTCACTAATTCCATGATAGGTTTTGTTGCCTCTTCATCTGTTGGATTTTCCAATGCTTTTAATGCCGAACCACGAATGATGGGGGTATTATCTCCGTCATATTCATATTTTTTGAGCAAATCTCGTACTTCTTCTTCAACCAAATCAATAAGTTCAGGATCATCCACTTGATCAACTTTATTTAAAAACACCACAATAGTAGGAACTCCTACTTGGTGAGCCAATAAAATGTGCTCACGTGTTTGAGGCATGGGACCGTCAGCAGCAGAAACCACCAAAATAGCACCATCCATTTGAGCTGCACCCGTAATCATGTTCTTAATGTAATCAGCATGTCCTGGACAGTCCACGTGTGCATAATGGCGCTTTTCTGATTCATACTCACAATGAGCCGTCGCTATCGTGATTCCACGTGCTTTTGACTCTGGAGCTTTGTCGAGATCGTCAACACCCTTTTTCTGAGCACTCATCCCCTTTGAATTCAAAGTGGAAAGAATGGCAGCGGTGAGTGTGGTTTTTCCGTGGTCAACGTGGCCTATGGTGCCCACGTTAACGTGCGGTTTGGTGCGCGCGAAAACTTCAGCCATATTTTTAGCAAAAGAGCCTCTTTAGCTCTTATTTTAGATAAAAATTATTGTTGTTGAATTGATGCCGGAAAGTATAACAAAAGCCCAATAAACTTGCAAGGTTTCCGCCCACACCCCTTTTTCATTCAATAGGTTCAAGATAAAACTGTTCTTCCCCACCGTCTCCTACATCTTTTTCATTAGAAATACTGGGTTCTTTTGTTTTTTTTGTGTCCTCCTCATCTTTTGACTTTGCTTGTGAAAACATTTGGTATTGACGCTCCAGTTCCTCAAGCTCAGCAGGAGACATTTGTGATAAATCCCATGTTTCTGACGAACTTCCAGCCTCCCTCATAGATTCCCAAATATCGTTTCTTCCTTTCTCGTCTTGTCTTGGTTCGAACACTTGTTTGGAAATAAGGCTTTGTTTTGGAATCTTTAAATCCTGTAAAAGTCCTTCATAATCGGCAAATGGCATCAAGACAAAAGCTTCTTCACTATTAAAATCAACCAAAATGACTCGATCTCCTGTCTTTCGGATCATTTCAAAAATTTTTTTCATATAACTATTCATAACAGTCGCATTTTATCGAAGCATTCCCCTATGTCAAGGAAAATTCATTCACAATCACAATTCGTTTCACACAAGAAATAAAAAAATTTGTTATACTATTTTTACATTCTTATGGAAATCATTTCTTTTCTGGCTATTTTCCTCTTATTTTTTGTTCTACTCCTTAGCCTTTTTGCTTCTTGGTGGTTTATTTCCATGCTTATCCCCATCTTTCTGAAAGGTGGTCCCTTTGTTCCCACTAACTGGCAACGCGTAGAACAAATGATCAGAATTGCTCATATCACTCCTCAAGATCATGTCATTGATCTTGGATCTGGGGATGGACGCATCCTTCTTGCCGCACTTCAAGCTGGTGCAAAAAAGGCGGAAGGATACGAAATTCACCGAGGACTTGTCTCCCTTTCGCGATGGATGGCGAAAAAGAAAAAATTAGAAAACCGCCTTACCATCTACTGTCGTTCATTTTGGAAAGCTGATTTAAAAAATTGTGATGTGATTTTTCTCTACCAACTTCCTCTTTCCATGAAACTTCTAAAAGAAAAGATATTAAAGGAGGCGAAACCAAGCGCACGAATTGTATCCAATGGGTTCTGTCTACCTGATTGGATTCCACAACAAAAAGAAGGAGATATCTATCTTTATCAAGTTCCACAAAAAGAAAACTGAGAGGTCGACCTCTCAGTTTTTTCTATGAATTCTTGCCGCCTCTTGCCTCGATAATCGCTTTGGAAACATTCGAAGGCACAGGTTCATAATGATCAAATTCCATGGAATAACTGGCACGCCCCTGGGTAATGGATCGAAGTTGTGTTGCATATCCGAACATTTCAGCAAGAGGAACAAATGCCACAATCGCTTTAGAGCCGGATCGATCGGTCATCTCTTGTATTTGCCCGCGCTTTGCATTTAAATCACCCACAACCGTACCCATAAAATCCTCTGGAGTAACAACGTCCACCTTCATCATGGGCTCGAGCAAAACGAGTTTTGCCTTCTTGGCAGCATCTTGAAAAGCCATGGAACCCGCAATCTTAAATGCTGCCTCAGAAGAATCCACCTCGTGATAACTTCCATCGATCAACGTTACTTTTATGTCCAAAATGGGATATCCAGCGAGCACACCGCGATCTGCTGCTTCACGAATACCTTTTTCGATTGGATTGAAATATTCTCTCGGGATCACACCGCCCTTGATAGCCTCAACAAATTCAAACCCTTTTCCTGTTTCTAATTTTTCTACCTTCACAGAACAATGACCATATTGTCCACGACCACCTGTCTGACGGATATACTTCCCTTCTCCTTCTGCGGAACCGAGAATCGTCTCGCGATAAGAAACCTGTGGCTGACCAACATTTGCTTCCACATTAAACTCGCGACGCATACGATCGACAATGACATCCAAATGAAGTTCTCCCATTCCTGAAATAATCACCTGGTTTGTCTCCTCGTCTGTGCGAACACGGAATGTAGGATCTTCTTCGGCAAGTTTTTGCAAGGCGACGCCCATTTTTTCTTGATCCGCCTTTGTCTTTGGTTCAATGGCAATAGAGATAACTGGTTCAGGAAACACAATGGCTTCAAGCAAAACGGGATGATCAGGGTCACATAATGAATGACCAGTAAATGTATCTTTTAACCCCACAGCCGCAGCTATTTCTCCCGCATAGACTTCCTCGACCTCCTCACGGCTATTGGCGTGCATACGTACAATACGTCCAACACGCTCCCTATTGCCCGTTGTGCTATTAAGCACATAAGACCCTGCCTTCAATGTCCCGGAATAAATGCGAAAAAACACGAGCTTCCCTACATAAGGATCTGCAGCGATCTTAAAAGCCAAAGCGGTAAAAGGTTCATTGTCGTCTGCTTTGCGCTCTAAAGAAATGGAAGAATCTTCAGGGTCAGAACACTTGAGAGGAGGGACATCTAAAGGATTTGGGAGATAATCTACAACTGCATCAAGTAACATCTGTACTCCTTTATTTTTCAAAGCTGATCCACACATGATAGGAACAATATCCACAGCAATCACAGCCTTACGCAAACCACGCTTCAATTCTTCCAAGCTCAATTCATCTCCGGCCAAATATTTCTCCATGAGAGATTCGTCAGCTGTCGCTATAGCTTCTATTAATTTATCTCGATATTCTTTTGCTTTCACACGATATTCTTCGGGGATATCAGTCTCTTCGATCTCGCGACCAAGTTCGTCTTTATAAATAAACGCGCGCTGTGCAATAAGATCAATAATACCAACGAAATTACTCTCGGTCCCAATGGGAAGTTGTGTGGGATAGGCATTTTTTGTCAGACGACGATGAATGGATTCCACATCCTTAAAAAAATCTGCCCCTGTGCGGTCTAACTTGTTGATAAAACAAATGCGAGGAACTTGGTAATCATCTGCGTAGCGCCAGTTTGTCTCGGATTGTGGTTCTACACCCGCTACACCGTCAAAAATGACAACAGCACCATCAAGCACGCGTAATGAACGTTTCACTTCCACTGTGAAGTCAATGTGTCCTGGAGTATCAATCAAGTTCATACGATGCCCCTTCCAAAAACATGTCGTAGCGGCAGCGGTAATAGTGATTCCACGTTCCTGCTCCTGCTCCATCCAATCCATGGTCGCTTCTCCTTCATGCACTTCACCTATCTTATGTTTCTTCCCCGTGTAAAAAAGAACGCGTTCGGATACGGTTGTTTTTCCCGCATCAATATGCGCAATAATTCCAAAATTGCGCGTTTTTTCTAATGAATACTCGCGTGACATAAAAAATGATTAACGCGCAAAATGAGCAAAAGCACGATTGGCTTCTGCCATACGCTGCACGTCTAACTTCTTTTTGATAGCTTCGCCTTCATTGTTGGCTGCAGCAATAAGTTCATTGGCCAATCGATCGGCCATAGTCCTCCCTTTTCGTGCGCGAGCGGCCGCAATAAGCCAACGATAAGAAAGCATAACTCGACGCTCTCCTCGCACAGGCATAGGAACTTGATAGTTCGCACCGCCCACACGACGACTTTTCACCTCCAAAGAAGGAGTGGTATTTTTGATGGCTCGATCAAAGATCTCTATGGCATCCTGTTTTGTTCGTTCGCTGATAAAATCAATGGCATCGTACACGATGCGCTGTGCTATCGATTTCTTTCCATCCACCATGATGTAATTAATAAATTTGGCAATAAACAAATTGCCAAACTTTGGATCTGGCGCGATTACGCGCTTGGGAGCCTGTTTTCCACGCATAAAGTATTGGTGCCGATGAGTTTCTTCCCTGCGTGTGCGAGGTACTTCCCACCGAGCAATTTATAAAAAAATTATTTTTTAACTTTAGGACGTTTGGAACCGTAAAGAGAGCGACTGCGACGACGGGCATCAATCCCTTGTGTATCATAGACGCCTCGAACAATGTGATAGCGCACACCAGGCAAATCCTTTACACGCCCACCGCGAATCATCACGATGGAGTGTTCTTGAAGATTATGCCCCTCCCCTGGGATATATGCCGTCACCTCGGTTCCGTTACTTAAACGTACACGAGCAATCTTGCGGATCGCAGAGTTTGGCTTCTTTGGTGTCATGGTGGTCACTTTCACACACACCCCACGCTTAAAAGAGCTTCCTTTTTTCAAAATCGTACGCTTGCGATGAAGTGTGTCCATCGAATATTGCAAGGCTGGTGATTTGCTCTTCACCTTTGTACGCTTACGAGGTTTTCGAATAAGTTGTTGAACGGTTGGCATACCAAAAAATCAAGGAAAAATTAAAAATCAGCGCGGCTAAGATAACATATCCCTTTGGCAAACGTCAATCAGCCACAGTTGATTTTATTGAAAAAAACTCACCAAAAATAAAAAAATCAAATAATCACCGAAGATCGCACACCAATGCGTTTATCCCGGCCACGAGAACCATTTATACGCAAATCCACCTGAAGACCCTCTTTATACCAAGATGCACAAGGTACAAAAACAACAGATTGAAAAAAAGATCCAATGAGACCTGTCATGCTTTCCCTGCCGTTTGTCCAATCATCCATGGGTTGTTCTGTTTCCTTAAGATGGATCATAAAAGCCAAAATCCAATCTTCAGGAGTTAATCCGAATTCCTGAAAGTAAGGAGAGTCTGGATCATCTTTGGATTTCTGGAGAGTAGAAAGATGTTCATTAAGAGTTTTATTTACTTCCAAAGAAGGACGAGGAATTCTTTTTCCGTGGGTTGTTCCTTCTCCTTTTCGAGGAATAGAAGCAAAACCTAGAGAATGTGAATCTGTTGGGTCAGAGGGCTGGAGAAGATGAACAGTCCAACCGGGGAACCGCTCGTTGGCTTTAAGAATCTGTATTTTTGTCTTTCCTTGATGCTCTTTCAGATCAAAAGACTGTGGATAATAGACAAGGTTTGGGAAATCCCCCATATCTCCTCCTTGATAGTCTTCCCATGCAAAGAGAGGATGATCAGTATTAAGATCAAAGGATGGGTGATCCTTCTTGTACTTAAGAAGGAATTGTTCGAGTGTTTCTCGGAGACTATCAAGGCTCATACCAAAGGGAACAAGGAGGAGTTTAGTAAAGCCTTGATCGTGTTTGGTGTGGAGAGTCTCACGGCGTTCAAACAGACGCATGGCGATTTGTTCCAAAGTGGGAATGGGATAGGTGTTACCATCTATGCCTGGGATGGCTCCGCTTTCTAAAATCCCCACGTCCTCAAGAAACTCGACTTGGGAATCATATTGCTCTTTGAGATGATAATGCGCTTCGGCATATTCGATGGCTTCCTTCAAATCTATTTCTTTTTTCTTGGGTTCTTTGTGTTTTACGAGATACTCAAAGCGTTCAAGAAGGTCGGCAAGCCGCTCAAGGTCTTGGGTGGAAAATTTGCTGGTAGCCTCGCGGAGAGCAGCAGGTTTGGTAAGGGATTCTTTTGGAATCCCGTGAACTTTTGTAAAATCAATAATCTCTTGTCGTAGAGTTTCAAAATGCGCGTGGTGTTGTTCGGGCAAAGAATCACGGACGCTTGAAACCGAAGAAAGGATGGCTTCATGGAGAGCCATGGACGGAACAGTTTCAGGTGAACGAAAAAAAGGGGACATAAACTCCTACGAACTGAAAATGAAAAAATAAAACAAATCGCACCGATCACCAACGAGAAAATTACAAAACAAAAAAGAAGGTTCGCTAATAAAGAAAAAAATGTTCAAAGGAGTCAACAAGGAAAGAAACACCAGAAGTAAAAGAATTTGAGGACCATATGTGGCAATCTTTATGCGAAGAGCTTGATACCGTGGTGCGTCAAGTAAGGCATCCAACAGTTTTGATCCGTCAAGCGGATGAATAGGGATTAAATTGAACATCATCAAAAATAAGTTGATGAGAACGAGAAGAAACAAAAATACCACCAAGAGATTGGTTGGCGTAAATAAAGATTGGATAAGGAGAAACCGCAAGAGAATGGCTGCTACGGAAGCAAACAATAAATTCGATGCCGGCCCGGCAAGAGCCACAAGTACACTATCCCATTTTGGATAACGAAAATTATAAGGATTAAATGGAACGGGTTTTGCCCAGCCAAATCCAAAAAATAAAAGCGGGATAAGCCCTAAAAGGTCAATGTGCGCGAGAGGATTGAGTGTCAGGCGATTTGCCCGTTCGGCTGTGGAATCCCCGCGCCAATGTGCCATGAGCGCATGGCTAAACTCATGAAGAGTAAGGGCGCATAAAATCGCCATGACCCATACAAGAGCCAAGAAAGGATTCTGAAACAAAAGAGAAAAAATTTGCATAAAATTATTCAGAAACGCGACAAATATCTGCCCCAAGCCCCTTTAATTTTTCCTCCAACCGTTCATATCCACGATCCAAATGTTCAATCCCGGACAAGACAGATTCCCCTTCCGCGACAAGTGCAGCCACAACCAAGGCCAATCCCGCACGAATATCAGTCACAACAACAGGAGCCGCCTCTAAAATCTTTGGGCCATTGATCACAGCGGAATGACGAAAATTCATTCCACGGAATCGACAGGGCAATTCTCCCAAACACTCGTGGAAAAGAGTAATATCCGCCCCCATCTGACACAACGTATCTGTATATCCAAAACGTTCTTCAAAAACCGTCTCGTGCACCACACTCGTCCCTTGCGCTTGTGTAAGCACCACAACAAACGGCTGCTGCCAGTCTGTGCGAAACCCGGGCCACGTATCCGTCTCGATCTTGATCCCCGCAAGTGGTCGAGGAGCTGCAAACCACACACCTCCTTCCCGCACTTCATACGCTCCTCCAATGCGTCGAACCGTATTTAAAAATGGAATGAGATGATCGTGCACTGCGCCTTTTACAAATACTTCCCCTTTTGTTGCAAGAGCAATACACGCATAACTCACAGCCTCAAGCGGATCGGGCATCACTCTCACACGGCACCCATGCAAACGTTCCACTCCGATGATCTCTATGCGACGATTCACCCCAAGCTCAATAATCCCTCCCATGTTCTGCAACATTTTAATAAGCTCGATGATCTCCGGTTCAATCGCGGCGTTTTCGATAACCGTTCGCCCCTTTGCGAGTACAGCCGCGAGAATGGCAGATTCGGTCGCACCCACCGAAGGATAAGGCAAAGACAAAACCACTCCTTTCAAACCTTTGGGAGTTGTCGCGCGATAACCATCCGGTGTCTGTTCGATCACAGCCCCCATGCGTGACAACACATCAATATGCCAATTCACGGGTCGTGGTCCTATTTGATCCCCAACAACAACCGGAACAAACGCCTCCCCTACCCGATGCAAAAGCGGAGGGATGGCAAGTACACTGATGCGATTTTTTCGTGTCTGCGTCACCACTTCAGTTTGTGCAATCAAAGGTACACGGATCGTCAGGGTATGATCGCTCCATGAAGTTTCCCCTCCCACAATTTTCAAAATCTCCTCGGTGATCACCGTCTCCTGTTGTTGGGGCATGTTCTCCAAAACAACCGTCTCATCGGTCAGCAAAGAAGCGATCATCATTTTTGAGGCAGCGTTCTTAGCACCGGAAAGTTCCACTTCCCCGCGCAATGCTTTTCCTCCTTGAATATGAAATGTTTCCATAAAAAATAGGTTAAACGATCACAGAGGAACGAGTACCTTCGTACACTTCACGACCGCTGGGATCACTCGCCCTGAGGATAACCCAATGACTAACACGGCTCCAGAACGCACCCAGCACATCAGCGGAGGAACGAAAAAAAGCTTCTGTAAAATAAGACATGCTTTCTGTGCCGTTTCCAAAGTTATCCAGTGGTTTTCCTGTTTCTGTAAGGTGAATCATAAAGGCTATGATCCAATCTTCGGGAGTCATGCCTGTTTCACCATGATAGGGAGAGTCTTCATCCTCTTGAGCTTTTTGAAGAATGGAAAGATATTCATTGGGGGTTTTGTTTGCTTCAAGAGGAGGTCGAGGGACGAGGTCTCCTTGGGGTGTTCCTTGGCCTTGTCGGGGAATAGGAGCAAAGCCCGGGGAATATGAATCTGAAGGATCGGAAGGCTGGAGAAGATGAACAGTCCAACCGGGGGTTCTCAATCCCTTCTCTCCTGCCACCCCTGCAAAGGCAGGGGTCCATCGTCCTTGGGCTTGTTCTACGAGTATCTGCGCTTTTGTCTTTCCTCGATGCTCTTCCGGATCAAAAGACTGTGGCTCATAGACAAGCTTTGGAGAATCCCCGATATCTCCTCCTTGATAATCTGACCATGCATTGAGAGGGGCATCAACAAAAAGGTCAAAAGAGGGATTCTTTTGTTTGTAGGAGAGAAGAAATTGTTCGAGTGTTTCAAAAAGGGTATGAAGGCTCATGCCAAAGGGAACAAGAAGAAGTTTGGTAAAGCCTTGGCCGTGTTTGGTTTCGAGCTCTTTGCAGCGTTCAAAAAGACGGACAGCGATTTGTTCGAGTGTGGGGATGGGATATTCATTTCCATCTATGCCCAGGATGACTCCTTCTTTGAGAATACCCGCTTGTTCAAGAATGGCGACTTGAGAAGCGTATTGTTTTTCGAGATGATAAAATTCTTCGGCATACTCGAGGGCTTCGGTATAGTCTTCTTTCTTTGGTTCCCCATTCTTAAGCAGATATTCAAAGCGTTCGAGAAGGAGAGCGAGTCGCTCAAGGTCTTGGGTAGAAAGTTTGCCGGTCGCCTTGCGAAGGAGATCAGGCTTGCCAAGAGATTCTCTGGAAATTCCGTGAGCTTTTGTAAAATCAATAATCTCTTGTCGCAGAGTTTCAAAGTGTGCGCGGTGTTCTTTGGGCAAAGAATCACGGGCGCTTGAAACCGAATCCATGATGGCTTCGTGGAGGTTTGCTGAAGTGCGCTGGCCCTCTGCCTCCGCAGGGATGGCAGACGGAAAAGATTCCAAACTTGGTCGAAAAAAAGAATTCATAGATACCCACGGGCAAGCCCGTGGTGCTTTACAGGTCAAGCTTCGCTTGACCTGAATCCTGGTCTTGCTGGAATCTTATGTACCGAAGGATTTTTGCTTCATCCAGACCTACAGTGGAGATAAGATAACCGGGAGACCAGACGATATTTTCTTTCCAATACACTTTATTAAGCCAGGGAAATGCCTGGCGCAGGTGACTTGCGGACTTTGCTTTTATCTTTCCTATTACTTCCGAGGCAGCATACTTGGGTGGAATGATCATGAGAATATGGATGTGATCCTGTTGGATATTCTCTTCGATAAACTCCACACCAGGCATTTCCCTAAGAATCTTTGGGAACAGTCTACGCAAATAGGTCGCAAGACCAGGATTGAGGATACGGCGTCGGTACTTTGGTATCCAGATGACATGATATTCAGTTCTATAGGCACTGTGGCCTGAAAAACGTAATTCCATGTTGTCATGATACCAAAGTCCCTCCACCGAGAAGAGGGTACGTCATTCATCCACGGCTAAAGCCGTGGTGTTCTGATGGGGACATGAAAATTATGCAACGAACCATCCTGCAGCATACACACCGCTCGCTGCGAAAAAAACCGGAATAATCCAATCCAGATAATTCAAAAACCAAAGCTCTCCGCTATACATGTATCGAAAGACCACCACTTCGATCAAAAACAAAAACACCATGGCAATGGCCATTGTGCTGAAAATGGAAAAAAATGAGAAAAGAGAAAAGTAACAAAGAAAAACCAGAAAAAATGCTCCTCCCACCACAAGATAATGCCAGAGGATATACCAAAACCGTGAGAGTCCGTGAAAGATATTGACGAACACTTCCACCAATATCCAGGCCACTCCCACATGCACTCCTAAAAATAAAAGAGGGAAAAATACCGTCATAAGCGTACGAAGAGCTTGTTTCAATGTACCTCAACCTGTGCGCGCTGAAAAGCGGATATTATTTCCCGATGATTTTTGGTTGACGAAAAAGAACTCCGGCAAAATAAATAACACTCGTTGCAATAAACAAAGGGATCACCCAATCAAGATAGGTGTAGTGATACGGTTGTGCATCGGGAAACGCCAATGTCCAAAAAACTATTTCTGCCGTGATATAGGCAAGCACCGCAACTGCCGCGGTTGTAAACGGGTGAGCATTTTTGTAAATCTGATAATACCCGGTAAAAACAATGCTAAACAACGAGGCCGTAAAAAAAATATGCGCGGAGACTGTGACCCAAGAGGGAGCCCCTTGCAAAAACCGCATCAAACCGCTCACACTTCCCCAACTCACCAAGGAAGCCAAAATAATCGGTAATAAAGATTGTGATTCCAAAGAAGGAGAAGACATATTGTTTTTACTCTACTGCTCTTTTGATAAGACGCAAAGGGAAAAGGTCACAACAATGACCGCTGCCCAGTGAAACGATGTACCGCTTCGCGATAGGCACAATAATCGCAATCATGCGTTGGTACAGGAATCTCTTTGCTTTTCAAACACGCGGAAATTTTTTCAAGTGTCGGTTCTACCCATGTATCGTCTCCGCAATAAGCAATCAATTTCACATCAAACTCCAATTTACCATCAAAAGCCTTGCGATCGGTCTGTCCGTTGCAATACACAAAATATCCTGTCTCTGAAACATCAAATGCATTACGCCGTAGTAACCACTGGTACATTTCCATTTGCCGTTTATAACTCATTTGCCAATCTGCTCCAATTCCCACCTCCCCCACCTTACTTGTCGCTTTGTAGTCTACGACGATCACCTTGTCATCCTCCCCCATCCAAAGGTCATCCACTCCACCGGTGACAAGAAAATTTGTGGAAGGATGAAGATAGATGACCCCATGTCTCAGAGCATCGCGCCACTCGTCCATACGTTCATGTTGAAACGGCACGGCCTTGATCCCATAGGCTTTCATAAGCGGATGCCTTGATCCTCGCGCCCTGTGCATATCAAATTCTTTTTTGAGAAGTGTGTCTACGGCATTATTTAAATTAAAAGGAAAACTGGGAGGACGCCCCACACCCAAACGACGATCCAAATAAAAACAACAAGGACACTCGATGAATAATTCAATCTTGGATCTGCTTAATCGAAACGGCTCTTTGTGTTTTGGATCAAACAGGCGATGATATCGTTGTCTGTTTTTCATAATGCAGGATGTTCCCTCTGTTCTTCTGATGGAGCATTTTGTTCATGCACATTTTTTCCTTGTTCTCGCAACACTTGTTTTTGTCTGCGACGTAATAGAGCCAGATGTTCGGACAAAAAATGGATGTCTTCTTGCAAACGATCAAGAGATTCGGGATCGTTTGTTGTCTCTTTTTGTTGAAGCGCTTGTTTGATCAATGCTTCTTTGCTTGTCATCTGTTCCTCCAATAAGACGGCTTCGGATCGGGAACCGTAAATCGCTTGCGCATCAGAAAGAGAAAGAGCGGGATTCCATGATTTTATTTTCATAGGATAGATAGTTCTTACATCATACCGATTCTTTAATGGAGGAACAAACAAAAAATCCTGAAACACGTTCAAGATTTTTCTGTCGTCTCTTTCTCTTCTTCATCCCTAAGTCGGGCTAGCCGGACTTGAACCGGCGGCCTCTTGCACCCCATGCAAGCGCTCTAGCCTACTGAGCTATAGCCCGACTCAATGATGAAAAAGATCTGTCTCTTTCTCGTCTGATGTCCGGTATTATAACGACTCCTTTCAGAAACTCAACTTTTCTCCCTTCTTAAAAGAAAAACTCGCCGGTTGGGGCGAGCCGTTCCCCCTAGGCGGGGGGTGGAGCGGAATGCTCCGAAAAAATAGTGGGTGCTGAAGCCTCCGCTTCTTCTCGTGGTAAATGGTTACCGCACTCTCTCCACTCGATCAAGGACTGCCGAAGCGCTGTGGCAAGTCCGATCGAAGGATCCTGTTCCATGAGTTCGCATGCACGCATGCGGAGCCGTGTCTCGACGGCATAAGCGAAAGAGGCGTCATCCCAGCGGGAAAGGAGTACGCGACGGAACACGGAGAGAATGTGTATACCGCGCGGTGAAGTGAAAGAACGAAACTCTTCTTGCATGTGGCTGAAGATCTCCTGTTTGGTGGAAAGAAGAGGAAAAAGTGCCGGCTTTACCCTCCCATGGAAAGTGCGGCCGGCACTTTTGATCTATGCATGTCCCTTGGCGCCTGTCGCATTGGGCCAGGGTGCGACAGCGGATCTTTGGCTAACAGCATCCAAGTCCTTGACTGACCGGGTATCTCATTCCGCCCTTGATCATGGCTCGGTAGGTAGGCGGAGGCTGGCGCCTCGGGGGCGCGACAGCCGCCGTAACCGCAGATCACCTTGAAGCGCGGGGACAGGATGTACGTGGTCGCCTCCTTTCGTGAATCCCTCGGATTGGCCCGGGGGAGCGACATCCTGACAACCCGTCGCAGAAATTGTAGAGATCAAATACAAAATAGACAAGGGTTTCTGTCCACTCATAACAAAAAAGAGATGATATCTGTCATCTCTTTTTTGTAAAACCTGATGTTAAACAACGATTCCTGAACGTAGCCCGGTATCAGGATAATGTGTGCGAGGATCTGTACGACTAAAAATTACCTCTCTTCTTCCTTTGTTCCACCCGGAAATAGGTACGTTAATAAAATATTGAGAATATGCGCCTGTAAGATGACAATAGCTTTCGGTGTTTGTAGGGTTCAATACATCGTCAAGGGGTTTTCCTGTTTCCTTAAGATGAAGCATAAAGGCCATGATCCAGTCCTCGGGAGTAAGACCTGATTCATTATGATAAGGAGAGTTTTCATCTTCTTCCGCTTTTTGAAGGATAAAAAGATATTCATTTGGGATTTTGTTTGCTTCAAGAGGGGGACGGGGGACGATATCTCCTTGGGATGTTCCTTGGCCTTCGCGGGGAATAGAAGCAATACCTGTGGGAGTTTCGGTATCTTGTTCGTCCAGGTTTGAGGGTTGGAGAAGAAGAACAGTCCAAGCTTTACGTTCTCTATCACCATGAACCCGACCCAAGGTATTTTTTTCTTCTTCGAGTATCTCCATCTTTGTCTTCCCTCCATGATTTTTATCCTCGAAAGACCCAACTTCATAGACAAGTCTTGGAGAATCTCCTATGTCTGCTCCTCGGTATTCTTCCCATGCCCAGAGAGGTTGATTGGTATCAAGATCAAAGAAGGGGTGAGATTGTTTGTAATCGAGGAGAAATTGTTTGAAGGTTTCTTGGAGGATATCAAGACTCATGCCAAAGGGAACAAGGAGGAGTTTGGTAAAGCCTTGATCGTGTTTAGTGCGTAGGGTCTCGCGGCGTTCAAAAAGACGCATGGCGATTTGTTCCAAAGTGGGGATGGGATAGGTTTTACCGTCTATACCTAGGATGGCTCCTTCTTTGAGAATTCCTGCTTGTTCGAGAAGGTAGACTTGGAAATCATATTGCTCGTGAAGATGATAAAACACTTCGACATATTCTAAAGGATCTGTGATTTCCTTTGGCTCTTTGTGTTTTACAAGATACTTAAAACGCTCAAAAAGGGTAGTAAGTCGTTCAGAGTCTGGGGTGTTGAGTTTCTTTGCCGCTTCAAGGAGAGTATCAGATTTGGACAGCGCCTCTCTTGGAATCCCGTGAGTTTGTGCAAAATCAATCATCTCTTGTCGGAGAGTTTCAAAATGTGCGCGGTGTTGTTCGGGTAAAGAATCACGAACACTTGAAACCGAAGAAGAGAAGGCTTCGTGAAAAGCTGATTCACCTAAAGCAACCGTCATCTCGGGCTGATCAGGTGCTGGTTGTATAACAGCATCTGGTGGAATATATCCTCGCTGTTCTGACATAAATGTTTTCTTTAAATTTGTGAGCAATGATGCGTTTAGTGTACCCCCCCCCCCCCCCCGAGGTTTGGAGCAAACAATTCATCCACAACAAAAAACAGCCGTAGCAAAACGGCTGTTTGTTCTCTGAACCTTATTGAATATCCAGCCGGCTGATATACTCGTCCACCAAAGCGCTGATAACGCTTCGGGAAAAATCCTCACCAAAACTCTCGGTCATTTTTATCATTAACTGCCGACGCAACATATCCGGTCTGAAGGCTAAGGAGGCACTTCTTGATGTTAATTCACTAGCTGCACTTTGCACCGCCATCTGCGCCTCGGAAATTTCATCTTCAATGGAGCGCATAAAATCACTATTAATGATTTCTTCACTCACACCAAAACGATGAGCGATTTCTCGAGCTTTTTGAACATGTGCTCCAAAATCACTCCCTTCATCTCGCGAAAGCCAATACAAACGAACTTCGTTTTGAATATCTCGCAAAGGTATTCCGGCTTCGGCCATTTTCTGTTCTTTCAAGGCAGCAGCTCCTCGATCAACTCCAACCTCCATTGGCATTCCTTCTTTTTTTAAGATGTCTTCCCAATGAGAAGCAAGTTCTTGATCACTCATATATTTTTATTAAAACTTATACGCGTACCTTTCATTATAGATAAAAAAACAGCCGTGGCAAACGGCTGTCGCATAAAAACACTTCTACTTTCTGTGTGTCATGACCTTTGGCACGTCCCCTATCGGCCTCCCGTTTTGTCTCCACTTTAACATCTTTGGAAAAATTTCTTGCCAGGATTTTCCCAAAAAAAGCTTTGGATAAGCGGCCATGGCCTCAACCATGGACAAATCCAGTTGCTTTTGTTCCAAAGCTGACAGGATGCCGGAAAGCCATGCACATCCAAACGTATGAATGAGATAAAGAACTAATCGGTGATTCATGCCATTGCGCAACGCTCGGCAACAAAGACAAATGCGCCAGCACTCCAGTCCATGACGAACAAACATCTGTGTAAAAAAGTCCGGAGTGATTCGAGCAGACGGCTCCATATGTCGGCACTCGAGAAGAACGAGGCCAAAGAGTTCTGATGTGTCGGAAACGAGCAGAGAACTTTGCGCGACCGGAAGCGCGTGCTGCGCAACATAGGACGAAAAATCCTCTGCATAACGCTCGAGCATACGCACCATCATGTGATGAATCCACGCGTCACGACGAAGAGAGATGTCGGTGTACAAACCGGGAGGAGAGAGATGCCCGGCCTCAACAAAATGCCACGCACCATCGGAAGTAATAATGGATAGCGGATGCACAGTCACCAAATGTCCGGATTCTTTGTACACAAAACCGTCCACCCAAGCCTGCAGATCACGCATCATGGACAAGGTGTGATTGGCTTGATGCATATGCCACCCCCCGCGTTCGATAACCCACAACAGATGGAAACCACGCAGAGGAACTTCGGGGCTATAAGAACGATATTTGTCCACAACTGCAACCATCGCATGCGACAAATAGCGATATTGTTTTTTAGATTCGCCCTCGGCTTGACGCAACAAGGCCGGGATCAACAAAGGTTCAAACGAACGCGGAACCCGAAAAAGATCAAAAAGCAAAGTTCGCAGTGAAGCGACAATATGATTCTTGTCGTTCACATACCCAAATAATTCCTGATAAGGCCTTGTGGATAACGCCGGTCTCCCCTGTTTTTTGCTTTCCATTTCCTACTCCTCTGAAAAGAACTGATCTAAGACTAACGCTCCCTCCTTTTTTGAGCAAGAAAAAAGAGGCCCTTTAAGGGGAGACCTCTTCGTACTTGATACGCAAAATACCCAAAGAACAATTTGCGCAATCGCGTGTGCAAACATCCAGGTATTGTAATGTCCGACACCTCTGACGCATCACCTTCCCGATCGCTTTTCCAAAACACTCTCTTTGCCCACGCATCTTCTGCCACATATTCACGCAATCCCGAATCATAACGGGAGGAAATCCTGCAAGATCATCAGAGACATTCCAAAGTGCATCCATCAATTCCTTGGTCATATGACCTTCTTCGAGCAAAATGGAAAACAAAGGATAATAATTGCCCGAGTAAGCGGAAAGAAGTTGGATAAACCCTCGTGCGTCTGTGTGATGCCGTCCGCACCACAACAGGGTTTGCCAAGCTTGTTTGATAAAATAAGGATCCTCGGAAAAACGCCCGTGAAACTCCCCCAACGTCTCTTGTTGATGCCAAAGAATGTCACTCAATGGCCCCACAAGGCAGACAAGATCCGTGGACGCTTCAACATCTTCGAATGATTCCTCTACTCGCTGGCCTCCCAGAAGTCGGATCACTTCTGTATACAAATCATATGTCCACCGAGAGGTTACCTTCATATCCGGCAGATCGGACATCTGCGCCACTTCAACCATTTCACAGGCCACACGACCGATCACCTTCCCATCTCGTGGATAACGAAAAGAAAATCCCCATTCTTCTGCAACGGCCAGGGCACTCATGGCCAGATAAAATTCCCCGTTCCAAAATGTTACATACTCTCCGATCACTCGATGAACGGAAACAGAAAGCGGATCCCCTCCGGCTATATTTTTTGCCTGACGTAAAAGGCTTGTCTGTACATACGGAATCGCTTCTGGAGAAATGTGTACGGCTTCACATAGATCCGTGATCATGTGTGCCACGACTTCAGGATGAGAATCAGGATGTTCCATAAGCAGGTTGGAAAGAACGGAAAGATGCTGCATGTTGAACCCTCCTTCTCAAGATGGCAGCTCACCGTACGAAAAAATGTCGGTGAAGTCAAACGAAAAATCCGACACGTATTGTCGGATTTCAGCAACCCATGGACATGAGACTGCGCAGCGTGTGCCAAGAAAGATGAGAGTCAGCATCTGATCTTTGTCTGAAAAGAGGGACCTCCTGTGCAGAAGGTGAGCTTTTTTTTGAATCTGTCTGAAGCTCACAAACGTCGTCTCTGACCGGAATCTTCTCTGGTTGAAAAAACTGGGGGTATGGAACATCACACATGTACGTCGCTCCTTTTGAAAGAACGAAAAGAGCCACCGTGGTACGGTGGCTCGGGGTGGTTGATGGAACAAGAAAACTAGACCCAAGTCACCGCAAGGATAAAAAAGAAAAAGCAGAATGTAAAAACATTCTTGCTAACACCTTGTAAATGGCTGGTCAGATAATCCATACCTCTTTAGAGTATCGAGCAAAAAATATCCTGTCAAACAAAAAATCGTCCCACTCCATATGGAACGATTTTTACTTTTATTCTAGACTCCTTGTCCAAATACGTACCGATCGGAAATCTTTTCGTATGTGAACAGTTCATCCTGATTAAAGAAACGATCGATTTCTTTGGATGCATTTTCCGGAGCGTCAGATGCATGTACAAGATTGGAAGGTGTGTTCATAGAAAGATCCGCACGAATGGTTCCGGCATCAGCCTCGCGAGGATTGGTAGATCCTACGATCTTGCGCACCTCGGCAATCGCATCCCATCCTTCAAGCACCATACCAACGACCGGTGTCTGCATCATGAACTGTTTAAGGTCTCCAAAAAAAGGGCGATCCGCCAAATGGGCATAATGCTCATTGAGCAAATCATCAGTGAGACGAATGAGTTTCATTCCAACGATTTTGAGTCCTTTACGCTCAAAACGATGCACGACTTCACCAAGCAAATCGCGTTGCAAGGCATCGGGTTTTAACAAAATGAGAGTACGTTGTATGTCAGCCATAAAATTTTTTAATAAATGTGCCAATAAAATATCACTGGGAGACGGAAACGACAAGCGTTTCCAATAAACTCACAAGCAAATCAAATAATCATAGAAGTACGGATACCGACCTGTAAATTTTTATCTCTCAAAATATCGTGATCTAAAATAACTTGGAGGGAAGACTGATCCCATCTCCCTTCCATAATAGTCTCAAAAGAAGAAAAAACCTCACTAAAACAGCAGGCACTCTCTTTTTCTGATAAAACATCGTCCAAAGGTTTTCCTGTTTCAGAAAGGTGAATCATAAAAGCCATGATCCAATCTTCAGGAGTAAGCCCTGTTTCACCATGATAGGGAGAGTCTTTATCACCTCGAGCTTTTTGAAGAATAGAAAGATATTCATTGAGAGATTTTCCTGCTTCAAGAGGAGGTCGAAAAACGAGGTCTCCTTGGGGTATTCCTTTGCCTTGTCGGGGAATATGAGCAAAGCCTGGGGAATATGAATCTGAAGGATTCGAGGGTTGGAAGAGATGCACCCTCCACCCAAGAAAAGAAGATAAATCTTGAAAGGAATCATCAAGGATTTCTCTCTTAAAATAGCCTCGATGTTTTTCCTCCAATTTTGGGAAATAACTAAGTTGGAAATGGTCTGTATTCCAAACCCCGTATAATTTAATGACCTTATACCTATCAAGTTTAAAATCAGGATGTGCTTCACTATAAAGGCTCGCAAAAAAACTGAAAGTCCCAATGAGATCTCTAAGGCTCATGCCAAAAGGAACAAGAAGAAGTTTGGTAAAGCCTTGATCGCGTTTAGTCTCAAGAGTCTCGCGGTGTTCAAAGAGACGAGAAGCTATTTGTTCCAAGGTGGGGATGGGATAGGTTTTACCGTCTATACCCACGATAGCATCACCTTCAAGAATCCCAACTTGTTCCAAAAACTTAACTTGAAAATCGTATTGCTCGCGAAGATGATAAAACTCTTCGGCATACTCGAGGGCTTCGGTATAGTCTTCTTTCTTTGGTTCCCTATTCTTCAGCAGATATTCAAAGCGTTCGAGAAGGAGAGCGAGTCGTTCAAGAT
>Ga0209417_1000344_pt1 | contig 117837 bp, 111 predicted proteins | sample RifGroF2_FD_184002 | JGI IMG/M metagenome (GOLD analysis project Ga0209417, IMG submission 184002) | Groundwater microbial communities from Rifle, Colorado, USA - Groundwater F2 (SPAdes) (version 2) | ecosystem: Environmental > Aquatic > Deep subsurface > Groundwater | place: Rifle, Colorado... | reverse complement strand
ATGCTATCATATTGATAAGTTTTTGTATAATTTCCGTAACTTAAATTTGAGGTTTGGGCTGAAGTGAGACGATCAAGATCATCGTAGGTATACGTTATGGTTTTGGAAGTGGGTAGTACTGAGGAATCCTCAATAGACATCATATTTCCGATGTTGTCATAGGTGTAGGATAAATTTTGAATATTTGAAATGTTTTCTTGAGCTTGGATATCGGGAATTGGCGAGAGTGGGATTAAAATTAAGCTTATTATTAAGAATAAGGATATTGAATTTTTCATAATGAGGGGATTAGAGATGTTGCCAAGCTAGCACAACCCTCATTACCATTTCCTAAACTTTTTATTAAAAAATTATGAAAAATGCATAGAAGCTTTGTTTATGCCAAATATGCTATTCTAGTTGTGGTGGGCAACCCCTAGGGTGGGTGGGGATTGTACAAATAGCCTCCATGTAGCCCGTTGTTTAATAGCTTTTCAATGCTTGCCCTAGCTGCATAATAGGCTTGCGTAGAACGAAAAAGATCAGAATTACGTTGGCTGGCTTTTAAAAATGAGGCACTCATGGTAGCACCAGTCGCTAAAAGTACGGTAATGAGAATGATGCTAGCAGAGAATTAAAAACTAATCCGTACCTCTTTTTATTTTTGGTTATTTTGGATTTCTGGTTTAAAATTCAAAAGACATTTGCCAACCATCAAATTGTCACAAAATATAATATCAACATTTAACTTTTATGGATTTAATTCTCTTCGGTAGACAAGGATCCGGTAAAGGAACTCAAGGTAAATATTTAGCCGAAAGATATAATTTAATATCTTTTGTGACTGGAGATGAATTACGTAAATTAGCCCAAGAAAATTCTACATTGGGACAAAAAGTAAAAACCATTATTGAGGCCGGTCATCTTGTTTCCAATGAGGTCGTAATGGAAATAATCGAAAATTTTATGCTCAAATTTTCTGAAAATAAAAACGTATTATTTGACGGTATACCTCGTAAACCAGATCAAGCTCAAACTTTCAACACCCTAATGCAAAGATTAAACCGCGATTTTATTGGAGTCATTTTTGAAATTTCTGAGGCCATGGCGATTAAAAGATTAACTAATCGTCGCATCTGCGAAAAATGTAAAACAATTTATCCCGCAACTTATGAAAAACCGAATTGTGAATGCGGCGGAAATCTAATTACCAGGACAGATGATGGTAATATGGAAAGTATCAAAACTCGTTTAACTGCCTATGAAAATGAGACTGTACCGGTAATTGAAAATTACCAAGCCCAAAATAAAATTATTACAATCAATGGCGAGCAATCTATTGACCAAGTTAACGAAGACACCTTTGCGCAACTTGACCCCCTATTTTTGTAATAAAAATATGATTTCAATCAAATCAGAAAATGAAATCCAAATTATGAGACGTGGCGGAAAATTGCTTGCTAAAATTCTCGCTGACTTAGCAAAAAAAACAATAGCGGGGAAAACGCCTCTAGATCTTGAAACGCAAGCAGAAAAACTTTTTAACCAATATGGCGCTATTCCTGCTTTTAAAGGATATCGGGGATACCCAAATATTTGCTGTATTTCCACCAATCACGAGGTTGTTCATGGAATTCCAAATTCAAATATTTTTAAAAATGGCGATTTGGTAAAAATTGATTGCGGCCTAACTTTGGAAGGCCTAAACACGGACGCAGCCGTCAGTGTTATTGTTGGAGGAGAAATAGCTGGCAGTGAAAAAACTAAACTTTTAAATCAAACCACCAAAAAAGCTCTAAATAAAGCCATTCATCTTGTAAAACCAGGCACCAAATTAGGAGATATCGGACATATAATTCAACAAATTGTAGAAACAGCAGGCTTGACCATTATTCGCGATCTCATGGGGCATGGTATTGGTTATGATGTCCATGAAGATCCTCCCATCTTTAATTTTGGGAAAAAAGGTACGGGCATAGCCCTGAAACCAGGCATGACCATTGCGATTGAACCTATTGTTTGCGCTGGTGAAAGATTTATTAAAACCCTAGAAAACCGCTGGACGATTATCACCAAAGACAATTCCTTGGCTTGCCAATGGGAGCATACGGTTTTAGTTACCAATCACGGCCACGAAATTTTAACAGCCCACGATCCTTTTTAAAAATCAATTATGCCTCCTTTTAAAATAAACCATACTAGTAAAAAACTTAAAACTGATAAGCAGCTACTGCACCCTATCCCGTCTTTTACCTTAATTGAAATAATGATCGCAACCACTATGTTTATAATTATGGCCACAACTGGCGTAATGCTCATTAATAATGTTTCTAAGGCCAGCAAAAAAGTAGAAATGGAGCAATATCTCTACACCGAGGAGCAGGCCCTCCTAGAAAGGATCACCCGAACAATCCAAGACTCGGGCGTGGATTACGAGGAATATTATAGCCATAATGTAATTCAAAGCTTGAGCACAAATCCCACTTACGGAATTAACTATGGAGCTTACCACCAACAATTTTTCAACCCTTCAACCGGATTTGAAACCGGTAAAAATCCTTATGAAGGATCAGGTCAATCAGTAGCCACAGCCAATGCCGTTTGTGAAGGTGCTACTACCTGCACTAACACCCAAGAAAATTATCAATTAGACGAAATTTACCTAATTAACCGCAGCGGCAATAAAAAGACTATCTTTGTTTTAGAAGAAGGCGCAATTTCCCTTGTAGAGCTTGAAGGCTTTGATCAAAATGGAGATGGGATACCAGATACCTGGACATGTACAAATGAATTTAATTGCACCATGCAAAATCCGGAAACGACAGATACAAGCTATAAATTACCACTTCCTGACGATAAAAGAGACGGGCAAAGAGATACTAATAATTTCACCACTATTTCTCCGCAAAATATCGTTATCGACAATTTTATCATCTACCTTTCGCCGATTGAAGATCCGTATAAAGGTTATAATGAAGTTGATGCCAGCGTGCTTGAGAGTGTTCAAATTCATCCTAAAATAACAATTGTAATGAAAGCGCATTACCAAATTCTTGATTCAAGTGGTCAGGAAATTCCCTTTGAACAAAGCGGCAATTATATTGGGACAGCTCCGGAGATCACTTTACAAACCACAGTAGGAACTGGAATTTACAGCGAACTTTCTACTTATCATCCCTAAAATTCTGCGATGTATTACAAGACTCATTTTAAATCATCCTTAAGGGATTTCGGTAAAATAATCCGAATTTCCAAATATTCTATAAACAAATTTTTGGCAAAAATATTTAAAATTAGAACAACCGCTGAAACCATAGCCGAAGTAATTATTGCTTTAATGGTTCTTTCAGTTGGAGCCACAGGAGCCATGACCGTGGTTTCAATGTCAATCAGCGCCACTAATGACGGCGAGAATCAAATTATGGCTTACAATATAGCTCGCGAAGGAGTTGAAGCCATCCGTAATATTCGCGACACCAATTGGCTAAAATTTCCCGGAGACCACCTTAATTGCTGGGACACCTTAAATGCAACAAAAGCGCAAGATTGCGTTAATAGCATCAAACTTAGTAATGCAACCTATTGGGCATCGCTTGAAACGGATCCTGGCAGTAACGCGCTCTTTAAATGGGAAGTTGGCACCGAAGATAGTAACCCCCAAACAGACGATTTTCTCCTATATGAAAATCCCGTTGGAAACGATACCATCTTAAACCATGACCCAACCGGAGTACCTGGCATTTTCCATCGTAGCATCGCTCTCATAAAGGGAAATAATACAATGCAAATCACTTCCAAGGTATGGTGGGAATCAAAAGGACGAAATCATGAAGTAAGATTTGTTGATGAATTGAATAATTACTAGGATATGGAATCAAAAATCTTGAATGATTATTCAAATTTCAAATTCATTATTCTTAATAATAAGCTTAATTTTAATCCCACTCTCGCCAATTCCCGATATCCAAGCTCAAGAAAACATTTCAAATATTCAAAATTTATCCTACACCTATGACAACATCGGAAATATGATTTCTATTGAGGATTCCTCAGTACTACCCACTTCCAAAACCATAACGTATACCTACGATGATCTTGATCGTCTCACTTCAGCCCAAACCTCAAATTTAAGTTACGGAGATTATACAAAAACTTATCAATATGATAGCATTGGAAACATGGTCTATAAATCGGATGTCGGCGTCATGTCATACGGAGGTACAGGCTTCCCTAACCCCCATGCGCTCACTGCATCTGGAACAAAAACCTATTCCTACGATCTTAATGGTAATCTCCTTAACAATACCTCGAATCAATTCGCCTGGAATGCTCGTAATCAATTAGTGCAAAGTGGGGATTATTCTTTCACCTATGATTATTCCGGCCAAAGGATTAAATCTATCAATGCTTCATCCGGAGAAAAAACTATTTTTGTAAATAAATATTTGGAAATCAGGCCAGATTCCGCTCTCTATTACTTCTGGGCAGGACCAACTAGAATCGCCTCTTTAGAAATTTCTAAAAATGCAGAAGGCTCTTTGAATGATCCTTCCACTGGAATAATTACTTATTTCCACCAAGACCACTTAGGCAGTGTTGCGCTTGCCACCAATGAAAATGGTGAAGTTATTCAAATTAACGACTATGCCCCTTACGGCTCTATTACCTACAATGACTCCTCATCTTCTTCTCAATCACCCTACTCCTTTTCAGGTAAAGAATACTCATCAGACTTAGGCCTCTACTACTTCGAGGCTAGATGGTATGACCCCGAAGTCGGAAGATTCGTAAGTGAAGATCCTGCCCAATATCAAAAAATTGAAAAAATTATCATTGATCCACAAACCCTCAATTTCTATACGTACTCAAGAAATAATCCACTCACTTATGTGGATCCAGATGGAGAATCCGCATACCTAGCCATGCGCCTCTTATGGTACGATTTTTCTTACGCCTATTTTACTAATCAGGGGTCATACATCTCAGGCAATTTATTACGCCATTCGTTACAAATAAATCCAAGCGATAAAATTTTTAATAATCAATCTTACGTAGCAAATACAATAAGAGAAACTAAAGAATATGAAGACAGCCTTACAGCAATTAACGAAGCAATTAGAAATGGCAAAAGAAGTGATTCAGATGACATAAAATTCCAAACAGGAGACTTAGCAACCAGTATTCACAAAGCAACATTATCATGGACAGCTAAGCCATCCACCAAATCAGTAGGCGCATATGACATCCAAATTAGCATTACCGATACTTATAATTTTGAATGGAAAGATAACTATGGAAATTCTATGCTTAATTTAGGAAATAACATCGCAGTTGGGAGCCAAGCCATGATGGTCATCAATGAATATGAAATAAAAATTAAGATGAATGAAACCCTCCAAGTTCATTGCTATCCGAGCTATCCAAGTAGTCCCACTAATAGTGGGTTTTCCAAATTATCTTACTAAAATATGAACGCCCATTACAAAGCCTTAATCCTCACTTTCTTAATCCTCATTACCTCAATTAATATATTTCTTTGGTGGAGAATCTATCCATACGAAGAACAATTTTATCCATCCGGGAAAGACACTTATACATCCCTGGGAAATGGACAGTTCCAAATTGGAATAATTTATCGTGATGGAGAAAAAATATTAACATTAGATAATGAAAATTTTTTCTATAATGACGCTAAAGTAAGCCGGTCTTTAATGTCTAAAATTGAAAAATACCTAATAAAAGAGCCCCATATTTACCTTACGGGATATTATTCATCATCCGTTACATACGCCAAATCCTCTGACGCAACTTATTATTCATACGATCCAAAAACAAACGTTAGAATGAAATTCTACTCTATTGAAGAAATTCCTCGTTATACCATTTTAAATTATCGTACTGGCGATGCTCAATTTTATAAAAAATTTGAAGACATTCCCCTTAAAAATAAAATTTTCTTCAGCCATGCCCCATCATTTCAATGTCAATTTTGGCGAAAATGCTATGATATTACCCTAGACTAGAGGTATATTTTAAATTATGAAAAGCATGCAAAAACCACCTGCTGTTTCACTCATCTTTGCCATCATTCTCATTACCGTACTTTTAGCGACTGGTGCTACCATGAGTGCCTCATTTTTAAAAGCCAGCCAACGTAATTCTGATCTTTTTCGTTCTACGCAAGCCTACTATGCAGCTAGGGCAAGCATTGAAAAAGCTATAGCCGCGGTAGCAGCAAAAGGAGTTGGTTATGAAAATTCTGCCACTAACGCTATATCCTGGGACACTACTAACGATACCGTAATCGACACTACCGGTGAATACAAAATTTTTGCCCAATCAAAACCGTTAGATTGGCAGTCAACCACGCCCTCGATTTGTGGCCAAAACATGATTCAGTGTTTTATCCCCATGCCAGGCACCGGTAGCGCTGGAGAAAACTGCAATTTTGAAGACCCCAACCAAACTTGGGCTATGGACTTCGAAGATAAATGTAACTGGGACAAAATTGGATATAATGAAAACATAACCATTCCCCTATATTATTCAGACCCCATTTGTACCCAAGACGGAATTTGCAATCCGGCTGAAACAAGCATGGCTGAATTTGCTTTAAAAATCCGCACTCCAAATGGCGAAACACTCGCTGGTGGCGATAAAACAATCATCATGAACTGGGAAATCAGCGGCGATTGCGACGTAGACGGAGATTATGTAGGGGATGAAACGTGCTATTTGCTGCCAAAAAACCCCGAATGGGAATTAGACTCAAACACCCAACTATCAGCAACTAGAATTAATAACGCCGCCACAATAAATTACGAAATCCTTATGGAAATTGATGAAGGCACTAACGATTTTAATCAAGATCCTTATTTAATTATTGATTTTTTAACTGCTTTTTTCGGTGACCACTATCTTAACCGCGAAATTTTAAATCCTGTCCTAAAACTAATTGTTATCTCGCCCTTAATTGATTCTCTATATTCTACCCCTATCCCTTATCTTGAATATCAAATCACCACTGATAAAAATATTTCCGATAATAAAATTATTTATCTTGCTGATGGGAAAAGCGAGGGTAATCAAGGAATTTATGTTCAGCATCTTAGAGCAACTCAAAGCCTAGGCAATGCCGCAGTCATTAACTTTGTAGTGCAAAATTAGTTTGACAAAACACCTATTTTTATGCTAAAAATATAAACCTCTCATAATCCTAACCATAGGATAATATGGAAAATCTAAAAAACGCTACACGGGTCGATAAAACGAAAACCCCACCTATTTTAGGTATACCTCAACTCGCCGTATTAACTGGAGCTACAAGTGCTTTTTCCGCTAAAATTAGTCAAGCCGCCGCTCCTATGATTTTAGGGACAAACACAGATCAATTCGAAACCATAATTGTTATCAATCCAGATGGTGAAATATTTAGTCTTGAATATCCAATAACAAATATCACTGCTAATGATTTTACAATAGGAGGGACTTTATCCCTTCCTGATGGAAGAGTAATTTTAAGTGTCGCTAGCTTTGGGACATCAACTTACGCTTTACTTGAGGGATCAGATTTATCAACAAATTACCCCACATTTAGAGACCTTCATATCTTAACAAATGCGCCTCGTAAAATATCTTATGATTCAACAACAAATGGCATTGCTGTTGCGAATCAAGGAGGTGATAGTGCAACTGTTTGTGATGAAAATTTTATAGCATGTGATGAATATCCATTAATAACAGGGAGTAAGCCATTCGAAGTAACTCCCATTCCAGGACAAAGTCGATACTTTGTTGTTTTAGCCCCTGGTGTTAAAAGAATCGATATTTATGATTTTAACGCTCAACCTCCAATTTTATTAAAATCATTTGAAAATTTCCAAAATCCAAGCGGAGCTGTGTGGATAAATAATTCATTATACATCACTTCCCGTGATCAAAATAAATTAGGGAAAGTGACTTTTTCGGATCTCAGTAATCCCTTAACTGCCGAATATAAAGATGTAGCAACTTTTAATTTTAGTCCATTAGGGGGATTAGTAGCTCATCCTACTAACCATGATAAATTGATAATAGGAGGAAATTTAGTGGCTTCTGGTCAGCCAGGACAGTTAGCCATTTTCAATTCAACAACTGAAAAAATAGAAAGCATCGCTGATTTAGGAAAAGGATATACCCTGGCAGAAGGTGGAGCTGTGGATGTTGATAAAACAACAGGAGACATATGGGCAGTATTACCATTCAAAGATATAATCAAAGCATTCAACTCCAATGATCTTACTGCAACCGGAGAAGAAAAACCTTTATCGGATAACACTTATGGATTTGCTATAGCCGCCGTTCCCGCCACTCCACTCCCCACTGATAATGATGGCGATGGATATACTACAGATGGTGGTGATTGCAACGATAGCGTTTCAGGCATTCACCCCGGAGCCGCAGAAATTTGCAATAACGTGGATGATAACTGCAATGCCGCCATTGATGAAGGAGCTACACACACTTATTATCGTGATGGAGACGGAGATGGATATGGGCTAAATTCTTCAACAAGTACAGCTTGCTATGTACCCACTGGATACTCTGCCATAGGTAATGACTGCAATGACTCCAATTCTTTTGCTTATCCAGGTGCTTCTGAAATTTGCAACGACGATGATTTAAATTGTGACGGTATTCCGGCTGTTGAATGTGCTACCACGGCTACGCCCGCAAATCCAACCGAGACCCCATTACCTACTCAAACCCCTCAACCAATTGATCATGATGGTGATGGGCAAACATCTGAACAAGGCGATTGTAATGATCTGGACGCAACTATTTATTCCGGGGCGCCAGAACGAGCTGATGGCCAAGATCATAACTGTAACTTTCTATTAAGCGGGCAATTAGACGGTAAAACTCCTTGGACTGTTAATACAGATCCAGAAACTCCAGTAGGAAGCTATGATTATCAAATAGAAGTACAAAGCGGAGCTGCCTTAATTAGCCTTAAACAAAATCCAGGAACAGGCGAATACACCATTTCTTATGACGTGGCATCAGGCGCTTCAAATACAAACTTTAATTTTGCAAAAAATCCAGACGCACCATTAGCTTCAGTCCAAGAAGTCATGAACGGAATGCCTGCAGGTTGGATGGCAGGAATCAGTGGAACCGTAGTAGAATTTAACACTAAAAGAAGCCAATCTACCTCAGAAACAAATATTAATCTCGTTCATAGAGCAGGTCATAATAATCCAGAAGCTATCTTTACAACAGCTAATCAAACCCTCCATCTAACCAACGATGGTAATCAGGGAGGACAAGCAGATTTTGTTAATCTTCAGGTAAACACCCAAAATCCCAGCATCCCAGTTACAGAAGTTCTTGCTTATCAAAGTAGCGATGAAACACCCTTACCTACTGATATACCAGGTGATGATGACGTTACTAACCCAAGTGAAACCGATACACCGGGTGATGATGACGTAACTAACCCAAGTGAAACCAATACACCGGGTGATGATGACGCTACTAACCCAAGTGAAACCGATATACCGGGCGATGATGACGCTACTAACCCAAGTGAAACCGATATACCGGGCGATGATGACGTAACAGCTACCATAGCACCATCAACCCCTGAAACCACTGCAACATCTGCACCAACCCCCACTCCCATAGCAAGAGAAGAAGAACCCGGCTGCGCCTGTAGTCAGGTTATTAGTGAAAACCCTCTTACTGGTGAAATAAACTTAGACGTATCCCCTCTTTTATTCGCAGCAACACTTCTTGCCCTCAAGTTTAAGGTAAAAAGATAACACCTAAATCGCGCAAACCATAAACCTAGCCTTTAGCCACCTTAAGCGGTAACTTAAAGATTATAAAACCTATGAACATAGCATCCATTCTTTTAATGAAAGCTTTCATAATTGGCTACAAAATTACGGAACCCCAATCAATCTAGAAATTTATTAACTAATATTAATTTATGACTAAATTTTTAATTTTGGAAAGTATACTTGCTATAGCAATAGCAATATTTTTTTATTTAACTCACAAGATATTAAATCTTGCAAACTATGACTTATTCATATTTATCCTATTCCCTTCAGTTATCTATCTATTTAATTTATACTGTTTCAAATATTTAGAATATAAAAATAGACAAACTCTAAAACTAAGCCTATTAGAATTTATTATTCTACTGCCGGTTGTAACTACTTATTTAATTTATCATCAAATAGGTAAATTTACAGAAGATCATTCCATGTTAGAAGTAATTTTTTATATAGTTATTTTCCATGCTATTTATTTTATCTTTATAAATATTTTAGAATTTACTTATTTAAAATTTTTTAAAAACCAAAAAATTCACAATTTAATAATTGAACTAATACCACTATTCTTATTTATCGGTTTATTAATATTTTTAAAGTTTAATTAGGGGGAACTGAAAAAAAGAATATAGCTCTAAACTAATACCCTGGTTAAAATCTAGTCCTTTAGCTCTTTTTATGCTAAAATATAAAGATGAAAAACAAAAAAAATAACCAAAAAATTACCGCCTTAGCAATAATCATCGGAGGAGTAATCCTACTCTCAAGCGGACTCCTATTTCTCAATCCCCTTGAAAAATGGCAATTAAAGCTCACCAATCACCTCTATAATCGCGATGAACCAAGTAAGGATATCATTATTGTCGGAATTGATGAAAAATCACTTAATGACCAGACTGGCTTAGGCCGTTTCCAAAATTGGGATCGCGCCTATTACGCCCAGGCTATCGAAAACCTCGAAAGGCAAGGAGCTGCAGCTATTTTTCTAGATGTCCTTTTTCCTGAAAAATCCCGAGGATTAAGCGAAAAAGCTCTACTCTCCATTATGGGGGGAAACCCCAGCCTAACAGCTTATTTTACGCAAACATCACAATATTTAGTTGATCCCCACCCAAGCGACCAGCTCCTTGCAAAAACTCTTCAAAGTTACGACAACATTGTTCTTTTAAAATTCGGACTAAATACATCAACAAAATACAAAGTTTTTCCTTCAAATTCTATTAATCTTTTTAGCGAAAATTCAAAACAAGGATGGGGCATATTTTATCCTGATATAGATGATGTTATTAGGCGCATACCGTACAAAATTTATGACACCAATGAAAAAAATTGGAGTTACTCAGCCGCCTTTGAAATTTTTCAAGCAACAGGGAAAACCCTACCTGTAAATCTAGAATCAAAATTAGTTAAAGAGAATATGCTAATTAATTTTGCAAATAAACCGTATCAATACTCAAATCTTTCCTTTATTGATATCTACAACAACAATTTTAAGGAAGAAGACGTTAAAAACAAAATTGTACTCATTGGACCTACTGCTGAAAAATTAAAAGACGGTTTCACCACACCAACCCTAGCTTCTATGCCTATGCCTGGAGTGCAGGTCCACGCCAACGCCATCCAAACCATTCTCGAACAAAAATTCCTCACCGAACAATCTGCTATTTCGCAAATTACAACGATCACCGCGGTTAGTTTACTTCTTGGATTTTTGATAATGTTCTTGGGTATTATTCCGGGCATAGCAATCACAGCAGGAACCATCACCGCTTACCAACTTTCCGCACAGTGGTTTTTTAATCACGGATTTATTCTAAATTTAGTATATCCAACAATCGCTTTTTTCACCGTTTATTTAACCATCACCCTCTACAAAACCTTTACGGAAACAAGAGAAAAAGCCGAACTAAGAACGGCATTTGGAAAATACGTCAACAAAAATTTAGTCGAAAAAATCATCGAAAATCCCAACATGCTCAAACTTGGCGGAGAAAAACGCCTCATTACGGTATTTTTCTCAGATATCGCCAATTTCACCACCTTTTCCGAACAAAGAACGCCAGATGCCCTAGTCGCTCAACTTAATGAATATTTTGAGGTTATGGCGAGCCTCATTCTTAAAAACGAGGGAAACTTAAATAAATTTGATGGAGATGCAATTATGGCTTTTTGGGGGGCACCACTCGATCAACCTGATCATGCTTTACTAGCGGCAAAAAGCACTCTCGAATGCCGAATCGCCCTACGTTCGCTCCACGAAAAATGGAAAAAAGAAAATAAACCACTCCTCGATTTTCGAGTGGGATTAGCTACAGGAGAAGTCATTGCCGGAAATGTAGGGTCTAAAGAACGATTCGACTACACAGTCATGGGCGACATTGTTAATTTGGGATCACGCCTTGAAGGTGCCAATAAAATCTATGGCACCCACATGATGATGTCCGGCGCCACCTTGGCCGCCCTGGGAGACACATTTGAAGTTCGTCGCTTAGATCGTCTCCGCGTTAAAGGCAAAAAACAGCCTGTGGATATTTTTGAACTTTTAACTCCGAAAGGGCAACTCAGTCAAACACAGCAAACAATTGTAAACAACTTTCATCAAGCCCTAGAATTCTACCGAAACGGCCAATTTGAAGAAGCCAAAACTCATTTTTTGGAAATTGCTCAACTCTCCCCAGAAGATGGTCCAACTCAAACCTACCTAAAACGTTGCGACGAATTAAAACAAAACCCACCCCAAAACTGGGATGGGACATGGACATTAGATCACAAATAATTAGACAGCAAATGCTTCATCTGAATCATCAAAAACCCCCCACTCTAACAACAAGTTTTCTTTGACAGAAAAATTAATATGATAAACCTCATAGCCATGCTATCATCCACCAGCCTACTTTATTTTGCACTCATCCCAATTCGCAATAAAAACAAATTATTTTTATCCTTACCATGAATCAAAATCCTCAACCAAATACATCTCCAATCAATCCCCAAAGCGGACCGAGCTTTTTCAACCTAGGAATTGCTCCTAAATTAATGGAAGTCATAACTCGCTTGAATTACAAAATTCCAACCTCGATCCAGCGCCAATCCATTCCGGTTGGTCTACAAGGCAAAGACCTGGTAGGCGTGGCGCAAACCGGCACCGGAAAAACATTAGCCTTTGGTATTCCTTTAATTCAACGCCTTATTCAAATCCCGGGCAGTAGTGGGTTAATTGTTTTGCCTACGCGCGAATTAGCACTCCAGGTCGATGAAGCTCTACGCCAAATAGGTTCCAGCCTTGGGCTAAAAACAGTCGTAATTATTGGAGGCGCTCCTATTCGTCAACAAATTCAAAAACTAAGCTATAACCCACATATTATTATTGCCACACCTGGTAGGCTTAATGACCATTTACAACAAAGAACAGCTAATCTAAAAAATGTTAAAATTGTGGTCTTGGATGAAGCAGACCGCATGCTGGACATGGGCTTCGCTCCCCAAATTAAACAAATTTTTCAATACCTACCGCAAGAACGCCAAACCATGCTTTTTTCCGCTACCTTAGGCCCTGAAATTATGAAAATGGCAACTAGTTTTCTTAAAATCCCCATTCGGATTGAAGTAGCCCCAACCGGTTCAGTAGCCGACCATCTAACTCAAGAAATATTTATCATCTCCAAGCCTGATAAATCCAGGCTAGTTGATAAACTTTTACAGCAATATTTAGGCTCAACTCTTATCTTTACCCGCACAAAATACGGAGCTCGCAAATTAACCCGAGAAATTAAAAACATGGGACACAGCGCAGTTGAAATTCATTCCGATTGCTCCACCTTCCAACGCAAAGATGCTATTGCCGGCTTTAAATCAGGTAAATATCGAATTTTAATCGCTACCGATATCGCTTCCCGCGGTATCGATGTAAATAATATTGAACTGGTTATAAATTATGATTTACCCACCAACACCGAAGATTACGTGCACCGTATTGGACGAACCGCCAGAGCCGGCGGCAGCGGCCATGCCATTTCTTTGGCAACTCCTGACCAACGCCGAGAATTACGCAACATCGAACGCTTAATTCGGAAAAACCTACCTATTTCACCTGTGCCACAATTACCACCCCAACGACCATCTCCGACAATGCCAGACCACCACGACCAAAAATCTTTTTCAAAAAGCCATTCGGCTCAAAATAATTCTAGATTCCGCCGAAGACCGCCTTCTCGCGATCGAAAATACGGCTCGAATCATCACAGAGACTAACCGTTTAAGAAACCGCGAAAAAAAATCTTAATCTTCATTTTCTCAACACTGGAAAAGAAATTATAATTTTACTCCCAACTTTTCAATTTCGCTCTCAATCCATTTTCCTGCTTCTTGTTCATCTTTTTCTATTGCCATTTCCACGCCTCGCTTGGCGATTTCAAGTAGGGATTTGGATAATTTCTTTGTTTCGTACATTTCAGTAATTTTCTCTTTAATCTCTTCTTGTATTTCTGAATCAATTTTTGGCAGAAGAAAATTTAAAATATCCTCATCTGTAATTATTGGATAAGATGTCCCAGTATTAAATTTCAACGAAAAATCTAATAGCGGTTTAAGACGAAGAAAAACCATAAGTGTTTCTTTGTTTACAACTCCATTTTCTTGCAAAACGGTAAAAGCTCCACTTCCCACATAATAATCACAATCAACAATACCTATTGCTCCACGATATGGTCTAACTTTTGAAACGATTACATCATCCTTCTGTAATTTTATTTTCGCATTTGCTGGTAAATCTGATCCTTGAAAAATCATTGATTCCATACTTCCATCTGAAGTGCTTACACAACCAATTTCGATATAATCGTATTCTTTATCGCTTATCTTTTTAAATGATTTTTTATTTGGTTTAAATTGTCCTTTGATGAAATCAAATCCGCCTTTATATTTTTTCACCGCTTCAATAATCTCCTCGTATTTTGGTTGAAAATACTCCGCGTCAAAACGCTCGGATTCTTGTGTTTCGGAAAAGTTTTTAACAAAAGAAAGTGTGTGTTTTGGTCTCCAGCTCAAAAGTCCGAGTTCGGAAAAGAGTAATTGCTCGGCTTGTGAATAAAATAATGAAGAATTTTCTTTGTATTGATTAGCTGTAAGGACTAATTTATGAATATTTCCTCTTAAACTCTGTGAGACATTGGCGATTTTTAAGTTTCTAATATCTTCAAGCTCTAGTTTTCCTTGCCCTGATAACATGGCTACTCTTAAAATCTGGTTTCTACCAAATTTTGAAAGTAAATATGCAAGCAAAAAGCCAGATTCAATTCTATCTTTCTTTATACTTAATCCAGTTACATTTTGACTAAAATTGTACTTTGGAAATTTTGGAGGAAGAATCGCAACATCGCCAATGCATGCACCAATCTTTGTAAATACTATATCACCATCTGTTAATTGCGTTTTTTTGTGGATTTTATGAACATCTTCATCAAGATACACGGTCGATGTAAAATTCAATAATGGGTCTTTGATTTCTGATGTTCTTATCAGTGGTACTCCTTCTTCTCTGTAATAATCAGGGCTAATATCAAAAATTCCTTTTTTGCAAAAATTGCAAAACTCATTTAATGATGAAAATGTTGCGTTATTTAACAACTCATCTGTTTTTAAAAATTCAGGCAAATAATAATCAGCGTCTATTCTGATTCCTTTTTGTAGCTGATTATAATTTACAACTGAATATTGCATAGTTATTCCGCAATTAAACTTTTGATAATTTTGATCATGGTTTCTTTTTCTTTCGGGTCGCTTTCGGCGATAAGTAAAGCAAGCGCAGTCAAGGCATTATCATTGATTTTTCGCTCGCCGGATTTTTTGAAAAGATAATTTAATTTGTCCAGAAAATAGACAAACAAAAACGCCGCTGAACGTTTATTTCCATCGAGAAAAGGATGATCTTTGATAATTAAATAAAGCAAATGTGCCGCCTTGTCTTCAATAGTTGGATACAGTTCTTCTTTACCAAATGTCTGGTACAGCCCCTTTATAATGCCATCAAAACTTCCGCCTCTTTTCTGACCAAACAAATCGCCAGCTTCTTTTTTAGAAATAAGCTCATTTTTTAATTCAGCGATAATTTTTAGGCAATCTCCATATTTTAAAACAAATTTTGTTTTTCTGCCTTTTCCGACGCTTAAATTGCCTTTATCATATTGTCCCAGCAGAGAGAGTGTTTTGGAATAATCCACCAATAAATTCAAAATCTCAGTTTCTTGTCCTTGCAATAATTCCTTTTTTGACTGCTTTTGCAAAAATAAAACAGCCTCTTGGAGCTCGTGAAATTTATTTTGCGTTTCAAGCAATCTTTTTTCATTTATAGCGTAACCTTTAAGCACATATTGTCGTAATGTTTTCGTTGCCCATTGGCGAAATTTAGTAGCATTGGCAGAATTAACCCGATAACCAATAGAAAGAATAAGATCTAAATTATAGTATTCCACCTTTCTTTTCACCGCTCTTTTCCCTTCTATTTGAACTGTTTCCGAAATGGAAACAGTTGATTTTCTGCCCAGTTCACCAATGTCAAAAATGTTTTTAACATGCTTGGAAATAGCCGCTTTTTGCACATTAAAAAGAGCGCCGACTTGTTGCTGTGTCAAAAAAATTGTTCCTTTTCCGGCATCAAAACGCACTTCTACCGCCCCGCTTGGAGCCTGATAAATCGCAATTTGTTTGCTATCTTTTTTCATAATTATTTCCAAAAACTTAATTCCTCTTCTTTTGCCCATTCAATAAACTTTTCTGCCACGCCGCCCTCCAATTCTCCGTCGTGGTTGTGCAAATCGTGATTAATTATCAAGTGGCCATTTTTATCCAATTTTGACTGACCGCCTCCGTTTTTCAAAAATACATATTCGCCGGAATTGTCTTTGCCTGATTTTTCCGAAACCGCAAAGAAAATTGGGTAGTCTTCAACTTTTGGGCAAAGCTTATCGTCCCATTTCTGCACAAAAAGTACGCTTGTCTTGGTTCCCGTGTGCGGTTTGAAAGTGTTTACATGGAGTCCGACAACCGCCAAAATTCTAGCTTTTTCGGAAATATACTCACGAATATTTTTGTCCGAGGTATTGTTGAAACGGCCTTGCGGTAAGACAATCGCCATTCTTCCGCCCGACTTTAAAAAATTTAAGTTTCTTTCAATAAACAAAATGTCGCGTCCGACTTTTGATTTTGGTTTATTCTTGTCGTTGTAGCCAAGATCGTATTTATGGATTATACGGGATTCTTTGATGTCTCCGGCAAAAGGTGGATTTGCCATAAGAATATCAAAATTAAATTCTTTGTAAGAACTTTTATCTTTTTGCAGAGCTTCAAGTCTTTTTAATCCTGCGCCATACACTTCCAGCCAATCGCGATTTTGGATTGTCTCATTCCAGCGGTCATAATCAAGATTGTTGAGGTGCAAAACATTGGTGTTTCCGTCTCCGGCAATCAGATTTAAGGTGCGAGCTACACGCACCACTTTTTCGTCAAAATCAATGCCAAAAACCTTAAGCACATTTTCTTTTTCATCTTCGGAAATATCCGTATTTTGAAATAGATGTCCCGTGATTTGGAAAATAGTGTGTACGGTAAATCCGCAAGAACCGGCGGCGGTGTCCACCATGTATTCACCAGCTTTGGGATTAAGCATTTTGACGCACATATCAATCACATGACGAGGCGTGAAGTATTGGCCTTTTTCTCCTTTTGATGACTTGTTGACCAAGTATTCAAAGGCTTCATCTATAATTTGTAAATTAGAATTGAAAAGTTTTATATCCTGTAAACTGGAAACGCTAACGGAAAGATGAGAAGGTGAAAGCTGGATTTGGCTGGATTCGTCAAAAACGCCAGGCCATTTGGCTTTGGCTTCGTCAAAAAGTTTTTGGATTTTCTTTTTAAGTTCACTTTCTGATTGTCCGGTATTTCTAAATTCCAAAACCCTGAAATTGGAATCATCAATTTTTACCAAAACTTCTTTCACCTTGTCATAATCTCCACGATCTTCTTTGCTTAACTTATCTTCAAGATAAATTTCCAAACGCATTTTATCTTTTTTACTCTGCAATTCATCGTACAGTTTAGTGAAAATCAGTTTAAATACTTCCTCAAAAACATCCACGCCAGCGTTTGCCAAAACCTCGTCTTCCATTTCCTGAATAATAGTTTTGAGCGATTTTCCCTCATTTGGAATTTTGTCTTTGATGATTAAGTCTTTGAGGGTAAATCTTTCTTTTAAAATATCTTCAAGCGTTTGGTCGGCTTTTGGAATATCGGTAATGTCTTCAAAATAATTCGGGTCCTTGCGGTTGTAATGCGAAATTTGTCCGCCGTTGGTCCAAACGGCAATCGGCGCGCCGGTGGCGTTGGTGTAAGAACGAAGCTGATTTTTTCCGTCTTGGAGCTTTGGCTTTTTGATTTCAACGATGATGTATTCAACAGTCGGGCGGTCTTTGTCAAAAATAACAATATCAGCGGATTTTACCTCGCGACCAAAATGGATTGCATGTTCAAATTTGATTCTCTTTTTTGGATAACCATATTCAAAAAGCAACTTCATCACATAGAGCTGACGAACAACTTCTTCCGGCCTTAAAATAATCTCCTTATCGCGGATCGCGCAAGATACATAAAACTTACCATCTTTTACAATAATTCTCTGTTCAAGATCTCCAATTAATTTTGGATCGAACAATAAAAGACTGTAATTTGAATCTTTTAAAATTTGCTGTAATTTATTATTTTCAGTCATAACGTAACAAACAAAAATCACCTTATCCTCTTAATTTTTCTCACTCCTATTTTGCCCCAAATTATACCAATCAATACTTCGCGATAAAAACATCACCAAGGCCAAAATCACGAAAAGCCCAACGCTTCCTACTAATAAGGCATAATCTTGTAATTGCAAAAGCGAATAAAAAAATCCATACAAAGCCACCAAAATTAATGCCACTAAACCACTTGATCGTAACGATCTAAAAACAGCCCTTGAATAAGCAGCCACCAAAACCACAGTAGCGATTGTGGCCACCAAATACGCCAAAGCAAAAGCAATATATTCAGAAAGCGAAAGCAGCAACAAGTAAAAAAGACAAATCGCGAACCCAACTAAAAGATATTGCAAAGGATGCACTCGTTTCCGCTGAAAAATTTCTATAAAAAAGAAGCTCAAAAAAGTCAGAAAAATCATCATTAAGGCATATTTAACAGCTCTGGTGTTTTTTTGATAAGTATCCACTGGCAATAATAAATTAACCCCAAAAGCCGATCCCGCAATTAATTGCGGCTGCCCACCAGTAAATTCATTACCATAAACAAAAGTCTCATCAAAACCCTTTCCATCTCTTGTGCTGGAAAATCCATAAGTTGCATCAAGCCATTCCTGCGGAAAACTCCGATTAAAATGCAAGACATTCCAACTAGCCGTGAACCCCTCCTTTGAAATATCTCGTGTTGTTGGCAAAAAAGCACCGTCAAAGCTAGGGTTTGCCCAAGAAGAATTCAAATTCGTCACCGTTGTTTTACCTACCGGATTAAAAGCCAACCACTCACTACCATTTAAGCGAAGATTTATTTTAAAATCATATTTATCATTTCCTGAATTATTATTAGCAATTTTAATTGGGGCATTAACTCCTGAATCAAACAAATCAACATCCGGGATACCAGGCTCAAAACTCAATTTTTCTCCGTTCCAATCCAAACCAAAATTCTCACTAATCCCTTTCATATCAGTAATTCCCATCGAGACATAAGCCTTTTCCCATAAAAAATAATTACTATTAAGTTTTAAAACCGAAACATCAGGGAAAAGAAAAGAACCGGAAATATTCAAATCAGTTGTATAAAGCACTAATTCATAAATACTTCGAGATCTAATTTCGGGCTCAACTACACCATCAATTTGTAAAGTCTCAGGAAGAAAATGAGCTGTCCCATTTTTATATTCAGTTGCATAAGGAACATTCAAAATCGGCCCCGTAAGCACCTGGGAATTAGCCCATTTAGAAGCAACCTCTATTTTAACATTAGAACTACGCATTTCCCTTTCCCTAATCACCCCATCAATTATCGAAGACGGAATCATTAAGATAAGCATCAAAAACCCAATCGCAAAAATCTTTAACCCAATCGAATTACTCATCCAAGAGTTCAGACGACTAAAAAAAGAAGATTCCATAATGGTTTAAAGTTAATCAAGTATATTTAGGCTAAATTATAGCAGTTTTAAATATTGCTACAATTAATTAATTCACCAACCAATTACACTTTTGCACTTTCCTCCCCACCCCTTCCGGGGGGCTAACCACCCCTCAACCCCCTTATAGCACATCACCCCTGAACAAAACCTTTCAAAAAAATGAAAAATCTATAAAAAATTCATAAACAAAACCACAAACGAGCCAAATAGCATAAATGCAGCCAAAACATTAAAATTTTATTAATAAATTACAAAATATAAAAAAAGACTTGCACCACAAAAAATGATCAGGTAAAATCCTACCGCTCTAATCGGCGATGCCGTTTTAGTATAAGCTCTTTATCAGTTTTATGGCCAAACAAGTAATTCAAGTATACGGAGTGATTCAAGAATGTCTTCCAAACGCGACCTTTAGAGTAAAAATTGACGACCCGAATTACCCTAAAAATCACTTAATTCTATGCCACCTCTCTGGTAAAATGCGAGTTAATTATATCCGCATTATCCCAGGAGATTACGTAACCGTTGAATTAACCCCCTACGATTTATCCAAAGGAAGAATTGTCTATCGCCACAAATCAAAACCTAAAGAAGCTCTAAATTCCCCTGAACAAATTTCCGAACCAGAAGAAGCTAAACCCGCAGAAAACTCTGCGCCCACCGAAACCCCCTAACTAAAAATACATGAAAGTTAAAAGCTCTATTAAAATAATTTGTGATAAATGTCAACACATTTGCCGTCGTGGCGTAAAAAGAGTAATTTGTAAAAACCCACGCCACAAACAACGCCAAGGGTAAAAGCTCTCAAAATCGTTAACTTAATCAAATCTTAATATCTAAATATGGTTCGAATCGCTGGAGTTAATCTCCCCAATGAAAAAAGAATTACCATTGCTCTAACCTATGTCTACGGCATTGGACGTTCATTAAGTAGAAAAATACTAACAGAACTAAATATTAGCGAAAATGTTAGAACCAAAGATTTAAGTGAAATTGACGAAAAAAAATTACGCGAAGCTATTGATAAAGTCCCAACCGAAGGTGACTTACGCCGCAAAAAAACCCTGGACATCAAAAGATTACAAGAAATTGGCTCTTACCGAGGTTTTCGGCATCGTCGTCGCTTACCCTCAAGGGGACAAAAAACCCGTTGTAATGCCCGCACCCTGCGAGGCAAAAAATCAGTTGGCGTTGGCAGCGGAAGGGCTAAAGAAACTAAGAAATAAATTATTCCTAAGCGTTACTCTTTAAACAATTATCCTTATGGCCGAAGCTCCAAAAAAGACGAAAACGAAGAAAAAATCTTCACGAAAAAAAATTAATGTCCCCGAAGGACGCGTTAATATTATGGCTGGCTACAATAACACCTTAATTACCATTACTGATCCTATTGGAAACGCCATTGCGTGGAGTTCATCGGGAGCAAGTGGCTTTAAGGGAACCAAAAAAGCAACTCCCTATGCAGCGCAAGTAGCAGCCGAAAACGCTACAGAAAAGGCAAAAGCCTACGGCCTAACCAAAGTTAATGTTTTTGTTAAGGGAATAGGCAATGGCCGAGAACAAGCTCTCCGCGGCCTAATCGCTAGCGGACTTGAAATTCAATCAATCACCGATATCACCCCCGTCCCCCATAATGGTTGCCGCAAAAGAAGAGTACGCCGCGTCTAAAATTACTTCCAAATCTTTTTCTCTTTTTCCTAATCACTCACTACCAACTTAATCTATGTCACGATATACCGGCCCCAAAGCGAGACATTGCCGACGTTTCGGTGTCAATATTTATGGCGCTGATAAATATGATAAAATCTTAGCTAAACGCGATTATCCACCTGGGTTGCATGGAAAAACTCAATTTTCTAAAAAAACAGAGTTCAGAAAGCAACTTGAAGAAAAGCAAAAAGCACGTTTCATGTTTGGAATAAGCGAAAAACAATTTCGAAATTATTATGTTAAAGCAGATAAAAGTTCAGCTATTACCGGTGACGAATTGCTAAGACTTTTAGAAAAAAGACTCGATAACGTTCTTTACAGATCAGGATTTGCCAACACTAGAGCTCAAGCCAGACAAATGGTTAGCCATGGCCTTGCCCTGTTAAACAAAACAAGAGTCACTATCCCTTCCCAGCAAATTAAAATTGGCGACAAGATTGAAATTCGGCCTCAAAACTTAGAAAGCCCCCTTTTCGCGATACTTAAAAGCGGCAAAAAGAAAATTAATCCAGCCAGATGGCTTACTGTTGATCCAAAAAACCTTACTATTGAAATTTTATCCTTACCCGAAGTAGATGATCTAGAAAAAAGCATTGAAAGTCACCTTATTGTTGAATTTTATTCTAAATCCTAATCTTTCTAATCCTTAACTCGCTCCTTTCATGCATATCATTCAAGCTGAAATTGGGCTCCCCAAAATTGAATCCAAATCCATTGGGGAAAATCGTGTTATGTTCACTATTGCCCCACTTCCGCAAGGCTATGGAGCAACTCTTGGCAATGCCCTCAGGCGAGTTCTCATTTCTTCATTGCCTGGAGCAGCCGTTTCTTTAGTAAAGATTAAAGGGGTTTCTCATGAATACAGCACAATTAAAGGGGTAAGAGAAAGTATTCTCGATATTACCCTTAATCTAAAACAGATTCAGTTAAAAAAAGAAACCAAGGAACCATCCATTATTACCCTTAAAAAAACTGGCCCTGGCGAAATTTTGGCTAAGGATTTTCAGTGTCCAACCGGCGTAGAAATCCTCAATCCTGATCTCTATATCACCAGCCTAGACAATAAATCAACTGCCCTAGAAATGGAGCTTACTGTTGAAAAAGGAGTTGGCTATCGACCTGCCAAGCTTCAAAAAAATGATGAATTAAACTTAATTCAAATTGATGCCAGTTTTTCACCTTTAACTCATATTCGCTACGACGTCGAAAACACCCGCGTAGGAGAAATGACCAATCTTGATAAATTAATCCTAGAAGTGGAGACCAATGGCGCTATTACTCCTGAAGATGCCCTTAAGTTCGCAGCTAATATTTTAAAATCCTACTACGAACTTTTCGACATTAGCGGCGAAATGCCAGAAAACGATTTTATGAGCGATATTGGTTCAATTATGACTAAAAGCGCTAATGATAACCAAGCTACACCTGGCCAAGAATCCTACACCCCTATTGAAATTCTAGGACTTTCACCTCGCACTCTTAATGCACTAATTAATGGAGGTATTGGATCAATTGAACAACTCGTGAAATGTTCGGAATCAAAATTAACCAATTTACGAGGTTTTGGGAAAAAAGCTCTTAACGAAGTTCGCGAAGCTCTAGCTCCAAGAGGCCTAAATCTTAACGGCGAAGGGAGCGAAAATATAACCGAAGAATAAAGAATCATTTATTTATAATAAAACTGCCCATGCGCCATCGCGTTAACAAAGTAAAATTAGGACGAGAAAAAGATCATTTAAAATCTTTACTTAAAAATCTAGCAACTTCCCTAGTCCTTTACGAAAAAATCAAAACCACGAAACCAAAAGCTAAAGCAGTTGCTCCCAAAGTTGAAAGACTTATTACCTTGGCCAAAGCAGCCGACACCGGCAAAAAATCACAACGAGAAGTAATTAGAACCATGCAAAAGAATTTATTTGATGAAAATGCCACTAGAAAATTACTAGAAGAATTAGCTAAGCGTTACACTGACCGATCTTCTGGCTTTACTAGAATTGTTAATATTGGCATCAGAGACGGTGATGCCGCCACCATGGTCCAACTTGAATTACTTCCCTAAACCCACTATAAATCACTCTTATTAACTCAATATGAAATCCACCCCTGCTGCCAAACTCAGTGATTTTACTGCCCATAGACAATGGTATCTGGTTGATGCCCAAGATTGCATCCTAGGCAAACTCGCAACTGTTGTTGCAGACACTCTTCGAGGGAAAACCAAGGCCGTATTCAGCCCTCATGTTGATTGCGGAGATTATGTTATTATTATTAATGCTGGCAAAGTAAAACTCACTGGCGCAAAAAGAGAAAAAAAGATTTATCGCCGACACAGTGGCTATTTGGGACATCTTAAAGAAGTGGTAGCCAAAGACGTCTTAGATAGGCAACCAAAACGCGTCATTCAAGAAGCGGTAGCTGGCATGCTTCCCAAAAATAAACTGCGCAAACATTTCCTTGAAAAAATGTATATCTACGCCGAATCGGAACATAAACACGCCGGCCAAAACCCTATTCCCCTTAAAATTAAATAAGAAATTTCTTAAAAACTATCCTAATTTCTATGCCTACCAAGAAAAAAGAAGAAACCAACAATGAAGCCCCTGCTAACAAAGGATTACGTTTTAATGGCCCCAATTATTACGCTCACGGAAAACGCAAAACTTCAATTGCCCGGGTCAGACTTTATCCCAAAGGACAAGGTCGTATTCTAATTAATAACATTTCTTATCGGGAATATCTAACTATTAAAGAAACTCACGAAATTGTAATCTCGCCGTTAATGCTTTGCGATCAAGTGAAAAATGTCGATATCGCCGTAAAAGTGGAAGGTGGTGGCCCACATTCGCAAGCAGAAGCAATTCGTCACGGAATTTCTAAAGCTTTACAAACCTTTAATCCCGAATTTAGGCCTGTTTTAAAAAAAGCTGGCTTTTTAACACGAGATTCTCGCATTAAAGAACGCAAAAAATTCGGACTCAAACGTGCCAGAAGAGCTCCACAATTCAGCAAGCGTTAATTTTTAGAATTAATATACCAATAGCAAATATACCTTTGGAGCTTTTAGAAGCTACTAAGCTTATTTTTATAAAAAAAGTATCCACCTTCGTTAACATCTTTTTGAACCTAAGCTAAGCCAAATTAGGCTCATTTCCAAAAGAAGAACCTTTCGTCGTTCCAGAAACCTGCCTATCAAATCCCTGAACAGAATTTGATGTCCTTTCTACCACTAAAACTAATGGACAACTAGAATGAGAATTTAATAAAAGATCATCTGTATAAGGAATTGCTAAGAAATGTTCCTCTCCACTCCCACTTACTTGCTCAGCATAACAACTATAAAAAAAATGGGGTTCCGCACCCGAAGTCTGTATAAATTCCAAAAAGGGAATATTTCGATCTAACAAACCTGATACGATTCTCGATTGAGCTACCTGAGGATACCCTAATTGGGTTAGGGCAACCGTTGCTTGAAATGTATGGGCTCGCAACAAAAACTGCATTTCTGGTGAAAAAACTTCGCGTTTTCCACAATTACCAAGGTACCTATTTTTAAACAAAAAATTGTGCAATCTTCTTGCTGCTCCTTGCATCATCCCTGCAAAACTTCCCAAGTTCCTCATTAACTCCATACCAAAAGCCTCAGGATCATTTGCATCGACATCTTTCCTTTGACCCACAGCCTGAATGGCTGATATTAATTCCGGCTTAAATACATCTCCAATTTCCCAAACATTATTTCCGTGCAAACTACATTGCTCAATAATTGACCTAATGAGTGTATCAACAAAATTGTCAGCATTCTTGCTTTCTGCATATGCACGACAAGCACTATGCCATATAGCAGGCCTACATTGAAACCATACAAAAAATTCACGCGCGAAATCAAGCTTGCGGCGTTCCGTAGGCTCATCCCCTGATTCTCTTCCTGGATTTCTATCAATTTCCATAGAAAAATTAAAAAAGTAATTTACTTTATCAATAAAACTAATATTTGTCAACAAAAAGTCCCCGTAAACACCAACTTATTGTTTAATTTAACCCCTCAAGCCCAGCTAAAAATATTACTAACCTTTCGCTAGCATTCGCAGTTTTCTCTTGTTTTAATCCTTTGCCAATACCCGGTATTAAAATTTTTGCTGATATGCTTAACCAATTAGTCTCATAACCAGCAAGAACTTCAGCTAAGCAATTATAACCATTTATACGTCTAGACTCCGGCTTAACCAAAAACAAATAGGCCTCCACTAATAAATAAATCAAAACCTCAATGTTTTGCGCCCCTTGAATCTCAAAAATATCATCAAAAGACTTTAAATCACCCCAACTAAAACCAGGAATTTGCCCCAAAGCTTTCTGAAACGCAACCGCATTACTTGCCAATTCCCCTATAGCTTCCCTTATTACTTTTTCCGGGAAAAGAGGCGCTCCTATTTCTTCACCATTTCTTGTTACTGCTTCCATAAAGCTTATTTAGTCGCTAAAATAGCCAAGATTTATTTATAAGGTGATCTACCAAAATAAGCAATGCAATTTGACATTTTAACCATATTTCCTACCTTCTTTACGCAAAATCCGTATTTTACTTACAGTATTTTAGGTGAAGCTATCAAAAATAAACACCTTGAGCTTAAAATTCATAACATTAGAGATTATTCTAAGGATAAACATAAAAAAGTAGACGATACACCTTATGGCGGAGGAGCCGGCATGATTATGACCTGCCAACCTATTTTTGACACCATCAAAGCTGTTAAAAAAGAACAAGCCAAAAACCTAGGAAAGGCTGGCCCTGTAATTTTTCTAAGCCCCCAGGGTCAAACCTGGACTCAACCCAAAGCCGAACGTTTTGCCCAAAAATACCAAGGAATTATTTTACTTTGCGGTCGATATGAAGGCATTGACCAACGCATCCGCGACCACTTAGTAGATCAAGAAATCTCCATTGGAAATTACGTACTTACGGGTGGTGAACTTCCAGCTATGACGATTATTGATTCCATCACCCGCCTTTTGCCAGGGGTATTAGGCAATGCAGACTCGCCAGAAGAAGATTCATTCAGTAAAAAGCTCAACCGCAAAAAAGAATATCCGCACTATACCAAACCAGCAATTTTCCAAGGGTTACAAGTTCCCCAAGTACTACAAAACGGAAACCATGCTGCTATTAAAAAATGGCGAGAAAATCATTTAAAATAAAATTTCTTATTTTTTACCCTCCTACTTTTGTCTTTACTGAAAAAAAATCAACTTTTCACCTTTTTTAAAACTACTGAACAAGGCCTCACCGATCTTGAAGCCCAAAAAAGGCTAAATCAATACGGCCCAAATGCCATTATTGCTAAAAAGAAAAAACCGCTTTGGCGATCATTTTTAGAAGAGTTCACAGACTTAATGGTAATTATTTTAATTATCGCTGCCATCTTAGCCGCCATAGCCGGCGAAAAAACAGACGCAAGTGTGATTTTATTTATCGTTATACTTAATGCCACTATTGGTTTTATCCAAAAATTTAAAGCAGAAAAAGCCCTAGAAGCGTTAAAAAAAATGCTTTCGCCGACTGCCAAAGTAATCAGAAATGGAAAATTAAAACAAATTGAAGCCCATCTATTGGTCCCGGGAGATCTTATTATGCTTAGCGAGGGCGATAATATTTCAGCAGACGCCCAAATCATTGATGCCAAAGAATTACAAATTGATGAATCTGCCCTCACCGGTGAATCAATTCCTGTTACTAAAAACAGTAATTTAATTACTAAAAAAGGCACCAGCGAAGAACATTGTCAGTTAATTTTTATGGGAACAGCCGTAACCCACGGCACTGGCACAGCCCTAGTGTTAAGAACTGGCATGAATACTGAATTTGGGAAAATAGCTCATCTAACGCAAACCACAAAAAAAGACAAAAGTCCTCTTCAAAAAGAACTATTTAAAATTGGAATTTTTGTAAGCAAAATCACTTTCCTCATTTCATCTGTGCTGCTATTAGTAGGCTGGCTATGGCAAGGCAAAAATTTTGTGGACACCCTTTTATTTGCCACTTCAGTGGCCGTAGCTGCAGTCCCAGAAGGATTACCAGCAACAATAACTATTGCTCTAGCAATTGGCGTGCAGCGCCTGGTTAAAAACCAGGCCATCATTAAAAAATTAGCCTCGGTTGAAACATTAGGATCAACTACCGTAATCTGCTCTGATAAAACCGGAACACTCACCCAAAATCGGATGACTGTTACGGAAATTTTTACTGACAATTTGAGTAAAAATTTATTATTCGAAAGTGCTATTTTATGTAATAACGCCAAATTAAATAACACTAAAAAAACATTTATTGGAGACCCAACAGAAGGAGCCCTTCTTTTAGCGGCGGAACAAAATAAATTAAACACTTTTGCCTTTTTGAAAAATCACCACCGAATAGATGAAATCCCCTTCGATTCAGAACGCAAAATGATGACCACTATTAACCAGAATAAAAAAACTAAAAAACTTAATGCTTATTTAAAAGGCGCTCCAGATGAAGTCCTCAAATGTTGTACCCATTGTTACGAAAATGGTAAAATCGTCAAACTTACGCCCAAAAAACGCGAAACTATCCTTCAAGCTAACGAACAAATGGCCAGAAAAGCATTACGTGTTTTAGCCTTTGCCCAACGCCCGCTTAAAAATCACACTTCGCTAGTTGAACAAAATATGATTTTTCTGGGACTAATGGGAATGATTGATCCACCTCGACCAGAGGTCAATGAAGCCGTTAAAATTGCTAAACAAGCTGGAATCAAAATCTATATGATAACTGGAGATTATGGTCTAACAGCAAAAGCCATTGCTGAAAAAGTGGGGATTGTTAAGGGTGATAATGTTCGCATTATTAAAGGTGAAGAATTAAATCAAATATCGCAAAAATCATTGGCAAAATTATTCAAATCAAACAAAGAAGAACTTATTTTTGCTCGCGTAAATCCAGAACATAAACTAAAAATTATAGCTGCACTTAAAGAAAACGGGGAAATTATTGCCATGACCGGAGATGGAGTTAATGATGCTCCAGCCCTAAAAAGAGCCGACATTGGCGTGGCTATGGGCATTACCGGAACAGATGTCTCCAAGGAAGCAGCTGACATGATTTTAGTTGATGATAGCTTTGGGACTATTGTCCGCGCCATAAAAGAAGGAAGAACTATTTACGAAAATCTTAAAAAATTCGTTTTCTATGTTTTTTCCTGCAACATTGGTGAACTTATAACGGTTTTTGTAGCAATCATTTTAGCAATTCCCGCACCTCTAACTGCTATCCTTATCTTGGCTGTTAATTTGGGCACCGATGTTTTACCAGCCATTGCACTAGGAGTTGACCCTCCTGAACCGGGAATCATGGACAAGCCACCGCGTTCGCCCAAAGATCATATTATGAAACGCAATTTTATTCTTCATTTTAGTTATTTAGGATTAATAATTGGAACACTCGTAATTTTAGTATATTTTAAATTTTTATATGCCTATGGCTGGACATGGGGAGAATACTTAACCGAAGGAAGCTACATCCATTTAAAAGCTTCCACCTCTGCGTTTGCTTTATTAGTTCTAATTCAAATGGCTAATGCCCTTAATTCGAGAAGCCAAAGTCAATCTATTTTTAAACTGGGAATATGGAGTAATCGTACTCTTCTAGCCGCAATCATGATTTCCATCATCAGTGTATTTTTATTTGTAGAAATTCCATTTTTTCAAAAATTCCTCCATACCACCAGTCTCAATTTACAAGAATGGGGTATAATCGTAATAATGTGTAGTGGAATTTTAATTGTTGAAGAATTAAGAAAACTAGTTCTAAATAGAAAATTTATTTAAAAAAACAAATAAACAACTACCCCTAAAGTGGGCACACCCCTAGGATAGCACCTTACTCATGGACAAAACCATTCCGCGCTATTATCGCCTTAAAGTCATCCCTAAAAGTTCAACCACGGAACTAGTGGAAATCATGAGTGACGGCACGCTTAAAATTCGCGTTGCCGCTCCCCCTGAAAAGGGAAAAGCCAATGCAGAATTAATCAAATTTTTAAGCAACCATTTTGGAGTTCTCAAAACAGCCATCACAATTGTGAGCGGGAAAAGCGAACCACTAAAATTAATACGGATTACAAAATAACTAAAAATTCATGAAAAAACTTTAATGTCTATTAAAGCCAAAAAATCACTCGGCCAAAATTTCCTTCATCACCAAGGGACACTTCACAAAATCGTTGAATCAGCCAATCTCAACAAGGAAGATTACGTTATCGAAATAGGCTCTGGGAAGGGCATCCTCACAAAAGCATTGGCTGAAAAAGCTAAACACGTTACCACTATCGAACTAGATGATCGACTCATCCCTTTATTAAAAGAACAATTTAAAAATGAGAATAAGATCACAATCCTGCATCAAGACGCCCTCACCTTTTCCCCACCCAAAAACCCTTATAAAATTATAGCCAATATTCCCTATTACATTACTTCGCCACTACTCAATCATTTTTTAAAGGAACAACCTCCAGAAAACCGCCCAACACACATTACTTTTCTAGTCCAAAAAGAAGTAGCGGAAAAAATTTGCACTAAACCCGGCAAACTGAATGTCCTAGCACTTCAGGTTCAAATTTTCGGAAAACCCAAAATCATCGCCAAAATTCCGGCAACGCATTTTCACCCAAGCCCTAAGGTAGAATCCGCTATTTTAGTTATTGAAATTTATTCAGAGCCCTTAATTCCCGAAAAAGATATCGCCACTTTTTTTAAAATCATGTATGCCGGATTTTGCCACAAAAGAAAAAAATTAACAAACAACCTAAAATCAATAAATGGACTAACCACCGAAAAAATTAAAGGGGTATTTACAGAATTAAACTTATCAGAAAATACTCGCGCCCAAGAATTGACAATTGAACAATGGGAAAATTTAATAAATTTAATAACAAGATAGAAAAATTTTGTGATTTTCATTATTTATTATTAAAAATCGCGCTCTTACATTTTTAAAAGCATCACTAGAACGAAAACATACATTGCAAAATACACTATAAAATCTCCAACTCCCTCGCCATTTCCAAAGTTGCAACTCTGGCCGCCTCCGCATAAGATTCAGGAGAAAAAATCTCGCTCTTTTCGTAAGCAAAAATAATTCCGCGCGAAGAATTTACAATCGCGCCTAATCCATCCTCATCAAAACAAGGTTTCACATCGGAAGCTCCACCTCCTTGAGCTCCATACCCAGGCACCAAAAAAATCGCTTGTGGTAAAAGTTTTCGAATTTGCTCTGCCTGCTTAGGATACGTTGCACCAACCACAGCACCAATTGAACTATAGCCGGAATCACCAATTAAATCCGCGCCCCAAGACTCAATCAAATGAGCCATAAGTTCATAAGTAGTAATGCGCCCATTTACCCCAAAACCCTCCGCTACTTTTTCATCCAAAAGTTGATCCTGCAAATCACCAGAAGAAGGATTCGAAGTCTTTAACAAAACAAAAATCCCCTTTCCATATTCGCAACATGAATCGACAAAAGGTTTAACACCATCATATCCCAAATAAGGCGTGACTGTTAACGCATCAACATTCAACCCAGAAATTTTCTCACCAAATAGTTCAATTTCACCCAAATAGGCACGAGCATAACCTTCAGCCGTTGATCCAATGTCATTCCGCTTAGCATCCGCAATAACTAAAAGCTCCTTATCATGAGCATATCTACAAGTTTCTTCAAACGCCCATATCCCATGGAACCCATACTCCTCATAAAACGCAATTTGCGGTTTTACACACGGCACCAAATCCGCAACTGCATCAATAATTCCCTTATTAAATTCTAAAAGACACCGTGCAGCCGCTTCCTTAGTTTCACCATATTGTTTAATCTGTTGTTCCTTAATAAATTTTGGAATTTGCTTAAGACGCGGATCCAATCCCACACAAATCGGATTACCTTTCCGCTTAATAGCGGCAATCAACCGATCCGCAAAATTACTTTTTATTTTTGGAACCGCAGAAAGAGAAAGATCAATTTCCATAAAAAAATTTACGTTTAAAAAACCGAAAAATTCCTAAAACCGATTAGCAGTATAACATATTTAGCACAAAATAAATTCCCCTTAAAACTAAAAAATTATTCCTTCATCAAACTCCATACTCTTCTCTATATTTCTTAATCATCTCCATCTTCTCATCATCAATATAAATTTGACCACCTACTTCACGATTGTATAAAACCTCAATCACCTCATTTAAATTCACAATTGAAAATACCTTTACTCCTAGTATTTTTTCTACTTCCTCCAGAGCATTTTGCCCATCATTATTTTTTTCCATTCGATTCATAGCAATTAATACTCCGGCAATTTGCGGATTACCATTTTCACGTAAAAGCTCAACACTTTCCCGAATCGCAGTCCCAGCCGTAATTACATCATCAATTAGCAAAACACGTGTTTTTTCATTCAAGGGCGCCCCCACTAATGGATTTCCTTTAGCATCCCCATAATTTTTTGCTTCTTTTCGGTTAAAACAAAATGAAATATTTTCCTTAAATTCAGAATACAAAGCACAAGTCGTAGCCACCGAAAGCGGAATTCCTTTATAGGCCGGCCCAAAAATTACCTCTACTTCTATCCCCGAATCAAGATAGGCCTGCGCGTAAAACCGACTCAATTGATGCATTAATTCACCTGTATAAAAACTTCCCACATTCAAAAAATAAGGCGCGATACGCCCGCTTTTTAAAGTAAAAGTTCCAAATTTAAGCGCCTCGGCCTTAACCAAGAGCTCAATAAATTCCGATTTATAAGCAGATAGTGACATATCAAGAAAATTAAAAATAAAATTAATTTGGCTTTACCATTCTTTTTTCCGTCCCACTTTATCACGATGATATTTCCCAAACTCTGCTTGTGCGCGTGCCAATTTATGATCCATAACCGGACCGTTCATACACACCGCCATTCCACTTTCATCTACCACGCATTGCCCACAAATCCCAAATCCACATTTCATATATCTTTCCAAACTCACTTGGCAAGCAATATCCCTAACCAAAGCCACATCCGAAACCGCTTTCATCATCATCTCCGGCCCTACTGTCATAATTCGATCCACCTTCATTCCCTCATTCAACAAATGATTTAATAAATCCACACTCGTACCAGTAAATCCACGAGACCCATCATTTGTGGCCACATGAACTTTTACAGCTTTCAACTGCATCGCTTTTTCCTCAAACATTAAATATTCCGCGGACCGAGCTCCAATAATAAATTCAACTGTACAACCACGCACCACGGCTTCAACCGCCAAAAAATAGAGCGGAGCGGCTCCATATCCGCCACCCAAAACCACCAAATGCTCACCATCTTCATATTGAAAAGTTTTCCCGTAAGAACCCCTGATTCCAACTTTATCACCAGGTTTTTTAGTAAATAATTGCTCCGTAAAAGTTCCTACATTGGCAATAGAAAGCTCTAAATTTTGTCCATCATCATACGCAATACTAAACGGCTTTTCATCTACTCGTGGAAGCCAAAGCATCACAAACTGACCAGGCTGACCATCCACACTACAATCCAAAGTAAAAGTTTTTACAAAAGGATTTTCGTTCTTGATATCCACGATGGAAACCATTTCCGGCATAGCGTTTTTAGGCTTTAAATTCTGACAACAATGATGACCTTTTGAACATGACATAATTAAATAATTTATTAAAAATTATTGATGTGCCCTACCCACAACTTCCGAAATATCTTCAACACCATTTTTTTCACACCACTGACGTATCTCTTCCGCCACTTTCCCAAAAACCTCAACCCCTCGATAATAAACCGCGGTTCCCATTCCCACTAAAGTCGCACCGGACATCATTAATTCAATTACATCACGCCCGGTCAACACGCCACCAGTTCCAATGATCGGGATTTTTACCGCCTTATAAAGATCAAAAATCATTTTCACAACCAATGGCTTTAACCCCGGCCCCGAAAGACCCCCTACTCGATTAGCCAAAATAGGCTGAGCTGTCTCAATATCAATACACATTCCTGGCCCAAAAGTGTTAAAGCAAGTTAAGCCATCCGCTCCAGCGTCTTCAATAGACTTAGCAATTTCCACAATATTGGAAACATTTGGCGATAATTTAATTATTATTGGAATTTTTGATACTCGTTTTTTAACCTCCCTCGTAACTCGCGCTGCTTGATTAAAATCACAAGCAAATGGTTTTCCTAATTCATCCTCTACATTAGGACAAGATATATTCACTTCAATTAAATGGGGTTTTAATTCTGCCACCTGTTCCGCGGTTTCCCCAAAATCATCTACTTTTCCAGCGACCACACTAGCAATTAAGGGCGCTTTAACAGACCCATCTTCCTGAATTGCCCATTTTAAATAAGTAGCAATTTCTTCCTTGGCCTTTTCAATGCCAGCATCAGGGAGACCAACCGCATTCAAAAAAAAATGCTCATTTCCAATCATGGTAGGGTTGGGATGACCAATATGCTCTTTAAGCCAAATAGATTTAATCGTCACTCCCCCAGCCCCATTTTCCACAACGTGTTTTAAGGAATTACCCGTCACTCCCAAAATACCAGAAGCCAAAACTAAAGGATTTTTAAATCGAACATTATTGTAGATGATTGCAAGATTCATAAAATATAAAATTTTGCATAATAATTATGTAAACTAATCTACATAAACAAATTTTAAAAACAATAAAATCTTATGCCTGAAGACTAACATAATTTTCTAACAACCTGCAACCTACCCACCCCCCCTCGGGGGGCCACCATCCACCTCCAGGATAGCACACTACCCATGAACAAAACCTTACAGAAAAATTAATTCTTTTAAAAAATCATTCAAAACCTAAAGCATTTTTCAATTTCAACTCCTTGTGAGGAACCCACAATCACCCCTCGCTCCATCACCACCTCCCCATTCACGATTGTCATAACCGGCCATCCTTTCAATAATCGACCGGAAAAAACCGACCAACCGCATTTGGTATAACGCGCACCAAAGGAACCATTTCCCACTTTTTGCTCCAAATTCATATTCACAACAACCAAATTAGCTTTTGTCCCTTCCCTAAAACTTTCCGCTAAAGCATCCTCCCTCAATCGAAAAATCCGTGCCGGTCCTTCGTACATCACTTTTACCACATCCTCCAAATTTAATTCACCTCGATTTACGGCATCCAACAAAAGCGGCAAACTCGTTTCCAGTCCAGGGACTCCGGATGGCGCCAGCCAATAATTTTGTTGCTTTTCCTGAATGGTATGCGGCGCATGATCCGTAGCCACACAATCCACTAATCCACTTTTTATCCCTTCCATAAGCGCCTTACAATCTTCACTAGTTCTAAGCGGCGGATTCATTTTGGCAAAATTACCCTGTCGCCCCAATTCAGATTCATCCAAAAATAAATGATGCGGAGAAACCTCACACGAAATACGACCGTTTTTAAATTTCACAAACTCTTCCAATTCAAGCTGAGTACTTAAATGACAAATGTGCAACCTTGTCCCGTGCTTTTTCGCCAGATGCAAAGCATGCTTAATTGCCGAATAAGCCACCTTGTTATCTCTAATTTTAGAATGCAAAGTAGGATCATTTTTATTTTCTAAACCTGGATCATCCAGTTTAAGTTGCGCCAAATTTTGCTTCATCAAAGATTCATCTTCAGCATGCACACAAATTAATTTATCCGCTTTTCCGGCTTGTGCAAAAATCTCCTCTAGCCATTCAGTCTGATCCACCAATAAATTACCCGTAGAACTCCCCATATACACCTTCAAAGCTACTGCATCCGATTTTAAATACTCATCAACATTTATTTTTCCATCAGCAAAAATCGTGGCTCCCATATACAATCCATAATTCACAAAAGCTTTCCCCGAAATCATCTCCCTTTTTTCATCAAGTAAATCCTGGCTCGTAATCGGAGGTAAGGTATTTGGCATATCTAAAATAGTGGTAATACCTCCTGCTGCAGCGGCTTTTGTGCCTGTTGTCCAATCTTCCTTATATTCACTTCCTGGTGTTCTCAAATGAACATGCGGATCAATCAAGCCTGGTAAAATAAAAAAATTAGCACAATCGATCACTTTCCCTCCAGTCACAGCTAAATTTGGAGCAATTTTGACAATGATTCCATTCCTAATCAAAACATCAGCCTTAAACTGATTTAAGCTGGTCACTACTATCCCCCCTTTAAGCAAAAGAGTAGTAATCATAAAAAAAATTAAAGAACAATAACAATATAGCATTGTGCCTTCTAAAAAGCCCCAAACCATTCAAAGATTATTCTTAAAAATCCCAAGAAGAACTTCGCGAAACAATTATAAACGTCTACATAAAGCCAATAAATTAGTGTTTGACAAGTTCCTATTTAATTTTCTTTGCAAAATAGTACTGTCACCCTATAAGATTCAAAATCCATATTAAGGAACTCTAAACAGCAAGCACCTTAACCGTGAAAATTATGGCCAACAACAACTCAAAACACCACACCCCTAAATCTCCCTCTGTTTCCTCATCCGACGCCCAACTTTTACTGAAGATTAATAACCTACTTCATGAGTATCTTTCTAATCTCGACTTAAGTAAAACAGAAAAAATAAAAATTTTAGCCCAATTTTACAAATTTTTAGGAAAAAAAAATTCAATTTCTATTTTACAACCACCTCAATTTTAAAAAACTCAATCCTTTTTTAAGTCACTAATTTTATTTCGATGCAATCAAGCCAATTAACCAATCCTACCCTGCATCGTCAATTTTGGGTTTTTACAAATGAAATTTTAGAAACCTTCCTCTCCACCACCATTCTTTCTAATCTAGAAAAAAACGGTATTCGCCTAAAAACGCACATCTTTTTCGAAGAAAATTATCGCCTTAACACAATTTACCTCCATCTTCACGAATATTTTCGCAGTCACCCCAAATTGTGTTTTTTACTTGAACCGCTTAACCAATACTACCAACAAACCCTCAAAAACCCTCTCTAATTTAGATTTAAAATTTCTCCATGGTAAATCAACCAGCCTACCAACTCGATTATTCATCACTTAACGTTCAAATTGCTGAATTTAAAAGAATAGCTGAAGTTTATGCTCGATCAAGCATTGATGATTCCGGCGTTTCGCAATCCTTAAGTACGACTGTCAACGCTATTCTCGCCTTACCTAACAACATTTCCGCTGATCTACCCTTTAACCAAATTACTGGCGTTGAAAAAACACTTAAGGATGCAGAAAAACTTTTTAGGGCTTATGGAAAAGAAGAGATAGGAAAAATGCTAAATGAAATAGCACCCTCAAGAACCTTTCGCGCCCTAGCTGGGACAGCGCAATTCGAAAAAATATTATCCACTCTTAAAGGCCAAAGCATAGAAGTTAACGGTAAACCAACAACCATTGATAATGCCCATATTTATGCCTTAACACGTTTTAACGTTTCTATTGGAAACCCAATCGCAAATCCAAAATCCTTTGAATTATTCATGAAAAGCCTTCTGGGAGGCGTAGACATTAGAGAGCTACGGCATATTAGGGACATTCTTTTACCGGATGACCAAGTAAACTACGAAGAAATTACAGCCCTTCAAAAAGACATTTTAAAGCTTGAAAAAGCCTTCCCTAAAACATCCGAAGATCAAGAAGAACTATTACAAAAAAAAGGACAATTAAAGGCGGCTCAAGAAAAAATCAAAAAAAATCAGAAAAAAAGAAAAACCCTAAAAACAACTTTTGATAAAATTACTGGTAGCCTCCACGCAATGGCCACCACTCGAGGGTACACCACCAAAAAAGAAATCCAAGAATTTGTTCAAGGAAGTTTTACATCTCCTGAATTAAGAGGTGCAACCGGCCTAACTGCCAGTGTCATCAATGGCAATACCCAAACCGCAATTCGAATCCTTAAAGACCAACTTTTTCGCAAAACCACTCACGAAACTAAAACCGGCGTAAAACTAGCTTCTTTTGATCAAAATATTTGGTTTGTAGAAGAAAAAGACCCCCTCATTTCTCATCCACAAGAAGATTCTTCTCAACAAAAACCTGGCATACTCAATCAAGATTTTTTTAATCACATGATTGAAAATCCTAATCAATATTGCGTGGTTCAAATGTCTCATATCCCCGCAGGTTTATTTCAAGAACTCGAAGAAACTTACCCGGGTCAACACCAGGCAATATTAGGAAGATTAATAATTGTCACCAAAACCAATAAGGGAGAAGCCTCCTCCGCAACCATGGTTTACCATATTCTACCTGAATTAACTGAACGACTGGATGCTTGTTGCGACCGCGAATTAGGACGTCCCTCTCGCATTCAATTACAACTATATGAATTATTTAGCAAAATATCGATAGAAGAATTAACAGAACTAAAAGCAGCGGTAGAAAAAAATCGACAAGCTAGAAACCAACAAGGTGCATCGAAAAGCCTAGAAACTTTAAGTGCGCATCCTTATTTAGCTGATGAAAGAAGCGAATACAATATGTATAAAGGTTTTGAAAAACTTTTGAATTTTTTTATTGACCTCCACGACCCTCAGAAAAGAGAAACACGTGCCAAAGAAGAATTAGAAGAATTTGAAAACCAATATCATGCTTATTTCGCGGGCAAAGACGTACCTAAAAAAACCTTTGATTGTGTAGCCATTCCAACCGGCGGAGGCCGAGAAGAATTAACCATGATTTTTGGATATTGCGCCAAACAGCTACGAGAAACTGCTGCTAATTTTCAGGAAATCGAAACATCTGGGGATCTTCATCCTAACTCTTCAAAACCTAACGCTGTTTCTTCTATCATAAAAACCATAAAAACCAAAGTACGAGGCCAAACCGGAGAAACAACAAAATCAATTGGCGTATGTCGCGCTCGTCTCAATGAACTTATTAAAAAACGCTACGGAAGCAATGCTGATGTAACACTAGGCCCGTTACCAATCGACACTGCGAGAAGGATTGTTGAGGAACGTCAAAATCCTAGCATTGCCACCGACGGGAATTTAGGAAGCAGCATTCTTACAATGGCAGGCGATATGACCGAAATAGGCCTTCGGGAAGGAGCGACCAAAGTTGAGGGAATCGCCGGAAGTGTTAGAAGCGCCATTGAAGGAATAAGTAGGATGCCTGTATTAAACGGAGTCAGAAAAACCCTCATTGGAAAATCAAAAAGAAACGGCTTAAATCAAAATGCAAAAAGAACTGAAAGATCTTTCGAAAACCTTGGTGCCCAAACCGCCCCTCTACGTGCGGCTGTTGCCGGCTTTGCCGCATTACCAGGGATAATTGAAACTGGTGCCGGACGCCTGCGTCAATTTACGCAAACGGAAATTCCTAATTTAGCTCTTATCTTCAATACTCTAAACGCACTTGAACAAAATACTTTTAAACCAATTCTCGTTAGCTCATTCCAAAGTTGGACCTATGGAGAAGTCGTCAATAAAGACGAATACCCTGATGCCAACCATTGCGATATACCCATGGACACAGATGGGACACCAAACATCGAAGAATTCGAAACCTACTTACGAAGAAGAAAAGAATCTTTTCAAGGATTTCCCGAATTATGCGAACTAGATTGCAAAAGACATATTTTTATCTTATGTGATCCTTCCAATCCCAATGGAGCCGTATGGCCCGAGGCCAAAAAACGCCATCTCTTACAATTAGCTCAAAGATATAAATTTACGATAATCGCGGACACGGCCTACCATAAACTAATTGATAAATCGACAAAAGAAGCTCAAGGGGACCCTATGTTTACTAGATTCGCCCATAACCAAACCGGATTAGTTGCCCCACTAAGTAAAAAATTGGATTTTCCTCTTTTTGAATCCATCCCTTCCACTAAATGGAATAACCCTGATCGCACTGGTTGCATCTGGAGCAACCAAACGAGCTTCAGAGGTTATGTAAGCACTAATCTTTCTGACTCAAGAAATACCATGGCACTCTACCAGGAAAATGCCTTAATCCACACCGGTATTGCGGTTAAAAAAGTATGTAAAGCTTTTGAAACCGAAAAAGATCCACTCGAAATATTGACTACCCTGCTAAGTGATCAAAAAAACTTTCCGGAAATAAACGACTTAACTCATCGTAATTTTTCCCCAATTGTCCACATGAGATTAATTCGAGCTTTAAACGAAATGAAACAAGTTGCGAGCCGATCACTACCACAAGAAGTGGCAAAAAATAAAAGAAAATACGCCAGTAAATTAATTACTGAATTAAAAAAAGAAAATCGCCAAGAAAAAATCACCCAAATAGATGCCCAAGAGCGTTACAAATGTATCGCAAAAGGCATCGAAGAATTGGCAGAAGAATTTAAAACAAGCTCAGATCCGGAATTAAAAACAATTGGAGAAAATCTACGAGAAAGATGCAGTTCACCTCAAGCCGCCTTTTACTTCACCCTTCAACTGGGAGAAAAAAGTGTGGACTCAAACATGAAAGACTTTCTAGCTGAAATTGCCCAAAAACGTCACATTGGGGTAGTAGGCTGGGAAAAAGGATTAGTTCGGTTTTCATTCGGAGGATTTCTAAATGGCGAAGGGATGGATTACGATTTACTCAAATTAAACATAAAAACCGAACTTCGAATCCTCCTAACTTATTGGCAAAAATTCACAAAAAACCGTGAACAAACCAGGGTTCACTCAAGCCCACAATTAACCGTAGAAGAAGCTGGAGAAAAAGCTCTTGCTGAACTCTTTTCAGGTGATTCTGAAACCCATGTTGCCAAAACCCTTGAGGAAAAATCCGAACTTGTAGCACAGCTCATAAAACAATACGGAAAAACCAAAACCATGGCACTTCTGGGTAGCCATTGGAATGCAGATTTGGAAAGTTATATGCATAAAGTTGAAGCAGACAGCCCCATCACCGTCGTTAATCTTCCGTCTGTAGATTGCGAAGATGTTAATTCTTTAATGGAAAGTGAATTATTCGGAAATTTTTTCAACCATTACCTTCTAGAGGTAGCCTCTAAAATTCCCGAACTTCAAGGATTAACTCCTGGTCAAATTTTACAAAATTACGGATTTATCGAATTTAAAAATTACCACAAAAGTCAACAAATCCCTTCCCACATAAAACCAATTTTAGAAAAAATAGCTCTAGAAATTTACCAACATTGGCACAGTGCGAAAAATATAACTTTTATTACGCAACCTCATGATTCCAATCAATCCATTAGTGACCGAGCTAATAACCTAAGAATAGCTGTCTATAAATTTTTTGGAGCCTTCGTCAGCCAACAAAATCAGCCCATTGCTGAAAATTTACGTGATAAATCCATTGCCAAAATGGGTTATACCACTAGGAGGGTAATGGCAAGTAATTCCCTCCCTTCTTGGTCACAAAAAATAATCAACCAAACCCCCATGGTGGATAAAGTGACCTCCTTACAGGATTCTCCAAGCGCGCAAGAAGCCTCAACAACTCGCATCGCGGGACATGACCAGGGAATTTACAAAAGAGACTCAGAAAAAAATGCCCGAAATTCAGAAGAACACCGATCGCGCCTAGAACAATTTGCCAAAGAATATGACCCAGATAAGTACACCCTAAAAATGATGCAAATTGGACCAAAACGTGTTCTCCTGGTTTTAAATAAGGGGTTTGAATCCCAACTAATGCAAGATTATCGCTTAAATCCACAATATTCCTTAACTGATATTGCCCCGGAAGGATTAGACCAGGTAAATCCGGAGTGTATTTATTTTATGGGTATTCCTGAACATGTTATGGGTAGTTCAAGTAAAGTTGGTTATTATTTTGACAAAACAGCAAGCGGGGAAAATCTGCCGGTGGGTTGGGTTACTACTGACATGCTGCACGAATATACCGGTTATCTAAAAAAACCCGCCTTAACTTTGGTTAATGAATTAGTTCTTGATATGGGTGGCCTACCGATTCACGGTTCAGCTTTCACAATTACCACTAAAGACGGCCGAACAAAAACCGTGGTATTGGGCGGAGACAGTGGCGCCGGAAAATCGGAAACTCTAACCGCCATGACCGAAAAAGTTATTGCCGAATTAGGTGGCCCAGATAACATCCAGTACATTGATCTATTAGCTGGAGACATGGTTTCTTTGTGGATTGATGATGATGGAGATTTTAGTGTTATGGGTACAGAACAAGGAGATTTTATGCGAATGAAAGACATTGGCCAAAATTGGCAAGAACGGTATAAATATTTAATTGATTTTGCTTCATCTACAAACCTGGGCGATGCCAATGCCAGGGAAATGATATCTGGTTTATGCGATATTGAAAAATTTACCCATCTTAACAAAGTCGATGTCCTTGCGGCTGTCAATAATTCACAAGAACCTCCGGGCGGAAATCCATACCAGCTAGTAGAAAATCCCGCTGAATTATTGACCAACACTTTTATTTTGGGGGAACGTATTGAAAAAAAAACCAGTGGCGATCAACCCAATCTTCACCTTTCACTTTGGGGAACATATCAAGAAAGCAAATTGACAAACGGGAAAACAGACAATAAATCCCTAGAAAATATTACAACCTACGGCACCACTCTTGATAAATACCTGGGGTGGGACACTTTAATCAGCACATCTACTGGTAAAGTAAAAAATGCTTTTTTGCGATTTAACAATATTCCGGGAGGCAGAATAAAAGCCGATCAAATGGTCAATGATTTATTTAGAGGCCGAAAAATTACTGAAGATAACGATTGGCGCTTATCTGAACCAACCCAACAAGTAGAAACAACCAGGCTACGTGCGGTTCAAGCTCGGGAAGCCACTGAGGCAATAAAAAATAAATATGAACAAGCCAAAACAAGTTTTGAAAATATGAAACAAGCTTCTGCCGAAGCTGCGCAAACCGGCATAGCTGGCAAAGATAACCAAGAAGCTCTAACTCAAACTCAAGAAAATCTAGAAACTCTTGAAAAAGAGATGAATGAACATATAAAAACCCAAAATCAAACAGCACAAGAAGCACTAAACGCCGAAAAAGCCGAATACATAACCTGGACAATTCAAGCAATCAAATACGATGCCGTGAACAACCGCTATAACATCAGTCTTCAAAACGGACAACAAAAAAAACAAGCTACCCTTGATCGAAATATTTTTGACCGCATCTATGTTCCGTATGTCAGTACCTATGGAGGAATCCCTTTTATTGATCCTGAAAGAATGAATAAATCACTTGGGCGCTATGCAGACGCAGCCAAAAACAATCCTAACCTTGAAACTGTAGTTGTCTATACACAACTAGGAAAAGTGGGACGTACCATTTCTGGCCCTATTAATCTTGCGGGAAAAATGGTTGAGGGATTAACTACAAGCCCCAAAGCCGTACAATCCGATCGAAAAAAAATAAATCTAATCAGCGAACAGCTAACCGCCAAATACGGCTCAGCCATTTTACAAGGACGGATCGGAGCAACAATCCAACGCACCAATTTAGCACGCCTAAATAAACATCGACACCGTGAAGCTTGTGCCATCGATTTCAGCGGCAATGTCATTCCCATGCACACCCCTGGCGGCTTCACCAACCAACGTTCCTCAAAAACAAATTTTTCAGATGTCACTTTATTACCTCCGGAATTTAATAGCACCATGGCTTCTATCCTAGATTCTGCCGTCGGATCATCAACGAGAAACCTAACTAAAGAAACTAGCGAAAAAGCATCACTCACACCATTTCAAAACATTAAAACCTATGATTCAAAAAACGAACTAATTTATCAAATTTTACTTATACAGGGCAAAATGCGATTAGAAGATACTGAAAGCTTATTTCTAAGAAATCCACAAGATTTATTCATCGCGGAACAAATTGCGGCACGTCTTATGGAAAAAGGAACAGCCCAGAAAGCACAGGCCTCAGCTTAAAAAAACCAAAAACTTTAACTAAAAAATTAACCACTACTCCAGCACCAACTTCAATAACGCCATCCGTACAGCCACACCATTAGTAATTTGTTCAAAATATTTAGCGCGCTCATCATCATCCACTTCAACCTTAAGCTGATTGTCAACCCGTGGTAAGGGATCAATAATAATCATTTCTGATTTTGCACGCCTTAAAAGTTTAGTCGAAATAGAATACGCCCCACGAAATTTTTCATACTCTCTTAGAGAAGCAAATCTTTCTTCTTGAATGCGCGTATTCGACAAAACATCCAACTCATCAATCACGGATTCTAAATCTTCGGTCTGCTCAATAGCATGCCCTGCCTCTTTCAAAGAACGAAGTAATCCCTCAGGAAAATTCAATTTTTTAGGAGAAACAAAAATAAATCGCGATTGCCCAAAATTTTTCAGCAACTCACATTCGGCATGCACCACCCGACTAAATTTCATATCTCCCACCATACCAAAAGTTAAACCATCGAGTCGCTTAAATTTTTTCCAAATCGTATAAACATCCATTAACCCCTGCGTTGGGTGATCCGCTGGCCCATCTCCGGCATTAATTACCGGCACATTGGCTCCTTTCGCTAATTCCGCCACCGTCCCCGCCACTGGATGACGCATGGCAATTACATCTACATAAGCACTAACCACTTTCCCTGTATCATACAATGTCTCTCTTTTCTTAATCGAAGAAGTCTCATTCATCATGGCATTGGAAATCACCTTACCACCTAAACGAAGCATGGCGGCCTCAAAACTAAATCTGGTCCTAGTTGATGGCTCAAAAAACAAAGTGGCCAAAATTTTACCTTTCATTATTTCCGATAGCTTTTCTTTTTTAGCATAAGGTTCCATTTGAGCAGCTTCACGCAAAACATGTTCAATATCTTCTTTTGAAAACTGTTCTGCAGATAAAATATGTTTCCCTTTAAAATTCATAATAAGAGATGCTAAATTATGGGCTAAGTTTATAGCGAAAAAGATAAAGTGTCGACAAAATTAACCCTCAACCCCAAAAGTATACACGTTCCACCTACCCCTCAAGCTATTTTTCAAATCCCTTTCAATCTTTGTGACTTTCAGTAAAATAAGCCTTGATGCAAACACCACCAAAATCTCTCACCCTCACTCTCGAAGATGGCACACGCCTCACCGGTCAATCCTTTGGAGCTTACACGGAAACAGCCGGTGAAGTTGTTTTTAATACCGGCATGGTTGGTTACCCGGAAAGCTTCAGCGATCCTTCCTATAAAGGACAAATTTTAGTCCTCACTTATCCGCTCATCGGCAATTACGGCATCCCGAAACAAGCCATCGATGACCATCAATTAGAATGTTTTTTCGAAAGCGAAGCACCTAAAATTACAGCTGTAATCGTCTCTGAATATTCCGAAAATTATAACCACTGGGAAGCAGTTGAATCATTAGGCGAGTGGCTCAAAAAATATAATATTCCGGGGCTTACCGGACTTGATACTCGCGCCCTTACCCAAAAGATTCGCACCAAAGGAGCCATGCTCGGGACAATTACCAAATCCGCTCACACAAAAAACTCTTTCTACGATCCAAATCTTGCCAATCTTGTCGCTCAAGTTAGCATCAAAGAGCCAACAACTTATTCAGCCGGTAAAAAACATGTGGCAATAATTGACTGCGGAATGAAACTCAATATTTTACGTAATTTTCTTAAAAGAAATATTTCCGTGACACGCGTCCCCTGGAATTTTAATTTCTGGGAACTTAAAACTAAATTTGATGGAGTATTTTTCTCCAATGGGCCAGGTGACCCGGCTATGCTCAAAGAAACCATCAGTCTAATGCAAGAAAGTTTTCAGCATAAATTACCTATTTTCGGAATTTGTCTCGGAAACCAAATTATGGGATTGGCAGCCGGGGCAAAAACCTTCAAAATGAAATTTGGCCATCGCTCTCAAAATCAACCCTGTATCGACACCGAAACCGGCCGGTGCTACATCACCTCACAAAATCATGGGTTTGCGGTTAACGCCAAATCCTTGCCCAAAGACTGGAAAGTCTGGATGGAAAACGCCAATGACAAAACCGTGGAAGGCATTAAACATAAAACCCTGCCTTTTTTCGCGGTTCAATTTCATCCCGAAGCTACAGCCGGCCCCACGGATCCGGAATATCTCTTTGAAAAATTTGTGAAAATTTTATAAAAATCGCTAATCCAATACCGCCACTTTTAAAGTGTGCCTATCATCTCAAGGCAAACGACCTTAGGAACTACTCACTATCTCGTTAATTCTCCTTAATTATCTAAATCATCTATAAAATTTTTAAATCGAGCTCCTAAACCCTCAGCCTCAGCCATAGAAAGAAAATCACCATCTTCAACAAATTCTAAAACAACCGGGGCTCCGTCCCCCGTCCTAAAATCTAAACTTTCACCATCAGCACCATCTTTACTACATATATTAAGTGTCATATTTTTATAATTTTAAAAATTAATAGCCCAAAAAATAACAACTATTTTTTATTTGTCAATAAAAATCTCCCCTTAAGTCTAATTTTCCTCATTTTTTAAGATAAAATAAAAAATGAACCTTTATCAAAGTATCTTCTGACCTCTAACCCCTTTCCCATGCCCACTTTTCGCTTTTCTAAATTATATTTCCTTTTAATCACCATTTTTGCCCTAATTTTGGTAATACCTCTCGCCCTAGCCGCTCTCGCTCAGCCCACTATTAACCCCATCGCCTCTCCTATTGACGCCACTAAATCCATTATCAGCGGCACAACCATCCCAAATTACAAAATAATCGTCACTGGCGGCCCTTACGAAATTCCTCCAACCTATGCGGACGATCAAGGTAATTTTGAAGTTACCGTTGCCCTAACCCAAGAAACAACCAACATCTTCAACATTCAAGTAGAAAATAGCCAAGGAGAACAAAGTGAACCTTTGCAAATCAATATCATTGAAAGCGCTAGCCAGGCAGCAGCAGCCGAAGCTTCCGGCGGGGGAGACCACACGGCCCCAGCCGCTCCAATTATTGATACCTTCCCTCAAACTATCGATGCGGCTCAATATACTTTTACCGGTAGCGGCGAAGCTGGCGCCACCTTAAACATAAGCGGATCCCAATCTAAAAGCTTAATTATTGATTCAACTAGCCATTTTTCAATTGTTCTAACCTTACTCCAAAACACTATCAATACCTTTAATTTTGTTATCCTTGACCCATCTGGAAATATTAGCCCTTCCACTAAAATAACTATTACCGAAAAAACCGAAGCTAACACCTCCGATCCCAACGAAGAAAACACCAGAGTGCTCGTTTTAAACGACATTAGTGGGCATTGGGCTGAAAATTACATTATCGAAATGATCAACAATGGTGATATGCAAGGTTATGATGATCATACCTTTCGTCCCAATAACCCAATTAACCGAGCCGAATTTACCAAAACCATCTTGGAAGCTCTAAACTATCCCTCTAACCTCGAAAATTCTCAACCCTCTTTCCCTGATGTCACCCCAGGGATCTGGTATGCTACCTACGTGGCAACAGCCAAAACCGCGAATATTATTCAGGGTTTCGATGATAATACTTTTCGACCTGGAGATAATATTACCAGAGCCGAAGCTCTCAAAATCCTCCTTTTGGCCGGTAATATCCAATTAGAAACTAAAACTGAAAGTCCTTTCAAGGATGTCCCTATTAACGAATGGTATACACCATACATTCTTACTGCCTATCACCTTGGTATTGTTAATGGATACCAAAACGGGGATTTCGGCCCTGGCGATAATCTAACAAGAGCCCAAGTTACCAAAATCGTTATGGAATTAAAAAAACAATTATGATTTCCGCAAAAACTAACTCTCTGGAAATTCCCCCTAACGAACCAAATTTACCTATCAAAAAATTAAATGAATGGCTAAATGCTCACCCAGGCACCATCCCATTTCTTGTAAACCATCCAAACGCCGGATTATGGGTTGTTCGAATTAGTTACTGTAATGGCATAACTACTTTTTTAGCAACTCCGGATAATCCAGCAACGACACGCGAAGGGGACGGTGCGGTATTTCTGCAATTCGGCCCTGACGGCCATCTTTCTCAAAATTACCCAGCCCCATCATTAGAAGAAGCCATTTGCTTTATCCATGAAAGCGAACCGGTACAAGAAAATCCATTAGGTTATTTTAAAATATGGCTCCAAAATTTATTAGGTAACATCCCCAAAGAAACATCTGAATCATTTTAAATGGAGTTGACATAAGTAAATAATAAGGATTAAATAAAAATTCAAAGTAAAGGTAAAAAAGGAACCTAATTTTTATCATTACTGTATTATTAACCACTCAAAAATGCCTAACCCCCCTGATGCCCATCAAAATTATAATCCCAAATTACCCACAACCTTACTAACGAAGCTAGAAACTAATCAAGGTAAGACTGTTTATGTGGAATACGAAGGGAAAATATGGATGGGTTCAATTCGCAGGTATGAATCTAGCTTTGAGGTTTATTTCCGATCAGATGATCTGCAAAGGATGGTAAGCTTTGGATATTATCCAAATAATAATGAGAAGTTTATTAACGCAGAACCATCAGTACCTGACGCAATTGCCTTTGTTGAAAATTTCCAGCCAGTCCAACCAACTGACCCAAGAATTTCAAATATAACAGAAATACAAGGATCTTTTGAGACACAAAAAAGAATCCTGCCTCCTAATCTCCTGGAAAAAATAAGCGCTAATACAGGTCAAAATATCTTTTTAAAGTACGAAAATGATGTATGGATAGCAACAATTACAACATTCCCAAACGCTGACGACTTCTCCTTTAGCGCAACTCCACCTGACCGAAGAACTTCTCCAATCGATTTTCAATATATTCCTTCACTCGGTGGAATTATTAAAGAAAGCCCAAATCTTTCCACGGTGCTGCTTTTTATTCATGGTTTCGAACTAGCCAACGAATCAGAAATAAACCAGACCATGTCTGATTTCCGAAAAGGAGCTGCCCAAATAATCGGCAACTTACAACAGGAAAACCCCCTCCCGCTTACTCACCAGTTAAGCTAATCCCGTTTAAAATTTTTCGAAACCTAAAAAACATCCTGTATACTTCTTAGTAGAAAGCTACGCTTAATTTTAGTTACCTATGTACCTCGCTCTCGACCTCGAAACCACCGGACTTGACCCGACAAACGACAAAATAATTGAAATTGCCCTCATAAAATTTAAACCTGATGGCACCATCGTTGATGAATTTCAAAGTCTTTTTAATCCTCAAATCCCAATTCCTCCCTTTATTCAAAACCTCACTAAAATTAGCAATGACAATGTTCAAAACGCTCCTTTATTTCAAGAATTAGCTAATCAAATCCAAAATTTCATTGGTGATTTACCAATTCTAGGCCACTCAGTTAAATTCGACATTTCTTTTTTGCAGGCTAATGGCCTTACCCTTCCAAATCAAATTCTGGATACTTTTCATCTAGCACAAACCCTCCTGCCTGACGAAAAATCCTATAGCTTAGAAATTCTCAGCGAAAAATACGGCCTAACTCACGAAAGCAAACACCGTGCCCTTGATGACACTCGCGTGACCATCGAACTCTATCAACTATTGCTTCAAAAAATCAGAGAAATTCCTTTTCAAAATATTGCAGCCATCAAACAAATTATCTATAAATCAAATTGGGCATGGAAAGACACTTTTTTAACCCACCTTCCTTCAAAAAAATTCAAAATCAGAGAAAAAGAAAAAAATAACCTCACTACCACCTCTCACCATCTCGCATTTAAAAATTCTGTTTTCCAAACCACACTGAAAAACCAACTTTCTTCTGGGATGGATGCTCTTATTGAAAATTCAGCTTACTCACTAGAAGAAATCCTACCCACGCTTGCTGATTTTTGCGAACAATCCGGAGAAAAATATCTTATCGCCACCCCGAATCCAGACAAAATCCACCCGGATCCTCGCCTTGCCAAACTCAGCCATCCTGATTGCTATCTTTGCCCTTATCGTTTCCAAAATTTTCTAACCAAACCTTTTTTCCAAGATTCGGAAACGCGTTTTTTAATTAAAATTATAATCTGGAAAAGTTGCACCTCCACAGGCGAAAGAATCGAAATCAGCCTTGGAGAAGAAGAATATGCCACTTGGGATCAAGTATCCGCCTTAAATCACCTCTACGAAACAACCTGTAACGATAAAAATTGCTTTTACCAAAAAGCTTTTGAGCAAGCTATCAAAAAACCAATTCTTGTGGTGCATCCTTATTTATTAATTCAAAGCAGCATCCGAGAAAAACCCCTAATCCCTACTCATCATCGACTTATTATCGACGCCATTGAAGAATTTGAAACTCAAGCCACAAACGCCCTTACTATTCATTTTAGTCTGGAATCTTTTACCGGTCTTGCTTCAAATTTTCAATCAACACAAGAGGAATCACCAAATTTTTTTAATTTTGAAATTCTATTTGGTCTTTTAGGAATTTTCCTAGAAAAATACGCGGATAACGAAGAATATTTTCGCCGACTTATTTTAAATCAATCGCACTATCAAACCATTGAATGGCAAAAAATCAAAGGCGTACTTCAAAACATCGAAACCAAACTACACGCTCTCAATTCCGAAAATGAAAATCTGGCAATTTTAAAAGCTAAATTTTCCAATCTTGAAAAATGTCTCACCCTAAATTCGCACCTCCTTACCTGGATTACTTTGAACTCACGACAAATGCCCATTATTTCTTCTTGCTCAACCCAAATCGGAAAACTACTTGCCCAAGAATTATGGCCGAAATATCACCCTTTTATTGGCTTAAGTCATTACGGAAGTCTTAACCATAATTTAGAATTCCTAAAACAACGTCTCCATCTAAACAAAGATCTGCCGGAACTATTACTCGAACCTAAATCAGAAACTTCCCCAATTTCCACTCCTCCTTTTAAGTTAATTATTCACCCCCATCTTCCCAATATTTACAGCCCCTCAAATCAAACTGAAACTATCAATATCATTAAAGATACACTTCAAAGTAATCTCTCATGCAACTCAAATTTCAATCATTCTTTTCTCCTGACCAACTCCAAAACCGCCATTGAGCATCTTTATGAATCGTTAGTTAAAATTTTACAGCCACTAAAAATTAACGCTTTAGCCGAAGGAATCAGTGGCGGCCAAGGAAAAATCGCTCAATTATTTAAAAATACATCTTCAACAACCTTACTAATTGGCACTGAAAAATTCTATCACGCAATTTTGGATCAAAAAGCCGCCTCAACCTTAACGTTACTTTTCATTCACCGTCTACCTTTTTTACCTATTTCTCATCCGGTACATCAACTTGAATGCCGTAATTTTACTAATGATTTTACTCAATACACCCTACCCTTAGCCATTTTAAGACTTAAACGTTTTATCTATGAATTTAACACCGCTTGTTCACCACAAAAAATTCAAATCCTGGATCCACGTATTGAAAACTATAATGGCCTATTCTTAGAATCCTTCCCTTCTCATCTGAAACCTGTTGCAGGCTGAACAAAAGGCTACTTTAAAGGAGTATAATTCCAATCTCTATCAACAAACAGTCAAGAGCAATCGCTCCCCAAAGCGCTTTTTTTAATTTTGAGCCTTGATTTTTTTCCCAGTGCTCATTAAAGTATTTTCGCCTGCACGAGAAATTAAATTTCTCTGTTTTTTAGCAAAACTTTCATGGATCCTCTAGCCCAAAAAAAAATACAAGTATTTTTCCAATCTTCCACCATTACCTTAATTATGATTGGCATTATGGGTGGAATAGGCTATCTACTGGATCGTGCTCTCCATACTGGCCATCTCCTGTTAATCATCGGAATTGTTATTTCCTACCCCCTTACGCAATTGTATCTCTACCGCAAATTTAAACCGCCCAAAAACCCAAAAATTTCTAAATTATGACTATTCCTGAAATCCATGTCGCTCCTCAAGTTTTTTGGACTATCGGCCCTTTTGAAATTTCTCCACCAATTATTACCGCTTTGATTGTATCCTTAATTTTAATTACTCTAGCGATCATTGTTCGCGTCAAAATCTCCCTAATTCCGAACCGGCTACAATTAATTTTTGAAATGCTAATCAGCTATTTTTTAGATCAATTAATTATCGCCACCGGATCACGAAAAAGGGCCCTAAAATTATTACCGTTTGTGGCTACTATTTTTTTATTCCTAGTTATCGCTAATCAATTTACTTTAATCCCTTTTGTAAGCAGTATCGTCCTAGGAGAAGTATTACTATTCAAAGTTCCTGCGGCTCACTACAGCTTACCAATCGCCCTTATTATAATGGGGCTGGGCACTGCCCATATTTTAGCCTTCCTCTTTCATCCGATTCGATATATTGGAAATTATATTAAAATTGCTGGCTTATTTAAAGCACGCAGCTTTAAAGATTTTTTCATGGCCGGAATTGATTTCTTCCTGGGGTTAATGGATATTGTCGGAGAACTGGCTAAATTTATTTCAGTCTCAACTCGTCTTTTTGGTAATTTATTCGCTGGCGAAATTGTAGTGGGAATTATTTCTGGATTATTATTTATTACTCAATTTGTAGTCCCTATCCCTTTTATTGTCTTAGGTATTCTTTCCGGGTTAGTACAAGCCTTTGTCTTCACAACTCTAACTATGATTTTTATGAGCTCAACCCTAAATAGCGTTAGGCGCGCCGAAGAATATTAACCTATTTTTTACTAATTCTTATTATTTATCTTTTTAACCCCTTATCCACATGGATGCAGAAACATTTAAACTTTTAGCCGCTGGACTTTGTATGGGTCTAGGTGCTATTGGGCCAGCTATCGGTGAAGGCTATATCGGAGGTAAGGCCATGGAAGCCATGGGAAGAAATCCCCAAATGGCTGACAAAATTTTTACAAATATGATCGTGGCAGACGCAATTGCTGAATCCACTGGTATTTATTCACTCGTGGTTGCCCTGATTATTCTCTTCGTTGTCTAATTATTTTTCTTTTCCCTATTATTTATGGCGGACCAATTTAAACAACTCGGTATCGATCTTTGGAGTATAGTGCTATACATGGCTAACACTGGCGTTGTCTTAGTAATTCTTTTTTATTTTCTTTATAAGCCAATTCTAAAAACCCTAGACCAACGCCGAAAAAACATTGCCGACAGTATTGAAGAAGCTAATCTTCTTCGCAATGAATTTGAAAAAAAGTTAAAGAAAACAGAACAAGAAAAAGAAAAAACCGAACAAGAACTGCGCCAAGAAATGGTCAAAATGAAAAAAATGATTGAAGAAAAAAGAACAGAATTAATTGAAGAAATGGAAATTGTGCGCACTGACATGCTTCACAAATCACAAGAAGAAATCGATAAACGGAAAAAGTCACTCATCAAAGAAGTGGAACAAGAAATAACTCAAACTATGACCCGTATTATTTTGGATATTGTCCAAAATAAAGTGCCCGAAACAGTGGTTAAAGAAAGTATTACGGACTCTTGGAAGGAATATAAAATCAAAAACTAATGATTTTCAAAAATCTTATCGCAGCCGTGCTCTATGAGATGATTAATTTTATTTTGAAACATCAAGATTTTTTCGAAAAACCAACTAATTCCAGAAAACAAATAATTGATCAAACTGAGCTCCCTCATCCCTTCAAGGTTTATTTAGAACAAGTTGAAGGAGCTCAATTTATCTTAGACCTCAAACTTATTTTGAGCTTTCTAAAAAACCCACCTAAAACCAAAATCCAAAATCATCCTTTTTTTAATGCTCTCTGTGAATTATTTGCGCACTCTTTTTCTATTCGACTAGATTTAATGAGTGACTATGCCACGGCCAAAGAAAATGAACGCCGCGCTGTAGTTAAAAAACTCATTGCCGTCGAAAATTCCGTAGGGAAAGCCCTTAAAAAATTACTACTCAATAACTCCTATCAGGAATTATCAAATGCCATTCAAGCCCTATGCCAAAAAACCTGGGGCAATACCTATACGCTTTTACAATTCCCTTGCTCCATCAACCCGGAACTTAAAAAAGAAATCCGTGGAGAATTACGCCAAACCGATTCCACTCTTTTCCCTATTTTTCAAGTAAATCGCCAACTCATAGGTGGTTTCAGAATTTTCAAAGGTGGTAAAACCACTGATTATTCTTGGATTCGCAAAGTCCTTAAGCTTAAAAATTACGCCTCAAAAGGCATCTAAATTCATCTAATAATTTTCCATTTAATTTAAACCCTTATTCTATGGCCCAAGACACCGCTATCCTACGCACCTTTTTAGAAGACCTTGAATCCGCTATTAAAAAAACGCAACTGGGAGGTGACGAAAAAGACCTCAATCAGGGGATTATTCAATCATACAAAGATGGTGTAATCCAAATTCAAGGCTTGGATGGACTGCGCATGAACGAAGTGGTTACCATTGAAGGCATTGAAACTCAAGCCCTAGTCATGAACCTTGAAAAAGACAAAGTTTTTGCTTTAGTCTTACAGCCAAACGATGCCATCCGCGAAGGATTATTTGTAAAATCAACTGATCTATTTTTATCAATCCCGGTTGGTGAAGAAATTATTGGACGCGTAGTCGACCCTTTAGGAACCCCCTTAGATGGAAAAGGAAACTATAAAGCGGAGAAACAAATGCCTCTTGAAAACGAAGCACCAAATGTTATGGTTCGTAAATCAGTTCATCAACCGGTGCAAACCGGCATTGTGGCCATCGACTCTTTGGTGCCAATTGGAAGAGGACAACGCGAATTAATTATTGGGGATCGTCAAACCGGTAAAACCACCGTGGCAATTGACACCATCATCAACCAGAAAAAAGAAAACATGATTTGTATTTATGTGGCTGTGGCTCAACGAGAATCAAAAACCGCTCAAGTAATTGAAAACCTCAGAGCTAACGGAGCCATGGATTACACGATTATTGTTTCTGCTCCAGCTGCCTCCACTGCTGTTTTACAATATCTAGCTCCCTATGCTGGCGCTGCAATCGCTGAATATTTTATGGCTAAAGGAAAAGATGTTTTGGTTATTTATGATGATCTTTCTAAACACGCAGTAGCTTACCGTGAAATGTCACTCTTACTCCGCCGCCCACCTGGGAGAGAAGCCTATCCTGGTGATGTTTTTTACCTCCATAGCCGCCTTCTAGAAAGAGCTGCCAAACTTAATGACAAAAATGGGGGAGGCAGCATTACCGCTCTACCTATTATTGAAACCCAAGCTAATGACGTTTCCGCTTATATCCCCACTAATGTTATTTCCATTACAGACGGCCAGATTTTCCTGGAATCAGACTTATTCAATAAAGGAATTCGTCCCGCGATCAATGTTGGAATTTCCGTTTCCCGGGTAGGTGGAGCTGCACAAACTAAAATTATTAAAAAAGTTTCCGGAAGTGTAAAATTAGATTTAGCCCAATATTATGAACTAGAAGCTTTTTCCCAATTTGCCTCTGAATTGGACCAAACCACGAAAGACAAATTGACCCGCGGAAAAAGAGTTGTAGAAGCTCTTAAGCAAAAACAAAATAATCCCTACGCTTTGTGGAAAGAAGTAGTTGTGCTTTATATCGCTACTAATGGTTACTTGGATTCAATTACAGAAATTAAAGTTGGCGAAAAAATAGAATCCCTCCTTGCCTTAATTGAATCTAGCCATCGAGATCTTGTTGATGAAATTCAAGAGAAAAAAGAATTTAGCGAAAAAATAGAAACCATGCTCAAAGAAATTCTAAATAACTTTTTTAAATAATTATTCCTTATGTCCGGTGCCCTTCTTGAAATTCGCAAAAAAATTGGCGGCGTAAAAAATACGCGCACCATTACCAAAGCCATGCAAATGGTTGCCGCTAGTAAAATGCGCCAATTCCAAAAACGCGCTATTTCCACCAGGGGATACGTTCAAGATTTATTAGCTATTTTAGCAAAAAACCTCACTACTCAAGAATCAACAATTTACACAGAGAAAAGAAACCACGGCGCCACTTTATTTGTTCTTTATACCTCAGATAAAGGACTTTGCGGACCTTTAAATAATAAAATAATTAATGCCCTTTTTCGTTCCAAAAAATGGCTAGAAACTCCTTTAGATCAACGAAAACTCCTAACTATCGGCAAAAAAAGCTATGATTACGCCAAAACCAATAAAATTCCGGTATTAAAACATACCGGCCAAATTCCGGAAAAATTAACTCATCTTGATGCCATTAAAGTAGTCGAAACTATCCTTGAAATTTGGGAAAAAGAAAAAATAAAAGAAGTAATTTTTGTGGCTCCTCATTATAAAAATTCATTTACTTTTTATCCAATAATCAAAACTTTTCTTCCTTTTTCGCAAAAAACCATTGAAAGCACCTTAGGCCCACTTCAGGCCACTCAAGAAAACCCAGAAAATCAAAACAAGCAGTTGGCAAGTAATCACTTTATGATTTTTGCTCCTTCGGAAGAACATGTCCTCAATAGACTTTATGAGCAATTGGTTCAAAGTTTGTTTATTCAGGCTTTTATGGAACTAAAAGCGTCTGAATATTCTAGTCGTATGATTGCCATGCAAAACGCTACCGATGCCGCGGATCGAATTACCAATGATCTAACTTTAGCCTATAACAAAGCTCGCCAAGCTGTTATTACGCAAGAAATTGCCGAACTGCTAGGTGGAGCAGCCAGTCTTGAAGAATAGCTCCACATTTCAAAACTTTTAAAAAATTTAATTCCTAAAATCTATGCCTACGATTTCCAAAACTCATCCGGTTGGTAAAATCATCCGTATTATCGGTGTTATTATTGATGTTTATTTCCCAAATCACATTCCGGATCAATATTCCGCACTGATAGTCAAAGGCCCAAAAGAAAAAAATATCACCCTGGAAGTTCAAGCTCATTTAGGACAAAACGAGGTACGTACCATTGCCATGTCCTCAACTGACGGACTTTCCGTTAACCAAGAAGTAACAGACACTCAAAATAAAATCACCACTCCGGTAGGTGAAAGAACTCTTGGCCGAGTTTTTAATGTTACCGGTGACGTAATTGATGAAGGCCCAAAGCTGCCGGATGACACCGAGCGCCGCCCTATTCACGCCCAAGCCCCAACCCTGGTTGATCAAAATCCAACTGTGGAAATTTTCGAAACCGGAATCAAAGTTATTGACTTGCTTTGTCCTTTTATTAAAGGTGGCAAAATCGCCATGTTCGGAGGAGCCGGAGTAGGGAAAACCGTAATTATGCAAGAATTAATTCATAATATCGCCATGGGACACGGGGGTTATTCTATTTTTGCCGGGGTTGGTGAACGAACTCGTGAAGGAAACGATCTTATTCACGAAATGAAACAAAGTGGAGTTATGGACAAACTAGCTATGGTCTTCGGCCAAATGAATGAACCACCCGGAGCTCGTATGCGAGTTGCTTTAACTGGCTTAACTATTGCAGAAAAATTTCGCGACGAAGGGAAAGATATTCTAATGTTTATTGACAATATCTTTCGTTTCACCCAAGCCGGCTCCGAAGTATCCGCCTTACTTGGACGCATGCCTTCAGCTGTTGGTTATCAACCAACCCTAGCAACAGACATGGCCGCTTTACAAGAACGCATTACCTCCACCACCAAAGGATCTATTACCTCCGTACAGGCCGTTTATGTTCCGGCTGACGATCTTACTGACCCGGCTCCGGCTACTACTTTTGGACACTTGGATGCTACCATCGTACTTTCTCGAAAATTAGCAGCCAAAGGTATTTATCCGGCGGTTGATCCCTTGGACTCCAATTCAGGAGCCCTAAAAGAAGAAATTGTAGGACAAGCACATTATAAAGTAGCAACCGAGGTGCGTGAAACTTTGCAACGCTACAAAGAATTACAAGACGTTATTGCCATTTTGGGAATGGATGAATTATCCGAAGAAGATAAAACGATTGTGCAGCGAGCCAGACGTCTGGAAAAATTTCTATCACAAAATTTTTACGTTGCCGAACAATTTACTGGTATGCCAGGCCAATATGCCAAAGTAGCTGAAACCGTAGAAGCTTTTCGAGGTATTCTAGATGGCAAATTTGACCATATCGACGAACAAGATTTCTACATGGCCGAAAGCATGGAACAAGTTATTGAACGCCATAACAAGAAAAAATAATGTCTCTATCGCCCACTTTTAAATTAAATATTCGCACCCCAGACCAAAAAATCTACGAAAATGAGGCTCGCTCCATTTCGTTAAATTCTGATGACGGCCAAATGCAAATTTTTGCCAATCATGCTTCCTTAACCACTAGCATCACTTTTTCCAAAATTGTAGTCACCGAAGAAAATGTAGAGGAAATTTTTATGGTTCGAAATGGGATGCTTTTTATTAACAATCAGGAAAACACCGCTATTTTGCTAGCTCTATATTGCCAAAAACAATCAGAAGTAAGTCATCAAACTTCTAAAGAATATCTTGAATTCCTCGAAAAACAACTTCACGACGGATCCGACCTAAGTGAATTTCAAATTCTTTATTTGGAAGGAGAAAAGCTGGCCGTGGAGCAACAACTTGTGGGAATGGGGAACAATCCTTTGGCCAAATAGCTTTTTAGAATTCCGGAAAGCTCGGGGCTGTGAGAATATGCCTCCATCTTTAATGGCTTCCCGGTCTTCTATTAGCATTAAATTCAGCTCTTTCTGTGGAAGTAAGCCTACAGTAGTCACCTAAAACACCATCCGGCATATTTGGAAAAACATTTCTTCCATCACCTGGCGGAATTACTGCGCAACTTTTCTCCCAGATAGTACGAGAAACCTTACTTATTTTTTCGACTGCACTAAAACAAATATCTAAAGCCTCAAATCTAGCTTCATCTGTTGGAAAAATAGGAGTTACCTCTCCTACCTTCTTAGTGTTACTAACAAGTACACAATTGCGAATGCCCCTTTCTGGAGATGCTGCTGCCCTAGGATCCATAACTTCGGTAATACGAACAGCAGTCTGCCCACTGTTTTGTTGTATTGAGTCAGGCGGTTCTGCTAAAACAGGACTGGGAGTAGCCATAATTAAAGCCGCTGAAGCCAAAGCCATACGGCCGAATGATGGTAATGATAATTTCATAAAAAAGCGTAATTAGGAAAAATTAAAACATTAAATTATAAAAAAGTCAATAGTCTTATTTTTGCCACCTGTTCCCCCCTCGCCGCCCTCGATTTCTCAAATCAAGCGTTTCTCCTCCAATAGTTCCTACCTTTCTCTCGCTACCATCAAATCGCATATACTGTTTGGCCTCTACTGACTGCTGTGGGTAAAACTGATCCCTATTTTGCATCAATTCCACGACCTGATAGTCTCCATCTAAAAAAACAACATTCCAAGCATGATAACCCGTTGGCTCCCCATAAGCTCCTCTAACCAATCTCAACGGAATTTCCTCACGATCAGCCAAATATTTTAATAAACCAGCCCGATGACGACATTCACCAAAACACATAGCTCCAATCGGCATTGCTGATAAATTTCCATTGTCAAAATACCTGTTTGCGAATTCCTTAATTTCCTCCCAGGAAGGCATTCCCTCTCTCTTACTCGGCCTTCCACTAAAATGCCATTTTACAAATCTAGCAAGTGCTTTAATTTTCTGCTCCAAAGTAGTAGCCTTATAACCATTCAAATATTGATGCGCCTCGTCAGTAATTCTTCTTAAATCAGGATCACTTTTAGTATCAAATTTTTCTACTACCTCAAACGGATAAACAGTAGGAGCTGTTCGCTTATCTCGATCTAAGCTAAATTCAATATTAAAAGTAGTGTAAAAAAACCCATCCGCCATCCTTTCGTCAAAGTCAAGAAAGCCGGTCCGCAAATACTTTAAACTTTGAAAAACAGGATTTCTCTTTAAATCCTCTAACCTAAGTCGCAAAATTCCTTTCGTTGTTCTCAATATTACTTGCGATAAATCCGCCGCCAATTCTACCCCTTCTATACACGGGATTAAGTTATTTCTATATTTTCTCTCACCTACTGGTGAAACTCTACTATAAATTCTGACTAATGATTCCTTACCAACCACCAAAGGCCGTTTTAAATCTCCTTCAACAATACCTACCACCTTAGCCTGGATTAAATCTTGTACGGAGCTTACCACTGCATCACCCTCTTCGATTTTTTCTAATCTAACTCTCAGCCCTTCTTCCCCATTAACCAAAAAAGCGGTTAGCACTTCTAGGAAATCCGGATCCGAAGTTCTGGGCTTTAAAATTTGTGTTTCCATTTTCTTTAATTAGGGAATTAAAGATTATACAACCTTCTGAAATAGATAGCAATCTTAATGAAAATATGTTATAATTAAAAGATAATTATTTCACCTTCTCCCTTATGTTTTCATATTTTTACCCCCTTTACCCCGCACGTCTAATCTATCGCGAGGTAAAACGTGAGGTAAAAACTGAAACGCGATCAGAAAAAACTTCTTCGTGTACCGTTGAAGGATTAAATGAATGTCTTGAAACCATAAATACCCTCGATGCCAAACTCGCTCTTTTGAGTGAACTTTTGGCCAAAGAATTCGAACGCAAAAATGAGTCTGGCATTTCAAAAGGATTTGCCATGATGAAAAAATTACTCAGCGAGCAACTAAACAAAGGAGATCAGGCGACAACTGAAAAAGTAATTACCACTATTGAAAATAGTTATTTGATTCCAAAAAGAAGAGCGATTGCGATCCAAGGAACATTCGTCGAAAATCCTCGCCTAACTGCAATGGCAGCTATCGACTATCGTACCGAAATGAAACCCCTTGATCGCTACACCCGTGAAGCAGTTTTGGCAGAAGTACAATTTGAACGATTACCTCAAGAGGAAAAAGAATTAATTCAAGCCGCCCAAATAGCCAATTTCGCTGCTGTTAGCCTTTACGACAAAACTCCGGGATGGACCAATGACGATTCTACTCAAATTCGCGAACAAAATTACACTACAGTTTTTCAAGAAAAAGAAGATTGGACAGAAGAAGGGAAAAACATAGATCCAAACACCATGAGCCCCTACGTTTTCTATAGTTTATTTATTAAAAGATACGTAGGAAATTCAACCCCTAATGAGGCTAGAATACGCCTTAGAAATCGCCAACTGGTCATTGCTTTTCTGCAAACCGATGGCGCTAATATTCCAAAAACATTGCGAGCTCAAATTTACATTGATTTAGCCAATAGTTTCCTGCTCTATAGCCATCCTCCACATCAAGCTAAAACCACCATCAAAGAATACAACCCTGTTTTAGCCCAAAAATTCTTAGATCAAGCGATTTCCATGTTAGAACCGATTAATTCCCCGCCCACGGCTCTGCATAGCGCGATCTCTTCATTCCCAGAACCTTCAGACCGAGAAAAATGGAAAATCGATCAAATTAATTTAGCCTATGCTCATTATAGACGAGCCAAACTGCAAAGCGAAAACACTAAAGAACGAAAAACCACTACTCCCAACCCCTCCATTATTGCTGAATTTGAAAAATCACTATCTTTATGGCCTCTGACCAGCACTTTTTTCGACTACACTAACTACTTATGGCGGTTCAGGGGACAAACCCAAAAAGTCGCTGCTATTTGTGATCGCGCCGAAAAAAACCTTCAAGATCACAAATACCTCTATGCGGATAAAACCCCTCCTACCCTAAGCACCCGGCGAATCGCCGAAATCCGCATCGCATGCTTACAACGTTTACTTCTCTACGATTACAATATCGAAGGGGTTGACCCCTTATTCCAAAAACTTGAAAAGTTTAAACCAGAATACGACTATGAATTTCAAATTCTTAAATCAAATTATGAACGAAATAAACGCATCCACCGTCTAAGAGAAGAATTTTTATCTAAAACACCAGCAAAACGCCGTGAAATAATTGCCTCACACTTTAGTGACACTCCTCCTGGCACTAGAGCAGAATTGCTGTATCGTTATGAACATTCTGCTGTAATAGCCGTACAACAAGAATTTAAAAATTTGATCACCAAAAAATCCTTGCGCTGTAAAAAAGAAATCGAAGCTTTATTACCAATTATCGCGCGCAATTCCGCAGACTGGAAACTCCTTGAAGCGCATCTTTTTGATGATTACGCCCCAAATGAAGTCCAGCATCGTCCGAACAGAAAACGAGCTTTCGATTATTATAAAGAAGCGCTTACCATGAAAGACAATTCCGGAAAATCTCTACTGGGTGAATTCCATGTTTTTACCGCCATTGCTCGATGCTATCGTTTTCTCAACAGCCCAGATCAATACAGTGCTTCGGATTATAGTATCTCAGGTGGATTGTCGATTGGCACCGAACTCGTATTAGATCATGAAAAAAATCACTTTACGATCAAAGATCCCTCGGATTTAGTAATTCTCTATCAAGATGCAAACGGGCGTGGTATAGCGATCAATCGCTATTTAAATTTACCGGAAAGCCTGGGATGGGAATATCTAAAAGGCCAGTTAAGTAATACTAACGGACTACCCGACCTTATAAAGAAAAGGCGAGAATTACTTAAGAGACGCCGTATCCTAAGTAGTCAACTTAGGGAAATAGCAGATAAAATAACTAAAAACAAACATCCGGATGAGCAAGTCGATAATTTTTATCGTTTATATGAAGAAGACGAAAACTGGGAACAAATTTTCACTCCAGAAAATTTCTCCCTAGCATCAAAAAAATTTGGAGTAAATCTTCGTCAACTCCTAGAAGAGTACTATCAAACTATACCATTTCAACTTAGCCAAATCGAAGCGATCTTGCGACCTGAGGCCGCCGGTGGAATTTATTGGATCCAAAAAAATCCAAAGACTGGTCATTTGCAAATTCTTTCGAGGCCAATTACTTCCTTTACACAAGATAATGAACCACCTGATTCTAAAACCAACAAAATAAATTTCCCAATAAAAGGATTTTCATGCGATACTTTACATTTACCAGGAAAAGGGTACTACGGGGCAACAACACCCTTATTAGAACTAGCGTTCGCCCTAACAGAAAATAACCCTCCTAAATGGCTCGATGTAGTTAATGACTATTAAAAAACCAAAATCCCTAATCTGTTAACCCTAAGTCCTCTAAAATTACCATTTTAGGTGCTAGAGCTGCTGCAATATCTTTATTTTGCGAATATAAATTCAAAACATTGCCCGCAAACAACTTAGCCTTTTCAACCAAGCCTTGCTCATAAGCATTGATCGCCTGCTCAAAATAAACGTCAAAGTATAAGCCTACTATTACTTTATTATAATGAAGAAAGTCGTTTTCATCTAAATAATCGCTCTTCGAAATAAAACTTTCCAAATAATCAACCAATTGCAAAGCTTCCTCTATCTTAGATATAAACCCAGCTTGATCACGCAATAAACGACTAACTGTTGCTTGAGCTATTTTTGCTATTACGATTTCTTCTAAAGTATTAGCGGCTCGTCTATCTTTTTGGATATTCTTAAGATCATCACATTCCAATAAATCGTAAAATTCATTCCCAAGAACAATTACCTGGGCCTCCAAATTTTGATAAAAAGCATTTAAGCCATTTGCATCCAACGTCTCAAGTTTAGCTAAAAAATTTTCATCAAGATATCTATCTAAAATAGAAACAAAAGCCCTATCAACCTCAACCTGAGCCCGTGATAATTTTTGTTTACAAGCTTGCCCCCTAGTAGGACTACCTTCTAAATAAAAAAGAGCCAAATCCTCATAAAATGCCGCCAATTCAAAATCCCCTTCATGGTAAGCTATATCGCCCAAATTTCTTGCATTGATAGCTGCCCGTTCCATTTTCCCATTTTCAAATTCCAGGTTTAACATTTCCTCCAAAACACGTTTTTTTGCACCCCTATCATCCTTTTCATTTACCTCCTTCCAATCCACCATTAATCTTGCTCGGGTTTCTTTATATTTCTCAAGTTTAGCATCTCTTAATTTATCATCCTCATTAGCAGATCCATCTAGTGCCTTTTTTTTGCCATCATTCACCAAATTCACCCGATTTTGAACACCACCAGTAACATCCGCTATATCTGGCGTGGTTAAAGTTGCATCCAAAGATCCCGTTTTACTTGGATATAAAGAAAGCCCAGCCGCACATGCCAATCCTAATTTTAACGCATTCCCTAACTCCATATTATAAAATTTTAAATAAACCCATACTACTTCGCTTTTAAATGAGCAAAAGAAAATAATCTACATTTTTTCTTTTAATTCGTCAATTTCATCGCGAAGTTCCGCGGCCTTTTCAAATTCCATATTCTGCGACGCCAAATCCATCTCCGCCTCCAAAGACTCAACCAGCCGCTTAAGCTCGTTCTTTGGTACCTTCTTGGAATCATAATGTCTAACCTGTTTTTTAGCTTCATCCTTTTTGTGCATAGCCAAATCTTTAATGGCTTTTACAATCGTTTCAGGGGTAATACCATGTTTTTCATTATGAGCCATCTGTATGGCCCGGCGACGATTAGTCTCGGAAATAGCTGCTTTCATAGCCGTTGTTTCCCTATTAGCATACATAATCACCAAACCATTAACATTACGCGCCGCCCGTCCAATAGTCTGGATTAAAGCAGTTTCCGAACGCAAAAACCCTTCCTTATCCGCATCTAAAATTCCGATCAAAGATACCTCCGGTAAATCCAAACCTTCACGCAATAAATTAATCCCCACCAATACATCAAATTTTCCCAATCGAAAATCACGCAAAATTTCAATCCTTTCCAAAGTCTCAATATCAGAATGCAAATACCGCACCTTAATCCCCTTATCCACCAAAAAATCCGTCAAGTCTTCCGAAGAACGTTTGGTTAAAGTAGTGACTAAAATTCGTTCCTTTTGCTCAATTCTTCCATGAATCTCTTTAAGTAAATCCAAAATTTGCCCAGTAATGGGACGAATTACCACACCAGGATCCAAAAGACCAGTGGGTCGAATAATCTGCTCCGCAATAAATTTTTTATCCGTATTTGCGTACTCATATTTACTAGGAGTGGCCGAAACAAAAATAGCTTCCTTAATATGTTTCTCAAATTCCTCAAATTTCAAAGGACGATTATCGTGAGCCGAAGGCAACCTAAATCCGAAATTAACCAAATTTTGCTTGCGACTATAATTGCCATTATGCATGGCTCCAATTTGCGGAATTGTAATATGTGATTCATCAATCACCATTAAAAAATCATCCGGGAAATAATCCAAAAGTGTAGCTGGTTGCTGGCCTGGCTCTCGATCGTTTAAGTAGCGTGTATAATTTTCTAACCCCGGACAATATCCGGTTTCCTGCAAAATTTCCAAATCATATTCAGTCCGCGTTTTTAACCGTTCAGCCTCCAAACCTTTCCCGATTTTTTGCAAATAAACATATTGTTCCTGAAGCTCTGCCCGAATACCAGTCATTGCTTTTTCAATTCTCTCCCGCGTAGTTACATCATGTTTAGCCGGAAAAATTTTCACAGATTGCAATTCTTGATGAACTTCCCCAGTAAAGGCATCTGCTTCGGAAATTCGCTCAATTTCATCACCGAAAAATTCAAACCGAATAATCGTATCTTCACTCGGAGGAAACACTTCCACTACATCACCAAGAACGTGAAACATACCCTGCTTAAACTCCATTTTCGACCGCGTATACTGCAAATCAGTTAAATGGCGCAAAAATTTATCTCGATTACGCTCTTCTCCAACCTTAAGCTCAATCGCCAAATTTCGATATTCCTCTGGGGAACCCAATCCATAAATACACGACACCGAAGCTACAATAATTACATCACGCCTAGTTAATAAATTAGTGGTAGCAGCGTGCCTAAATTTATTAATTTCTTCATTGATTGAAGCATCTTTTTCGATATAGGTATCAGTACGTGGATTATAAGCTTCTGGTTGATAATAATCATAATAAGACACAAAATAATGAACCGCATTATCAGGGAAAAATTCTCTAAACTCAGTACATAATTGAGCCGCCAAAGTCTTATTATGAGCAATAACCAAAGTCGGCCGCTGCACTTCTTGAATCACCGAAGCAATCGTAAAAGTTTTACCTGTGCCGGTCGCGCCCAAAAGCGTTTGGTATTTTTGCTTTTTCTGCAAACCCTGCACCAGTTGAGCAATAGCCCTCGGTTGATCTCCCTTAGGGGTAAAATCTGATTTAAGCTGAAATTCTTGAGACATTATTAAATCTTAAAACAACAATAAGGAATTTTAGCGTTTTAATAACAAGCTAACAAGCCGTCCTACTCCTAAAAAAGAGATAGATATTTACAAAAAATAAAAAAGAGGTAAAATATAATACTTTAACAAGAACATATATGCGAGAAACCCGGTTAGATGAAGATCATCAGCTAAATAGAACCGCATTAACATATGATGCCTTTCCAAAAAAAATCGAAACTTCTGCTCGCCTCGGAAAATGGCTAGCCCTCTTTTTAGCAAGCCTAAATTTTTTACCTCCATCTCAAACGGCAGCCCAGGACACTCATTTTGAAAACAATAGAGCGTGCGGAACAGGTGCATCCGGAGTCCCTAATATTTTTCTGTCAGTGAACGGGAAACAATATTATAACCCTAATCCTACGATCGAGACATGGTTGGCGGCTTTAAATAATTTTAACGCTGACGCGAGTGATTCGACTACTACCATCGAATTTTCAGAAGTACGGTGGCCGTTAAAAGCCCCTTATCGTCTATTCCGCAAAGGACGAACATTAAATTCTAAAATTAGTGTTCGCCTTCCTTGGTCTATGGTTAGCTATTTTAAAAGGCACCGAAAAGATCCGAACTTTAGACAAATTCCCCAAATGGAAATACAGGGAGCCATTACACAATGCCTTGAAAGAACCGATCCAAAATTACCAGTTATCATTGTAAATCACAGCGATGGCGCTAATTGGGCTTTAGAAGTTATTAATGGGGACAAAGGAACGGGGCTTCCTCCGCTAACAATTCCTACTGATAAAAAATTGGTTGTAGTTAATTTGGCTCCAGCTATTAATGGTGTTCTTGGCGGGATTATTAAGCCTAGTCATTCTCCTGATGAAATCCGCCAAATGGTAAACGCTGTTTTTTGGACTATTTTTATTAGAATTAAAGACGATCCCCTTTCCGGAATGCCACCAATTGATTGTGAAGAAGAAAATTTAAATTGCCAAACATGGGAATTGAAGCCGGGAATAGTTGATCTTATCCCTGGAGTCGGTCATGCGCATGTAGAATCAAGAAAAGATGTAATGGATATTTTACACACATTTTTTACTAGAATTTTACTAGATACGCAAACCACCCATTCTGCAGAATGAAAAATAAAATATTTTTTGCTACAATAATTCCATGAAAATTATTTCTTTTCTCGAAACCCATTTTGGCCTTTTCTTTTTGAGCGCTATTTTATTGGCTTTAATTTTTCCGAATTGGGGACAAGCCCTATCGTTCTTAATTATTCCTAGTTTAATTATTATTATTTTTGGATCTTTTTTGAAAATTAACACCGCGCATATTTGGAAACATCTCAAAAACCCATTACTGCTAATCTATTTACTTGGATTTTATCTTATAATTATTCCTGCGGTTTTATTTTTTGTAACCAGTGTTTTCTGGCCTTCTCTAGCCCTCGGAGTACTGCTTTTGTCCGCCTTACCCCCAGGAGTGGCGACTCCTGGTTTTACCAATATTCTCAAAGGTAACATTTCTTTAAGCCTCCTTTTAACAGTTATCGGACATATTTTTGCCCCATTTACCATGGTTTTTCTTTTTTATTTTTTAACTCCAATAACAATAAATTTGGATTTGTTGGGCATTTTTAAAAATTTAATACTCATAATTTTAGTGCCATTTTTAATTGCGCAAGGATTCAAAAAAATAACACCTGAAATTAGTTCAAAAATAGCTAATTATACCAGCGCCATCACTGTTCTTTTGGTAGGATTTTTGCTCTACATAATAATTTCCCCACAAACTTCTCTTATTTTACAAAACCCTCTTATAATCATAAAAAACCTTTGTCTTCTTTACGGGATTTTCACGCTTAACCACCTTATTGGTTATTTCCTTCCTTTTTGGAGGCCATCTCAAGATAAAATCGCCAGTTCTATTGCTAAAACTTACGGTAATAATTCACTGGGAATAGTTTTGGCTGCCAAATTTTTTACCCCTGAAATTACCCTGTTTTTAATTCTTAGTGAAATTCCCTTTGGCACCATGCTTGCACCTTTTAAGTGGGCACTAGAAAATCTTCAAAAACATGAAATTAAAGCCGAAAAATAAACTCTCTTAAAAGAGAAAAATCTTGACTCTCTAAAACTAAAAACTAAAATAAAGAAGCAATAATATTGACCATTCTAAGATGTAAATCTTTAGACAAATTTAGGTTCAAATTTACAATCAAATTTTTAAAAAATCAATTTACATGAACTCTACACAAAAAAAATGGCCATTCGTTTTCATCACGGTTTTACTGCTTTTAGTTAATTTTGGAGCCGGTCTTTCCGGTGCCTACTTGGGGCTAAAAATCTTCACCCCCACAATATCTCAAGAAAAAACCACTAAAACTCAAGTCATAAACGAGCAATCCGCCATTATTGACACCGTTGAAAAAACCAAAGACGCAATTATAAGTGTTATAATTTCCAAAGACGTACCTGTTTTTAAAGAATATTACAGTAACCCCTTCGAAGATTTTAATCCCTTTGGCTTTAATTTTAACATTCCGCAGCGCGAACAAATTGGCACTGAAAAACAACAAATTGGCGCGGGCAGCGGATTTATAGTCACAGCCGATGGTCTAATTATCACTAATCGCCATGTTGTTGAAGACGAAACTGCTTCGTATAGCGTAATCATGAACAACGGAGATATTATTGACGCTAAAATTATAGATACAGACCCTACTTACGATATTGCGGTTTTACAAATCGACAAAAAAAATCTAACCTATCTAAACCTAGGGGATTCCGATACCATCAAAGTTGGACAAAGTGTTATTGCCATTGGCAACGCTCTGGGCGAATTTTCTAATACCGTTAGCTCTGGAATTGTTTCAGGATTAGGAAGAACCGTAACCGCTGGCTCGGGTTATGGCCAAGTAGAAACGCTTAATAACATCATCCAAACTGATGCTTCTATTAATCCTGGAAACTCCGGCGGACCATTACTTGACCTAAATGGCAACGTTATCGGAGTTGATGTAGCCATGGCTCAAAATGCAGAAAATATTGGTTTTGCGATTCCTATTAATCCGGTCAAATCCATTCTTACATCTATCCAAGAAAATGGCGAAATTATTCGCCCATATCTTGGGATCCGTTACACTCCTATTAACAAAACCATCCAAGAAGCCAATAATTTACCTTATGACTATGGAGCATTAATTCTACGAGGCCAATCTCCAGAAGATCTAGCCGTAATTCCAGGGGGGCCAGCTGATAAGGCCGGCCTTCAAGAAAACGACCTTATTTTAGAAATCAATAATATTAAAATTGAGGCGACCCATCCACTTCAAAGCGAAATTGTTAAATATGACGTTGGGGCAACGGTGACTCTAAAGGTTTACAGTAAAGGTGCGGAAAAAGAAGTGCCAGTAATTCTAGAAAAAAATCCCATGTAAGCGGAAAAAAGTCTCCAACTTTTTATTTGCAATTCATCAAAACCAGACTATGATAGAAAAAAGTTATGAAACCCCCTCCCCTCCCAAAACTTTTCAATCTTTTTACGAACATAAATGGTGTCCCCGACAGGATTCGAACCTGTGGCCTTTGGCTCCGCAAGCCAACGCTCTATCCAACTGAGCTACGAGGACAAAATCAAAAAACAAACTAATCCCTTACCAAAACGGGTCTATTATACGATTGCATGCCTTTAAATCAAGCTTGTTCAAAAAATCTCTAATAGCCCCTTCGGATCAGCATAAGATTCTTCTAAATCCAAATCCTTTGCCACACTTTGATAAGTAATTTTCCCTTTATAAACATTCAAACCTTTAACAAATCGGCCATCACTCTTTATAGAAGCAATTAAGGCCTCAATCACTCCCTTATCCGCCAATTGTAAAAGATAAGGTGTCGTTGCTGCAGTTAAAGCTTGTGTTGATTGACGAGCCACTTGTCCCGGCATATTAGCGACCGCACAAAAAATTTTATTTCTCCATTTATAGATTGGATTTTCATGAGTCATCACCTTTGAGCCCCAAATACAGCCACCCTGATCAATAGAGATATCCACAATAACTGCCCCGTCAATCATAGTTCGAACTTGACTTTCGGTAACTACCTGAGGAGCACGAGCCCCTTTTACTAAAACCGCTCCAATCAAAACATGGGCAGTTTTAATCTTTTCCGTATAAACCGGCTCCTCTGGCTTCAAAATTTCTAAATTTCTTAATAAATTTTCACCCAAAAAAGTTTTAAATGTAGCATACAATTCAGCAATACGATCTTCCCTAATTTCAAATAAGGTCACTTTTCCACCCATCCCTAAGGCTGTTCGCGCCGCGAATTCACCAGCTACGCCGCCGCCGATAACCACGGTATGACATAACTCTGTCCCCGTAATCATACCCATCGTAATTCCAAATCCACCATATTTTTTTTGTAAATAATGAGCTCCATACTGTACCGCCAAAACCCCAGCTACTTCACTCATCGGCGCCAATAAAGGCAATCGCCCACGCTCATCTTCCACTGTCTCATAAGCAATAGCGGTAATGTTATTATCCAAAAGACGCCTAGTGAGAGATTTTGGTACCCCAGAAAGATGCAAATAGGTAAAAAGCGTTTTATCCTTTAGTAAATCCAATAAATAATATTCCTCCTCCAATGGTTCCTTAACTTTAACTAAAATATCAACTTTAGAAACGACATCTGAAGGATCGCGGACAATTTCCGCTCCAGCATCTAAATAATCCTGATCACTATATCCTGAATTTAGTCCAGCTGTTTCCTGTACCAAGACGCGGTGCCCCTTTGCCACTAAAACAACAACCCCTTCGGGAATAATCCCTACTCTATTTTCATTATTCTTAATTTCACGAATTGTGCCAATAATCGTCATAAATAAAATTTAAAAAATAAAGAATGGAGCACTAATAAATACCCCTACACTGATTATAACATAAACGCCATTTCAAAAAAAATAACTCTCTCTAAATTCTATTTTAGCTCACGCAATTCGGTAATAATTTTTTGCCGGTTATCAGCCCTCAAAAGAAAAGATCCAACCACTAAAACATTAGCTCCGGCTTTCAAACACTTTTGAGCAGTCTCCAAATTAATTCCACCATCTACGCAAATATCTAAACTAGACTTTAATTCACGAAGTCGTTTAATTTTCAGCAAAGAATCTTCAATAAAAGCTTGCCCCCCAAACCCAGGATGCACACTCATCACTAAAACCTGATCCACCAATTCAAGATAAGGCTCAATCAATTTTACCTCAGTTGGTGGATTAAGCGAAATAGCTGGTTTCACACCTAAATCTCTAATTTTCCTTAAAACCTCACCTGTTTTTTCCAACGTAGCCTCGAAATGAATTGTAATCATCCAAGATCCGGCTTTCGCAAAATCCTCAAGGTATTTTTCGGGATTAGAAATCATTAAATGTGCCTCCAACGGCACTCGCGATTTTAAACACTTCACTACCGGCGCCCCAAAAGTTAAATTAGGGACAAAATGTCCATCCATTACATCTAAATGAATAAAATCCACATACTTATCCAAAGAAGCAATTTCCGCATTCAAATTCCCCAAATCAGCGGATAAAAGAGATGGTGCAATTTTAAAAGAAGGCATATTGATTAATGATTAATAAGTCTTTTCCCCTTAAATTATAGCATGTTGACCTATTGATAAACAGCCTACGAATATTCTTCTAATTTTTAGCCGAAACTTCTATTTTATCCACTCGCGCCTGATGTCTCCCGCCTTCAAAGGGAGTTTTTAAAAAAACCGCCAAAATTTTTTTTGCTTTTTCCTCATCAATAATCCGTTGCCCTAAACAAAGCACATTCGCATTATTGTGAGCTCTAGCATAATGCGCTAATTCTTCTGTCGAACATGAAGCACCCCTAATTCCCACGTGCTTATTCGCCACGATGCACATTCCTGTACCTGTCCCGCAAATTAAAACCCCAAATGAACCCAAATTTTCATAAACTTTTTCAGCCACCTCGCGGGCAATATCCGGATAATCATAAGTCGCTTCACTGAAAACTCCTAAATCTACAACCGTATAACCTAAAGTCTCAATATAATCTTTTAAATTATTTTTAAGACCATAGCCCGCATGATCAGATCCTAAATAAAGTTGCTGCATAAAATTATTTTAAAAGGGGACTAATAGGTTTATCTTCATGAATATTTTTGATTACGCCAGCTAAAAAAGGCGCAACTGAAATTACCGTAAGATTAGAAAGTTGATTTTCACAAGTAATAGGAAGTGAATCAGTAACAATAATCTCCTTAAGCTTCAAGCTATTTAATCTTTCGATACAAGGATCAGAAAACAAGGCATGTGTAGCCGTTAAATAAATCTCATCCTTTGCCCCAGCTGCTCTGACCGCCCCCACCGCTGCCACTACTGACCCTCCGGTATCGATCATATCATCAAAAATAATCGGCGTTTTGCCTTTAACCTCACCCACAATAGAATTTGCTTCCGCTTGATTGTGACTAGGTCGAGTTTTATTCACAATTGCGATTTCCACCCCCAGCTCATCAGCAAGTCGCTTCGCTGCTTTGGCTCCACCAGCATCAGTAGAAACCACGACTAAATTTTTCAAACGTTTCTTTTTTAGATAATTTAGAAAAAGCCGGTGAGTATGTAAATTATCCACTGGGAAATTAAAAAAACCTTGAGTTTGACCGGAATGCAAAGACAAAGTAACCAAGTGAGTTGCTCCAGCCGTTGAAATTAAATCAGCCAATAACCGAGCAGAAATAGGCTCGTGAGCACTAGCCACTCGATCCTGCCTACCATAAGCAAAATAAGGCATTATCACGTGAATATGATGAGCAAAGGAACGTTTAAAAGCATCTAACATAATAAATAATTCCATCATTGATTCATTCACAACCGCTCCCCCGGTTTGCACAATAAAAACATCACACCCCCGAACTGATTCATCCGGCTTAGCATAAATTTCCCCATTGGCAAATTTTTTAATTACCATTTTCCCCATTCCTAATTTTAAATACCTGGCAATTTCTTTCGCTAGTTTAGGGTGAGACGTTCCGGCAAAAACCTTTAGCGAATTTTTATTAGCGAAGTGAATCATATAAAAATATAAATATCTAAAACATAAATGATTATACTCAATTTATCTTCAAAGAGAAAATTTAAACAAAAAAATAAACTTCTACGGCTCAAAATCCTTCATTTTAATTTGATCACCAACAGCTAAGCCCCATTTTTTAGCCAACCCCTCATTAAGCTCCAAAACATACTGCGCCAATTGTCCTGAACTATATTCTTCGCAATTATTCTGTTCAGGATCAATTTTAAAACACGGCACTGCCCCGTCAATAATTTTTAAAATACGTTGATTCTCATCCACAAATAAAATATCCAAAGGAATCAACATATCCTTCATCCAAAAAACTAAATTTGCCTGATCCTGAAAAACAAACCACATACCCTGATCCTCCCTAAAATATTGCACTCCTTGTAGCCCTTTTATTCGCTCCAAAGATTCATCAGCTAAAGCTACTTGCAAATTAAAAATTTCCCCATCCGCCTTAATAATCTGCAAAGGAACTATTTCATAATAATTTTCAGCTAAATCGGAAATATCAGCTGCTTTAAAAAACCCTTCATTTAAGCTAAAAAAAACAATTCCCCCCAATAACATTCCAGTAATAAAAATGCCGAAAAAACGCATATTCCTATTCTCAAATATCGACCATCAAATGTCAACTTTCAAAATTACGAATCGCTTCTTCGTATTCATGATCCGAAAAAACCGCTTTTGCGTAATGTTCTTTATGCTCGGCAAAAAAAACACCCTTACCTAAAACCGCCGGGGCAAAAATAAAAACCGGCCTTCTGGAAACAACTTTAGCTCTTAATAAGGCCTGCTTAATTTCCTCATAATTATGTCCATCTACTAATGACAGCACGCTCCAGCCAAAAGCTTCAAATTTATCAACAATAGGTTCCACCTTACGCAATCCCGTATGCACCGAAATAGCCACCAAAGAAGACAACCGCTCAAAAGAGGCCTCCATAGCTGCCTCCCAAGTTGCGCCCTGCAATAAATCCTCATCTCCCAAAATAACAAAAACTCGCCTGCTCTTTTTAGAATCACCAATTCCCAAAGCCAAATCCACTCCGGCCTTAAGCCCCTCACCAGATGTTTTAAAAACCGCATCTATTCCTGGGACTTCTAAAGTAGGCTCAGCCTGCAATAAAGCCCCAAACTTACCAAAATTATTTAACTGACTTTCTGCAAAAAACCCCGCCTTAGCCAAGCAAACATATTGAGCCGCAATTGCTTCAGGGCACGATAATATAATCCGGTCGCGCTCCTCCCATTGCGGCTTTAACGCATCATAATTTAGAAGCAAACGACTATTATCGGTCCCAAAATACATTACAGTCAAAAGATCGATATAAGCCAAAGAAATTCCAGTATTCCCAATTCCTGATTCGTGAAACATCTTCAAAAGCTGAAGACGAAAATCATGGGCGAGATAGACAAGCTCATCCAATTTCATACAACTTTACTATACCAGGGTTAAAACACTCGCTCAATAAATCTAACATCGTTTTTCCTAAAACAGGATGCTTTACCCCAGGCGCAATTTCCGCTAGCGGCATCAAATCATATCGTCGCTGATGAAACCGGGGATGGGGGATTTCCAAATCTCTTTTCCGTATAACCAATTGATCATACAACAAAATATCTAAATCAATTGGCCTTGGCGCATAATGCAATTTACCATCAATAATTTTAGATTTAACAATTCTCCCCAATTCCTGCTCAATTTGCTGAGTTACTCGCAATAGTTCCCTTGGGTACAAATTTGTTTTAACCTTAACCACCTGATTTAAAAACCAAGGCTGCTTCTGATCATCAACAATCGGGCAAACCGGTTCTGTCTCATAAACAGAAGATTCCTGACTCAAAACAACCCCCTTCGAATTTAAAAGTTCCTTACTCCTTTCAATTAAGGCAAAACGATCACCTAAATTAGAACCCAAACTTAAATAAACAAAACTCATAAAAATCAAGCTAACTATTTTCGGGACTCCACCAAAATAATCGCCAAATATTTTTTAAATTATTTTTCCTATAAAAATTCTGACTTTTTGCTAAGGAAAACAAGAAGAAAGCGGTTAATCCTTTCACCTGAGCCAACTGCTTAATTTGCCTTAATACAAAAGAACCAATACCTTTTTTTCTGAAAGTTTTATCCACTGCTAATTTTCGAATATACATCACTGCAAAAAAACCACCAATTCCTAATGTGCTGTAGGAAAAAGCCGCTTTAACCCTATTTTTTTGCTTAAACACAAAAACTTTTTTCTCGTCAATTAAGCGCCCAACTTCCGCATGATTAATCTTCCCTATTGCCGAGAATAAACGGGTTACGGGCTTTATATCATTCGACCTGGCCAATTTTAAATGCAACCTTAATTTCATTTTCCAAAATTATTAATACTCTCCCTATCACTCCAACAATCCACCTCCAGCATAACATAATCGTCACAAAAAAAACCTATTAAAAGGGTAAAAATTTAAACTTAAGCCTGCAAATTTACTACTTCTCTCTTACTCCATAAAATTTCCACACAAGAATCAATTTGTAAATATTCTTCCGCTTTTTCTAAATCCTCAATTTTAACCGAAAGAACAGGCGACCTGGGCACATACAAAGAACAACATTCCTCATAAGGCTGAGCAGAAATCACTGCTGTTCCAATTTTTTCCGCCATCCTTATAATTTCCTGCTTATTAATTCCAATCAAAGGCCGAAATACAGGTCGATGCGCCAAAATATCAACCCCATGAATATTATCCAAAGTTTGAGAAGCAACTTGCCCTAAACTTTCACCGGTCACTAAGGCTTTTGCTTTTTCACGATATAAAACACGCTCCGCCAATCTTATCATCATCCGTCGATACAATAAAACCCGCAAAGGCGCAGGAGCTTTAGCTACCACTATTTTTTGATATTCCAAAAGAGGTAACAAATAAAGCTTAGACTGAAATTGAAAATTATTCAGCACCGAAATTATGGATTTCACATTTTCAATCGACTCTGGGCCAACTGCCGGATAACTATGAAAATGGACAAAAACAACCGTGGCCCCCCTCCGCATCATCATCCAACTAGCTACCGGCGAATCAAAACCCGAAGAAATCAAAGAAACCACTTTACCTGCTGATCCAACCGGTAAACCACCAGAACCAGGATGCTTTGTAAGATACAAATGCACTTCATCACGCCCCCAAACAACACGCAAAACAAGCTGAGCTCCACTTAAATCAACTTTAAGGGATTGAAATTGCGACAAAATCTGGGCTGAAATTGCTTTAGCTAGGTCAACCGAATTCATAAAAAAATTTTTATCCGCGCGATGAACTTCTACTCTAAACGAAATTTTCTTAGCGCTATTTCTCACATCCTGATAATGCCCTAATTCATTCTCCAAAAACCCAATAGATTCCTTAATCACGCTCTTTAAATCAGGCTTAACCGTAGTAACTTCGGCAAAATATTCAATTCCAAAAACCAATTGCAATTTTTCCTTTACGGCCTGTGCATCATGTTTTAAACATTCTACTCGAAAATGATCATGCTTTTTTGTAATTTTCGCTGATTTAATCGCGTTTAAGCTGCGCTGTAAATTATTTTTAAGCCTTGATTCAAAAAAAGATCGATTACCTCCTTTTAAACCAATTTCATGATAATGAATTATAAAAAGTGACATTTGCAAAAAAATGACTAAAATAGATACACTATGCAATTTCTATTATAACCTTAATCTATCTTTATGAAAAAAATTCCCCCATTTTTAGGTGCTATTATCTTTATTTTAACCTTGGGAATAATCTCAATAGTGGGGTGCGGAAATAAATTAGGCGGGCCCGTAATTTCCGAAAATGGTTTAGAATATACCGACCTCGTGGTGGGCTACGGAGAAACAGCTAAAACCGGTGACACCCTAAGTATGAACTATATCGGAACATTAGAGGACGGCACCAAATTTGACAGTTCTTATGATCGAGGAACCCCGTTTAGTTTTACATTAGGAGCCAGCCAAGTTATCCCTGGCTGGGATCAAGGAATTGAAGGAATGAAAGTTGGAGGCAAACGCAAACTCACCATTCCCTCTTCTTTAGCCTATGGCGAGGGTGGAGTTCCAGGAATTATCCCTGGTAATTCAACGTTGATTTTTGAAGTAGAATTACTTGGAATACAGTCGAGTAGCTAATTTTTCTACTGCCCAAAGCGCATGTTCGCGCACAATCGCACTTTCATCCTCATGCGCAATTCTTTCGAGTAAAGAAAATAAATTTATGGCCCCCACATTGGCCGCCACTATACACGCATTTCTTACCAATCCTTCGCGTCTAGCCCGCCGAATTGGAGATAGAGCAAAACGTTGATCAAATTCCTCCTTAGTTTTCAATTTCAAAATATCCTCCAATAACTGAAAATCACCCCCAATTCTTTTCCCAAAAATTTCATCCCGATTACCAGCCTGCGCATGATTATTTTGCGGACAAATCTCCTGACATAAATCACACCCAAAAAGCCAATCCCCAATTAAAGGGCGAAGTGAAAGCGGAATTGACCCCCGATACTCAATCGTAAGATAAGAAATACAACGTCGAGCATCCAATTGATAAGGAGCCACCAAAGCACGAGTCGGACAAATATCTAAACAAAGACGACAATACCCACAAGTTTGCCCAGCACCAGCTTGAGTATTTTCCTCTTTTTCAGAAATATCACCCTTAAAAAACTTTCTCAATTTTTTAATTTCTTGTTCCGAAATAGGCATGGTGGTTAAAACTTCCGCTAAAAAAACCCACGAACCGTATTGTGGTGTAATAAACAAAGTATTCTTCCCAATCATGCCCATTTTGGATTTTGCCGCATAAGCTCTCTCTAAAATAGCTCCAGTATCCACATACCCCTTCCATTCATATTGAGGATAAATCTCGCGCAATTCTCTTATCTTTTTTTTAAGTTTTTTTTCGATAATTTTATGATAATCAAAACCATAAGCATACCGAGCAATTTGTCCAAAGCAGCCTTTATTCGGACGCTCTCGATTTTCACGAAAATAATTTACACCCAAACAAATCACGGTTTTAACTCCCGGAAGCAATACCTCAACAGACTTTCGACGCTCAACACTACAAGTTAAATAGGTCATTTCGCCAGCTCGCCCTTGAGCTACCCAGCCTTCAAAACGCGAAAAATCCTCAGAATCAAGATTCCCCGGAGTAATGGAAATAAGATCAAACATACCAATATTTTACTTCCCTCCTAAAATTTTGGCGACATGAAAAAAACTCACTCTATTCGTGGCTTTTTGCTAATTTAAAATTATTTCGGGCCCACAATTGGATAACGCAAAGCATGTCCATCTTGAGGCATAGGAACTAAAACCCTAATATTTGTCCCGATAAGAATTATTTCCAATTGCCCATTTCCCATATTTTTCATCCCCTTTTCAACAACTCCGTCTCCCCAAAGGTGTGAACCATGACGACCAATAGTCACAAAATTAGGATCAAAAGGAGGCATCCAGGCAGGGCGACCAGGGAAAATTGATTCCTTGGGGTAATTAGCATTCAAAACATTTTTTTGAATTTCCAAAATAAGTACCCCTGATTTTTTCTCAACACCCCCATCTGAAATAGGAGGTCCTATCGGCACCCTGGGTGAAATCGAAACTTTAGGTTTAGGAGTCGTCGATATCACCGGCGTCTCTTTAGGCGCAATCGGCTTTAAATAATCAGCAACTCGATTTACACGCTCTAAAACTGTTTGAGAAAGACCTATTTGCGACTGTAATGAATCAAGCAACGCCGAAGATCGTCCAAAAACCAATTGAACCGAAGGCAAAGGAATTTTAGCCAAGATCACAAATTGCGCCTCAATCAGCTTTCTCACTTCAGTGCGTTTTGCCCGATTAGCACGAGCCACCGCATCCGGAAATTCAAAAGATTTCTTTTTCCCTTTATCATCCTCAATCGAAAAGGATAATCTCCGCCTTTCCTCGGTAGATACTAATTTCCGCAAGGTCTTACTAAAATTTAATAAAGTAACTAAGGCCGCTTTATATTTTGCCTCAACTTTTTTCCATCGAGGATCACTTTGAAGTAAAGCGCTGCAATGCTCAGCCATCTGCAGACGCAGCCCGTCTTTCTCTTCCTCGGTGCGAAACCTTAACCCTTCCTCAGCTTTGAGACCAAGTTTTGAGTGCCCAGCAACGATCCCCTCTAAAGAAAGATATTGCACCCGAAGTCGACTCATTTCCTCAAGACGATAAAGATAATCCTGATGGAGAGAATGCTTGGGGGCAAAGCGAGGGTCAACAAATTTCACCAATCCCTGATACACCACAGCTATACCCTCGTTTAAAGTTGCTTCTATCTCCTTTAATTTTTTATACGCCTCGTCTTTTTCTGAATTTTTAAGCTTTTCCGCCCAAGGAAAAGAAACAGGATAAGCCAAAGCAAGATCATCAATCTTATAAGTTTTCTTAAATTTCTCAAAAGCCAGAGAGGCCTTTTTGTATTTCAAATAAGCCTGCATATACAACCATTTTTCCTGATTTTCAAGGGAAAGCTTGGGCAATAAGCGCTCATTCTTTTTTAAAGTTTCTTCGAACGTCGTGAGCGTCGTGAGCGAAACTTCTGTATTCGCCAAAGCATCAAATCGACGCAGAAGATCCGCAAAAATTTTAACTTCGCTAGAGGTTAAACTCTCTTTTGAAGAAACTTTTTCTAAAGTGGCCATCAGAGATTTGGTTAAAAAAAATCTTTTAATTATACCATAAACCAACAAAAATTCCAAAAAATCACCCATTCCCAACCCTTCAACTATTAGTTGAAATATTCTTAAAAAGATGTTAAAATTAAAAGATTGCACAACACAATCACTCAAAGCAAATCCTAAAACTAACCCGAAAACCCATGCCTTCCCAAACCACCCCTGAATTTTCACAGCCTAAAAATTACGAAGCTCTCGCTGAAAAATACGGAGTTAAACCAAACGATTACAAACAAATTCGCGATGAAATAAAAGGCTTTTCATTCACTGTATTAACAACCGACAAACTTGGACTTTCAAAAAGACTTTTAGATTTTTACGCAAACGATAAAAAAAATTCTATTCCGGTAGCCCAAAAAAAAATGCTAGCCATGTTGGCTCAACTCACTAAGGCCAGCCAATCCATTCCTGGATTTGATGTGGAAACCATTAAAACGGGAGAAAAATTCACTTTTGAAGGTAATACTGTGAAAATCGAACACCCAACAGGAACTTTTCAAGAAACCACTGACCCATCTGATGCGACAAAAAGCATCTCTACGGAAATCGTTGAAATCTTTACATTAAATTTAGCCGGAGACCGTCCTCATATTATTGATGAACACCGGCAAGCGCTCGAAGGCACAAAGGTAGCTACGGCCAACGAATGGATCGATCGTAACATCTTGAGTGGCGTTGCTTTAGCAGGTGCGGGTATTAAAAATTGGGAAAAAGATCGAGATAAATTCACAGAAGCCATTTTAGCCGCTCCTCGTAACGCACAAGCTGAAACCAAAATGCCAACAACCGAATTGGCAAACGAACTAACCACAATTCAAGAAATGTCAAAAGAAGAAGGTGGAGGAAAATATAGCGCTAAATATAATTTAGCCATTTTAGATTTCCTAAGAAAAACACGTGATAATAACCAAAATATGGGGATGTATTGGGCTAATGTACAAGCGTACTTAACCGGACACCAAGATTTAATGAAAGAAAGGGAAGAAACAAAATTAGAAATACCAACAACGCCTTTAATTGCAACCTCGGAACCATTTTTAAAAGCTACTCCTTCCCCTCTACTTGCCCCATCCGAGCTAAAGCCAGCCCCCACAGAAACCCAAGCTGCCAATTTTCCAGAAGTTGTATCCGGCGCAGGCCTTGATCTTGAAACCCCAACAGCAGTTATCAATGACCCTGCCCTTACCCCCGCTGAACAAGCTATGAACGGAAACCCAGTAGTGGCTAACAATGCCGAACAAGCACCTCAACCTGAACCACTAGAAGCAGCCGCTCAAGAAGTTGTTCCCCTCCCAGAAAATAACCCCGTTGTAGCTGGCGCAGGCCTTGAACTTGAAACCCCACCAACAGTTGTCAATGACCCTGCCCTTACCCCCGCTGAACAAGCTATGAACGGGAACCCAGTGGTGGCTAACAATGCCGAACAAACACCTCAACCTGAACCACCAAAGGCAGCCGCTCAAGAAGTTGTTCCCCTCCCAGAAAATAAACCCGTTATAGCCGGCGCAGGCCTTGAACTTACAGATCCACCCATCAACTCCATATCGGCTAATGGCGTTCAAGCAAATGATGTAACTTCCCATCCTCAAACATCCCTGCCTCCTATCGACGCCTCCGAAAAACCACCCATAAACCCTACCGCCTCTAATAACACCGCACCGCAAACACCCTCAGAAAATACCACGGCATCGCCAGAACAAATTATTCAAAATAATATCACTACTCTTAATCAACAATTCCCGGAACTCCAATTATCGTATCATCATCCTGGATGGGAATTGCAGGGAGGAAACATATTCGCAAATATTGAATTTCATCTGGGAACCCAAGTTTATAATCACCTCGTTATAAGTACACCCCAAGCTAGATTGACAAACCCGGATGACTTTAAAGTGCTTACTATCCAACACATCGAGAAGGCAATTGCGGATTACGCCTCTTGCACAAGTGATACCCTTCCCCCAACAACACTTAACACGGAATACCAAAATCATCCGGAATTCACGCTTTACTTAATAAAAAATGGCTTACCCCTGGGTGGAAAAATCAAAATAAACATGGTTGATACCGATCAAGTTTATTCACCTGAGGGCAATAACATCTTAACTATTAGCTGGGAAAACTCATCCGGAGAACAAACTATTACTATGCCAAATGAAAGATCTATTCAAAGCGCGCTAGTAAATTTTGTTAGCCAAGACAAAGCTAAACTATAACAAAAAGCTAAGACACACCAACGCCAATATCAGATTTAATACGGAAACCCCTTAACAGCAAGGGAACTTTCTTCTAAAATCAAATTAGGATTAAAATTCGAATACTAAATCACTAACCCCTAGCCAAAATGCACCTTTCCATTTTTACCAAAAAACTAACCGATATTGAAAAAGACTTACTAGAAACTTATCTCAAAACAAAAACTCCTCGTTTAGAAAAATTTCTCACTGAATTTGACGAAGATGCCGTTAAATTGCAAGTTATTGCGGAAAAATTCATTAATAAAAATGCGTATAAAGTTGAAATGATTTTAGAAATACCGAAAATCGGGAACAAGCCACTTTGCGCCTCAGAGGATAGTCGCGATTTACAAAAAGCCGTAGACCTTGCCAAAGATAAATTAGTGGAACAAATCAAAAAGGGTATGGACCTTTTACATCATCAAAACCAAAGAGCCACCTAAAAACCATTGTGAAATTTGCCCAATGATTTACCTTGATCATGCCGCAGCCACCCCGCTTGATGTCCGCGTTCTTAACACTATATTGCCCTATTTCCACGAAAAATATGGCAATCCTTCGAGCCTCCATACTTTTGGACAACAATCCCGTGAAGCAATCAACCAAGCACGACAACTCATTGCTAATTTTATTGAGTGCAACCCAAAGGAAATTATTTTCACCAGCAGCGGCACAGAAAGTAATAATTTGGCTATTTTTGGCATTGCTCAAGCCTACGAAAAACACGGCCATCACCTTATTACCACTCAAATTGAACATGAATCCGTACTAGAACCATACCGACATTTAGAAAAACAAGGCTGGGAAGTGACCTATTTACCAGTTGATCGAGATGGAATCGTAAAAATCGCAGCCCTAGAAAAAGCTTTATCACCAAAAACAACCCTTGTTTCCATAATGACTGCCAATAACGAAATTGGCACAATTCAACCTATTAAAAAATTTGCCGCTATTATCAAAAAATATAAAGACAAACAAAAACCGCGCCCTGATCAAGAAACTAAACTTACCCCTCCCTTTTTCCACACTGATGCTTGCCAAGCTGCCGGAACCCTCGGGATAAACCACAACTCACTTGGTATAGACCTGCTTTCTTTTAATGGCAGTAAAATTTATGGACCAAAAGGTATCGGGGCTCTATATCTTAAAAAAGGCATTAATTTAACTTCTCAACAATACGGGGGAAGCCAAGAATACAAACGCCGAGCCGGTACCGAAAACGTGCCTGCCATTATTGGCCTAGCCAAAGCCCTAGAAATTGCCCAACAGTCACAAACAGTTGAAAATAAACGCCTCATTAAATTACGCGATTATTGCTTTAAAAAAATTCAAATTAACCTTAAAAATATCATTTTAAACGGCCATTTAACTCAAAGATTGCCAAATAATCTCAATTTAACCATTAAAGGAATCGAAGGCGAAATTTTACTCATGCGTCTGGACCAAGCCGGAATATTTGCTTCGGCTGGCTCTGCCTGTACCGCGGGCTCCACCGAGCCATCGCATGTTTTAAGAGCCATTGGCCGCTCCAAACAAGAAGCTTACGGCTCAATTCGCTTCTCTCTTGGTCACTCCAATGATGAAGTCCAAATAAAGCACTTTTTAAAAACTTTTTTACAAATTGTAAAGGAAATTAGGGCCGAATCCGGACGATAAAAACAACAAATAACTGCAAAAATTTTAAAACTATCCAACTCATTTAAACAAATGAAAAGCAACTTTTTTTATCCCTCTGATTATTATATAATACAAACTACTTAAACTTCGTTTAAATTATGGAAATCATCACCCTTCTTTCCGGTGTAATAATCGGCATTCTGGGACTTATGCGCCTTATCCCTTCCAAAGAAGGTAAAATTTTAGCCGAAACTCAAACTAAAATTCATCAAATTTTAGAAACCAGCAAAAAAGAGGCATCCCAAATCCGTCACGACACTAAAACCAATTTGCAAGATATTGTCCAGTACGAACAGGATGAAAATAAAAGAATGGAAAATCATGTAAACCGCCTAGAAGAAGCCCTTAAACTTAAAGAAAAACACACCAAAGAACGATTAGACAAAACCATCGCTGACCAAAACTTACTACAAACGGAAAAAGAAACCATTCTTGCCTTAAAAAAATCCATTGAAGATCAAAAACAAGAATCTATTAATCTTTTACTTAAAAAAACCACTCAAAATTATCAAGAAATTGTCCAAGAAATTATCGAAAAATTAACTCAAGATTATTTAAAACGTAAAGATAGATTCCTTAAAAGACACCTTGAAAACCTTGAAGAAGACAGCTCCAAATTAGCAAAAAACATCCTCACCGAAACAATTCAGCGCTACGGGGCACCAAGCTCGGTTGACCATTCTACCACCCTAATTGAAGTAAAAAACGAAAAATTCAAAGCCGTTTTAGTTGGGAAAGAAGCTGAAAACATCAATTATTTAGAAGAAAAAGCTGAAGTAACTATCATTTTTAATGATGCACCCAAAACCATCACTGTAACCGGAAATCATCTTCTTAAACGCCAAATCGTCAAATGGACAATCGAACATTTACAAAAAATTGATAAACCAATTACCCCAAGCACTATTGATGACGCCCTAAAAAAAGGAGAAACTAAAACAAACGAAATCATGCAACAAATCGCTGAAAAAATTCTTAAAAGATTTGAACTCGAAAATGCTCCGCCTGAAATTAAACAATATATTGGTAGGCTTTATTTTAGAACCAGCTATGGCCAAAATGTCCTCAAGCACAGCATCGAAGTAGGCATGTTCGCAGGTTTAATTGCCGCAGCAGTAGGCGCCAATGTTAAAGTGGCTCGTCTAGCCGGCTTCCTACACGATATTGGCAAGGCTATTTCCGAAGAAAGCGACAAGGGTCACGATCATCTTACTAAAGAAATTTTAGAAAAGTACAATTACCCGGAAGAAGTTATTCATGCTGCTTGGGCTCATCACGAAGCTGTGCCTACTCAAAGCCTGGAAGCCAAAATTATCATGGCTGCCGATGCCCTTTCTGCCAGCAGGCCAGGTGCTCGCCTTGAATCTTTAGATCGCTATTTGAAACGCATTAAAGCTCTCGAGAGCACAGCCGCTTCCTTCCCGGGCATCAAAAAAACCTTTGCTATCTCCGCAGGGAGGGAAGTACGCGTCGTGGTTCAACCTCAACAAATTAGCGATAAGGATTTAAAAACCCTAGCCCATAACATTGCCCAAAAAATTGAAACTGACCTTACCTATCCAGGAAATATTAAAGTAAATGTCATCCGCAGACTGTGGTGGTCAGCTAAAACAAAAACCATGCCCGAATCCTCCCTATAAATTATCCCACTTGCTCTATGTTTAATTCCAAAAAAAATAACCCCACATCCTCCAAAAGTACCATTGATAAAATCGTCATGGGCGCCATTATCGGTACCGCTATTGGATCTGTTATTGGACTTGCGGTAGCCCCAAAAAAGGGTTCGGAAACTCAAAAAATAATTAAAAATACTTATCAAAAAAACTTGCATTCTATCAAAATCTTAACCACCGAAACTAGCCAAGGAATTTTCAAATTATTCAAAAAAATCTTTAAAAGAGAAAAAAGCGAATCACCCCCTAAGCAAACACCCATCGACCCCACTTCTGTTCGGGCCTCCACCTTTGATCAAACTCACGAACCTCTTAAAAAAATCCCCACCGAAACAGAAAAAACCACCTCTCTCTAAAAACTTTCATGGAAATTCAAAATCTCTTCCTTATCATAATCTCAGTTTGGGGAATAGGAGTAATATTTCGTAAATTGAATTTACCTGTTCTTTTAGGTGAATTACTAGCTGGCTTAATTCTAGGGCCGGCTCTTTTAGGGGTATTCCAAAATACAGTCAGTATCCAAATACTTTCCGAATTAGGAATCTTTTTTCTTATGCTTCATGCGGGTCTGGAAAGCAACCCCCACGAATTACTAAATGCTTCCAAAAAATCAATCTTGATCGCACTTGGAGGAGTTATTTTGCCGTTAGTACTGGGAATAGTAGTCGCGAAATCTTTTGGTTTTAATTTTTTAGAATCGCTTTTTATTGGTATGAGCCTCTCCGTAACCGCGATTGCCGTTACCACCAAAGTCTTCAAGGAATTCAAATTTAACAAATCGGAAATTGCGCATTTAACCATGAGCGCAGCTATTATCGACGACATTCTCGCCTTTTTAATGCTTTCCATTATCCTTGGGGTTGTGCAAAAAAATAGCCTTTTTAATTGGGTTGATTTTCTGATTATTGTTGGAAAAGTTAGCTTATTTTTTGGTGGCGTTATTATTATTGGTCAAAAATTATTACCTATTTTTAAAAAAATTTTTCAGGAACAGGGGCACAAGGCTTTTACTTTTTTACTGGTCATTGCCCTGGCCTTCGGATTATTAGCAGAAAAAATCGGTTTACATAGTATTTTAGGGGCTTATTTAGCTGGGTTATTCGTCAAAGAAGAAATCACGCATCCGGAAGTTTATCGCAAATTGGAAGATCGCCTATTTGCTCTAAGTTATAGTTTTTTAGGCCCTATTTTTTTTATCAGCCTGGGATTTCATGTGGATTTTAAAATTTTTCAGGACTCAAGCATGCTCATCTTCTTAATTCTAATTATTCTGGCTGCCATTACCGGTAAAATAATCGGAGCCGGGGGAATAGCTTACGGATTACGTAAAAATATTCATGAAGCCTTGATAATTGGCATCAGTATGAATGGACGAGGCGCAGTCGAACTCATCATCGCGGTTATTGGCCTAGAGCAAGGGTTGATCAACTCTCAGGTTTTTTCAGTTTTAATCCTCATGGCTTTTATTACCACCCTTATGACCCCGATCAGCCTAAAATACGCCCTAAAGGGACTAAAAAACTATTCCAACTCATCTCTACCAATACCGTCCTGACCAATACTATTGTCACCTAAACATCCCTCAAATACCACTCCCAATCTAGATCCGAATACCGTTCTGAGTGTTTGAATCTCTTTAGGATTTAACACCCCTTCAGTTGCTAAAATAGCTAAAGCTTCTAACTCTTGCTCTGCCCCGACTACCTGCTCATCATCCTCGCTATTAACTGCTAATCCCAAAATATCCGCTACTGCCCTCAAAAGTTTTGCCAATCTAGATTTATCGCTGCGGGTAAAACATACGCGTTACTACTTACAGTATTTAAAGCTACCCTAACCTCCGTTTCAGCGACACAATCCGCCGCTGTTCTCTGAAGCACAGCCTGAGAAGATGCATCTATCGATTTGTCACCCATAGAAAAATTTTTAAAATTAAGGCTGTATTTTAACAAAACTTTTTTATTTTTGTCAAATTTTATTTTCCTAAAGCCAAATATCACCTATACTAAACTCGTCATTCAATACCAGCCAAAATATTTTTTATGTTTTTAAGTCCCTCAAACCTAACCCTAATCAAATGGTTTCGACAAGCGCGAAACGCCTACCGCATACCTCTTATTCTATCTTTACTAATACTCATCGGCGGAATTTTAACCATTGGCTTCGAAGTTCTATACAAGGGCAAAGTAATGCCAAACACCTATGCTTTCCACCAAAATATCAGCTTTCAAAAGGCTTCTTTGGCTCAAGTTAATTACTCCAAAAACCTAACCAAATTTCAATCTACTCCGCTCACCATCCTTTTTAAGGGTCAAGTCTACACCTTCACCCTCGATCAGCTCGGTATTACCATTGACCAAGCCGCCAGCCTTAAAAATATCCCCATTATCAAACCCGAAAATGAATTTTGGAAGTTTTTAGTCGACTGCTTAAAATTCAAAAACGTCCAAAGCGCCTTTACGATTGATAATGAACAGCTGCAAACCACCATTAATGCCACCATCGTTGATCTAAATATGAATGTCCAAGACGCGCGTTTAATTTGGGATGAAAGTAGTAAAGATTTCCTCATTTTGCCGGAACAAATTGGCTGGAAAACAAATTGGGAAGAATTTCAAGCTTCGCTCTCTCAACATATTGCCTTTTTAGATCAAACCCCGCTTGAGATCACTTTCACCACCCTAAACCCGCAAATTACCAGCATTGATTTAGAGTCTGATCAAAAAAATCTCAAAACCAAACTCAGCCAAACCACCACCTTAATTTCCGGCCTTGATACTTGGCAATTTAACTGGTTTTCGCATCTAGACTGGCTCCAATTCGAATCAATCAAAACTCACAATTTCAGTATATCTCATAAACAATTACCTAGCGTCTTAATTCCGCAAACTTTCGCTGCCTACCAAACCACGGATTCAAACTCAACCATTAAAATATCCCTCAACTCAGATCATTTCACCCAATATATCACTGAAAATTTAACCCCAGAACTCGAACAAGATCCCCAAGATGTCACTATCTTAAAAGATAAAACCACAGGCAAAATCACTTTTGAAGGCGTTGCTTTTAACGGTTATCAAATCGAAACCAGCAATTTAAAAGAACTCATCGAAATAGCCTTAACTCAAAAAATTCAAACCGTAGAAATTCCTTTAAAAGAAATTCCAGCCAAGATCAATGCTCCGCAAGAATTGATAGATTTAGGGATTAAAGAATTGATCGCCACCGGCTATACCGGCTATTTTCACTCCACCGCAAACCGCAAAACAAACATTGCCGTCGCCATGTCTAGGTTCGAAGGAATAATGGTCGCACCAGGAGAAAAATTTTCTTTCGACAAACAACTGGGTGTTGTAGATGGGAGTACCGGTTTTGTAAAAGAATTAGTCATCAAAGAAGACCGCACCATCCCTGAATACGGAGGTGGAGTTTGCCAAGTTTCTTCAACCATGTTTCGAGCCATCGTTTTTGGTGGATTCCCAATTGTGATTCGTCATCCTCATTCCTATGCGGTTTCCTATTATTCCTATCCCGATGGTTGGGGACTCGATGCAACCGTTTACCCACCTTTAGTTGATTTAGTATTTGAAAACGACACCGGACATTCCATCCTCATTCAACCGTATTTAACTGGAAACAATGAAGCGTATTTTAAATTTTACGGCACCAGCGACCATCGAAAAGTGGAATTGGACGGCCCGTACATCAGCAATCGACATGGAGCACCGGCTGTTCAGTACATTGAAACCGACGAATTAGCGCCTGGAGAAAAAAAGAAAATCGATGGCGCCGTCAATGGCTTCACCGCCACTTGGTATCGCACAGTCACTTATGCCGATGGGCGCGTCGTAAAAGAAACAATCGTGAGCCCTTATGAAGCCCGCGGCGAAAAATGGCTGATGGGGAAAGAAGTGACTACTACTGAAGGGGAATAAAGAAAAACTTTATTATGAAAATTCTTTAAAATCACCCCTTTTTAGCCCACTCTAAAAGATCGGAATATTGATCTTCTGGTCTGATCTTATTGAGTACGCCCATCGCTCTAGCTTCAGTTACACCAACAAGATCGGTTGGCAGCGAAAAAGAAGGCCCTACACTTCCCTTGCTTATTGCAACGTGATATAGGAACTCGCTGGCGGAACCAGCCCTCAACGAATTCGGCACAGAAAACTCCTGGATACAAGCAGATCCATCCCTGAAATGTACAGGCTGGTATTGACAGTGATCTTTATAATTTACTCTAGGGACATCCATAACAGGGTCACCAGTTCCCATCACAGTAGAGGGATTTTCCATAAATTGAGTGAGTTAAAAAATTAAAATGAATTAAACTTCAAAAGTAGACAATTGAGCCATTGCCGATAAAGGCGGGCGCTTAAAGCAAGCGCGATGAACATTCCCAGCATTCATTCGAATCACATCATTAATTTCAGGATCCAACGGCAACATACCTTGTATAACTCTATTCAAATTTTTAATTGTTTCCTCAGCTGTTTTTCCTACAATTCCTGCCGCACCACCAGATAAATTATCACCGTATCCTGCCGCACAACCAGCCCATAAAATGGCATCTGCAGCTACAACCACTTTGGCAGCACATCCTTCGCTCGCTCCATCACAAAGCATCCCCGCAATCATGGCCGTAAGATTTTGGATCGCACAGGTAACAGCCTCAAGCGTAGGATTAATTTGATAAGCAATGGCTGCAGTTGCACCTAGTCCCGCCGAAACCGCACACCCACAAGCAGGAGCCAAATCACCAAAAAAAGCTTTACAATAAGCATTAATAATATGAGCTAAAGCAATACTTTTTAAAATTCTGTCCTCAGGAATATTTTTATCTTTTCCAAATAAATAAGGCGGCAAAGTGGTATCCACCCCCTGATTACCACTCCCTCCACTACTCATCGCCGGGACATCAGCACCCCCCATTCGCGCGCTAGTCGCCGCTGCTACCATTAGTTTTATGTTTGTTTCAAGAGAGGGAGCTGAAACATTGTGAATAACCATTTTTTGCAAAGAAGCAACTGCTGGTCTCCCCATCTCTAAACCCACCTTAGCCAGTCTAAGATTCATATCAACTCCAAGCTTAACATATCGAGCATCTTTAATACTAAGCTCCCCGGCCATAGCTATAAGATCTTCAAAAGAACACTTTCTCAGTCTTTCGCGATAAGATAAATCCGAAAGAGGAACATCGGTACTCGTTCCATTCCCATTTTCAGAGATTGAATTCCAAGGGACATCTTTTTCATTTTTTTTTACTGAAGCGACATGCGTGTGACCTCCAGTAATTTGCACTTCACTGGTTACACCATTCTTCATTTCAAGCTTAACTTCAATAAAAAATTCAGAACCCTCTGTTGAAGAAAGACCAACATGATTTTGACATACCAAACAAGCAGCTTGCTCACGAGCCTTAGCATCAACTCCCTGCAAGGTATTTAGTCCATCTGGGTTTGCCGCCAAAACCCCCAAAGCCGCAGCCAGCGGAAGACCAATTCCCTGTCCTTCTGTTCCAGGAAGAGTGACAGCAGCGCCATTTTTCATTACTCCTGGACATACGGTAACCCAAACTTTTTCAATATTATCCGGACTAAACTTACCCCCATCTTTTAAAACTTGCGCCGCAATGGCAGCAGCAAAAGCCACTGCCCCGGGTTCCGTGCAACCCAAGGCTTTTTGCACCTCATGTTTCAATATGGACTTAAAAAGTCCCGATGTTGGGCTATCACTCACCGTCTCACCTATCATTTGTGCCATATTTTTAAAATTAAAAAACGAAGTATTCACCTTACAATAAAAAATCAAAACCTGTCAATGTTTTACACCGTAAACCCCCTCATTTGATCCCAACTTCAAAATCAATTGCCTAAGCGAAACCCCCAAAAGCAACACCTGAACCAAAAGCCCTGCAGCAAACGATACCGGAATCGCATATAAACCAATTTTATCCAAAAAATAAGCGCTAATCACCATAGTTAAAACAATAGTTATAACATGAATAGAAGAAGGACGCAGCGTATTTTTAAGCGCGTAATGAGCCCGTGCTAACAAATGCATCACGCTTTCCAGGGGCACCGCAATTGTATAAACCATTAACAAAGAAGCTGTGGCCGCCACGGCTTGAGCATCGAATTTACCTCCACCCAAAAGCAACCCGATTAAAGGATGACTAATTAGCGCTAATCCAATTGCGGCCAAGGTGGTATAACCCATAATAATTAAACTTTTCCCCAAAATAAGTTGCTTAAATTCCCTATAATCTTTGTTGGCCGCCACATGTGAAAGATTAGCAAAAGCAGCCAAGGCCATCGCAATCCCAACTAAGCTCACCGGCAAACTCTGAAAATTACGCGCAAAACTGTAAATCGTCACACTTCCTTCCTCTAACTCCGTGGCCAAGCGCACAAACCACCATAGCATCAACTGCCACATTCCCATTTGTACGGTTTTGGGAATTAAAAGCCAAACTGTTTCTCTAATTTCTTGATTATAAATAAAAACAAATTGAGGACGATACCCGTATCGAATCAAAGAAGGAATTCTAACTCCCAAATGCAAAAACGCCCCCAGGATTGTGCCAATTACTAGACCCAAAAGTCCAAAATGCGGCACAAAAACAAAAACTCCGATTATAATTCCCACATTATACAAAACCGGCGCCATCCCATACCAAAAAAAGGCCTTAATACTAATCAAAACATTTCCAAAAGTATTGCTAATCGCAAAAAGCAAAGGAGAAATCAGCATTAAGCGAGTTACAGTCACATATTGCGCTTTTTGTTCCGCATCAAATCCAGGCACAATAAAATCCACCAAATGCGGCAAAAATAATCCAAATAAAACCGCCACCGCTCCCAAAATAAGAAGCCCAAAACTAAGAATTTGATTCGTATACAAAATCCCTTTTTGACGATTGTGCTCATCTAAATTACTAAAAATCGGCACAAAAGCTGCGGACAAAGTCCCGGTAACCAAAAGAGCTAAAAAAAGATCTGGGATTGCAAAAGCCGCATTATAAATATCCAGTTCTGAAGATGCACCGAAGGTATAAGCAAAAGATTTATCGCGTAAAAGCCCCAAAGCATAACTAAGTCCAGAAGTTAAGGTAAGCGCAAAAGCCGTGTGTAAAAAAAGATTTCTAAATCCACCTACTTCTTTTCTTTTGCGCTGAATTTTTCCTAAAATAAATTTCACGCTGCCGATTGTAGCACGAAAAATTTAAAAACTTCTAATCCGCCCATTCCAAACCAACATCTGACCACAAAGCTACCAAAACTTTAGTTCTTTGACTTCCTCTTACAGAAGATACTGCACCATTTTTTGTATCGCCCGTGACCTCACAAATCATCCTAGTTAATGCCAAATACCTTTCATTGCTTAACCCCTGAATAATAATAGCGGTTTTATGGCCTTTGCTAAAACGAGGATAACGCCCACTAAAAAGATGAATGCCAGATTCGCCATTTGGATTATCATCCTCAAAATAAACTTCCATCTTACAATGACCGCTTGGTCCGCCGTTATTAGAAATATCCTCTGCCCATTCTTGATGTTCTTCGCCATCCGGACGACGTGGACAATTAGGCATAATTTAGGTTTAGTTACCGGCGTTAAATCGAGCTTGTTTCATACCTTCATCGTATAATTCTCTAACAACTCGATCTATATCTTCTATGACAGTTTCGCATTCCTCGCCACAACCATCACCCTCAAAAAAATTATTCTGAACAAGGGTATTATCACCATCCCCACATGATGAGGACTCAGCCTCCTTTTGCCTACGTAAATTTCCTCCTCCTCTTTTCCCAAGTCGGTCATCTCTATAAATTAATTTCCCTTTTTTATGGGAAACAGCAACTCCGCTAAAGTGAGTCGTCGCCCCGCTAAAAGGACCACTGCCTGATTGATAAGTACTCCAACAACTAATACCATCATCGTTTCCATCAGAATCAGTTAGTGCTACACAAGAACAACGACTATGCCCCCTATCTTCCTCCCATCCATCTGAACCTTTTAATCTTAAGCCTGCTGAGAGAGTATTGCAGCTTAAACCAATCTGATCAGTTATTTGCCTAATTGCATTAAATTCCTCCCTCTTCTCCTGATGGCACCCTGTTCCTGCTGCCAAAGCCAAAACCCCGGCCGCAGCAAGGGCAAGTGAATTTACAGAATGATGCTCCGGTGATTTCATAAATGTGGAAATTATATAGTAGCAAACTTTGAAAAGCCCTCTGAAATATACCAAATCTTATCCCATTTTTTAAATTTGTCAATAAAAATCCAGGGAAACCTATCTAAAAACCTTTATCCACAGGCTATCGAACCACTCACTGGCGGGGACGACCGGACTTGAACCGGCGACCTTCTGCGTGACAGGCAGACGCTCTAACCAACTGAGCTACGCCCCCTCAAACTAAACGGCAAAAACAAGCGGCGAGATGATAACCTGATTTATTAAATTTGTACATATTCAGAAGCAAAAATTCACCCTGCAAAACATGAAAATTTATTCAAAATTACTTGACTTATTAATAAAAATAAAGTAATATATTATAATGTTCATTGAAAATTTAACTTGAATCCTGAGGCACAGATGGAGATAAAACCTTTTTTATCTTCGGCTGCGCCTCAAGATTCCAATAGTACAATAAGCCTGCTTATGAATTTTCCCAAAATTTCATGGTCACTGTTTGCTCATTTTAGGCGGGGTTTCTTCCCTAAAAAAGAGAAATAGACAGCTTGCTATTTAGGGCAACCTAATTAACAGAAAATTGGTGTAGTGATGCATTAATTTTTACTCTAAACTCTTAGCTGCTGCTGAACTTACTATTTGAATCTTGGGGTTTTTTTTGTACAAGGCCTTCTTCTACCCACCACAGGAAGGTTCATAATAAATATGCTATCCTAGGCATGGATGATAGCCCTCTTAAAGAGAGGGATAATCTAAATAAAAGCTAGCCTTATGCCTACATCTTTAAGCAAACATCCTTCAAATCAAAACCTAAATTCCAAATCGGCCAGTTTTCGTATCGGCATCGACGCTCGCATGTATTCCACCCAATTTACTGGTATTGGGCGCTATGTTTTTGAATTAGTCCATCGCTTGCCTAAAATCGCCCCGAGGTGCGAATTTATTCTATTCATGAACGAACCAGAATTTTCTAAATTTAAATCTCCTTATTCTCAAGTTAAAAAAATCCTAGTTAATGCTGCTCATTATTCTCTAACTGAACAAACCACCTTTTGGCACAAATTACAACAAGCCAATCTTGATTTAATACATTTTACTCATTTTAATGTTCCGCTATTTTATCGCAAACCTTATCTTGTAACGATCCACGATTTAACTTTATCTTTTTTCCCAGGTAAAAAAATGACTAAATGGTATCACCGTTTAGCCTATAATTTAGTTATTAAGACCAGTGTTCAAAAAGCCCGAAAAATTATTGCTGTTTCCAAAAACACTAAACACGACCTTATAAAATTACTTAAAGTACCACCCTCAAAAATTAAAGTTATTTATGAAGCCGTGGGACAAGAATTTAGCAAAAATCCTTCCTCGAAAGACCTCAAATCCATCACCCTTAAATATCATCTTACCTCCGATTTTATTCTCTACACAGGAGTTTGGCGCAACCACAAAAATATCATTAATCTCTTACGGGCTTTTTCTCTTTTAACCAAAAACCCAGCCTTCCAAGGACAGCTAGTTCTAACTGGTAAAGAAGACCCTTTTTATCCCGAAGTTAAAACCACTATTAAAGATCTTAAGTTAAATTCACGTATTGTCTTAACTGGCCTAATCCCAGAACAAGATCTCATTACTCTGTACTACAAAGCCAAAATTTTCTGCCTACCTTCTTTATACGAAGGATTTGGCTTATCGCCATTAGAAGCCATGGCTTGCGGCACTCCAGTCGCTGTTTCCAACACCTCTTGCCTTCCTGAAATTTGCGGCCATCCAAATGCCCTCTTTTTTGACCCCTTAAATCCAACATCAATCGCTGAAAATTTACTAAAATTATGGACTAGTGAAGCGCTGCAAAAACGTTTAAGAAAAAACGGGTTAGCTCATGTTAAAAAATTTTCCTGGGACAAAATGGTTAAGGAAACCTGGCAACTCTATCTTTCAAACTGCCCCTAAGCAATCTTATTATGCGTAAATCTGAATTCACCCCCCTACAAAACCTGCTGACTGCAGTCATTAATCAATATAACCTAAAGCCCCAATTTGACGGTGCTACTATTTGCCACCAATTTAAAAAATTAACTTCCGGATTATGGAATCAAAAAGCTGACCAAAACATAAAAGCGCTATCTTACAAAAAGGGAACCCTAACCATTCAAGCCAAAAGCTCAGGCTGGGCGCAACAAGTCCAATTCAAAAAAACAGCTATCCTAGAACAACTTAGCAAAACCCACCCAAGCATCACCATTAAAAACATCCACATCCAAATTAATCCCGGAATGTCACCCTGAAAATCATCAACACCTACCAAAAAAATGCAGAATTCTTTGCTTTTAGCCAATTTTCAGCCATTTTACAATGTTTCTCTTGACTTTATCAAAGGCCTAGCTACACTAAGAGCCACGCTTCCCAAATTTTATATTTAAATTGTTTTGCCTTGCTCCGAATACGCCTAACCCGAACTGGGAAAAAACGCCAACCAAGCTATCGCTTGGTAGTTGCTGAACATACTAGCCCCATAAAAGGAAAATTTATTGAAATGGTCGGGCATTACCGTATTGAAAAAGCAAATCGCAAATTGGTATTTAACCAAGATCGTATTAAATACTGGATTTCTGTAGGTGCAAAACCAAGCGATACTATCGCTTCTTTGCTTAAAAAAGAAGGCCTTGAAGGAATGGATCGTTTTATCCTAACTAAAACCCATAAACGAAAAAAGAAAAAAGCCGGGAATGAACCTGCTGTAACAACTACGCCATCCGTGAAAGTTGCCCCTGAATCAACTCCTAATGATAAACCTGAAAACAATGACGAAGCAGCCAAAAATGAAACCTCTAGCGAAGAAAAAGAGTCTCCTACAAAGGAGTAAAGATTGAACTTGAAACATATTTAACCCTTTTTTATTATGAGTGATCCTTCTATTGGCGCTGACCGCGATTTTATTGAGTATGTGGTCAAGCAACTTGTGGATGATCCCACGAAAGTTATTGTTACCAGGACAGTAGATGAGATGGGTGTTTTAATCACCTTACAAGTTAGCTCCATGGACATGGGAAAGGTGATTGGAAAAAGTGGCCAAACCGCCAAAGCATTACGAATTCTTTTGCGAGTAATCGGCTCAAAAAATCACGCTCGCGTCAATCTTAAAATTGTGGAACCAGATGGCCATGAGGTTGCTCCCGAAGAAATTACAACCGAGAAAAAAAGCTCTAAAAAGGAAAAATCGGCAATCCTTGAAGAAGAAATTGCGGATCAACACGCTGATCTTCCGGATGACCTAACTGCCCTCAACGAAAATTAAAAACCAGGAAAGATCACCTTGAAAAAACCACTCTATTAATCTTGCTTGATTAGGCAGTTATCCAGTACAATAAAATTCATGAACGATCAAAATATTTCAATTATTGATGCCGCCGAACAATTTGACATTCTCGAAATAATCAATCGCGGGATTGCCTATGCCATTATTATTGCTGGCTTTCTTTCGGTGGTTTTTATTTTTTTCGGTGGAATTTCCTTCATCTTATCAGGCGGCCAAGAAGATAAAATTAAACAAGCAGTCAGCACTATTCGCTACGCCATAATTGGCTTAATTATAACTTTTATGGCCATTGTTATTGTTGCAGCAGTGGGCAAAGCTTTAGGGCTTAATATTATTGAATATCTAAACTTCGGAGAAATTGTAGACATGATCCGTTCAATTACTTCCAGCGCTAACCCCAACAGCGGGGGGATTGAAACTCTTCAATAATTTTTGAGCAAATACGGTTATGGACCTTAAAAAATTTGCCATTTTAGACGGGCATGCCCTTATTTTTCGTGGTTATTACGCCATTCCTCCGCTCTACACCGAAAAAGGCGAATTAGTTAACGCTGTTTTTGGCTTTACAACTATTTTACTTAATATTTTACAAAAACTGCGACCGGATTATTTGGTTGTGACTTTTGACATGAAGGGGCCAACCTTTCGCCATGATACAGATAAAACCTACAAAGCCACCCGTAAAGAAACTCCTGATGATCTAATTCCCCAGGTCGAAATAATTCATCAGGTTGCGCGCACTTTCCAAATTCCAATTTTTGAACAACAAGGATTCGAAGCAGATGACCTAATTGCCTCTCTTGCCCAACAATTAAAATTCCACCCTGAAATCGAAATTTCCATTATTAGCGGCGATATGGATTTAACCCAACTCATTAATCAACAGATTAAACTTTTAACCCCCCTAAGCGGTTTTAATGATATCAAGACCTATAATACCCAGGCTGTCATTGAAAAATATGGAATCCACCCAGAGCAAATGATCGATTACAAAGCCATTTCTGGGGATAAAAGTGATAATATTAACGGTATACCGGGAATTGGCAAAAAAACCGCAACCAAACTCCTTCAAACCTACCACAGCCTAGATGGTATTTATGAAAATTTAGACAAAATTAAAGGCGCCTTACATCTCAAACTTAGCCTTGGCAAAGAAGCCGCTTATCACTGCCAAAATTTAGTAAAACTAATAAAAAATGTCCCCTTGGAATTTAATTTAACAGCTTGCGAAACAAAAGATATGCCCAAGGATGCAATTCAAAAATTATTTACGGAGCTAAACTTTAAAAGGCTATTTATGAAATTTGAAGAACTTTACAAGCACAAAAAAGCCGAAGAGCAACTTGCGATGTTTTAAAAACCAACGTTAAGTAAGATACGGATTTCATACCAAGCACCCCCATTCCCACTAGTAGCGACCTTACATTACAAAATATTAATGATTTAGAAACCTCTGATTTCGCTGCTTTTTTAATTGTCTTCTGCAAAAAACATCGCTAAACTAAAAAGCGATGCGAAAAACCCTACAAAAACTCGAGCAATCCACGCTTGAAGCACTCCAAAAAGCCACCACTCTCAAAGAATTACAATCAGTTTATACTGATTATTTTGGCAAAAAGGGCCTACTCAAAGAAATTCTAAGTAATCTCAAAAATCTTTCCCCAGACGAAAAACAAACCATTGGCAAAGCAGCTAACGAACTCAAAAATCAACTCGAAGGCCAATTCAAAAATCGTCAAAACGAGCTTAATCAAGAAAACATCAGTAAATCCTTAAAACAAGAATGGCTTGATTTAACAGCTCCCGGAAAAACCTACGAAATTGGCCACATCCATCCCTTATCACAAACCCAAGAAGAAGTGGAACGAATTTTTCAACAAATGGGTTTTTCTATAATCGATGGTCCGGAAATCGAAAGTGAATATTACAATTTTGAAGGTCTCAATATCCCTGCTCACCATCCAGCTCGCGACATGCAAGATACTTTTTTCCTTGATAAAAAAGCACACCACGAAGAAGGTCGCCTAGTTTTAAGAACACATACCTCTCCAAACCAAATTCGGGCCATGCGCAAATACGGTGTCCCGCTAAGAATTATTGTCCCCGGTAGAGTATTTCGAAATGAAGCCACCGATGCATCTCATGAACACACTTTTGATCAAGTTGAAGGACTTCTCATCGACCGCGATATTTCCCTTGCCCACCTTAAGGGCGTAATGACGGATTTTTTAAGTCGCCTCTTTAAAAAAGAAATGAAAATTCGCTTTCGCCCCGGATACTTTCCCTTTGTAGAACCCGGCCTTGAACTTGATATGTCCTGTGTTTTTTGTAATGAAAAAGGTTGTCGGGTGTGCAAAAAAACTGGCTGGATTGAATTTATGGGCTGCGGCATGACCCATCCACACGTTATTCGTTCTGGTGGTGCTGATCCCACACAATACCAAGGCTGGGCTTTTGGCTTTGGCCTCACTCGTCTCGTCATGATGCGTTACGGTATTGATGACATTCGCCACCTAACCAGTGGTGACGTACGATTTTTAGAACAATTTTAATTATGAAAATTTCTCTCAACTGGCTCAAAGATTTCGTTTCATTTAACTTAATAGACAAAAAAACTCTTGAAAACGTAGTCGTAGGCTATGTCGAATCACTAAAAAAACATCCTGATGCCGATACTCTCAACATCGCAACAATCAACATAGGAGGAGAGAAAAATATCGAAATCGTGTGTGGAGGGACTAATTTAAAAGAAAAAACCCACGTGCCCGTCGCCTTGCCCGGCGCTGTGATTCCAGGAAATTTCATCATTCAAAAATCAAAAATCCGTGGACAAGAAAGTGCAGGGATGATTTGCGCAAAGGCTGAATTGAACTTGGGTCAAAATAACCCTCGTGAAATTTGGATATTGGATTCAAAGAAAAAATGGACACCCGGAGAATCCTTTTTAAAAGCCCTAAAATTACCTCAAGCGTATAGTCCAGAGGAAATTTCGGACCTTTTTACAAAACACACCGCCGAAGTAGAAGGTCTCATTCATCAAGATGCATATCTAAATCATGTCGTCACAGGGAAACTCATTGAATTTGGAAAAATCGAAAATTCCACAAAGCTTCATCGAGGAATATTTGATATTGGCTGGAAAAAAATTCAAATTGTTTTTGGGTCTGTTTATACGATTAATCCAGGCGAAATTTTACCCATTGCCCTTCCTGGGGCAAAACTTCCAAATGGCGAAATCCGCAGTGGCGAATTTTCTGGGATAAAATCCGAAGGGATGGTGTGCGGAGACAATGAAATCGGAATCCAAAATTCTTCAGAAGGTATCACGCGTTTCCCTAAAAACACTCCACTGGGGAAGCCCGTTGCAGAAATATTAAATATGCAAGATGTCTCCCTAGAAATCGACAACAAATCTCTCACGCATCGCCCCGATTTATGGGGACATTATGGAATGGCTCGTGAACTCGCCGTCCTCTTAAAAAAACCACTTAAAAAGCACACCCCTCCAAAAATACAAACAGGAAAAACTAAACTCACCATTCGCATTGCAGATCCTAAAATCTGCCCGCGCTTTTCAGCCTGTATTATTTCAGGGCTCCGCATCACTGATTCTCCGCAATGGCTAAAAACACGCCTTCAGGCTATTGGCATTCACCCTCTCAATAACATTGTAGATACAACAAATTATGTCGCATCTGAAATCGGGCAACCCCTGCACGCTTACGACCGTCATATCATTAAAACAGACACCCTAGAAGTCCGTTTTGCCAAAAATGGAGAAATTTTAGAAACCATTGATCACAAAAAATACGTTCTGACCGATAAAGATCCCCTAGTGACAGATGGTAAAAAAGGAGTAGGACTAGCGAGTATCATGGGTGGACTCGATTCCGAAATAAACACCAACACCACCGAAATCATTTTAGAATCAGCTAATTTCGACCCTATTATTGTGCGCAAAAGTTCTTTGCAGCACGGCCTTCGCACCGAGGCCTCACAGCGAGCCGAAAAAAGTCTGGACCCAGCCAATACCGAAATCGCCCTCATACGCGCCATCCAAATCCTCAAAGAAACCTGCCCCAATCTCAAAGTCATCAGCCCACTCATCACAGAGGGCAGATGGAAAAAACCACATATTGTAATAACAATTGACCCCAAAGTAGTCTGTAGTAAAATCGGTATTTTGGTCCCAATCCCTGAAATGATCCGTATTCTCAAAGCCCTGGAATTTAGCGTCATCAAAAAAGGATCAAAATTGACGGTCACTGTCCCATCACATCGAGCCACCAAAGATGTTAGCATTGAAGAAGATATTATCGAAGAAATAGCTAGAATTTATGGTTATGACCGCATCCCTGCGAAATTACCCGCTTTACCAATCTCTCTGCCTATTGAAAATATAGAACGTTCCCACGAACACCTCGCAAAAACAATTTTAAGCAAAACTCTCAGCTTTACGGAAATATTTAACTACTCTTTTTACAGTAAAAATATTTTTCAAAAATGCGGACTGGAAGAAATAAACCACCTTAAAGTGGAAAATTATATATCCGAAGATCAAACCCACATGCGGACAAGTTTAATCCCCGGGCTTTTGCTAAATATTGAACGCAATCAACGTCAACGCGACACTCTCAAACTCTTTGAAATCGGCCATACTTATCATGAAATTGGAGAATTTATGCCCCTGGAAGAAAAATGGCTTACCGCCTGTATTAGCTATAAAAAAACCCTTGAACCTTTTTACGAAATTAAAGGTGCCCTAGAAACTTTCTTAACGGAATTTCATACCACCAATTACTTCCTTAAAGATTGCCCAACACCATTACCTTATGCTCATCCCCAAAAATGCTGCGAAATCAGATTACAAGGAAAATTATTAGGTTATGTTTTCACTCTGCATCCAGCTATTGCACAAGCCTTTGAAATTGAACATTCAGTTGGATTTTTTGAATTAAATTTCACCTACCTAAGCGCCAAAGGTCGCGAATTAACCAAGTTCAAACCTCTACCTAAATTTCCCAGTATCTATTTTGACATTTCATTCCTTGTTGATTCTAAAAAAACCGTAAACGAAATTCAAAAAGTAATTTTTAACGCAGACAAAGAGCATCTCATTGTTAATTTAAAATTATTTGATATTTACGAAGGAAAAAATATCCCAACTGGCAAAAAATCACTAGCCTTTAAAGTTGAATTACAACATCCAGAACGAACCTTAAACGATCAAGAATTTCAAGCTACCCAAAAATCAATTTTTACCAGTATTGAAAAAATCGGCGGAGAAATAAGGAGATAAGTTCTCTACATGCACTATCTCCTTACCCTAATCAAACCCCCGGCTGGAATAATTTTTATTCCTTTTTGCTCTAAACCATCCAATATTAAATTAACTCCCAAACTATCGCTAGCCATGTGGCCAGTAATAATCACGTTAAGGTGATATTTTTCGGCTTTTTCACGGTAAGCTTCACCCATGTGCATTTCAATAACCGTACTCACTCCTTCCCGGCTTAAAACCTCATAAACATCCTCAGCTCCAGACGTACCTCCAGTCATTCCTGTAATCGCCACCTTACCTAATTTAGACTGTGGAGACCCGGAAAAAATCATTGGCCCCATGCCCAATTTTTCCGCTTCCTTAATTTCCGGAATATCCAAAAATGCTTCCGCTAAATCCTTCAAATATTTCAATTTACTCCGTTTTTTATTAACAAAATTATCCATAAACTGATGTGCTCCGTTATCCGCTGCTGTATGACAACACATCATTGGAATATCCAAAAGCCGCGCTCCATCTACAGCTCGATAATGATTAATTGGATGCAAACTGCGATTAATTTTTTGAATTCTTGGTTCAAGTAATTTTTCAATAACATTAATCGAAATTCCCAAATGGGCCATAACCGATTCCTGAATCGGCATCACCCGCGTCAAATCCACCAAGCCTCTACCTTCAGGGTGATGAACAAAAAGCAGATCAATTTTCTGCCCATTTGCGCGAAGGGCATTCACCAACAAAAGCTCCTGCATATCACCATCAATGCAAACCATCATGGTTTTAACAACCTGATTTAATTTACCATGAAGCACCCTAGAATCAGAATAGGGATTGGTTAATTTTTCCAAATCAAAATAAATCTTTTTCTTTTTGTCCATTTTTTGATATTCTTTCTTGATTTCCTTTAAATTATCTTCAATTTCCTTAATTGTTCTTGGATCATTTTTCCGCCCCATGCCAATGGCGTGCTCGTAAATTTGCTGAAGAGTAAGAGACATATTTCAAAATTTTAAAAAAATAAAGCGTTCCTAGAATAACATATTCTCCATAGAAAAAAACTTTCCCCTCGTAAACAAAGCTGGCGCAAATGATTTTTTTTCCAAAGTCTGGTATGCTCTTTTTTGCTAAAAACTTCGCCTTAGAATCTTTATAGATATGCATCATAACTATTATTCCAAGCAAAAAAATAACAACTTCTCTTTAAAAATTTTTTGGGGGAAAATTAAACCACACCCCTTACTTCCCTTTTGGCAACGGCTATTCAGATGGGCCCTAATTTTTGGCGGCACAGGATTTCTAGCTGGAATAATTATTTTTATCTTAAGTTTAATAATTTTCAGCTTCGGCTTACCAAAAATTAATGAAGACGACTTACTACAAGCTCAATCCACTATCATCATGGATCGCGAAGGAAATATTCTATACGCGATTCACGGCGAAGAAAACCGAAAAATCGTCAATATCGATGAAATATCACCTTATCTTTTAGACGCGACTATCGCGATTGAAGATGATCAGTTTTATGACCATTTTGGATTCGATATACCCTGTTTGGCCAAAGCCGTTGCCTATGAAACATTCGGAATTGGCATTCGCCGTGGATGCTCAACCATCACTCAACAATTAGCCAAAAACTTATTTTTAAATCCTACCCAAACTTATAAACGAAAAATCCAAGAATTGGTACTTGCCGTTAAAATGGAAATCTTTTTCAAAAAAGAAGATATCCTCAAACTTTATCTCAATGAAATCCCTTATGGGAATAACGCCTACGGCAGTGAACTCGCAGCCCAAACCTATTTCAGCAAACCAGCCAAGGATCTTACTTTAACCGAAGCCTCTATTTTAGCAGCTCTACCTAAGGCTCCGACGCGCTATTCCCCTTACGGCAACAACCGTTATTCACATCTGACCATTGAATTCACCGAAGAACAACTTCAAAAGCGCCCCCTAAAATCTACAGAAGATCTAAATTATGAAGAATACGTGCGCGGCTTAATCGGAGCAAATATTTCTCTCGCGGATGGCTCAACCCTATACATCCCAGGCCGAGTTGATTTGGTCCTAAACGCGATGCTCACTCAAGGAAAAATCACTCAAGAAGAAATGGAAATGGCTCGCACTGAATCATGGAGTATCGAATTTAAACGCTACCACGGTAACGCTAAAGCCATGCACTTTGTGCTATACGTCAAAGAACTTTTAGAAGAAAAATATGGTAAGGAAGTAATCGAACAAGGCGGCCTTAAAGTCTACACCACCCTCGACCCTCGAATGCAAGAATTAGCCGAAAAAGCCATCGCAAATCAGCGCGACAAAAATTTCACACAATACAACGCCACCAACGCGAGTTTAATCACCATTCAACCCCAAACTGGCCAAATTTTAGCAATGGTAGGGTCTGCAGATTATTGGGATGAAAGCATTGATGGCAATGTTAATATTGCTTTACGTTATCGCCAACCTGGCTCGTCTTTTAAACCTTTCGTTTATGCGTTAAGTTTTTTAAATGGTTATAATCCCGCCACTGTGCTTTATGACGTAGCCACTCAATTTGGACCAGGCCAATGGCCAAAAAATTACGACGGAACGTTTAGAGGCCCCACTTCAATTCGTCGTGCCCTGGCTCAATCGCGCAACATTCCGGCTATTAAAGCCTATTTTCTTGCCGGCCAGGAAGAAGCAATCATCCCCTTCGTAAAACAATTTGGCATCAATCTTGATTCATCTATTGGTTACGGATGGCCTCTCGCCCTAGGAAGTGGCGAGGTACGTTTAATCGATATGGTAGGAGCCTACAGTGTATTCGCTAATACCGGCATCAAAAAAACAACCAGCCCTATTTTAAAAATTGAAAACAGCGACGGAAAAATTCTTGAACAATGGCAAGACGAAGTTGGAACACAAGTCTTAGACCCGCAAGTGGCGTATTTAATCAACGATATTCTTTCGGACACCGCAAATAATTTAGGCCCTGCGCTTAATTTAAAAAATCAAATCACAGCCATCAAAACTGGAACGAGTAATAAAAAAGATGAAAAGGGCGCTTATTTCCCCAACAATACTTGGGCAATAGGATACTCAACTAAATTAGTCACCGGCGTATGGGTAGGCAATGCTGATGGCTCGGGAATGAATTATTACGCAGACGGTTACAACTGTGCCACGCCCATTTGGAATGCCTTCATGACCGAAGCTCTCACCGACATGCCCATTGAAAATTTTCCAAAGCCAACCGGCATTGTTGAAATAACCGTGAGTAAAGCTACTGGCCTTCTTCCTTCGGAAAATACCACTGAAACTACCGTAGAAAAATTCGCTAGCTTTAGCATCCCCACCACTATTGAAGATCGTTATGTAACCATGGACATAGACAGCAAAACTGGCTTAATTGCCAATCCTTATTCTCCAAGTTGGTCGCTGCAAAAAAAGACCTTTTTTATTCATCAGTCAATTATTCCCAGCTATACCTATTGGCAAGCTGGCATTGATGCCTGGGCACTTAAAACCGAAGGAATTGAAAAACCACCCACCGAAACCGACACTCTACATACAGCTGAAACGCTAGCTAATGCCCCTTCAATTATTATTACCAACCCAACTTCCTATAGCGCTATTGAGGCTGGTTCAATCAATATTGAAGTCGAAATAAATGCCCCAAATGGTATTGAAAAAGTAGAATTTTATTTAGGAGATATTTTGCAATTTATAAGTGTTAACCCGCCTTATTCCGGTACAATCCGCATCCCTATTAATAATAAAATTGGCGCCCAATATGAAATTACGGCCTATATTTATGATCAACTAGGCTATCGCAATGTTAGCACCGTCCCTGTCCAAATTAAATCTCCAGCAAGTACGGGAGACACCTCATCCTAAACCGGTTTTATTGGAATTAATTTTAGGCTATGTTATGCTGCAATCTCCTATTTTTTACCATCTTCTTAAGAAAGACAAGACATGAAAAAAACTTTATTTAAAATCGCCCTAATTGTCCTACTTCCTTTGCTTTTACTAGGATGTTTAAAGCAAAATCCGGCTCTTTCTTTTATTGGCCCTATCCCAAATTGGTCTGACGTTACACTCCCCAAAGACGCTATTTGGCAAAACACCGTCATCTCTGGAAAAATAGAAAATCATAATTATTTAACTACTCTTTCAAAACCAAAAACCCTTGAATACATCGAAGAAGGGATGGCCTATAACGGCTGGCTTTTAACTTCTTCCGCTGAAGAAACGAGAAGCTATGCCAAAAATGAAGACCACGTTACCATTAACCTCAAACAATCAACCGAAGGTAAAATTGGGATTGTAATAATTATTGAGCCAAAAGATACTTATGAAGAAAATCTCGAACCTGGCCAATAGCTAACCCTCGATGGCTAACCTCCCCCTTTTCCTTTTTAGTAAGAGCAGCATAAACTCGGTCAAACCCATTTGGCCTAAACACCGAACTTAAAGGTAACCCCGCTAATAATTCCGCCTCCGCTTTTTTGGTAATGCAACCAAAAGAAACACCATTAAAAACATGCTCTGTCCCATTAGGTAAAATTAAAGCCGCGGAACAAACAAATTTAGCGCCTCTTTCTAAATCGGCAACATCCGCCATTCGTTTTAAAAAATACGTTAACCATTCTTGATCCGACGCCTGCTCCCCTGCACCCCATCTTCTGGTGTACAACCCTAGTTCACCTTGCAAAGCTTCAACTTCAATCCCCGAATCCTCAGCCAAAGTCATTAAACCAGTAGCATAATAAAAATACCTAGCCTTTAAAAGCGCATTTTCTTCATGCGTTAACCCGGATTCCTCAACCTGATCTTTCCCCTGTGGCACATCCTTCAAGGATAATATTTCGCAATTTAAACCCCTTAGGATTGCTTTTATTTCTGCTAATTTACCTAAATTAGCAGTCGCAACCAGCAAAGATGATGCTAAAGAATTCATTTTTTTTTAAAAAAAGTTAAGCTATAACTAAATCAATACTTATACCCTCCCTCCCGGGGGCCACCATCCACCATCAGGATAGCATATTACCCATTAAAGAAACCTTGCAAAAATATTAAAATTTATGAATCGCTTTTTTTACCTATCCTTAATCCTCGTTTTTATTTGCGCCACCTTGGGGGAACTAATCAGACTCCCTATCGGCTCAATTAACGGTATTTTACCTAACGACCTTATTTTAGCCTTTTTAAGCCTTATTTGGCTAATTCATAAAACATTTCTTACACGTAAATTACCCAAAACCAATCTTTGGATTCCATTTCTAATATTCATTATTTTGGCTTTTATTTCTCTAGTCAATGGTTCTCGCTTTCTTAGCTTAAATGAATTTCTCAATAGTGGTTTTTATCTTTTTCGTTTTTTTGCATATTTTATACTCAGCTTTATTGTTTTTGATTTAACCAAAAACCCAATTTATCGCTCTAAAATTATTCAACTGTTATTCTTTTCCGCTACCGTAATCGCCCTATTCGGATTTATCCAATTAAAATGGTTTCCTGATTTTACCCAAATGCAAGATTATGGCTGGGACCCTCACCTCAATCGCCTGCTTTCCACTTGGTTTGATCCTAATTTTACTGGGGGGATGTTTGCTTTCGTTTTGTGTTTAGGCATTTCGCAGCTCATTAGCAAGCCATATCAAAAAATCAAACCCCCATCCCTAAAAAAAATCCCCTTAATTATTATTATAATCACCTTACTTCTGGCTTTAACTCTCACTTATTCCAGAAGCGCCTACTTGTCTTTTATCGTTGGGACAGGCCTAATTGGCCTCCTAAAATCCCGTAAATTACTTTTCGGTGCCCTGATCGCTTGTTTACTTCTAATTTCATTTTCAGATCGTGCCCAAGAACGAATCAATAATCTCTACTACAGCGCCAAATCCATTATCACCCAAGAGGCAACCGAACTACCAGATGCTACAGCCAGGCTTCGTGTAGATTCCTGGCAAAATACCTTAATTATCATCAAAGACCACCCTATTTTAGGAGTAGGATATAATGCCTTTGGCTTCGCACAACGGCGCTATGGTTTTGTCGATCAAATTGAAACCCATTCCTCCACAGGCTCAGATTCCAGTTTATTAACTATTTTAGCCACCACTGGCATTTTAGGATTTAGTGCTTATTTATGGATTATCGTAATTTTCTTTATCTCCAGCCTCAAAAATAAACAAAATCCATTAGCTATGGGCTTTTTAGCCGGCACTTGCGGACTTCTAATTCACTCCATTTTTGTAAATAGTCTTCTTTTTTCTCCTTTTCTTATTTTTTTCTATACTGCAACTGGACTAATCCTTACACCCCAAAAAACACCAAAACAATAATCACCTAAATTAACGACTTAGCTCATTATCTGATTTTAAAACTTCAACAAGCCAAGAACGCACCGTACCTTTCCCAAAAATTTCACTTAAATATTTCAAAAGCACAGCTAATCTACTATTGCCCAAAGACAAACCCCTAAATGAAGATTCAGACAATAAGCAGCTAACTTCCAATTTTTCCTTCGCCGAAAACTGTGCTATCTGCGTCTTGATACTGTCAAAAAATCGAATTCCTTTCTCTATGCAATGAGTTAAAATACGCCTACGATTATCAAAGGAAGGAACTACGTTTTCCAAAAGCCACACACATAAAATCTCTTGCTCTTGCATAAACTTAAACAAAGTTTCTACCTCATCACCCAAAATACCAGGATAAAGTGCATCTAAAAGATAATCACCAAGACCATCACGAAACTCTTTATTTTCTATTCCTGCATCAAGAAACGCATTCATCTCGAAAAACTCCCTTTCTGCTTGCAAAGCAGCATCTAAAGTCGCTCTACGTGCAGCCATCTCTTCTATGCCGACCTGCTGCCCATTTTGAGAACAACCTACTAAGATAGACCTTAATCCAGTAACAATCACCGGGTAATCCGTGCCTATTATTCCCTGAACAGAAGAACCCCTTGGATTTCTTAAAATATCCTCAATTATCCTTGTTACCACAAAAGGCTTCAATTTTACTAGATCTCTAGCCAAATCGTGATAAGGATCACCCTCCGGTCTTTTTATCCCTTCCAACATAAACTAAAAATTAAAGACTTAACTTAATCAAATTATTTACTTTATGTCAATAGGTAAACCACCCTCTCTATTAATCCCAAATTTGAAATTTTACGCATTCATCAGTATAATTCAAGTTAATCTTTTTTATCCCTTAAATTCCTCCCCCTATGGAAAATCCTGTTTTAATAGCTTCAATTTTAGGCCCAGTGTGGATCATCTTGGGAATTTCTCTTTTGGGGTACACCCCTTCCTGGCGAAAACTCATGGAAACCTGGAGAAAGGATCACTATACCCTTTTCCCTTTAGCGCTTATGACCATGGTTTTAGGGCTAATTATCATCCGCATGTACAACGTTTGGGAATGGAATACTTGGATCATTGTCACCTTAGCGGGCTGGGCAGCCTTTCTAAAAGGAACAGTTTATATGCTTGCCCCTGGCTCATGGACAAAAACCCTCCTAAATCTTAAAAATAACGTTTCCCTGCTCTATCTTGCCGGCTTTATTTCAATAGTCTTGGGTGGGTTCCTCTGCTATTCAGTTTACTACCTTAGCTAAAACGTGGTTTGTATATTTTCAAAAAATGGGGTGTCCTTAAAAAATAACTAAAATTTTTGAGACGCCCTATTTAATAAAGTGTTATTTAGTGTTCCCGAATCATTAAAAATAAATTTAACCATTACTCCTGACCCCACAAGCGAACAAAAAATAATTATAACCACCAGTATTCCAATCCAACTTTGTCCCTTAACCTGAATCCCAATACTAGCCAAATCCATATAATATCTTTTAGAATTATCCGGATCAATATAAATAGAGATAGCTGGGCTAGAAACCTGATTTATTCCCAAATCTTCCCAGATATAAGCACTTTCAAAAACTTGCTCTAGACCAGTTAAAGGGTTAAGAGCTTTGGCAAAAATCACATAAGGAGCCCTGCCATTTATTCTAATATTAGTTTGATGCTTGATACCACTAATTGGCGCCATTATTTGCATACCGTTAATTTTCAATTTTTGCCCTTTTGCAGATGAGACACTCGACCGCCCAGCTGTGAAAAGATACTTAAGACCAGCCCCAAAAAACACCAAAGCAATAACCACAAATATCCCCGTAGATAACCAAAAAATATAATTATCTTGCGCCGTATTATACGGCATTTGAGTAGCTGAAAAGAAAGCAAAAGCTCCAACCAAAAATCCTATACCCCCACCGACAAAAGACAATGCAACAAAATATTTCATAATCAAAATTTAAACGCCCTTATTTTAAAATAAAACCATCCTTTTGCCCAGGCTTTTTCTGGCTTCATATCCTATGCTAAAATACAGACATGCTCACCTGGCATTTTAACGAAATCTGGTTTCTATCCCAAGCCCTGGTCACTTTCTCTATTATTTTGTTATGCTTTCGCCTGGGGAAAAGCTGGCTCATGGGCTACATTGGCATCTGTGCCGTTCTTATGAATATTGTAGTCGTAAAACAAGTAACGCTTTTTGGTTTTGATGCGACTTTAGGCAATATTCTTTACGCCTCCATTTTTTTAGTAACCGATATTTTATCCGAACATTATGGAAAAAAAGAAGCTTTTAAAGCGGTCCGCATTGGCTTTTTTGCTGGAATTTTCTCCATGATAACCCTGCAATTCGCCTTACGCTATATCCCCAATGAATATGATTTTGCCCAATCATCATTTATTACTATTTTCACCCTAACACCTCGTATTATCCTCGCCTCCCTAGCCTCATATTTAATCACTCAAAATTGGGATGTTTGGATGTATCACAAATTGCGCCATGCTACTTCTGGCCGCCATTTATGGCTCCGCAATAACTTTTCTACCATTACTTCGCAACTTTTTGACTCTTTCTTATTTAGCTATATTGCTTTTTATGGAGTTTTCGATTCCATTAACCAAATGGCCATTTTTACCTTTTTAATAAAATTTATTATCGCTTTAATCGACACACCCTTCATCTACTTAACGAAGTTAAAATTTTTCGAACCAGAAAACATTCGAAAAAAAGAATTTTCCTGGTGGGGAAAAACCATTACCAAGCTAGCAGGAGAAGAATAAATCCTTTACTCATTATAATTAATCTTATAATCACAAACCTGGTAAAAATAGTGCTATAATAAAATCATGAATACACCTGAAATTGAGATAAAAGTTTTAGGAGTTAAACCCGACCAAATCAAAAAAGACCTCCGTGCCCTAGGCGCCAAACAAACATTTGCCGGCCTGGTAAAATGCCTCCATTTTGACCGACCTGGCCAACCACTCCATTCCAAGGGCAAATTATTTCGTTTGCGCCGCCTTGAAGGTAAGCTGGGATTCCCTAGTAAAATCGAAATTTGCTATAAAGGCCCCAAACAAATTATTGATAATTGTAAGGTGCGCGAAGAAATAGAAACAACTGTTGAAAATCCCGAACAATTCGAATTTATCATCAAACGCCTTGGCTTTAAAATAACGCTTGATAACGAAAAAATCAGAGAATCCTTTTCCCTAGAAAATCTCCATTTTGACATCGACACTTATCCTAAAAGCCCCACCTACATGGAAATCGAAGGGAAAGATTCCAAATCCATTGATCAAATTTTAGAAAAATTAAATCTCACCAAGTATGAACGCAGCACCGAATCGGCCGACGAATTATTCCAGCGCTTATGGCCGAATATCGATTTAACCTGGCTTAAATTTTAACCCCCTTTATATGGCCGAATACACCCTGCCAGCAAACCCCTTCCCACTTAGCTCAAAAGCTCCTATTTTCACCTTACCGGGCGTTGATGGACAAAATCATTCCCTAAAAGAATACAAAGATAAACCCTTTCTAGTTATTATTTTTATGTGTAACCATTGCCCCTATGTTCAGGCTTACCTTGATCGGTTAATCGCTTTACAAAATCAATTCACGAAAAAGGGAGTTCAATTTTTAGGCATCAACTCCAACGACGAAACCACCTATCCAGATGATTCCTTTGAAAACATGGTTAAAATGGCAAATTCTATCAATCTCAATTTTCCATATTTAAGAGACGAAACTCAAAAAATTGCTAAAAATTACCATGCCGAACGCACCCCGCAAGTCTTTGTCTTTAATCAAAAACGCCAACTTGTATATGAAGGAGGTATTGATAATAGCTATTCCGAACCGGAAAATACTACGGAAACCCCACTAAAAGACGCTTTAATGGCCTTAACCCAGGGACAAAAAATCCTTAAACCAGAAGCTAATTTCATCGGCTGCTCAATCAAGTGGAAAGCATAATAATTAAACCTCTAATCCGGCCAACCTATCGTCGAAATGCATTACCCTACCTACTGCCCCACCGGTTTGAATAGAAACTCCACGCAACTTTAATTGAGCCAATCTTAACCCAATTTCAGCGCCAACTCCTGCAACAGGAGAAGGCGTAGGTTTAGCTTGTAAAGCACCTAAAGCAACCTCCAACGCTTTTTTCGCCAACAATCTTAATTGCCCTAATGGCAAATCAACACCTGAATCAAGTAATCCCCTAACCACAACTTGCTCCTCAAGAGTTAAACCATCCAAAGACGCTAATTCTGCTAAATTATCAGGCAAACTATCACCAAGCGCCCCTAATGCCGGGATTCCTGCTACTTGTGTTTTCACTGCTTGTGCCACTGCCTCAACCGGCGCGACCTCACCTGAATCAGCTAATGGCCTTTCGTCAAATATAGTTCTTCCTGTCCAATCACTCGCAGCAGATTCAGCCATCAAACCTCGTGCCCAACCTGAATCTCCATACATTGCTTGCGACCTATTTAACATATCACCTCTTGCTTTTAAAAAACTAACTGTTTCATCGCTAAAATCAGGTAATCGATCAGGCTGAACATATGCAGGGAATTTAGCTGCTAGCAATTCATTTTGTTCTTGTGGGCTTAAACATTGCATTCTCATGGTAAATATTTTTTAAGATTAGTAGATTGTTGCATTTTAAGACAACCTTATACACAAATAAGTTTCACTTTTTTGTAAATACATATAAAATGTTTTTCCAGGCTATCTGTGTAAAAATAATTTTCCCCTTTAATTATCTTTCCCTCCCTATAGCACATTCACCATGAAAAAAATCTCCTTTTTGCCCCTACCTGTTTTATTAAGCCTATTTCTTCTGCCTGGCTGCTCCCAAGCAAACCAATTTAAAAGCCTGGTCCCAATCAGCACCCCCATCGCAAACCAATGGGAACAAAAATTATCCCCCCTACCAACAACCATTAACCTTGGAATTACCTTTTATTCTCAAGCTCCTTTTGGCAACTGGGATATGCCATACCAAGAAGCCTGCGAAGAAGCCAGCTTACTTTTAGCCTACTATTACGTAACCCAAAAAAGCGTCACCATTAATCAATTTGAAACAGATTTACTGGCTATGATTAACTGGGAAATTAATTATTTTGGTCAATATCAGCACACCACCATTGCTCAAACCGCCGAAATAGCTCAAAATTATTTGAATTACCAAAATCTTAAAATTATCGAAAACCCAACCACTGATCAACTCAAAGCGGAACTCTCACAAGGACACCCTATTGTTGCCCCCTTTGCTGGAAGATACCTAAAAAACCCTTATTTTAGCGGGGAAGGACCGATTTACCACATGCTTGTTTTACGCGGCTACGACCAATCTCATTTTATTACTAATGATGTAGGAACCAAACATGGCGAAAACTTTATCTATCCCTACGAGACAATTATAGAAACTCTTCATAACTGGCATGATTCCGCTTCTTTAAGCCCAAATGGAATCCTTAATGGGAAATCACTAGTATTGGTGCTACAATAAACTTCGCCTCTTTTTTCCCAAATCTGTTCCCGAAAATTTACCCTCATGAAAAAATTTATTATCGAAGGAGGTTGTCCCCTACATGGAACAGTCAAAATCCAAGGATCAAAAAATGCCACCTTGCCTATCTTGGCCGCGACTTTGCTAACCGAGGAACCATGCACTTTAACAAATGTACCGGAAATTTCCGATGTTTACGCTTTTGTTAACATTCTAAAAGACCTGGGATCACAGATTACTTTTCAAAAAAATAAAATCACCATTTTAAGCAATCAACTCAGGTCAACCAATATCTCATCCGAACTAGTTAAACAAATGCGGGCATCCATCCTTTTACTGGCACCACTTCTCGTCCGCAACCAAAAATTTATCATGGATTTTCCTGGTGGCTGTGTTTTAGGTAAAAGATCAATTCACGCTCATACTCATGCCCTAGAAAGCCTGGGAGCTAAAATCACCGAACGCGCCTCAAAACTAGAATCGCAAGTAACCACCTTCAAAGGAGCTAATTTTACCATGTCCGAAGCCAGTGTGACGGCTACGGAAAATGCTATCATGGCAGCTGTTACAGCTTCGGGGGTAACCGAAATTAAGTGGGCCGCCATGGAACCGCATGTCCAAGATTTATGTCATTTTTTAGCTAAAATGGGTGCCAAAATTCAAGGTATCGGTTCTCCGCATCTCTATATTGAAGGAGTTAAAAAACTTAAAGGCGTATCCTATAAAATAACCTCTGACTATTTAGCAGCCGGCACCTTAGCCCTAGCCTCAATTCTTACTCAAGGCGAGGTTACGCTCGAAGACCTTAATCCCAACCACCTAAGCAGCTTTTGGGAAAAACTTGAAGAAGTAGGCGTTAATTTAAAATTAACCAAATCATCTGCCACCTTTTTCCCATTACCAAAATTTGATCATCTGCAAGCTATTAATCACCTTAAAACAGCGGTTTACCCTGGTTTTGCCACTGATTTACAAGCTCCATTTGCTGTTTTACTAACGCAAGCAAAGGGAGAAAGTCGTATTTTCGAAACCCTCTTTGAGGGAAGATTAGGGTATCTAAATGAACTGGAAAAAATGGGTGCCAAAATCACAATCAATAATCCCCAACAAGCAACTATTTTCGGCCCTACTGCCCTTAACGCAACCACTATTACCAGTTGTGATATCAGGGCCGGAGCGGCCATGGTTCTAGCAGCCCTAATTGCTGAAGGAAAAACTGAAATCAACGATATTCGCTATATTGATCGCGGCTACGAAAACCTAGACCAAACCCTAAATCACCTGGGCGCTAAAATTACCAGGCAAGAAATTTAAATATCTTTTAACCTAGCCGTTTCTAAAAGACTATACTTGTAAAAGTTTATTCCCTCTTCTGGGCAATCGTTTATTTTCCCCACATCTTTTGCAACTGCTAAATATGATGGCTCGTGGAAATGAGCAAGGACATCATTCAATATTGCAAGATCTAAAGCGCCCATACCACTCAATCCACAAAGCGACCATATCCTAGCCTTTACCGCTACAGGAAGAGGTTCTAATGAAGGTAGAAGCTGTTCTTCATGACCAGCTTGTGCCCCCCCCCTCCTCCTCGAACAAAAATTCCTCCTCGGACATGAATCCCTCCCCAGAACCACCGTCAGAGATATCGCCACTCATAAATAATAAGGGTTAAACTAATAAAAGACTAAATCTTACACCTTTCATTATACTTGTCAACCTATTTTCCCAAAAGCACCATCCCGCCTGATTTCACTTCATACCAACCTAAATCACTCGAGAAAATAGCGCTTTGCAAAGAAGAAACCCATTCGGAAAATGAAAGATCTTCTTTTTCAGGTATACCAGCAGCATCCTTCTCTTTAGTAATTACTTCTGCGGATTGAAAGGCTTTTCGCATCATCTCCCAATTATCTAAAATTTTACCCAAAGAATCAAACGCAACATAAAATAAACCACTTCGAAACCCCTTAATGCTCGCCAAAGATTGTTTGTACATCTCGTCATCAAGTAAATAATTCACCCCCTCCTCCTCCAACCATCCCTCGTAAGTTGAAATCAACAAATGATGTTCCTTGGTAATTCCATAAAACAACTTAATTTTTTGCCCTTTAAGCTGATCCGGTAATTGAAAAAGTCCATTTTTCCCGTAAGCCGTCATAATTGTATCCAAATCCAATTGAATACTCTTAAAAGAAACTCCATTTAAAATTTCTTCTTCTTTAGTAAAAGCATTAGCTAAAGCACCACCCTGTAATTGGAACAAACCTATTAAACCAGCTAATTTTTGGTCAATATTGGTTAAAAATTGTTGAGCCATAGTTTCATCACCCCTAACATCAAACAATAAAGTTAAAGCCGGAAGAAAAGAAGTATCCTGATGTACCGCTAAAGCATATCCTCTGCCCCAAAATTTACTAAAATCAAACTGCTCTCCGCCTAATAAACTCTTTAAACTAAACATCCCGTCGGCAGAAGCAGCTAGTTGTTGATTTAAAAGAGTTGCAAAATTATAAGATTCGAAATATAGAGCCAAGCCATCAGCCGCCATATTCTTATAAAGATAAATCGGCTTTAGCGACATTTCGGATAAATCTACCTTATCGGCCTTAATTTTGGCACGATCAAATTTAGCATTACCGTACAAAGCCACCCCATCTTTAGTGGCTACCAAAGCCAAGCTTTGTCCTTTCAGGTAATGAATTAATTCCTGCAATAAAGAACCCGAAGGTAAATTTTCAATCGCCTTAGCCTGACTAGTAAAAAAATTACCATTAACAAAAACCATGGCTGTATTGGGTAATGGCAATTTCTTAATCTGATCTCGATACACCGTATTTGTCCACAAAGACTGCGCTAACTCACTACGTAATAAATTCGCCATTTGTATTACCTCATCTTCAGCATTAGCAATTAATAAAACATCTTGATACTTCAGAAAATAAAAAATTATTTCTCCTGATTCGGCTGCCGCGACATTAAAATAGAGATCATAGTCATTCACTGTTTTCTTCAAAAATCTACCCTCCTTTTGCAAAGTATCAAATAATTGTTCCGCTTTCGCTTCGTCATCCAAGGTCAAAGCGGCATGCGGTAATTGCACAACCGTCCCGTCACTATTTGTTTTTTGATTAAATCCGACCATAAACCGAAACCCATCCCCTAAAACCGGCTGAATGTCTTTTGAATAAGAAAGGTTAATAGGCTCCAAATTAGTATTCACTGCCTGCAAAAATTGCTCCTTAACATTACCTGAACCTTGAAAAATCTTTGTCGCAAAATTTTCTAAAAATTGCCGTTGCTGAATATCAAAATTATTAATCGAAGCTAAAAACCACGTATCCTCAGGAAAAGCTTGCTCCAACAACAAGCCAGAATGCGATTGATTAGCTTGCTCAAAATTATTTAAGCCACACCCGCTTAAGAAAACAACAACCAAAAAAATACCTAAAATTAATGAACTTTTACGCATGGAAGGAAAATTTAAAGAAATAAAACGCAAAAATTAAGTTCGCACGCCCGCATAACATACGAATTGCCTTATTTTTTATTACCCAAACTACCCTTACTCGTATCTTTTCTAAAAGTCTTAACATGCTCACGGCATTGATTACAAAACTTGGATTTTTCTTTCATGATTTTCTCGTTATTCTTTTTATTATAACTTGTCACATCTAAAGTTTTTTTACAATTTGGACAACGCCAGTCTGCAGGAGTAAGTGATTTAGCCATAATTTAAAAATTTTAAAATAAATATCAAAAACAAAAGCACTCTAATCGATAAAAAGGGTTTGAGCAAGGGAATGTGCGGTTCCATAGTCTCGAGGGCACCCCTGAGATGAGGCGGGATTTGTAGAACAAGTTAAAATATACAGCGATTGGAGGTCTCATATCCAGAGTTTCATGGGGTCTTTGAATATTGTATTCTAGA
>Ga0209417_1000342_pt1 | contig 118108 bp, 116 predicted proteins | sample RifGroF2_FD_184002 | JGI IMG/M metagenome (GOLD analysis project Ga0209417, IMG submission 184002) | Groundwater microbial communities from Rifle, Colorado, USA - Groundwater F2 (SPAdes) (version 2) | ecosystem: Environmental > Aquatic > Deep subsurface > Groundwater | place: Rifle, Colorado... | reverse complement strand
ATTCAGGTTACTACCTCGATGCCGAGTCAGGGTTATACTATCTCCATGCCAGATATTATTCCCCGGAATTAATGAAATTTATTTCCATGGACACCTATGACCTGGCAAATAAATACGCTTACGGTAATGGCGATCCGATTGCCAATGTTGACCCTAACGGACATATGGCAGGCAGATTGGTGGCAGGGGTAGCATTCGGGCTAATGTCAATAGGTTTGTATATTGGTGCCGCATATACCAAGGGCAAGACGCGGACCGGCTTGGCGGTGGCGGCATCTATTGTTGCCGCGGTAAGTTCCGCCTTTATAGCTGGGGGAATCTTGGAACATCGAGACAGACTAGAGGAGGTCCCAGTCAAATTAGATGCCACGGAAAAGAAACTAAGTACCTTATGGCCGGAGGATCCAGGGCATGAACAACGGGTCCATGAAGAGGCAGAGGCACGGGAAGTACAAGAGCGGGAACTCGCCGAAAAGATACGGCGAGGCAATGCTTATGATAGTACTAAAGATCCTGGTAATTTCTATCAACATGATATAGTAGACGCAGAGGTAGAAGCCCCCATAACCTTACAGCAGTATCAATTGCACGAGATTGATCATGAACGGCAAATACTAGTAGACCAATTGTACGCTACAGACGTTAATATGCATTCGTCAGAGACACAAACACCTAGGAGCATCGCAGATTACACCACCAAGGAAAACAATAAGAAAATCCTTACAACACGCCATAGCCGGTTGAGTGATAATATAATGGGCTTAGACAAAATTCGTCAACTAATCGAAACCGGAGCACTCTGATGAATATATAGTTAATGTGGTCTATTTGAGTCCCACCCGATTTCTCCAAGCTTACCCATGGCAACGTGGTAGGATTACAAGGAATGTTTATACCGCGTAAGCGTCAAGCAAGACCCATATCGGATCATAGAGGAATAACAAAGTCAGCAAAGAGTAATCTTTGCTGACAGACTTGATTCAATTGAAAATTGAAAATTGAAAATTGAAAATTGAAAATTGAAAATTGAAAATTGAAAATTGAAAATTGAAAATTGAAAATTGAAAATTGAAAATTGAAAATTGAAAATTGAAAATTGAAAATTGAAAATTGAAAATTGAAAATTGAAAATTGAAAGTTGATGCGGACGGGAAGAAGCAGCCAGTACCCGTAGACAACAACACATCGTGGACAGACACTGCGCCCTGCTTATCCCTGCACCCGGTTAAAGAGTTCTCTCCTGACCCCGGATCACCGGGAGATATATCGATGGAGGCGCGAGCGAATATGGCCTCAGGCTATGGGTCTAGCTGGATCAGCCATTATGCGGCCAAGAATGTGATGTACAGCATAAGCATAGGTAACGAACAGATGGTAAACCCTGAACAGTGAATATCTATGACGGAGTGAATAAATAATACTATATGCTTTATTGTAGGAATGATATGGAGGGTCACGCTCCGTCGTGACCGTGGTGACAAAGTCACCTCTTCCGGATGGAATAGAAGTAAAAAAAACAGACTGAACTAAAATTTAATAATTCCTTTATATATTAATAACTGCCTGTATCTTGACATTTGAAAATACTAAGACGTATCTTAAATCACATTTATGGAAACAAAATATATCTGTTCCGAATGTTCGAAAACTCACAACATTTCTGCTAGTTTATGGAGATGTGACTGCGGAGGCCTTCTAGATCTCTTATTCGAACCTAAACTGACAAAAAATTTCATTTCCGATAAACATCAGGGGCTATGGCGGTATAAAGCTGCTTTTCCTTTAGAAGGCGATAATAATATCATTTCGTTTGACGAAGGCTTTACGCCTCTTTCTGAAATAATAATCGATGACAGAAAAATTCTGATAAAACAAGATCATCTTTTCCCAACCGCATCATATAAAGACAGAGGAGCTTCTATTCTTATAAGCAAAGCTAAGGAACTTGGAGTCAAAGAAGCCGTAGAAGACTCATCAGGCAATGCAGGGTGTTCAATTGCCGCGTATTGCGCAAAAGCAGACATTAAATGCAATATTCTTGTTCCTTCATCTACATCAAAAAGCAAATTGTTCCAGATTGAAGCTTATGGAGCAAAACTTGATCTTGTGCCAGGTTCAAGGGATGACACAGCCGAAGCCGCATATAAGCATGCTGAGGTAAAATTCTATGCAAGCCATGTCTGGAACCCGTTTTTCTTTCATGGCACAAAGACTTTTGCTTATGAAGTGGCGGAACAGCTGGACTTCAAAACTCCTGACTCAATTGTGCTTCCTATGGGCAACGGCACTATATTTATTGGAGCTTATATAGGTTTTTCAGAACTTTTAAACGCTGGCCTAATCTCAAAAATGCCCAGATTTATTGCTGTCCAGTCAGCCAACTGCGCCCCTGTTTATTCTAAATTCAAATCTCTCTTGCCTGTCAGTATTAAAGAAACCCTTGCAGAAGGAATTGCGATTGGCAAACCTGCAAGAATCAAACAGCTTCTCAAAATAGTAGAAGATACTCATGGGGATATTATAACAGTCTCTGAAGGAGAACTGATAGATTCTCATAAATTAATTAACAAGATGGGATATTTCATAGAGCCTACTTCTGCTGCCGTTACTGCCGGATTAAGAAAATTTATAAAATCCGTTCCTTCAAAAGAAATAATCGTTTCTACTTTTACTGGCCATGGACTTAAGGCAGCAGGGAAAGCAACATACTTAACCGAATGATTGAAAAATATTAATATGAACCCTTCAAACTTCTGCATTTCTGTATAGAATTGTCCTCATAGTAAACCAAATAAAAACCAGGAATTTCAGACATGTCAAAAAAGTTTTTTATCCAATTTACTTTAACTTCCTTAGCCATAGTATCTTTACTCTTCTTTTCTGCTTGCGGAAAGAAAATGGAAAACTCTGATGCTGCTTTAAAGGCATCAGTGGATACAGCTCTTACTAACGGCGATTGGAGCGAAGCCCAAACCTATGCAGAAATGGCTCTTAAAGCTGATAACAATAATATTGATGCCCAGGTTATGTATGCGATCAGCCAGGATAAACTGGGCAAAAGAGAAGATGCAATTAAAACTCTTAGGAATATCGTATTTGGAAACCCTAACAATTTTCTTGCCCAATTAAGCCTGGGAGAAATGCTTTATAAGAATCAAAACTACGAAGAAGCTTATGAGAATCTGGGCAATGCGTATAATCTGAATAATGACAATATCGACACTCTCGTACTATATTCACAATGCGCAGGCAAACTTCTGGCTAAAAATACTCCTGCTCTCTATCTGAAGCTTGCTCAAACTAAACAATTTGCTGATAAACCTGAAGTATATAACAACCTTGCAACTTACTATCTTTCCTTAAAAGACTACAATTCAGCTCTTAAAAATTTCCTTAAAGCTTATAGGTTAGCCGACAAAAATCCAACTATTGTTGCAAACCTGGGCATATTCAGGGATAAATATATGAGCGATAAAAAACAGGCCAAATATTTTTACAGGAAATTCATTACCCTGACAATAGGAAACAGCGCTTTCGATTCCCAGAGAGAATATTTCTCTAAGAGGCTTAGAGAACTTAAGAGTTAAATCCTAAACCCAAATCTCCATCCCGCTTCACAACTCAAAACTCAAAACTCAAAACTCAAAACTCATAACTCACAACTCATAACTCACAACTCACAACTCACAACTCATAACTCACAACTCATAACTCACAACTCACAACTCATAACTCACAACTCATAACTCACAACTCATAACTCACAACTCACAACTCAAAACTCATAACTAGTTCATGCCTTATATTTCAGATGAAATTATCTCTCAGATTCGGTCTAAAACTGATATAACGGATATAATCTTACCTTATGCAGAACTCAAGAAATCCGGTTCAAGACTAAAAGCTCTCTGTCCCTTTCATAATGAAAAAACACCCTCTTTTGTAGTTTCCAGGGAAACTCAATCATTTCACTGTTTTGGTTGCGGGAAGGGAGGAAATGTTTTTACTTTTCTTATGGAAAAGGAAAACCTTACCTTCCCGGAAGCTGCTAAAATCCTTGCTGACAGATGCGGCATTTTAATTCCTGAAGAAAATTCTTCCTCTCAATCTCAATCTGATTATAGCAAACAAAAAAGCCTCAAGGAAAAGCTCATATCTATTCATAAAGCTGTAGCTAACTGGTATTCAGAGAGGCTTTTTAAACAAGAAGGAGCTGCAGGCCTCGAATATATCAGAACAAGAGAGATTCCCGATGACATCATAACGAAGTTTGGACTGGGCTTTGCGCCTGATTCATGGGATTCAATTACAAAACTTCTTACTTCGATGTCTTATTCTCAGAGCGAGATGCTGGAGTCTGGGCTCGTTCTCAGGAGTGAAAGCGCCAATAGGCTCTATGACAGGTTCAGAAACAGAGTAACTTTCCCGATATGGGACGAACACGGCGAAATAGTAGGTTTCAGCTCCAGAACAATTTTAAAGGAAACAAAAGAAGGCAAATATATAAACAGCCCTGAAACCCTCATATTCAAAAAAAGTAAAGTTCTCTACGCTTATCATTTAGCTAAAAAAGAGATTAAAGAACGAGCTTTTGCCATTCTCTGCGAGGGACAGATAGATGTTATATCCATGCACCGGGCTGGATTTACAAACTGCGTCGCTCCTCAGGGCACAGCCTTCACCGAAGATCAGGCCAGGATGCTTAAACGACTTACTGAAAAAATTTATCTTTGCTTTGATGCGGACAATGCAGGAATCAATGCTGCAATAAAAGCGCTGGATCTCTTATTGCCTCTGGGTATTGAAGTAAAAATAATTTCCCTTCCGGAAGGAGAAGATCCTGATTCACTTTTCAGGAAATCAGGAAAGGAATCTCTACAGAATGCAATCGATAGCGCTTCTGACTTTCTCGACTTTATGCTTACTTATCTGTCAAAAGAAAAAGATATTTCTTCTCCGGTTGTCAAAAGTCACATCATAACCGAAATTTTTGCCAAACTTTCAAAAATCCAGGATACTATTCTTAGGTCAAGCTATATCTCAGTAGCATCAGACAAACTTGGGATTCCCGCAAACACAGGTTTTGAGCATATTAAACTTCTTAATAGAAGCAAAAATTATCAGGATGGGAAAATACAGCGAAACCCAATTGCTCTTCAACCAACAACACAGAAAGCATCACCGACAAATGAAGCCGAGAAACTTCTTCTTAGACTTATCATTGAACAAAACGGCGGAGAAATAGCAAGAATAACGGAAGAAAATCTCCCTCCTGAGCTGATAAGTTCATCTCCAGTCGGGAACGCTGTAAACCTTGCAATATCTATGACTATCAATGGAGAATGGGAAGAAATTATAAAACATTTAAGCCTTATGGTAAATGATGATCCGGCAAATGCTGTAATTGCACAGGTGCTTGTCCATGAAGATCTGCCCTATAAAAACAATGAAACGAGAATCAAAGTTTGCATGGACTGCATACGCTCTATTAAAATCATTCGAATCAGAGAAAAAGTTGAACTTCTGACAAAAGAGCTCAAAAATCTTGAAAGTGAAGAAGAAAAAGAGTCGAAAATGCTGGAAATATCACATCTCCAGAAAGAGCAGATACAACTTAAAAAAAATTGAATTCACCTCAATATCAATACTTTTTGAAACTTACAGTTAAACCATCGCCTATAGGAAGAATAAAACTTTCAAGCCTTTTATCGGCAAAAACTTTTCTATTGTACTCATCCATAAACGGAGCATGTTTATGCCCTATTCCAAGAGGCAGGAAAAGAGTATCGTCCGCAACTATTATCCCGCCTTTTTTGAGCTTAGTTATGCAATCTTCAAGCATTTCAGGATAAATAGACTTCAGCGAGTCCTGCAAAATAAAATCAAATGGCCCATCGAATTTTATAAACTCAGTCAAAGCATCACCATGAATCAGTGTGACATGCTCCGAAAGACCGGCTTTCTTTAGATTCAAAGCCGTCTCGTTAAAATGGTTCTTTGCCGACTCTATCGCGGTCAGATGTCCATTATTTGATTTTACTGCTTCTGCCAGGACTATTGTCGAATATCCGAGGCAAGTACCAAACTCTATGGCATTCTTAGCGTTGGCAAATTTTATTAGCCAAGTAATAAATGAGGCCACAGCCTCTCCTATGCACGGAACGACATCCCTTCTTTCCGAATGCTCTTTGAGTATTCGTGAAAGTTCAGGATTAACCGGAAAAGAAAAAGTGCGGATATAGTCAGGAACCTTGTTTGTAGAGTCGATATTCATTTAAGTTTTTGGTAGGGACAGATCGCCGAGCTGTCCGTTTATCAAAGATACCCTTTGTCTGCCACTCGGCAGCGGTCTCATCGAGACACGCCCTACCACCCGCCTTAATCTGATTTAAAATTTCAAATCCTTAAATGCGTCCGCCATGCTTGTGCCGAAAGAAGAACTTTCATCAAATTTCTTTGAAGCTGAAAACTCTTTCCAAGCCAGGTCTTCCATATTTTCATTCTGCCCTGAAAGCATGAGAGATATTTTGCCTTCTTCGTTAATACTCTTAATTATTACAGGGAGCTTTGAGCCAACAGGATATTTCTTGTCCAGAGCTTTAAGATTTAACTCCATTCCTCCATTGGCTGTTTTGAGTTCATTTATATGAAGCAATCCTCTATGAAGAGGAGTCAGGGCAATAAATAATCCAAAAGGTTTAATGCCTTCAACTCTTCCTACTAATTCTTTTCCTGCAGAAATTTTTTCAAGTTCGCCCTCTTCTTCAGCGTTATTTCCTATTCCAGCCTCACCCGAAAAGTCTCTGGCAAGGGAAATCCTTTTGGATTCTTTGTCAAGTGCCTCTATAACGACTTCAACAATTTCTCCCTCAGACACAGCTTCCTTCGCATGATTGATTCTTCTTCCCGGTGATAACTTGGAAATATGAATCAACCCTTCCAATCCTTTCTCAAGTTCGGCAAAAGCTCCATACGAAGCAAGCCTGGTTATTTTGACTTTAAGAAGTTTTCCAATAGGATATTTTTCTTCAAGTTCGTCCCATGAAGTCTGAACAGACCTGTAACTGAGAGTAATTTTGTTTTCTTCCCAATTAAGATTTTTAACTGCAAGGGTAAGCCTGTCTCCGGCGCTTACTATTTCTGAAGGGTTTTGGATTCTGCCCCATGCCAATTCAGAAATCGGAATAAAACCTTCGCACCCGTCAAGGTCGACAAAAACTCCGAAATCCATAATCTTTTGAACAGTACCTTCAATTATATCTCCTGTGCTCAGTTCCTCTTTGAGTTTGTTTATTCTGTTTTTCTTGTTTTCTTCCAGCAATTTCCTTCTGGAAACTACTGTATCGAACTTACTCATCTGAGTAATGATAAAAGAATAAGTATTACCTATGTAAGCGGCAGGTTCTTTGTGATAGAGATCCATCTGAGAGAAAGGGCAAAAAGCTTCTTTTCCCGCAATTTTCACCACATATCCGCCTTTGCGTTCTTCGGCAACTTTTCCCTCAACAGGAATTTTGCTATAGTAAGCGTCTTCCATATGCTTTGCAATAAACTGTCCAGTCATTTTGACTGTCAGCATGATTTCGCCATTTTTTTCTGAAACAAAATACGCGTCTATCAGTTCTCCAACTTCAACACTTAAATTGCCTTCGGCATCGAGAAGTTCTTCTCTGTTTATAATGCCTTCGCTTTTGGAATTTATATCTACGAACACGCTTCTTGAGTCAATGGCTATTATTCTGCCAGTGACTTTAGCTCCTATTTCAAATTCCACATTAAGAGAGTCAAGAATTCCTGACTGTTTCTCATTAAAATAATCTTCTAGCATCGGCATGTTTATTTTTCCCTATTTTAAATTTAAATTTGATTCCCTCAAAATTATGTAAAATGAACTAAAAATCAAATGGAATTCAAAGATTAGTCAGGCAAAGGTTTGGATAAGCTTAGGATTATCAGCCTAAATATTCAAGAGCAAGGGCACAAAACATTGTTACGCCATACTTGAGAGATTCATCATTGAAATCAAAAGCGCTGGTGTGCAAACCAGGAGAGTTTTCGCCCAACCCTACATTTATAAATGCTCCTGGATAACCCTTTATAAAAAATGAGAAATCTTCAGAACCCATTACGGGACGATCCTTTGTTTCCCATGAACTCTTTCCAAAATACTTATGAGTGACTTTCTCGGCAAACTCTACAGCAGTACGGTTATTGACAGTAGGTATATAAAGAAAATCATATTTAAATTCAAAAGCAGCTCCATACATTTTGCAGATGCTTCTTATCATCTTCTTCATTCTTTTTTCTATTTTCTGTCCGTGAGAAGGGTTGAAATACCTTACAGATCCTTCCATTTCTGCTGTATCAGGAATTATATTAGACGCGGTGCCGCTCTGAATTCTGCATACAGAGACAAGGACGCTTTCCAGAGGGCTGAAACTGTTTGTCGATATGCTTTTGAAAGCTTCAATTATCTTTGCTGAGATCAGAATGGGATCAACAGCATGTTCTGGAGTCGAACTGTGTGCTCCTTTTCCGAAAATTCTTATAGTATAGGTATCGCATGCTGAAGTAATAGGGCCGGGCTTCGACGCAAAATGCCCTATTTTTACTCCGGGCCATCCGTGAAAACCAAATATTACATTCGGTTCAGGGTTTTTCAAAGCTCCTGCATTAACAAGGTCTTTCCCTCCGCACAATCCTTCTTCTGCAGGTTGAAAAACAAATCGCACAGACCCATTTAAAAACCCCTTGAGCTCACTCAAAACCATTGCCGCGCCAAGGAGCATTGCAGTATGTCCGTCATGACCACAGGCATGCATTACTCCCTCATTTTCCGACTTATAAACGCATCTGCCTTCCTCAAGGATCGGAAGCGCGTCTATATCTGCTCTCAAAGTAACATTCTTTCCTTCTATATTTCTATTTAAGAAAGCTACAGTATCGGTTCCCAAAAAAGGAGCAAGTATCTCCAAGTTATGCGCTTTTAGGATTTCTCTAATGTATTGTGCAGTTTTAAATTCCTTATAGGAAATCTCCGGATGGGAATGTATATAATACCTTATCTCTATGATTTTTGGAAGGTATTTGTTAACAATTAATTCCAGATTTTCTTTTGTTGTAACAACCATATTATCAAGATTTCCTTAAGTGCGTTATACTCTCAAAGTGCTTCGTTCTGGGGAACATATCAATCATTCTTGTTGAAATTATCTCATATCCTCCCTGCTGCAGGATTTTCAAATCCCTGCATAAAGTGTCCGCGGAACATGATATGTATATAATATCAGCTAAGTTTGATTGGGAAAGCATGCCGGCAAATTTTTTGTCAAGTCCACTCCTGGGAGGATCAAGAACAGCGCAAGTTTTATAGTTTTTGCTTCTCTCTATAAGTGCGCTTGATATTGAATAGACATCTCCTGAAACAAAAGCCGCAAGATTTTCTACTCCATGATTCTTAGCATTATATTCAGCCATTTTTACTGCTTTATCGTCTATTTCAACTCCAAATGATTTGATACCTTGCTCAGAGGCTATAATGCCGAAAATACCAATCCCGCAGTAGAGATCTAAAAGAACATCAGGAGAAATTTTATGTAAAAGATCAAGATATGCCTGAAGCATAAGTTTATGAGCGTAAGGATTTACTTGAAAGAAAGAAGACGCAGGGACTGAGAAATCGCCGCACAATGTTTCTTCAGTTAGATGACTGCTGTCTGAATCTACAATAACTACTCCGTCTTTTTTTGTATAACGAAGTGTTATTTCATCACAGAGAGGCAACGAATCTAGATTAATATTTATCTCTTCGTGAGCAATATAACATTTGGGTACTTCAACAATGGTTTTGTTATCATTTCCGAAAAAACCAAATCCGCCATGTCTTTTATGCAGTTTTAGCTTATTTCTGTAAAATAAACTTTGCGGGGAATAAATTGGGGATTCTCTTATTTCAGCGTTTATTCCGGCAAATTTTCTTAAAAGGTCACCGAACTGGACATTTTTGAGCTCAATTTCTTTCTCATAAGAAATACACTGATAAGAACATCCAGGGCACCAAAGTTTATTATTTGAACAGGAGAAAGTCAAAGGGCATACCCCTTCTATTCTTTCATCGATTGGGACGATTATTTCTACAGCCCTGGCCCTTAGAAAGTTCCTTTTCCTTTCAGTAATTTCAATTTCGACTTTTTCGCCTGCAAACGCTCCTTCTACAAAACAGACTGCTCCGTCTATTCTGCAAATACCCTCGCCGCCAAAGGCCGTTGCATATATTTCTACAGTTTTTAATTCATTATTTTTCATTTTACTAATAATAAACAGGCAGAAGCCTGAACGGACTAAGATTACGCATTATAGAGAAACTAGGGATTTGGCTATCTGAGCTGCTAATTGTGCATTATTATATACAAGTTCAATATTGGATTTGAGGCTCTCTCCGCCTGTTACATCTTTGATTCTTGACAGTAAGAATGGGGTTATTTCCTTTCCTTTTATTCCAAGTCTTTCGGCCTCTTTTACTGAAGATTCGATAGCTTTTGTTATGACATTGTAATCCATCTGATATTCAGGCTGGATGGGGTTGGCAATAACCATACCGCCGGAAAACTCAAGGTCTGATTTTGCTTTGATTGCTTTTGCCACTTCCATTGGAGAGTCCATTCTGTACTCGAGTTTAAACCCGCTTTTCCGCGTATAAAAAGCAGGAAGCTCGTCTGTCCCATAACCAATTACAGTCACGCCGTTTGTTTCCAGGTATTCAAGAGTAAGCCCCAGATCCAGAATAGATTTGGCTCCAGCGCATACTACAGCCACAGAAGTATGAGCTAACTCCTGTAAATCTGCCGACACATCAAAAGATTTTTCTGCTCCTCTGTGCACTCCCCCTATTCCTCCGGTCGCAAAAATCTTTATTCCTGCCATTGCGGCGATAATCATTGTTGAAGCTACAGTCGTAGCTCCATCCATGCCTTTTGAAATTATAATAGGCAAATCCCTGCGGCTTACTTTTGCAACTTCCAAACCTTTCTTGCCCATATATTCGATTTCCTCTCTGCTAAGCCCCGCTTTTAATTTTCCGGAAAGAATTCCGATAGTAGCAGGTATCGCCCCATTATTGCGAATTATCTCTTCGACTTTAAGCGCAGTTTCCACATTCTGCGGATATGGCATGCCATGCGAAATAATAGTTGACTCCAAGGCCACAATTGCTTTTTTTGAAGCAATTGCTTCTTCCACAAGTGTGCTTACTTCGAGATATTTATTGTACATATTGAAGCTCCTTGACTGTTTCAGTTAATAATTTCATACTCATCTTAGGGTTTACTGCTTCCTTACTTGACAATGCTATATGACTGGCAGCCAGAGCATGTTTTACAGTAGTAATTATATCGAATCCGGCCAGATGGCAGCAGGCAAGAGCCGCTACAAAAGCGTCTCCAGCGCCTGTAGCATTGACAATATTAACACTTTTTACGCTCATAAATCCGTTATGCTCTGAGTCATTATAAAAAACCCCTTCTGCCGCAAGGGAAATAAAAACTCTTCTTACTCCTTTTCTCAATATTATTTCCGCAGCTTTTATAATATCCGACTTAGATTTTATAGATATCCCAGATAGAACTTCTGCTTCAAATATATTTGGTTTTATAGTATGAAAATTACCGAGAAAAGAAGTAACTTTTCTTGCTTTTACAGTACAAACTGTATCGAGAAAGAAGATAGTCTCAGGACAACTGTCAGTGATAAATTTTATAACTTCTTTCGTGCATCCGGCATCCATTACGCAAATAGCGCTTTTCCTTATAGTTGGAATTTTACTCTCAGCAACATCAATTGTTATATTATCAAGTATATGCGTATCAGCGATAGCTACATTCATATCATTGTTAGAGTCAAGCACAGCCATATAGGAAGAGGAGTTCTCCCCCTGTATCTGAACAATTTCTCCTGTATCGATTTTAGCTTTTATGCAATGCCCTTCAATCATGCGGCCGTAACCATCTGAACCAATAGCAGTTATAAGCTTTGTATTTACTCCGATTCTCGCTATATTTTCGGCTATATTTCGTCCGACTCCTCCAATTGAAACAGATATCTTCCCGAGATTGGAAGTCTTGGGCTCCAGAGGAGCAAAAGGATACCCGCAAATATCCACATTTGCGGCTCCTATCACACAGATATAAGGATTAGAATGACCAATCATAATATTTTAATTTTATGATATTAGTAGATTGAACTGAAATTCGACTTCAATTGTAGCCTGAATATCTCTCTAAACAATTATTATTTTTGAATAACTTCCATTCTTTACTAAGTAAGCCAAGTAGGCTATAAAGTATCTAAAATCGATTTAGCTGAAAAAACTTTTCAGGAGAAAAATTGTGAAGCAGAATAAAATCATTAAATATCTAACTGTTCTTTTTATAAGCTTATGCTTCAATGCCTCAGCTGAATATTTTTATATGGACAAAAGCTATTCTGATGTACTCATCAATAATCCATTAAGAGCAGATCTGACAATCGCAGACAAAAATGCCGTACCGCAAGAACTGCAAAAATTCGCTCTTACATCAGGAAAAATCAATTCAAATATACCTGAAACTCTTTACCCTTCAGAAGTAATATCCTTTTCAGTAAATGGAGACTGCAGCTATATCTGGATGACGGGTCCCTCAAGAGCAGATAAAATCAGCGGAAAATGGAAAGTCGAAAACTCACAGCTGATTATTTACACAATTTATGGTGAATTACGCTATGACATTGTGAAAATTGCCGATCCGGAGCAGACAAAATTAATTTTAAAAGGATGCTCCTATCCGGAAGTTACAAAAATAATTCCTTCTTCAGATAATCCTTTCACGGATTTTGAGAAGATTGCTATTTCGATAGCTGAAAAGAAATTATAAATAATATACGAGTCTTACTAAAATTAAATTCCGATCCGGCTCTTTTATATTACTCATCAAAGACTAGATAATATTTCTCAGACAGGAGCCCCACATCAATCCCTTTATCTCCTCCTGTCTGAGACCCAATATCCTGCAACCTTATTTTCCCTTCCACAGTTAAGACAATATTAGCGCAATTGAAAAGAGACAATAAAATTCAGACAAATACTTCCTTTTATAACATTTTATGTATAATTATTAAACATTATAAGTATAATTATAGTTATTTTTAACATATATGTGAGGTCAAAGCGAATGAAATTATACACTGAAAAGCTTAGGATCATTAGAAAAAACAAGAAAATCTCCTCCCAGGAACTTGCTCAGAAAATGGGCATAACAAGGCTAACATTATGCGCGTGGGAAAATAATAAGCGCATACCATCTGAGGCTAAAATAAGAATGATAGCCAAGTCACTAGATATTCCCGTAGAGGAAATCTCTGATATTAAATCTGAAAAACCAAAATCAGAATCAAATATATTTAAAACTGTTTCAACTATGGTATCTTTGCTGGGCACAGACAGAAAGAAAAACAAGGAGCGCATGGCATCAGTAATTAACGGGATAGCCGCTATGAATAAAGAGCTGTCAGATGCTAGACTGATAATAGAAGTAATTCTCTCTTCATCTCTGCCCTCTCTCTTTTACATAAAAGATTCTAACCTGCATTATATATCAGCCAATGAATCATTTCTGAAAAATCTATCCCTGGATAAAAATTTCAGCGTCTTTGGAAAAACAGATTCAGATTTTTTCCCTCAGCATGAAGCTAAAATTAATTATGATATGGACCGCAAAGTTCTTTCAGAAGGCAAACCTTTATTGGACATTGAAGGATATATTCCGGGCAGCAGAAAAACGAAATGGGGAATAATATCCAAGTCCCCTGTGTTTGATTCTGATGGAAAAATCGCTGGCGTCGTAGGCTCTTTTGTAGATATTACAAAACGCAAAATTGCCGAAGAATTAAGAGAAATCCTGGAGGATAACATCAATGCATGGCAGAACTGTATGACCATATGGGATATCACCGAGCAGAAGTATGTCTTTGTAAGCAAGGTTATTGAAAAAATAACAGGGTATCCTGCAGAAAAGTTCTATAACATTCCCAAATTCCACTACGAGACATGCCTTCATCCCGATGACAGAAAGATAGTTGCCCCCTATGTGGGCAAACTCTCTGACGAATACCTTATTATTACCTACAGAATCATTCGGGCTGACGGGCAAATCCGCAGAATAGCTTCTGAAATATTCCCAGGCAAGAAAGAATTCTTAAGCAAATACTCAATAGCAATTTCAGAAGACATTACTGATAAAGTCTGAAAAAAGCTAAAACTTCCAACATAGAATTTTCAATTAAGGTTTTTAAACTTAAGTGTTGGAAGTTCGATGTTTCTTATTTTAAGCCCTGCGGATAAGCTTCATCCGTTGTAAGAATGACAGACTTTGCGGGGAATTTCTGGAGATACTGATAAATTTTACTTGTTTCAGGCGGGGCTACGCATATAGCTAAAGTATCAGGAGAAAGTTTTGACTCTTCTAAGACATATGATGTATCAAAAAGATCCCCGTCTGTATTTCCGGCCACAAATGCAGCATTTGTTTTGAATTTTGATTCAAGATTAGCAATAACAAGGTATTTGCCCTGTTTATCAGTCACATAAAGCAATCCTGAATTATTGATAAAATCATTGACCAGAAAACTGTCTTCATAAACAGCAGAGAAAGTTCCATTTTTTGTCAGTTTTGTTCCGTTACCTGCAATATGGCTCTGGCTTGGGTCATAGTTATTATCTTTTGATGCAATGATGTTTGAAAAATTATAATTCCTTGACGAAGTATAAGAAACATTTTGCTGTAAATATGAAAGCATATTTGCCACAAAATAGGGACTGCTTCCGGTAATAATCCATACATTGTACTTTGAATCACACATTTTCTGAAGGATATCCATCATCGGAAGAAAAGCATATTTAGCGGGGCTATAAGCCTCAAAATACTTTGATTCAGACATCTGAAGTTCGAATGGAGTCATTCCTAGAAGTAAGATTGTTGTTCCTAAACTAAATTTACTATATTCATCGGCATTATAAACCAGATAGGGCTTGCCAGGCATTGAAGGGGGCAGAGCTTCATTCTGCATTCCATCAAAAAGTCGGCTTTCAACTACTTTGACTTTCTGAAGTACATCTTCTTTGAAGTTGCCGCTCTGAGTGTTGAAAACAGGAAAAAGCTTAAAAGAGTCGAATTTATCGCTGTTGAATGCACCCCAAATATAAAATCCTGCTTGTCCGCCATAAATATTTTCCGGAGCGGACAATTCTTTCATAGGGATTTTTTCGCAGTAAAGTGTTCCATCCCAGTCAAAAACAGCCAAATACCCTTTGTCTTTGTTTTTCTCTATAAAAGCATCAATTTTTTCTACTTTTTCCAACTGAGTTTTGTCATCAAGATTCCAATGAGGGTAACTATTCTTCAGCGCATCAATATTTGACCCTGCAAAAAACTGAAATGTAAATATGAAAGATACGAAAATTGTAACCAGATAGACTGTTAAATTTCTTGAGAATTGTTTCATTTTTATTTTCTCCTTTTTGGATAAACTATATTTCTTGATTATAAATGCATTTTCTGATATCTGTCATCAAAGAGGTTCTATTTTATGATTATGTTTAATGCAATTTTTCATTTAATTCATCAGAGTACTCGGGAATAACTCCATCCTTTGAAGCAATAACTGTGCTTGGAGGATGAGGCTATTCAAAAGGTTCAAAGTTCTTTCGCCATGATGCCAGACGAAATAGCCGGCTGTATAAACACTCTTTCGCAGGACAAAGACAACAGGTATTATCGTGATTTGTCTCTCCACAGGAACCATGAATCATGCCTTTGGGACAAAGTTTTGATGAGAGATAAAAAGACGAAGCTATGTCATTGGAGTTTAACATTCTTTTTTGACCGGGAAATAGTTCTTTTTTTAATTTGGAGAAATTAAAAGTTAACCGTTCTTTTCTTGAGCATTTCCGTACATCTTTTACAGTAAGTTCGGCTTTGTCGAAATAGTTTTCTTCCAAAAGATTTTTGTATATATAATACTTAAATGGATAAGGAGCCATTTCGCTTCTCGAGAGAAACCCGCGGTATATTTCTCTCCAATTATCAAATGATGAAATATCTTTCAGTATCGAAGTAATTCTTGATACAGCAATATTGACCTGATATTCGCTGTCCAATCCTGAGATAACTACCCCATTGTAGCCCATCCACCTAAGACCCGCTACATACAACTGAAATCTTCTCCATTGAGCTGCCCAAAACTGCGATGTGCTTAATCGTGACTCTTTATTTAGGCTGTTAAGACAGTCAGGAGAAAAAAAGACCCCTCTATAATATCCTGAAATTATTTTCTCTATCTTCTCCGGGCTGAGCATAGTAATGCTTGCAAGGCACGGATCGAAATAGTTTCTGTTTTCAAGGTACCACCTGAGCTCCTGATATTTAAGGATATCCCACCCCGATTGAGCAATTACAAAACGGGCTCCTAAATTAAGTTTTTTTATAAGCTTGTAGTACTGTGTATGAATTGTTTCCTGAGAATATTTGAAAGGATTTACAACTGATCCGATATTTAACAGAGGATTATTCTGCAAGTCTTCTCTCATGGAACTGATAACCTCAGCACTTTCATAAAACGAAATTCCTGTCATATTTTTGAGAGTTTCATCTTTATAAATTGTTCCTGAAACAGGCACAATATTATGAAACCCGCTTGCCCAACAGCTTTTGATTAAGTCAGCTATGCTGTTTTTAGTCTTATTCCTGCCGGAAATAAACAAAAGATGGTCAGACCTGTTTTCAAGGCAGAACTCGTTTGCAAAATCAAGAATATCCATGCATTCAGAAGAATGCTTTCTGTCAGTAATGGCCAAACCGCTTTTAAAACCTTCTATGGAGTTTACAGCTTTGAGAAATGGAGAATATCTTGAAGTTACAGTTTCAATGTTGCAGTTTGCCAACGGCGTATCAACTTCGAAAATAACCAGAAAGTTTCCGTCTTTCATGGATTTAAGAAGCCTGTTGTCATCCTTTTCAAGTTTTAAATTTAACTGGGAATGGTCTTTCATATCATAAAATGCTCTATTATTGCGCTTACTTTAAATATAACTCTAATATTTCAGCATAAAGTTTGAATGACAAAGAAATCTGTTTAAAATTTAGTAAGTTGCAAAATAGATTTTAAATCTATCGACTGAGGAAATAAAGAATAATTGTAAAATCGAAAGAAACCAAATGAAAAAGTATCCAGACTACAAGTACCCGGAAAAAATTCCAATCAGGAACAGGCAATGGCCTGACAGAGAAATTACGAAAGCTCCAATATGGTGCTCGGTTGACCTTAGAGATGGAAATCAGGCTCTACCGATACCAATGAATCCTGACCAGAAATTAAGATACTTTGATATGCTTTGCAAAATAGGTTTCAAAGAAATAGAAGTGGCCTTTCCTTCAGCTTCGAAAGATGATTTCGACTTTGTTCGCTCACTGATTGAAAAAGACAAAATTCCTGAAGATGTCAGGATATCAATACTCACTCAGGCAAGAAAACATCTGATAGAAAAAAGCATAGAATCTTTAATAGGTTCCAGAAAAGCTACTTTTCATTGTTATGTAGCAACTTCCGATCTTCACTCAAAGATAGTATTTGAAAAAGAGAGAAAAGAAGTCATCAAAATGGCTGAAGATGGTACGCGTTTTGCTCTTGAAGGACTAATTGACGCAAAGATCAGAGACCATGTCTGCTATGAATTTTCACCTGAGGAATTCACTGACAGCGATATTGATTTTGTTATAGAACTCTGTGAAAAGGTCTATGAAATCTGGCGTCCTAAGTTCAAAGGCGATTTAATCTTTAATCTGCCGGCAACCGTAGAAAGAAGGCCTCCAAATCACTATGCGGATATGATTGAATATTTCTGCACCAATTATAAATATCGTGATGAAGTTTTAATCAGTCTGCACGCTCACAATGACCAGGGATGCGCAGTTGCTGCAAGCGAACTTGCACTCGCCGCAGGCGCGGACAGAGTTGAAGGGACACTTCTTGGCCATGGGGAAAGAACAGGCAATCTGGATATAATTACATTTGCTCTAAATTTACATGCCAGAGGAATTAAAACAGGCCTTGACTTCAGTAAACTTCCGGATGTTATAAGAGAAGTAGAAGATATTTCAGGCATTGATGTGCATCCAAGGCACCCTTATGCGGGAGATCTGGTCTTTACAGCCTTCTCAGGCTCTCATCAGGACGCTATTCGAAAAGGAATGCTCTCCAGAGATAAAGCCGCAAAACTCTTCAATGTCGGCTGGAAAGTGCCTTATCTGCACATTAATCCTCTTGATATCGGGAAAAAATATGAGCATCTTATAAGAATTAACAGCCAGTCAGGAAAAGGCGGTATCGCGTATATACTTGAAAATGATTTTGGGATAAGCGTTCCGAAATCAATGCACCCTGAGCTCGGTGCTCATGTCCAGAAGTATGCAGACAAAAAAGGCTCTGAAATAACCGCTTCAGAAATCAAAAAGATTTTTGATGATAATTTCGTAACAGTGGAAGGCCCCTTCGAGTTTCTGAACTTCGCTGCAGCCTCTTCCGCGGACACTCATTTCCCAGGCAATACAGAAATAGAACTCAATATACTTAAGGGCGGAAAGACATATTCTATCAAAGGTATTGGAAATGGTCCAATCTCTGCGGCAGTCCATGCGCTGCAGTCATCAGGTCTGACTGAGACGTTTACATTGGATCAATATCATGAACAGGCCATTGACAGGGGAGAAGACGCAAGAGCTATGGCATTCATATCTTTAAAGAGACTTTCAGACGGCAAGATATTTAATGGAGCTGGCATCGATTACAGTATTGATATTGCACCTATAAAAGCAATCGTATCAGCATTGAATAAAGCTCAAGGCAAATAAGGATTAAAATGAGACGCTTAATAATTTTATGCATAGTTCTTATCATAGGATTGCTTATAGTCTATGGGATTTATAAATGGGGAACCTCAGGAAGCAAACCGGAAATACCAGTATCAAAGCCCTCTTCTTCTGCTCAAACAGAGATTTCTTCACCTCAGGAACTACCAGTTCCGCAAAAGATAGTCAGCTTGCCTGACGAAGGAATCCCTCTTCCTTTTAAATATGATAAAACTGTATGGAATGATCTTTCAGCTGTCCCGTTAAGCAAAGATGCTCGGACAGGATTACTTGTCAACTTAAACACACGCGAAGTTCTCTGGGCAAAAAATCCCAAAAAACCAGTTCCGATAGCATCAATGACAAAGATGATGACGCTTCTGCTGATAATGGAATATATGCAGCATGATCCTGCAATCAGTTTGGATACCATGGTGCAAGTTACAAGAGAAGCAAGCAAAATAGGCGGAAGCCAGGCCTGGCTTGATCCAAAAGAACAGTTTTCCATAAGAGAGTTATTAAAAACAATTGTAGTTCATAGCGCTAATGATTCTTCCTATCTGCTTGCTCAATATTTCGGAAATGGCGATGTTCAGACTTTCATTAATAAGATGAACCAAAGGGCTGAAGAACTACATCTACCTGGAGCTCATTTCTCCAATCCTGACGGGCTTCCGGAGAAAAATCCTGAAAATGAGAATAAGGCATCTGCTGAAGACATGGCATTTTTAGCAGAAAAACTCCTCCAGTACCCGATAATAACAGAATTTGCCCATCTAAAATCCATTGTATTCAGGCCGAATTCCCCAAAACCCAATACATTTGTGAATACAAACAAGCTTATCAGATGGGATATTAAAGGCGTAAATGGGATGAAAACAGGATATACAGTCAGAGCCGGATTCTGTACTACCGTAACATGCACAAGAGACGGAAAAACTCTTATAGCAGTTGCCACTGGTTTTAAAACTTCCAAAAATCGAGATAAATTCATAACTCAGCTATTGAGTTGGGGATTTAATCCTCCAAAAACTAAAAGAACTTCTTCTGATTCACCAGCTAAAACTGTATCAAATAAAACAAAATAAAATTAATATAAACCGGAAGGAATAACATTTATGAATGTACTTGTCACAGGCGGAGCCGGCTACATCGGAAGCGCTACTGTTGAGTATCTTTTAAATCATGAGCACAAAGTAAGCATAGTTGATTCCCTTGCCACAGGTCATAGAGAAGCAGTTGACAGGAGAGCAGACTTCATAGAAATGGATCTTTCCGAAAGAGACAGACTCATTCATTTTGTAATGAAAGGCTCTTTTGAAGCGATAATTCATTTCGCCGCTTACTCTCTAGTCGGTGAATCAATGCAGAATCCCAGCAAATATTTTATAAATAACGATGCCTGCAGCATAAACTTGCTTGATGCTGCCGTAGCAGGAAAAATTAAGTCCTTTGTCTTCTCAAGTACAGCTGCTACATATGGTCTTCCTGAAGAAAGCCCGATAAAAGAAACAACTCCTCAGTTACCCATAAATCCTTATGGAGAATCAAAACTTTTCCTGGAAAAAATGCTCTACTGGTACAATCAGATACATGGAATGAAATATACAGCTCTTCGCTATTTCAACGCTGCCGGAGCCTCAACTAATTTTGGTGAAGATCATAGTCCTGAAACCCACCTTGTCCCAATAGTTCTTCAGGCAGCAATGGGCCAAAGAAAGAATGTCGCAATATTCGGAGATGACTATAATACAAAAGACGGCACATGTATAAGAGATTATATACATATCGAAGATCTTGCTCAAGCACATATGCTTGCTCTTACAGCACCCAGGAGCGGACATTACAACCTGGGAACCGGCAGCGGTTTCAGCGTTAAAGAAGTTATTGAAGTAGCAAGAGAAGTAACAGGCAAAAAAATTGAAGTTTCTGTTTCAACCAGGCGTTCCGGCGATCCTGCCATACTCATTGCCGATTCGACACTTGCCCGCAAAGAGCTAAACTGGAATCCTCTTCACGAAAACATTCGCGAAATAATCAATTCTGCATGGGAATGGAAAAAGAAATTCCCTACAGGCTATAATGATAAATAATTTTAAAACACCGAACATCGAACGCTTAACTTCGATCTTAGAAATACTAAAGTCATAAAAACAACTACTTCTAATAAAAATTTAATAAAAGCAAAACATTGAGTTTCTAATTTGGAAGTTCGATGTTCAATATTGGGAGTTTAAAAAATATGGAAGCAAATTACGATGTCTGTGTAATAGGAGCAGGTCCTGGAGGGTACATAGCTGCAATCAAAGCTGCCAGAAATGGGTTAAAAGCCATACTCATAGAAAAAGAACATTTTGGAGGAACCTGCCTTAATTGGGGATGCGTTCCGACCAAAACTCTTCTTGCTTCTGCTGATGCGTACAAAACAGTTAAGCATGCAGCAGATTTCGGAATTAAATTAGATGGAACGATTTCCCCTGACTGGGTAAAGATCCAATCCAGAAAAGACGATGTAGTCCTAAAATTAAGAACAGGCATTGCTTCTCTTCTCAAAAATGCGGGTGTAGAAACTTTTAACGGTTCGGCAGAATTTGTTTCAAATTCTGAAATTTCTGTCACGCTAAAGGAAACCAGCGAAAAGATTCATCTTGCCTCCAAAAATTTTATTATCGCCACAGGCTCAAAACCTGTAATTCCGTCTTTTATCCCAAAATCTCCCAGGATTTTGGATTCAACTGGCATTCTTTCATTAAAAGAAATACCAAAAAGTTTGTTGGTTCTTGGCGGTGGCGTAATAGGGTGCGAATTTGCATCGCTTTTTGCAGAACTTGGCACAGAAGTCACTATTGTTGAGATGATGCCTGAAATCCTTCCAGAACAGGATATAGAGGTTTCAAAACTACTCAACCGCGAATTTAAAAAACGAAAAATGCAGGTTTTCACGGGAAAACCGCTCGAAAACATTATTGCAAACGATGAATTTATTACAGGCAGTGTTGCCGGCAGGGAAATAAAAGCCGAATATCTGCTTGTTTCTATTGGAAGGCAGCCTGTAACTGATGGACTTAGCCCGAAAAAGGCTGGAATAACACTATCTTCCAAAGGTTTCATCTCTGTCGATGAAAAATGCAGAACCAATATCCCCAATATTTATGCCATTGGAGATGTCACAGGCAGAATACAGCTTGCACATATGGCAAGCGCTATGGGTATTTGCGCCGCGGACAACGCATCCGGAAAAGATACTCAATTCAGCGATAAACTTGTTCCTGGCTGCATTTTTACCTCCCCGGAAATCGGCAGTATTGGATTTACCCAGCAATATTGCGAAAAAAACAACCTTCCGGTAAAAATAGGGAAATTTCCGTTTTCTGCGCTCGGCAAATCAATGGCAATCAACGAAACAGCTGGATTCTGCAAAATAATATCTTCAGTCTCAGACGATAAGGTACTCGGCGTTCACATAGCCGGAGCACATGCCACTGACCTGATATCTGAAGCCGTAATAGCAATGAATATGGGCGCAACCGCAGAAGATATAGGCCATGCCATACATCCGCATCCTACACTTGGAGAGGCAATGATGGAAACAGCTCACGCAGTTCATGAAATGTGCCTTCATCTGCCTGTTATCAGAAAAAAATAATTATGAATATTTTAGTAACTGGAGCCAGCGGACTTCTTGGAAGCGATATTGTTCTTTATTTCGCATCTTCTGATCATCAAATCATCAAAAATTCTTTTTCGGAAAGACCAGGCTTTATAGCAGCGGATATAACAAAAAAAGAAGACCTGAATAAACTTATTGCCTTAAACTGGGATTGCATTGTCCATACTACAGCAGCACGAGATCCGGATACTTGCGAAATAAATAGACAAGACGCTTTTAATCTAAATGTAACTGCAGCCGAAGAGCTGGCTAAAGCTGCTGCAGAAAGAAGAGCAAAATTTGTCTTCATTTCTACTGATTATGTTTTCTCAGGGAACAACCCTCCTTATATGGAAACAGATAAGCCAGATCCGATAAACTATTATGGTGAAACAAAAGCTGAAGCCGAAAAAAGAGTACTTGCGCTCTGCCCTGATGCAATAATAATGAGGGTATCAGTTCTATATGGCATCAACACCGGACTCAAAGCATCGCCCTTGCTATATTCATCTATTAAAGCTATTGAATCAAAAACCGAGCTTTTAATTGACAATACTATAATCCGTTATCCTGTTTACACTGGAGATGTCGCTGCAGCTTTGAATTTTCTGCTGCAAATTAACGCAATCGGAATTTTTCATTTATCTTCAGAAGATAAAACTACTAAATTTCAAATAACTAAAGATATTGCTTCCTTACTCGGGAAAGATTCCTCTCATATAAAACCTTTAAATACCATTCCTCTTACGCCAGCAAAAAGACCGATCGATTCCCATCTGGACTGTTCAAAAATATATTCTCTGGGTTTTCCGAAATCATTGCCCTTTAAGGAAAGAATAGATATTATAAAAGATAAATTTAAAATGTAAGGAGCGGGTTGATTCCGCTCTGGAATTTAATATAAGGCTTAGCAGCCCCAGTGCATTATTATCAGAGGATCAAACCCGCCGTTATATAATAGGTCTCATGTTGTTTTTGGCAAATTTAATTAGAATCTTTCTATCCGAAAAATTTGTGAATTGTGTTATTTTTCGAACAATTAATAATTTTCATACAAATTGAGAAATTTTTAATGATAAAAGCTTCAATAGTAATTCCTACATTTAATGAAAAGAACAATATTCAGCCTCTTTTAAAGGAAATATTTGCTGCTGTACAACCTTTCCCTAATATCGATCTTGAAGTAATTATAGTTGACGATAATTCACCTGACGAAACGGGACAAAAAGCAGAAGAAATGTCTAAACTATATCCAGTAAGAGTCATTCATCGCAAAGAAAAGCTTGGTCTTGGAAGCGCCGTTATGGAAGGCTTTGCATTATCCGATAGAAATTATCTTGGAGTAATGGATGGAGATTTAAGCCATGATCCGGCAATCATACCGGAACTTATTTTCTCTCTTGAAAATTATGATATTGCTATCGGTAGCAGATTTCAGGAATCAAGCCATGTAAATAATTGGAGATTAGATCGCAAAATTATTTCAAATATCGGTCTAATGTTGGCAAAACTTATTATAAAAACATCAGATCCACTTTCTGGGTATTTTTCCCTTAACAGAAAAGTCCTTACAGGATTTAATCTAACTTCTTCAGGGTATAAGATCCTTCTTGAAATACTGGTAAAAGGGAATTATTCGAAAATCAATGAGATACCTTTTGTTTTTAGATCCAGAGGACAAGGAAAAAGTAAGCTCAATTACAAAGAATATTTACTCTTCATGAAACAGGTGCTTTGCTTTTCAATCAAAAAAATATTCCACCAAAAAGACAGGTAAATTTCACCTACCACTTCATTTCCCATGCCTACTATTTTACTTCATTTTGAGGAGGAATGAATGCAAAGGAAATATCCTGAGTTTTTGGAATTTCTCCAGTCCAGTTTTTAATTAATCTCTCAAACCATGGTTTTACTGGCATAGAGAAAGCTTTAGTATGATATTTGGTTATCGAGTCATCTTTAAATTTATCCATCCATGGTGCCAGCTCTGAACCTCTCCATATTAGAAGCGCGCCGTATTTTTTAATATCATTCATATATTGAGAGTAAGGAACAGGAGCAAGAGGATCCATAACTATAGCTGTGGGATGATCTTCACCAAAATAAGAAACAATCGCGGCAAATTGATATTCTCCTATGACATATTTAAGTTGTTGATGATACTCTTTATGCCACTCTTCTGTCATTACATTGGCTATTGGATAGGTAGGATATGGAGTTACTTCCATCTTATCATGTTTATATGGATAATAATACATAATAGCAAATAAGATTCCAATAACTGCCAGAATTAAAACTATAGAGGCTAGAACCAAAAACTTATTAAATTTCTCTTTAGATATTACAGGGCGCCAATACATAACAGCAAATACACCAAGAGGCACAGAAAGAGGGAAAAGCCACTCAGGTTTAATATAACCACCTGTTATCACGGCAAATAATATAAGAATAAGCAGTGGAGTCAGGCACATTAAATTAATGTATTTTTTTGTGAAAGATGAAATGGCATAAACAGGTTCCGAGTTTCTTTTCGGGAAACAGGCAAATACTAATATTATGGCAAGAGCAAGATTGCCCACTATAAGGCCAATAGATTTCAATGGACTAAATATATGATCCATTAATGGTATTACTGTAGTTAAATCTGTTCTCTTTAATCCATAAGTAACAGATACAAATTGATTATCAAATAGCCATATAATATTGGGAATTATTGCTATTAAAAAGACAATTCCACAAAAATATAGCCCCAGTCTGGTGAATGAACTTCTCCCTTCTTTAGTAAACAAAATAAGCAACGCCATAGGAACAAACAAAAAAGCGCAAAAATATTTCGTCATTAAACCTAGCCCGCAAAATAGCCCCAACAACAGCCAATCAATATATTTCTGATTTAACAAAGCCTTATAAAAAAATAGAATTATCAGTGCCCAAAAGCCCATGAGCATAACATTTTGACAAAATACCAGATTCAAAAAAGAAAAAGTTGGAGTGACAAGGACTAACAACACTGCAATCAATGATTCGGCTCGAGGTAGAAAATATCTTGCCAGCTTCCATATTGATAATATGCATATCAAAATAAATATTTGACAGCACAGATAACCAAACCGTAAATCTCCAAATAAGAAAACACCTCCTGATAACCATGTCCCGAAATAAGGCTGTCTGTTATAACCCCATGTTAAATGTTGTTTTATTACGACTGAACTTGTAAAAATATCAGAAAATATCCCTTCAAAGAAAATAAATGGAACAAAACTCCATACTAGGAACCATATAACGCATATCCAGATAAGGACTTTAAGATAATATTTGTCGGTAATTTCAGAACTTTGCATGAACTTTCTCCAGTCTATAACTAAGATTTAACAAGAATTTTCAGAATTCGGGTTTAAGTAAAAGACATTTTAATTGTTTTTTTTATAATATCAATTTCTTCCTGAAGATATTTTGCCAATCTGGATTACACACATCATTTCACCTTTTCTGCTTTAGTTACAGATTGTTGAGAAAATTTGATCATTTTATTTCGCTGATGAATTTCTTGAAGTCATTAAGGTGGTTGTTGCATATATTCACAAGCTCAGCTGAATCAATTGATTCATGATTTAATTTTAAAAAGTTTAGTATTCCAAACAATTGTCTCAAGTATAGCATCTTTTAAATTAGTGCGCAATGTCAATCCAAGCTCACTTTGGGGTTTCTGGGTGGAAGGGACATAACGCTCGGGCTTTAGTGGCTCGTGACTCGTGGTTAGTGGTTCGATAGAATAGTTTTGAGTTATGAGTTTTGGGTTTTGGGTTGGGATGCCGAGAATTTTAACTTCAGGTTTGTCTGTGAAACAGGAACTGACTAACCGAGCTAGATCGGCGATAGAAATTGCTTCTTCTGAACCAACATTATAAATTTCCCCTACCTTGCCTTTTAATAAAATGGACCATAGCCAATTTATTAAATCATCTGCATACATATAAGAACGATAGGGACGACCATCTCCTTTGATTATAATTGGGTCATTTTTAAGTCCATTCAATATAAAATTACCTATTGCAAAATGAGTATCTAACGGAAGATAAGGGCCAACAAACGCAAAACACCTAGCAATTACTGATGCAATACCAGAGGCTACACATAGCCTTTCTGCCTCAAGTTTACCTTTGCCGTAGTATGTTATAGGCGATGGCGGATAGGTTTCGGGGATATTTGATAAATCAGCCGGTTGCTGGCCGTAAACTCCGCCTGAGCTTATAAATAAGAGCCGCTTGATTCCTCGTCCGGTAATTTGCTTAAGAAGATGTTTAGTTCCGTCAACTATAACAGAATACATCTCCTGTGGATTTTCTTTTTCAAGCTTGGCGCTGGCTTCGGTAGCTCCATGAATTACATAATCAAACACCAAATCTGGCGGCAACTTGAAATCTCTTATATCCCCCTTTACAAAAGACACTTCGTGCCCCTTGATTAATTCTGGAAACTCGTTGATAAAATTCTCAGGATTTCTAGATAATATTGTGAGTTTGACATCAGACTGAAGCTTCCTCAAAATATTCTTCCCGAAAAATCCTGTCCCGCCAGTTAAAAATACTGAAAGCATAATAAGTTTTGGGTGTTATGTTTTAAGTTTTGAGTTAATTAAGAGTTGATCAAGATTCAAGAAAATAATTATCTCAATTTTTCTATGCATATAGTTTTTGGGTATTGGCAGAACTATTTTTGAAGAATCTGGAATGATTATTTCTCTTAGCATGATAATTCCTTTATATGTTTAAACATTATGCACTATTAGTTTAACACAACCATTCTAAATGAATAGAACTTATTCTCAGTTTCAATTACCTTTGTTGTTCTTTGAACAATTCGTGAAATTCGTTGACAAAAAGATTCAAGAACAATTGTATCTCACGGAGAAAAACTTTGTGTCTCAGTGTCTTTGTGAGAGGAACTAAATTAGTCGACACTCCTATAGAATTTTTTTTTAGGCATATAAATTAGAAAGGCTCTAATGCTACATCTATTAATAATGATTTAATCTCATTTTCATTCGGCTTCTCATTTATGTATTCGATGCTTTCAGAAAAATCTATATCATTAAAATAAGCAAGTTGTTGCCTGAAGAGTTTTGCATTGAAAGGTTCACCAAAAATCCGTTCAGCTCGTTTTACAACATCAGTCAAAGAAAATAGCCTGAAAATAAAGAATAAATCCACATAATCTTTCCATTTACTTCTATTTCCAAGGGCGTAAGCTTTCATGGCAGCAAGGTCTAAGAGAGAAGGAAGATTAATAATATCATCAAATTTTGTATTGGCTTTTATAGCAAAAGGATATTGAAAGAAAGTTATTTTAACATGATTTAAAATTATATGAAGTTGTATTGAATCTTCAAATAGGACGGAATATTTAAGTTTTTTTGAATCAAGAAAATTCTTAATTCCTTTTCTTCTTACATTATTATAAGTAAAAAGATCAAAGTCTATTGATCGTCTATGCCCGAGGTACAGCGCAATAGCTGTGCCTCCCACTAGATAATACTCTTTGGAGAATGATTTAATTGTAACAAGTAAATCTTTTTGATTTTCTGAGAGAATATTATGATGCATATCTTTTAAAGTATAAGCTAAAGTAGTTTTTAACTTGTGGAAAATAATTACACCGAGGTTTATCCGCCTGTGCAAAGAAAATACGGGCAACTTCCATAATTCCGAGATTATCAATTAATCTTTTAACGCTTCTTTCGTTACCGTAATTCAATATTGTTTCAATGAGAAATTCAAGAGAAATATTGCATTTGTCTTCTTCATTAATATACCAGAAAATATCTGAATTTTCGTCAATAAGTTTTAATACTTCAGCATTGTGCATAAGTGTTCTCCCAATCTTAATTGAAATTATAGTCCACTGACTCGATAGATTTAAATTCTATTATTTTTTTTCCGAAAAACACTGTCCAGCCAGTTAGAAATTCTGAAGGCAAAGCTTTGATCCATTCTGTGGCAGAATCATTTCTATTCAGGGCAGTAATTTCTTCATAAACTCCAGATGGAATATTTATTTCGTGTGCGACTTTCAATAACAAATCAGCATGCCCTATTTTGGCTAATGAAATTATCGGAGAGGAGTTTAGTTTATTGAATTTCATTTCCCAGTTCCTCTGGAGTTATCTGGAAAGGTGGGATTTTATGCTCATAAAGAGCTTCGAGGAATTCCTGTCGGGTAACACATGCTATTTCAGCAGCTTTCGATTGCGAAATCTTCCCTTCTTCGTACCATTTAACTATTGCAGCGATCTTCATGGATTTTAAGAATTCATCAAGCGATTGATGAAATAGTGAAAATGCCGATTCTGGCAATTCTAGTATTAATCTTGTCATAATATTAACCTTTTAAAAATATTAAAAATTATAATAATAATCGCGGGCTGCCTTAAGCTCGAAAAACTTTCTGGTTAAAGAGTCGAGTTCAAAAACAATCCTGTAGCCTGATGATTTAATTTCTCTTGTATCTCCAACTCCAGCTCTAAACCCAACAAAGGATTTATTATTCTGCTTTTAGAGGATAATAAAACAGCTAAATCTATATCGCTATATTCTTTGGCATTGCCTTTGGCAAACGATCCGAAAAGATAAGCAAGGCTGATAATATCAGATTTTTGTTTTATAATTGTTCCCAATTCGAGAAGTATTTCAAGCATAAGTTCATATTGGTCTATTTTATCTTTTCTTTGAGTTTAGTCTATTTAAAATAATTCAAAAGATTATTTTTTATAAGAGAAATCCCTTGATTAGAAATGTTTTCTATTATTCCATCTTTAAATATTTTAACCATCATAATTATAATCAATATGGGTGTTATAAACACTGAGATACTTATTCCTTGCCCTCCGTCAGTTATAATGCCCATCATATACCAATAACTTGCAGGGATAAGCAGCATTACGAATATAACTGAATAGAAGAAATCTGTTTTGTCTGGTTTAGAATTAACAAATAGGAATAGCGAAAGATATAAATGAATCAACTTATAGGGGCATGACATAAAGGGCAATAGAAGCATAAGCGCAGTCAGCAAAAACACATTCTTCCATAATTCTTTTTCGATTAAAAGAATATATAATGATGTAAACGCAGCAACAGTTAGGCAAATTAGATAATAAAATATTTTGAACCCATAACTTTCTAAATTGATAACGCTGAATCCATTAAAATAAATAAGTATAGGTTTTATAAAAGTATAAAAACTTACTCCTTCCTGTACATAGTTATTATTGACAAAATAACCAAGAGACTTAAGATTAGAAAATCCAGAATATATATATTGCAAATTATTATTGAATCCACCCTTAAAGAACAATAAACAGGTAAATGTTATAAGAACTGAATATATAGCTACAAGGACTATTTCCTTATATTTTTTTTGTTTTATAAAAAGAACGATAAAAACTGCTGGATAAAGTTTCATACAAATAGCCAGAGAGAGGAAAAGGGCACTTAATTGAAACTTATTTTCCCTATAGAAATAGATAAACAACCATAAAAAAATAAATAAATAATTTTCACAATTCCCTCGTTCAAAGAGAAATAAGACAGGAAAAGATAAAAAGGTAAAAACAATTAAATTAAAATTGGTTTCAAAAAAATAATTAAATATTCTGAAGAAACTTAATTTTGATGTATCAGTTAGTTTATTTTTATATTTTTGAGATATCCCACTTATCCTTAATCCTGCCGAGCCCAATTCATATTTATTGATTGCAAAAAATAAGACTGTAAATAATCCAAGATATAAAACAATGCCAAGTATTAATGGGAAAAAAGAGAAAACAGCAAAAACATAATATGCAAAAGGGAAATAGTTTGAACCGCCATCGGAAAAATACGGATTAAATGCTGAAATTTTACCAACTATTTCAATATAATCCGTAAATATATTAGAATAAGGAATTAATGGAGTATTCCACGGATCTGAAAATCCTAATATCAATGAATAAAAAACAAATTGACAGAAAATAGACAGGACGAACCCCAGAAAGATTCCATTTGCAATTATCTTAACTTTCTTTTCTTTATCTAATATCTTTTCCTTATAAAAACTAACACATTCTTTTGCATTATAATAGAATCTATTGAGTAGCATTAATACAGATGAAATGAAAATTATTACAGCTATTATCTTTATCGTCCAGACTATATAAAAAAGGGCATTTCTGTCCAAAAAGGAATATTTTACTTCTAAATTTGATATTTCTCCGTAAAAAGGATTTATTTTACTTGAGTCGCTTCCTATACAAACATCAGTAATGTTGAAATTGAACTCAGGAAATGTTCTTCCTTCTAAAACTTGTTTATCCAGTAATACTTTTAACTGTTTATCAGAGCTAATTCTAATCTCAATATAATGCCACTTGTTTAACTCCAAATTAGAAGTTATATCAATACATCTGCTTCCACTTCTATTATTAGACCCAACAACTAATTGTAATGTAGATGGCTTTTTAAGTTCCAGCCTTATACCGGAATTACCGGAAGCAGTCTGGAATATGGTACTATCTTGTATGGTTTTTCTTGTTTTAAAATCAAAACAGATAAAAAAATTTCTTAAATCAGACTTTACCAACTCCAAGAATTCCTTCTCAGAAAACAAATTTGGATCAGGTGACCTGCTGTTATAATTAAGATTGTCGTATGTTTTACTTTTAATAACAGAATATAATAGTGATTTATTAAAGTGTGAGCTATCGCCCTTAACATAATGAATGCAAATCAGGACTAAAGCGCTGGTTATTAAAGAAAATAATAATACATTCCTAATTCGAGGGCTTTGATTTAATATTAGATTTCTCAATTTAAGTTATACCTCGAGCGAATTAAAAATAGAAAAAGTATTGCAAACTTAAGCTGACAGTTTAGAATGCCAGTCATTATGTCAAAGTATAAAGGATTCTTAAGCTTAAATCAACGGGCAGAAATAATTGCTGAACATCGTTACGAAAAGAATGCCTCTCAAGCAGACAGGCTAAAGGCAATGTTGCTGCTTGATGATGGATATACTTTTGAGCAGATCGCTAAACTTCTGCTTCTGGACGACCAAACTATAAGAAATTACCTGAACAACTTTGAAAAAGGCGAAACAAAAGAGATACAATCCAACACAAGCAGAGAAAGGCTCAATATCAAGGAGCTCTTAATGCTGAAACAAGAGAAGCCGTAGTGGTTGAAGCAGATATGATCAATGCCGAGTCAACAAAATAGAAGAACATTATCCGACAGCTCCTCATATTTATGTGTTTTCAGACAATGCCAGATACTATCAATCTGAAGAGGTGTTAAACTACTTGAGAACATCCGGAATAATGCTGGAGAAAATTCCGCCGTATTCTCCGAATTTGAATCCAATTGAACGATTATGGAAGTTCTTTCATAAACAAATCCATTACAACAAGGATCATGCGACCTTTGCAGCGTTCAGGTGGGATGCTGCCATTTTTTGAAAAAGAAGATATTTATTCAAAATAATACCCATATACAATGTGTTTACTAAAACAACGCTTAAATTGAATACTAAATTTTATATTTCTTACTCAGGTCATAACAGGCATTTAACCACAACGATTTCTGCATGGAGATTCCCGTATTTTTTTAATAATTCCTTACCATCTTCTTTTCCAAACTGAAATCAATGGAGAAGAATCAATTAGGATATAGTCATGCTTGACTTTATCAAATAAGATTTTTAAGTATCCAATCCTATAAACTCTAAAGAAAGATTCCTTTCGAAAAGCACCTTTATAATCTCTATTCTGAATCGTGTTAGTGATAAATTCCAGACTTCCCTGATATTCGTATTCAAGATTTCTATCAATATCTTTATCTACAAATATAAATTCAGGTTTTTCTTTTTTTATCTTGTTGGTAACATTTTCAGCCATATTTTCATTCATTACAAACCATTGTAAATCAGGATATGCCATTGCGCTGTATTTACCCGCAAGAAAAGGAATAATGTTGTCATATTTTGAATATATATAAATTCCTTTTTCTTTTTCAGGAATATATTTGTTTATCAATGTAATTGCGCAATTAAATAGATATTCAGAAATCGTACTGATAATTTTCGCATTTGGATTTTTCCATTCATACGTTAAATGTGAATCTTTGATATTCTGAATGCTTCTATAGGAAGGATAAAAAATTAATATTCCTCCATATATCAGAATTAAAAAAAAACTGGCGCAGGATACTGGCAATAAAAGTTTCTCAAAAACATATGAAAAATTATTTTTCAGCAAAGAAATTGATTTAATCCATAACAGCCACATGGCTAAAAATAAAGGCAAGATACATAAGAAGTGCTCTGGTGTGCTTCCCCAAATAACATATAAGAGCATTTGCAAACAATAAAAAGCCAAAGCTAATAAGATCACTTTTAAGTTCGGTAATTCTTTCCAGAATAATCCAATAAGTAAAAAGCCAAGAATTATACTTGCAAAAGTAAATACTGTGAGAATTATGGAAGTAAAAGAAAAATGAAAAGTCAATAATCCCTTAAGATAATATTTGCTTAAAGCATCTCTAGTGCTGATGAGATGAAATATTACCAAAGCTAATAATGCAAATATTAATTGAAGAGAAAAATACTTTAAAAAATAATTTATTATATTGCTTCTATTCTGCCAGATAAAATGAAAAAACAGCGAGGCGTTTATACCTAAAAAAAGAAACAATCCCATTATGCCGGAAAAGGCAATGCTGAAAATAAGAATTATTTCAATTGATAGAAATATAAGAAAATATTTTTTACTTTCAGTTTTTATCATCAGATAAAGTATCATTAGCACAGGAATGTCTAAAAAATGCCTTAAAGGATTTAAACCTGGTGCTATCAGACTAAATTTAAATGGAATACAAAAGGTAATGGCAGCGTATCCTAATGCCGCAGCGGCAGTATATTTTATGTTTTTACATATTAATTGTATGAAAATCAGGAAAAATAAAAAATAGATTATAGAAAATACATTTAGTGCTGAGATATATGTCTGAAAATTTATATCACCAAATAGTTTACACAAATATCCAATGAAATAGAGATTCAAAAATCCATACTGAGAATTAATTTCATTATATGCCCGACCTAAAAATAATTCATTGATTGAACCAAGAAAAAAATTATGATGATGGAAGAAATATCTCGAGGCAAATTGCCAATAAAATTCTTCTGTATTTTTATTAAGAAACTGATTGATAATGCTAGGGGCTTCTTCATCTTGAGTATAAATTTTACATGGGAAAATAAAATTTCTCCACTTGAATTCATGTTCTGTATTTACCCCTCCTCCAATCGCAAGAACCTTATTATCTTTGTCAAAGTATGGAAGAAAATGCGGTATGAATAGATTGGAGATATATGCGCTTAGAGGGGTATAACTAAACAAATCACTTTTTACTGTATTAAATTTTTCAGGAATACTTAGTTGAATTATATCAAGTGGATTTCTCCCATTATCTTTTATAGGATCATATTTAGTTTGTTTAAAAATTCTGTGTTTATTTATAAAATCAGTATTATCGACATAAGATAAATCATTATTTTTAAATTCTAAAATTGTGGTTTCTGGCAAGTCATAATAGTCATTTAAAACAAAAGTTTTTGGAAATATAAATAATGAGAAATAAAAAAAAACAAGAAGAGTTCCTAAGATGAATGAAGAAAATGCAATAGATTTCATAGAAACATCTTTAAATATTTAGGAATTAATAAGAATAACATAAATAGAGCAAAACATATTATAGAGTTGATAGGGTTTTGAATTAAAGAAAATATAAATGTAATAACGAATAAAAAAATGTAGATTAAAATAGCTTTATTCGATAAAACAACATTGCCTGTTTTTATCTTACCAAATGTATATTTACTCCATACTACTGTAAATATAACACTATATATAAAAGCTAGACTTAGATACCAATAGATTCTAAAAGCATTTTCAGGACAGTTTAAAAACTCAAACCAGGGGAATATAAGTAATTTATTAAAATCTTGGTAAAAATATAATTGGTACAAATTGTATGCAAAACTGTACGATACCGGAGCTAAGGCAGATAAAACTAAAAAGAGATGAAGAAATAAAAAATATGTGTATGGGATATCTAGCTTGGTGGTAGTCTTTTTATTAAAAAAATGGATGCACTTTATTTTATTCAAAGTTCTTCCTGTATTTTTCAATAACAATTGGAAATTTTGAATTTTTGGTAGCTATAAAGCCGATATATTCTCCAAGTAGCCCAATGAAAAATAACTGAACCGATCCAAGGAAAAATAATCCTATTACTAACGGAGCAAGACCGCTCATGTACTCGTGCCAGAAAATAAGCTTTAGAATAAGAAATAATATGGCAATCAGAAGACTCAAAACAGAAAGAGCAAACCCCGCTATAGTGGCAAGCCGCATAGGCACTCTGGAGTAGGAGCAAATACCCAACATGGCCATATCGTAAAGAGTTAAAAGATTGTTTTTAGTAAGCCCTCTTTTCCTTCTCGGCTGCTCATAATAGACTCTGTCCACATTGAATCCAAGTTCCAATATAAGCCCCCTAAAATATGGATACGGATCCTGAATATCACGCAGTATCTCAACAATTCTCTTATCATAGAGGCCGAATCCTGTGTAGTTCTTTTCATGGTTTATCGTAGATATGGCATCGATAAGGTTATAGTATGTTTTTCTGACAGCGAACATCAAAGGGCTTTCTTTACTGGTTTTTTTTACGCCAAGGACAATCTGATTGCCAGCCTCCCACTTGGTTATGAACTGAGGAATAAGTTCCGGAGGATCCTGTAAATCTGAGACCATCAGCATTGCCGCATCACCTTTTGCCTGAAGCAGACCATGATATGGAGACCTGATATGGCCAAAATTCCTGCTGTTGACTATATATTTTACATTCTTATCTTTAGCAGCGATCTCATCAATAACTTTAACTGTATTATCAGTCGAGGCGTTGTCTATAAGAATATGCTCATAATCATAATCTTTTAAATTTTCAAATACTTTCTTTATCCTTTCATAAAGCTCTTGGATATTCTTCTCTTCATTGTAGCACGGCGTAACGATACTAATTAACTTTCTTGGTTCGGGATTATTTGAAACCATTATGATAACTTCCTTTTCAACTTTGAAGAATTGTTAGGATATTTTAGTTTATAAAAGTTTATAGCATTAAAGTTCATCATCATATCATCATAAGCATATAGTATAATTTTTATATTCAATCATTTTATTCGATTATATTTTCTTTTACAATAAAGACACTAAAAAATAGCTGTTAATGCTTGTTCATGGCTTGTGATTTGTTTCCAGTGAGAATGTCAATCTACTTCATATGATGCACACAATACCTAAAAATAAATAAAAAAATCACAGCTGATTTTTAAAAGATAAAATAGTTTTATTAATAGCTATCTCAAAAGGTGTTAATTGAATATTTCCAAAAAGAGAATTAAATAATGATGAATCAGAATAAAAGTCTATACCTTCATTTTCTCGATACGGAATAGCTCCAAAATTAAGTTGCCCTTTTCCTGTTTTATACAACAAAAATAAACGCTCCATAGTTTTTTCTATTGATGCATTTCTATCTCACAGAGCCACAGAATCAAATATCTTTGCAGCGAATATTTTTGCATAGTATTTACTGTCTCTTGCAATATATTCCGAAATAGCATCAATATCTTCAATTGCCTGTGCTGTCCATCTTATTTGAGCCATTTTCCCATCTGCTTTTGAGCTTCATCATGAGAAAATGTTGGTGAGTAGACCGGCGGAACTTCCCCTCCAGCCCCTCGCAAAACGTAACGGGAACCTCTCGATTCATTACGCTTCCATTAGATAAAACCATCAACATATCTCCAATGCGCAAAAAGGTTTGGACTTCTATCAGCAATACATTCCATGAACTTAACAGCTTGAGTTTTGGATGCTCGCAAATTCTTGTACTTCTTTCTTGCCCATCGCACCAGGGTGCGGTTAAAGCAATTGAATACACAATACATCCCTGATTTGTTATATTTTCCATAGTAGTTTATCCACCCCCTCATGATTGGATTTATCCACTCTGCTATAGATTCTATTTCTAAATCAGTTCTCCTTCTCAACGACAAATTTCGGATAACTGTGTTCATTTCCTTCCTGCCTTCTTTACTAACTGACGGCGTAAAGGAAAAGAATCTTCCATATTTACCCATAACCTGTCTGCCTTGAAAATCATACCCTAGAAATGTAAACTTCGTATTCTGGTATTCTCCTGTACGCTTATTGTCTTTGCAATAAATTATCTTCGTCTTCTCCGGATGAAGTTCAAGTCTGCACTCACTAAACCTTTTCTTAAGCTCGATAAGTAAAGCTTGAGCCTCAGATTCTGTTTTGCAGTGTGCTATCCCATCATCCGCATACCTGCACCATGGCTTGTTCTTATGATGCTTAGTCATCCAAACATCAAATACATAGTGAAGGAATAAATTACTTAGAACTGGACTTATTACTCCGCCTTATGCAAAGAAAGTTATTATGCAAAGTTAGCCTCCTAAAGTGCTTATATAAAACATTTCGAAGCAGATTCACTTTGCATAATATCTAAGTTATTTCAGACTCGACAACCAAGAAAGCAGTGTCTGGTCTCTACTCCAGTCAGGAAGATTACTGTCAATTAGATCAGGATAGAGATTTTCAATTGCTTTCCTTTTCGTTTCTGTATCTATTCTTGCGTAGATTTCAGTGGTTCTTAAATCCACATGACCAAGAAAATCACGGATGTATATGAGGTTTACTCCTGCCTGTAATAAATGCATGGCCTTGGAGTGACGTAACATGTGGGCTTTTACTTTAGGCGGCACAAGAGTTGACGTTTGCCTTGCCGATGCAACATATTTTGAAATTATGTAGGCAACACCTTCTTTTGTCAGTTTTTGTCGCTGATTGTTGGTAAACAGTGGATTTTCATTTTTCCAAGGTTTATCCAACTTGTTTTCCGCAAGATAGTTTTCAAGTAGAGAAACTGTATTCTTCATGATAGGGACCCGTCTGTTTTTATTTCCTTTGCCTGTTAATATGATGATGGCAGGTTGTTGCAAAATAACATTACATACTTTCATATCAATCAACTCCTGTACACGTGCTCCGGAATCATACAAAAGACTGATTAGAGTTAAATCACGTCTTCCTTTTCGAGTTTGTTTGTCAGGCTGTTTTAGGAGAAGCTTAATTGCTTCTGGGGTCAGGTATTCAGCCACAGTTTTTTTTGATTTTTTTATAGGAATAGCTGTGATCTTTTGAAATTGAAATATACCGGCGGGTTCTTCTGCTTGTATGTACCTGAAAAAAGAATGTACAGCAGCCAATCTCTGATTTCTGGTGGAAATACTGCACTTCCTATCTGTTTCCAACCATTCCAAAAAGTCTGTAAGAAGATCGCTTGAAATCATATTTAAGGACACTTTCTCTACTGGAATCGCTTTTATGTCCTGAAAGTAGTTAATCAAAAGTTTAAACGTATCGCGGTAAGAATAGATGGTATTCTTGCTAACATTTTTCTGTCTTGGCAGGTAAATTGAAAGGAACTCAGTAAGATATTTTGCAAAATCAGTAGGTTTCATCTGGATCTCCTTGTAATTGAGGGATTATTTCCGGATAACTGGCCTCAATCTTAAATGTTATATAAGGGAACACATCTGCAGTCATGTGCAGGTAATAAGCAGTTTCCTCAAATGAATCGTGTCCCATATAGGTTTTAAGCGCAGGGAGATATACATTTAGATCCTTGTCCTCTTCGGTCCATTTTTTCAAGCAGTGGATGGCATAAGTGCTGCGAAAATCATGGATACGTGGGCCACATCCTCTACCTCCATGCGAAATCCTTGCACGCCACAAAAATCTGCGGAAATTTCTATAAAGATTGACCAGCGTTATTGGTTTTTTCCCAAGTGCTGGGAAATAATAATCACCTTCAAGCGGATGAGTATGTACTTTTTTCGAAAAACATCGACAACGCTTTGTGAGACAATCGGACATAGGAACTAGCCGACTTTTATCTTTTTTGGATTGATTGATGGTGAGGATGCCATTTTCAAGGTCAACATCAGCGACTTTGAGAAGCCTTGCTTCTGATGCTCTCAGTCCACACATATAAATCATGCGAAAAATTACCGGCATAATCAGGTGCCGATAAGGGCACTCATTACAGTATCGGCAATTATCGGTCTCTGTAAAAAATCTTGTCAGTTCGTCAACGGTGTAGATATGTGGTATATACTTTTGTTCCTGAGGATAATAATTCTTTGGAATGACATAAGCTCTGACCTCTATGGAATCCAGATATTTCCCAAACTGCCGGATGATGGACGCACGCGAGCATTGGTTTGCCTGTGCCTCGTAAGTTTTTTTGCTGCACCAGTCAAGTACGATTTCCTTTGTTAGGATCGTAGCATCAGAGTACTTCTCAGATGTAAATCTGTCAAAGCGCTTTAAATGACCCGCCTCTGTATTGTATTTGTATCCAACAGCATGTTTTAGTTTAACGAAATTTTGAATATGCTCTTTAAAATGGCCTGTGTAAATGATTTTATTCATGATCGCTTCCCTCCTCAAAAGCAGGGGAACATTCCTTTAGCTTCTTTATGTCAACTTTCAGATAGACACTTGTCGAATCAGTGTCGATATGACCGAGAATATCTGAAATGGTAGAAAGGGGCGTGTCTTTTTCAAGGAGCATGCTGGCCAAAGTGTGCCGTAGAGAATGCATTCCCCTCCTTTTTTTCAGAACAGGAATATGTGCCTGCTCCATGTACCCTTTAATCAATCGGCATAAATGGTCACTCTCTGAAAATGGACCAAAAGGAGCCATGTGCTTTACAAAAACATAGGAGCTGTCTATTTTAGGGCGGCCGTATTTGAGATAATCGATAACAGCCCAGCCCACTTCAGCTGTAAGCGGAAGAGTCAAGGCGGTTCTTGTCTTAGATTGGATAAAAACTAGCTTCTTATCTTCCCAATGAAAATTCTCCATTTTTAGATGTTTAACATCTGTACAACGCATTCCTAGTCTGCAGGCCAGAAGAATTATGGCATAATCCCGTTTGCCTTTTGGACTTCCCCTGTCAATAGCTAAGATCAGTGTTTTTAATTCAGCTGCTGTCCAGACAGATGGAATACGTGTCTGTTTTCTTGCCTGAACCATCGGAGTTTTTGCAGCAAAATCGGTCTGAACTTCCTCTATTTCTAAAAGGAAACGGAAGAAGGTGCGCATGGAACATATATTCTGTTCCACGGTTTTGTAAGTGTAACCCATAAGGGTTCTAATATAGTCGTGAATCAAAGGAAGGCTGATGGTTGTACAGTCTGTAACATTTTGAGAAGCAAGATAATCCATAAACCGTGCAGATTGCTTGATATAATGGCCAATTGTAACTACGGAATAACTCTTATTTTTGCAATATGATGCAAACCTATTACTGATTGCTATGAAAGATGGTTCGGTAAGGATTTCTTTATGCTTGTAATACCTGCGCAAAACGGTATGATGTAACTGAAAATCCCCGATAACTCGTATGATACGCAGTTCCTGAGTATCTTGCTGTGAAAGCTTCCGATCAAAATCTTTCTCTAAAATCTGGAAATGCTTTTCGACAAAATCTATTCCCAAACGTTCAGAGTAAAATATTTCACCTCGTTCTTGTGCGAATTTAAGAAGCATTTGCCACCGTCTTCTATAAAACTGAATAGAAGCGTTGGTGTATCCGAGCCGCCGCATTTCAGACTCTAAGTCATGTAGCAGTTCAGACAGTGTCTTTTTTTGCATCATAGATGCCTCCTAAAATGATAATTAAAGTGTTAACCCCAGTTGTCATTTTAGGATATTATGCAAAGTGAATCTGCTTCGAAATGTTTTATATAAGCACTTTAGGAGGCTAACTTTGCATAATAACTTTCTTTGCATAAGGAGGTTTATGCAAAGCTTTGCATAATCCGCCTTGCGGCGTACCGCATGTACGATTAGCAATGCTTCCGTCTGGCATCTGCATTGGCGCTTTCAGCCATCTTTCTATGTAGAGTATTATCCACTTATTATCTGTGTGTTTCCTGACCGCTTTCATGAGCAACTCATGGTCTATGTTATCGAATAGTCCGCGAATGTCAAATTCTAACACCCAATCATATTTCCAACATCTTTGGCGAGTTATACCTATCGCGTCTAATGCCGATTTATTTGGGCGGTAAGCATATGAGTCATTTAGAAATGAGGGTTCTACACATGATTCAAATACTAATTTAATTGACATCTGCGCAATCCTGTCAGACACAGTAGGTATGCCTAACATCCTTGTTCCACCATGTCTCTTTGGTATTGCTACCCCTTTGACTGCTGGAGGAAAATATGTTCCAGAGGATAATCTATTCCAAAGTTTGTATAAGTTTCCAGATATGTTCTGTTCATAGTTAGTTATAGATTCCTGGTCTATTCCAGCAGAACCTTTATTTGCTTTGACTATTTGAAACGCTTTCCAAACTAATGCTTTTGGAATTTTAAATGGTTTTGCTTTATCCAAAATTTCATCCTTTAAATAAGTTGGATAGTAAATAAAGCCTATCTAACATTGATTCTTCGCTCCATTCCCACTACAGGAACTTCAACACTACTACAAGCAATTCCGTCATAGTTCTTGGCATTGATACTCTCACTCTCGTAATTTTGCCTACTTGAGTTTCTCTCTTAACATCCAAGCGACTACTTCCCATAGTTCCCTATAATAGCCCAGACTAGACTCACGCCTTCTATACACCGGACACCGCATACACAATAGTCAGGCTCTTTGCATGCTTCTCTTGGAACGCGGGAAAGGCTCCAATTTTGATGTCATCTACCGTTTTCGATGCTTCAACAAAGGTTCGGGTTTACTCGTCTTTCAAGTCCATACCTTGCTGGATTATGTTCCAGCTTTCATCAACGCTCACTACCATTGCTCTTTACAACAGCAGCTTGAAGTGGTTTGATACCAGTACCTGAATACCGATATCGAGGGGTCGGTTCCCTCATCTATCATAGAGCTTTTTACTATTTGCTATAATTTCACAAATTATACCTCCTTGTGCCTATGGCGCACTTCCCGCTATCGGCCTGGCTACAACCTTTTTCTATTTTGTAGAGCAAGAATAGACGCTCCATAGCCTCTTCAACTGATGTATTATCAGGAAGTTTATGAACAATTTTTAGAATACTTTGTTTTTCATTTATAACAGCTTGCATAGTATTAACCTCCACCTACATAAGTATAAGTAATAATCCATGTATTCAATAGTTTTTAGTTTTTCCTCTATTATATTCCAATTTCTCACAGAGGCACAAAGAACAACAAAGTAGTTTTGAGTTTTAAGTGTTAGGTTCTGAGTTAACCCGACTTCCGCATACAAAAATGTAATTAAATTTTGATTTGAGTTCAGATCAACTTTTCTGGGAAAATATCAATATTTCATATAGTATTGTTCAGCAATAAGATATGAAACATTGCATATTTTTGGGGTGTTTTGTAGGGACTATTTTGTATTTTTAATTTACAAATCCTTCTTGACTTCTTCTTTGACAGGGTTATTTTTCCGAAAATGGCATTTCATTGTTAATATTGTATAAGTTGTTAATAGTAAAGGATAAGATGTTTTTTAGAGTAAAAAAGACCCCCAGCGGACAGGTAATGCAGCTCATAGAGTCCTTTCGTGACAGCATGGGACGAGCCAGGAACCGGGTGGTTGTATCGCTTGGAAATGCCGATATCCCGGAAGAATTGAGCAAGAGCATTGCCAAGGCAGTAGAGAACAAGCTGTACAATAAATATGACGGGACATTAGCGTTATTTCCCGAGCAGTACAGCGCAAAGGAACAGCATTGGATAGATACAATCATCAGGCATATTGACAATAGAGGCACATGGAGGCCATATCAGGGCAGCACTTCCGCAGAAGCATCTTCTGAAGAAGGAGTCCCGGAAGAGGAAACCGTTGACGGAGTCCTTATTAATAAAGTCGAACACTGCTCTGATACTGGCCTGGGGCCGGAGCTTGCAGGATTGCATGCCTGGAACGAACTGGGAGTTGGCAATTTCCTTAAAAGCATGGGATTTAACGACAAACAATGCGCATGTGCTGCCTCCGCAGTAATAAACAAGCTTGTTGAACCGTTGAGCGAACATGCTCTTGTCCAATGGCTTCATGATACCTCCTTGCCAGATCTTCTCGGAGGAGAAATACTCCAGGGAGGAGAGGATGTTTATTACAGATTAAGCGACAAGCTTTTAAAGCACCAGTCCCAGATAATAAAACACCTCGTGAGCAGTGAACAGAAGTACTTCAAACTCAGCAGGAGTGTATTGCTCTATGACCTTACCAATACCTATTTTGAAGGCACTGCTCTAGAAAACCCGTTAGCCAAAAGAGATTGCTCCAAGCATAAGCGCAATGACTGTCCTCAGATAGTGCTCGGCATGGTCTTTGATAATAACGGATTTGAGCTAGGGCATAAAATATTCGAAGGAAATAGGAACGATGCCACAACTCTTGAGGAGATGCTCTCTGAACTGGGCAAGGGTGTCATAAGCGAAGATACATTGTTTGACGGGATTAAGCCAATCGTTATCCTTGACGGGGGAATAGCAACAAAAGAGAACCTTAAAATGCTTAAAGATAACAACTACAGCTACCTTGTAAATGACAGCAGAAGAGGCAGGGGCAAATACGAGAAAGAATTTCTTGAAGAGGAGGCATTTAGTATAGTTCCCGGAAGAGAAGAAAAAGGAGAAGTCTTCGTAAGGCTTATTCCAGATCCGTATAATCAGGCCAATGAGACAGAAGACATACTGCTTTTATGTAAAAGCGCTTCAAGAAAACTCAAGGAGATGGCTATACGCTCAAAAATGGAGGAACGCTTTATAGAGGAACTCGAAAAACTCAAAGTCAGCATAGGCAAAGGGAATATAAAAGGTAAAGAAGCCATAGAAAGAAAGATAGGAAAAATTCAGACCCGATACTCCAGGGCAGCGAAATATTATGAGATAGAATTAAAAGAAAAGGCCGAACTTTATTGGCAGTTAAGATCGGAGAAATACCAGACAGATGATAATTTGTTCGGCTCTTATGTGATACGAACAGACCGCAAAGACCTCAAACAGGACGAAATATGGCAGTTGTATATGACCCTTACAAGAGCCGAGGACGGCTTTAGGATGCTCAAAAGCAACCTGGGGCTCAGGCCAAACCATCACCGCCTGGAAGATAGGGTTGACGGACATGTGCTCATAACTGTCCTTGCCTATCATGTGCTGCATTTCATCATGTATAAATTAAGGCTCTCCGGAGATCACAGGAGTTGGCCTGTGATAAGAAGAATCCTATCTACTCACTGCTACTCGACTATCATTGTTCCTACAATAAATGGAACAATTCATAGGATAAGAAAATCCGGCTTGCCGGATGAAACCCAGAAAGCAATCTACAGAACAATAGGAGTTAGCTACAAGAACCTACCGCATACCCGCAGTGTAATTACGAAAGTCAGGAATTGATTATTCTCTAAGAGGGACTTTTTGTATTGTCTTTTTTTGAGCCTATTCTGACTATAAGGTAGTTACAGACATGACTGCGGAAGTCGGGTTAACTCAAAATTCAAAACTCACCATTCATAACTTTCTTCATAATCCACTATCCACGAATCACGAACATCACTCCGAAACAGTGCCTGAAGCAGACCAGATATAGAGACCTAATATGACCGTGGTTCGTGGTTTGATGTAATCATTTCTTTTTCTTTATCAGATGTTTAAATTTTAAAACTGCAAAATTGATCTCTATCGAAGTTTCACTATCAGTGGCTTCCAAGTCATCTCCCAAAACATCTGCGATAACTTCCCCACTTCTTTGCATTAGCGATTTTTGTTTTGATTTGCTTTGCTTTGCTTTGGACTGTAGCTAGCTCTTTTAGTTTCAACTCCGTATAAACTTGCCACATCATTATCGAGGAGGACTTTCTCGTTCCTTATTTCAATAATTTTATTTTCAATTACTTCAAAATCAATAATATTCATTTATCAACTCCTCTCGTGCACGAATCAATTTTCCTCACAAAAATGTATGGAGAATATAGTTCTGAGTTAACTCAAAATTCAAAACTCATCATTCATAACCTTCTTCATAATCCACTAGCCCCGAATCGCGATTCACTATTCACATATTTAATCGGCTGCAATTCCTGAAGCAATTCTCTTTTCCAGCATTGCAATTCTGGCTTCGTCTTCGGATTTAATCCCTGAATAGAAGCGGCGTTTGCTTACCAGCCACTTTAGTTCAAACTCTATGGATTTAAGGATGGCCTTATCCCCGTAGCTTGCTGATTCAGCAGGAAAGACCACTTTTCTTGTTTCAAATTTATCAATGAGCTTCTCAGTATTGAGTTTTTTAATAAAATCTATGCTGCTTGTGGATATGGCTCCGCCCAAACCTGTCTTAAGGACTTTCTTTCTAGCTTTAATAAAAGTGTCTCTGCAAATATCAAAGACTTCCTTAGATTCAACTGATGTCCTATCTAGTCCAAGAGAGCCTGTAAGATCCACGCGTCCGACAGTCACTCCATGCAGTAAATTTATCTTAGGTAATGCTAAAATATGATCAAAATTATTGTAACAGGTAATAGTTTCCATATTGAAAGCAAAGTCTATATCTTCAGCATTATCTTTAGGTACCATCTTGTCAATAATTCCAAGAAATTTGCTTATAGCAAATGGGGTCTCCCCCATTGGGGCAATTATACCCTTTACCCCAATTGAAAGTGCATTATATATATCCGTTACAGCTTCTACCCCACCAATCTTAAGTATTATCGGAAGACCAGCAGCTGAAGTAACATCTTTGAGGCGCATTAACTCTTCCATTCTGCTGCCTTCGGCTTCAAATTCAGCTTTAATTTCAAATACGCCGTATTTTTCTTTTAGTTCTCTGAGAACTGATAGCATTTCTTTTTCAATAGAATTCATTTATATTTTCCCCTCAAAATAAAATATTTTTAAGTTCATTTAATGTTATCTTAAACTCTGCTTCGGTCACATCATCAGCTTTTATCAATTCAAAGTTGTTATTCTCAGGAATTACGACAGTCAGAGCATTCCCGATTCTTTTTTTGTCATTTTTTAAAGCAGCTAACAGTTTACCTTCTTCAAAGTCAGATTCTCTAAGTTTGATATAAATATTAGGCTTATTCACAATATGCGTTAATCTTTCAGAAAGTTCTGAATTCAACAAATTTCTTTTTACAGAAATAATATTTGCAAAAATAATCCCTATATTAACAGCAATCCCATGTGGGATATAATAACTTGATGATGATTCCAGGGCATGCCCGAAACAATGACCATAATTTAATAGGTTTCTGCGTCCTGCATCAAATTCATCTCCTTCCATGTAAGATAGCTTTATTATCATATCTTCATGAACTACCTTCTGAAGATAACTTTTGTCTTTTTTGCAACTCTCAATAAGAGCAAAAATATCATCTATATTTTTATCTCCGCCTTTCATTAATTGGAATTTTATTACTTCCCCAAGCCCGCTGTAAAAATCTCGTTCAGTAAGTGTATTTATAAAAGATGTGTTAATGAAAAGCTTACCCGGAGGATAAAATGTCCCAATAAGGTTTTTATACGACTTAAAGTTAATTGATGTTTTACTTCCTATGCAGCTATCAGTCTGCGCAAGGAGCGTAGTAGGAATAAATATCCAGTTTATACCTCTGTAAAGAGTTGAAGCTACAAAACCTGTAACATCCTGAGTAATACCGCCTCCAAGAGAAACGAGAGTCATATTTTTTTTCGCATTAGCAGAAATAATCCATTCATAAATTTCACAAGCTTTGTTTATAGTTTTATTTTCTTCAATTGCTTCGAACGAGTATATACTTTCACCAGGTAAATATTTATTGATCAAATCAGAATAAAGTCTTATAATATTAGCATCTGCAATAATAGCTTTATTTTTTATTTGCTTAATACTCTCAAAGAAGGAAAAATCATCATAAAACTCTGCTTGATAATTGTGGATATTAGAATGAATTGATATTTTATTCAAGATAGAAACCCTCCATCAATAAGAATTGTCTCTCCAGTTATATATGTATTATCGACAGATACTAAAAATTTAACTAGTCGAGCTATTTCAGATGGTTCTGCAAATCTTCTAAGGGGGATAGTGCTTTTAATTTTTCCGGCCTCCTCTTCGGGAACATTTTTTATAGTCATCTCTGTATTTACATAGCCGGGGCAAACCGAGTTAACAAGAATATTAAATTCTCCCAATTCTCTAGCAAGAGCTTTTGTTATCCCATTAACCCCGAATTTTGTCATAGAATACATTGTTCTAAATTCCTTTGACCTTAATCCCCAAATTGAGCTTATATTTATAATTTTACCCCACCGATTCTTTTTCATATGAGGCACACATTTCTGAATAATTTTTAAAGGAGCAGTCAGATTAACCATAATCATTGATTGAATATCAGCTTCAGAAATGTTTTCAATAGGATTAATGATATTAATCCCTGCATTATTAATAACAATATCCACTTCCTGGTTATTCCTCATGTACGAATCAATGGACAAAGAATCATCAAGGCTCATATCCTCTCTTGTAGGAGCTAGAATATTATAATCTCCAGTATCTGAAAGCTCATTATAAATAGCTTTTCCTATTCCTTTCGAAGCTCCTGTAAGGAGTATAGTTTTAAGTTTCATTTAATTAATCTTCATTGATGGGTTTAACAATCATATTACTTAAAAATTCTTCTCTTGATAGAAATGGATAAAGATCCTCAAGAGGTTTTGATATCATTCTTCCATCCGGTTTCTTTTCTGAAGATAACTTTGGTTGAAAAATATAATCTTGATCCAGGATAACTTCGCAAAGGATAGAACCTTCTGCTGATAGAGTTTTATCTATTTTGAAATCCATTTCATTAGAATTGCTGATTTTTTCAGTTTTTAGACCGAAAGCTTCAGCAACTTTGATAAAATCAGGAAATCCAACTCCAGAATTTTTATCTGTTGCAACCATATTACCGCCAAAAAAACTATGCTGAGTCTGTTTAATTGATATATATCCATCATTATTAAGAAGAAATATTTTTACAGGTAATTTATTGTAGGCAATGGTTTGAAGTTCCTGAATGTTCATCATAGCGCTTCCGTCTCCTGCCAGACAAATAACTTCTTTTCCGGAAGCAACACTTGCACCAAGTGCAGCAGGAATATCATATCCCATAGAAGCGCAACCTGAATTCCAGAACAACCGCTGGTTGTTTTTAACTATACCTGCCTGAAAAAGTGCGACGCAGGCAGTTCCATTTCCTGCTACACAGATAGAACCTTCACTCATTTTCTTAGTTAATGTTTCTATAAAAAAGTAAGGATTTATTTTATCATCAGTCTTATACCCTGGAAGGACTACAGGATATTTATTTTTGCGGATTGTGCACCAGTCACACCATTCATCAAACCTATTTACTTTAAGTAATCCTGATTTCGAGTTTAGGTTATTGATAAAATCCAAAGCACTGGCATTTATAGCAATATCAGGTTTGATAGTTGGTTTATTAAGTTCTGTCCCGTCTATATCCACTATTATTTTCTTTGCGGCTCTAGCGTATGACTGCCAACTATAACTAACTTGCCTTATATTGTTTCTTGTTCCAATGCATATAATTAGGTCAGCATTTTGTAAGGCAAAGTTTCCAGGCCTAGTTCCTAAAGTTCCTATTCTTCCAATATAGTTTTTATGTTCGCTTGGGATAAGGTCGAAACCATTAAAAGTAGTAACAACCGGAATGTTAAGTTTTTCTATAAGTTTTAAAAATTGCTGTTGAGCATTGGCTATTCTTATTCCATGTCCGGCAATAACGATTGGTCTTTCTGACGATTCAATCAGTTTTATAGTTTGATCAACGAGTGATTCATTCAAAACCGACTTAATAGGGATATCTGGCAGCCATCCTGGAAGTTGTGTTTCATCAATCATGGCTCCTTGAACATTCAAGGGGACATCAATCCATACTGGACCAGGCCTTCCTGATGTAGCGAAAAATATTGCTTTATCAAGTTCAGCTCTTACATCATCAGGATTTGTCAACATAACAGAATATTTGGTGACAGGTTTAACAATATCAGTTATATTGATCTCCTGATCTCCCAACTGTCTGAGGCCTATTTCAGGACATGATTTAATTGTCGTTTCAAACTTCACTTGTCCTGATATATATAGAACAGGCACTGAATCAAGCCATTGTCCTATAACGCCAGTCATTGTATTTGTTCCTCCGGGGCCTGAAGTAACATTCACAACAGCGAGTTTATTCGTGACTCTTGCATACCCTTCGGCAGCTATGGCACAGGCCTGTTCGTGATGATTGCATATATACTTTATCTTTTTGCTTTTACCGATAGCATCATTCAGATGCATCGCCCCGCCGCCGGAAATCATGAAAATATGTTTTATACCGTATTCTTCCAGATATTTGACTATATAATCAGCAATTCTAATCATTTTTTGCCTCCTCCTTCAAACACAAATTTCTTATTCAAAAAATAAGATATAATAGCTAATGGTATAATTGCGATAGCTCCCAAAATATAAACATTGCAATATGGAATGAAAACTTTGAGATATGCAACATTTATTATATAGGTGATTGCATAAACTGCAAAAAATCTAAAAATAAGTTTATTATTATGTGATTTAAAGACTATACTACCATAGGTTTTGAAGTTAAATAATATTCCGATTACTGTCGAAAACAAAACAGCTAAAGTGTAATGCAAACCTATATAAATGAACAAAGCAAATATGCAGTATCCAAATACAGTATTAATTCCTCCTACTACCAAAAATAGAAAAAACTGATTTTTAAATGCAAGCTTTATTAAGTTTAACATTATTAACCAACCCCTAATCTACTCTAATATTCACTCAAAATTCATAACTAATCCATAAGCATTTTTTTTGCTTTTTCAATTAAGGCTGAAGACAGGTATATGTTTCTAGCGAGCATATTACGAACAAGCGCATCAAAATCAGCTTTAAACCCGCTTTTTATCGCTTTTACGATTATGCCAAGAGAACCTGTTATTTTTAAAGAATTCAGTCTTGCGATTCTGCGACCTACAGCTTCATCTATACAAACTATTTGAATATTCCTGCTCAATGCACATTGAATAACAGAGGCTTCTCCAATGTCTAAAGAGTTTTTCAAATATGCATGAATGGCTTGATATTGAGTCTCCTTTTTAAGAAAATCAGTCGAATTGAATATATCTGCTCCGTATTTAGCGGAATTTTTGAAGTTCAATTCATCGCTAACTTCTAATGGGACATACACCTTTTCGTAGCATCTCCTTAAATATTTAAACTAACGAAGATTATTATATCACTATTAACTGCTAATAGCACAATAGTTCACGGAACACTTTGAATCAATCATTAGATTTACCGATAAAATAGTTTTTTATTTGCATCATAATAAAATCTTTAACTTCAGTCCATTTTATATCTATTAGCATAAGCGGCATTTCATCTTCTTCGGCATCTTCAAAATAAGTTAGGCTTTTCAGAACAAGAAACAGAGTCCCATCAGCATATTTTTGCTTATAAAAGTGTAACATTTCTGATAAAGAGAACCCTTTGAGCAAAAAGTAAATATCAATAAAATCCTTCTTCTTCCTCTGTTTGTAATTGCTGAAAGTTTCATTGCGGCTATGTCGCATTTGTCAGCAAGAATCAATTGATCCTCTTTGATAGATGAAGCAATCCATGGACGCTGAAGGAGTCTCAGAAGTTCCAGTGTATCTTCTGTGACGGTCTTGTAATATAGCATCTAAATTTTTCCTTTGGAATATTGACCAATAATGAAATTAAAGTCATTGAATTTAATTCCAAGTCTCTAATAGTAACGGCCACTTTGCCAATTTCTGATATTCCGTATAAATTTCTTATATATAAGAAGTCTTCTATTAAACCATAATCAAGCACTCTGTGAATAATAAGTTTTTTGCTTTTTTCAGGATCAAGTTTTGACCTATCAACATCCCAAAAGAGGTGCTATGACATTTTATCAATATCAAATTTTACTGTCTTTCTTTCCATCTTTTTTTGCAGCAAGCTTTTAAGCACTAATTACTCGAAATTTCCTCTAGATATTCGTGTCAATCTGCGGCAATTCGTTGACCCAAAAGCTCTTCCTTCATTTCCATAAGCTTTGAGACTTTATCCGCGAATTTAAAATACCTTATCCAAAACTCATAACTCAACATTCAAAACTTTATCTTTCTGTCGCTACCTACTATTCACGAGTCACCCGCCGCAATTCACGAATCTATTTATATCATCTTCTGTAGATAAATTTCCTGATTCATAGTAATTGCGGTACCAGTTAGTGGTTTTCTCAAATGCTTCAATGCTGTTCCAAGTCTCTTTCCACCCTAGTTTTATATGAGCTTTTGAACAATCCAGTTTCAACAGATTTGCTTCATGCGCAGCAGTTTTATCTTGTTCAATTTTGTAATTGATTCTAGGCCAATATTTCTGAATAGCTTTCACAACTTCCTCAACTGAAATCGATGAGTTGTCAGAAGGACCAAAATTCCAAGCTTCGGCAAATTCTTTTTTCCCTTCAAGAAGCCTCTGTCCCACCAAAAGATAACCGCTCAATGGTTCAAGCACATGCTGCCAGGGGCGCGTAGCAGCAGGGTTTCTAATTATAACTGTCTCACCTTTGGAAACCGCTTTCATAATATCAGGAACGAGTCTGTCAAGAGCCCAATCTCCGCCACCAATAACATTTCCTGCTCTGCAGCTTGCCAACAGCACAGCGTGCTGTTTATCATATTTTTCAAGATTGAAATATGAATTGCGGTAGCAGCTTGCAACTAATTCGGCGCAGCCTTTTGAAGCGCTGTATGGGTCAAAACCTCCCATCGGGTCATTTTCTCTATATCCCCAAACCCATTCCCTGTTTTCATAGCACTTATCACTGGTAATGTTGACTATGGCTTTTACTGAATCTGTTTGACGGCATGCCTCCAAAACATTCAGCGTTCCCATTACATTTGTCTCAAATGTTTCTCGAGGTTCTCTGTAGGATAATCTCACAAGAGGCTGAGCAGCGAGATGGAAAACTATCTCCGGCTTAAAGGAAGCAAGGACTGCAAGCAGTCTTTTACTATCTCTTATATCTCCTACATGAGATTCCATTTCAAGTTTAAGCAGATCAAAATGGCTTGGATTGGTTGGAGGATTTAGCGAATACCCACAAACACTTGCGCCCATTTTAAGTAACCAATAAGCAAGCCATGAACCTTTAAAGCCAGTGTGACCGGTGATCAAAACTTTTCTGCCGGAATAAATTCCATAGAAAAGTTTTGAGTGATGAGTTTTGAGTGATGAGTTTTGAGTTGAATCCATATAAATCCAGTTTTATGTTTTGAGTAGTGAGTTTTGAGTGATAGAACCTGTATAAAAAGCGTTAGTTTGTGATGTTTTGACAATTTTAGTGATGATGTTTACAATAATTTGAATTTCATCTAGTATATAATCTAATCGTTCAAAGCTATCAAGATATTTTGAATGTTTTAAAAGTTTCAGCCAATAGTATGTTTCTCTTGTTTCCTTTGAAGCAATACTCATTTTAGATATGAAGTCTTTACGGCTTTGCGCAGCTTGAGCTTCTGCAACATTAGCTCCAATTGAAGTACCACTTCTTAAAAGTTGTTTGGAGATTACAGATTCATGTTTTGAAATCAAATATTTGTATAAGTCAATTATAACTAAAGCAAAATCAAAAGTTCTCTTTTCTATATCCATACCCAACTCAAAACTTAAAACTCATAATTCAAAATTATTCTACTGCCAAATCTTCCACGGCGCTTTGTCTTCATCCCAGAGCTTGTTAAGCATTTCATATTCTCTCTGAACATCCATGCACTGCCAGAAACCTTTGTGAACGAAAGCAGACATTTGTTTGTCAGAAACAGCATCTGCCATTGGCATTCTCTCAAGGATTAAAGTCGGATCATCGTTAAGATACTTTTCTATAAAAGTCTTTTTCATCATCATGAACCCGCCATTGATAAGATCCTGTTCACTTTCAGGCTTTTCAGCAAAGTGAGTTACTGCTTCACCCGAAAGCCTTAAAACGCCAAATCTTCCCGCAGGATTTATAGCAGTAATTGTGACTTCTTTATCATGTTTTTTATGAAAACTATAAAGCTTTAATATATCCACATCTGAAACAGCATCTCCATAAGTAAGAAAGAAATCTTCATCATCTGATTTAAGATATTTCGAGGCTTTGAAGACTCTGCCACCCGTCATTGTGTTCTTCCCCGTATAAGCCAAAGTCACTTCCCAGTCTTCTTCATGGTGATAATAGTCGTGATAAGTTATATTTTTGGGTTTATCAAGCTTAATTGTAAAATCACTCATTCTCTGATGATAGTTCATAAAATAGTCTATAAAAGTTTCTCTTTTATACCCCAAACATAGAATGAATCTTGTTATTCCATAAGAAGCATAAAACTTCATTATATGCCAAACAATCGGTTGGGAACCTATCGGAACCATGGGTTTTGGAAGCAATTCTGTTACATCTCTCAATCTTGTCCCCATTCCTCCGCAGAGGATCATGCAGGGAGGCATTTTATCTTTTTTATTTTTTTCCATATCCCTTTTAAAAATTTTGAGTTTTATGTATTAAGTTTTGAGTTAAATTTAAATAATCAACTAATTGTTAAAAACCATTTCTGAACTTTCAATTAAATCAACATTGATAATCCAAGACTCATAACTGTCATTTTATTCCCACTCATCTGTAAAAACATTAGCTTTTCCGGAGTTTCTTAATCCCTTTTTAAAATAATCAATGAATGATGGAGAACCGCATATGTAATAATGTTGAGTGTTAAGTTTTGAGTCTTGAGTTAATTTAATGACATCATCAATTGAAATTCTTCTATTCTTTGCCCATTCAACTTTCTCTCTGGTTACAAAGGGGTAATAACTATTTCCCAGCAGTTCAGATAACAGTTTTTTATATAGCATTTCGGATTCAGTTTTTGCAGAATAAAACACATACATATTATTCAGAGTGTTATTCCTTGCGCATTCATCTAAAAAACTTAGAAAAGGAGCAATACCGCTGCCTCCGGCTATACAAATTATCTCAGAGGTATCGTCTCCTGGAAGCATCAAGTCTCCAAAAGGATATTTAACTGTACATATGCTACCGACTTTCAGTTCATTAAATATTCTGGAAGTATATTTCCCTACTCTTCGAATTATCAATCTGAAGCATGGATTAGACTTATCATGCGCGCTAGCTATGCTGAAAGTTCTTGACTCGGGCCAACAATCAGATGCGGTAACTAAGTCAAGAGAAAGCTGGAGAAACATGCCGGCTCTGAAACTGCGATACTTATCGGGAATAAGGAAATACTCTCTCAAGTCATCCTTATGCTCTATTATCTTATCAACTTTTGCTTTAGAAACTGTTATCATTGCTGCGTGGCTCGTGATGTGTGACTGAGAATAGTTATAAGTTTTGAGTGTTAAGTTTTGAGTTAAAGAAGTTATCAAAAACGCTCAGGATGTACTTTATTTTCTCATCATTAATTCCAGGATAGACTCCGATAAATAAGCTATTATTCATGATATAATCAGTATTCTTTAAATCTCCTACTATCCTGCACTCTATTCCCTGATATGCTGGCTGTCTTGTAATGTTTCCAGCAAAGAGCTGTCTTGTCATAACCTTGTTAGATTCAAGAAACAACACTAAATCCTGCTTTGTAAATTTGTTATTTTCCTTAATAGTCAAAAGCAAACCAAACCATGAAGGGTCGCTATTTGAAGTAGGTTTTGGTGTCATTAAAAAATGTTCATACTTCTTAAGTCCGCCAGTCATCTTATTAAAATTATCCTTGCGCTTTTCAATAAACCCGGGAAGTTTTTCCAATTGAGCAAGGCCTACAGCAGCCTGCATGTCAGTAACTTTGAGGTTGTATCCTATATGACTGTAAACATACTTGTGGTCATAACCTTTGGGCAAAGTTCCGAACTGTTGGGCAAAGCGCCTTCCGCATGTATTGTCAGAGCCTGGTCCGCAATAACAATCCCGCCCCCAATCTCTGAAAGATGTAGCAATTCTGGCAAGTTCCATATCGCTTGTCAACACTGCGCCTCCTTCCCCCATAGTCATATGGTGAGCCGGGTAATAACTCACTGTCGCAATATCGCCGAATGTTCCAACCATCTTCTCATTGTATTTTGACCCCACTGCATCACAGCAGTCTTCAATAAGAAAGAGTTTATGCTTTTTACAAAAAGCGCTGACAGAATTTAAGTCAAAAGGATTTCCGAGAGTATGAGCGATCATAACTGCCCTGGTTTTTGTGCTGTAAGCCTTCTCCAACTCTGAAACTTGAATATTATGAGTTTCTATATCCACATCAACAAAGACAGGAATAAGTCTATTTTGAATTATAGGATTCACAGTCGTCGGAAAGCCTGCAGCCAGAGTTATAACTTCATCTCCTGGTCTCAAACTCCTGGAGCCAAGCTTTGAAGATGTCAGAGTTGTCAGGGCAATAAGATTTGCGGAACTTCCGGAATTAACAAGGATACAGTGCTCCTGCTCCATAAATTCAGCAAACTGAGCCTCAAATTCCTCTGCGTACCTACCTGTTGTGAGCCAAAAATCCAAAGATGAATCTACTAAATTTACCAATTCCTTTTCATCATATACTCTTCCGGCAAACGGTATAGTATCTGTTCCTGCTATAAAGCTGTTTTGTTTTTTATGATATGCAGCTTGGTAGAATTCTTTAACTTTCTCTAGTATTTCTGTCCTTATTTCATTAGCACTGTTCATATCATAATACCCTAATTTTACTGTTTAATATAGCCTTGATTCAGTTGCGACTTTATCAAAATCATAATTTAACATTCATAGATTCGACTGTCAATAAAAAGAATCTGTTTAAATTGTTTTAGTATAGAACCATAAAATTTTTCTTCAATTGAGATATAATAGGAAACGAAATCGAAAGTGTTTTACCATTTTAACGGAGAAAATAAATAATGTTTACCTTAATAAAGCGTCTTTATGCGCCGCCTCCATTTGCGACACAGATACCTGACAATCAGATTGACAAGACTTATAAAAGATATCGGCTTCAGATATTTCTTGTAGCTTATATTGGATATCTGTCATATTACTTTGTCAGAAGCACATTGGCTCTGGCAAAACCATCGCTAATGGGAATACAGGGAAAGGATGCGGCTACTCAAATAACCGGTGTATATAATACTTTTTCAATTCAGGAGCTGGGATTTCTTGGCGCTGGGCTGGCCATTACTTATGGATTAAGCAAATTTTTAATGGGTAATATTTCCGACCGGAGTAATCCCAGAATATTTCTTGCTACCGGACTTATTCTTTCTGCCATAACAAATATTATATTTGCCAATGTATTTATTTTCTGGCTGATGATGATACTGATGCTTATTAACGGTTGGGCTCAAGGTATGGGTTGGCCGCCGTGCGGCAGGTTGATGACTCACTGGTTCTCTGATGGAGAGAGAGGCACAAAAATGTCTATCTGGAATACGGCTCACAATATTGGAGCAGGCTTTCTGGGACCGATAGTGACTCTCGGTTTAGTAATTTTCAGCTACAACTATGTAGGTATTTTCTATGCTCCTGCGATTATCTCAATTATAATAGGTGTCGGCGTTTTAATTTTCGGTAGAGATACTCCTCAGTCTGTAGGGTTGCCTTCAATCGAACATTATAAAAATGATTTTCCGTCAGCAGATGTAGAGAAAGGAATCCATGACAGGGAAATCGAGCTGACTGGAAAAGAAATTTTCTTCAAACATGTTTTAAATAACAAATTTGTCTGGTTTATAGCTATTGCTAATGCATTTGTTTATCTCGTCCGATATGGGATTTTAAATTGGGCTCCGACATATTTGGAACAAGTTAAAGGCTTTTCTCCTGGAAATGCCAGGTGGGCTTTCGCTATGTTCGAATTTGCAGCAATCCCCGGAACAATTCTTGTGGGGTGGCTATCGGATAAAATTTTTGCCGGCAGACGCGCTCCGATGGGAATTTTTTGTATGATTGGGGTATTTGTATTTATACTTCTATATTGGTTTAATCCTCCAGGGCATCCAATGTTGGATATATCTTTCCTTGGAATAATCGGCTTCCTGATTTATGGACCGGTGATGCTTATCGGGGTAAGCGCATTGGATCTTGTCCCAAAGAAGGCGGCGGGAACTTCCGCAGGATTTACGGGACTTTTCGGCTATTTTCTAGGAACAATGGGAGCAGAAGCAGCTATGGGAATGATTGTCCAGCATAGCGGCTGGGATGGCGGTTTTATTCTGATTGCTTTATCGGCTTTATTATCAATACTATTTCTGGCTTTGACCTGGAATGTCCATGACAGAACTAAATATAATCCTCATCAAGAGCACAACTAATCTTGGAACCAGTTGTTCGATTCCGGGTAGAGCCACCAGTTGCCCAGTGGCGCCCCCACAGACACTGACGAGCGTATTTTTCGCATTATGGCACTATTCCCTTTACGGCTTTTCCCCCAGTAGTGAGTAAAGCCTAAAAAGTTGAATGTACTTTTGCTTTTACCTCCTCTGGGCGGTCTTCTGAAGTCTATCATATGACTCTTTTCCAAGTTAACTGAAAGACCATATTTGTTAAGCCTTTTGGGAATTGTATTCATTATTCTTTTGGCATCGCTTTCTTCTTTTACCAGAACTACAAAGTCGTCCGCATAGCGGACGAGCTCTGCGCGGCCACTCAAACAGGACTTAACCTGTTTTACAAACCATTCATCCAGTACATAATGCAGATATATATTACTTAGCAATGGAGATATTATTCCCCCTTATGCAAAGCTTTGCATAACCCGCCTTGCGCTGTTCCCTTTTCCGATGTTACCAACAAATTATTATCGATATAGCCAGCTTTTAAAAATTTCGTTATCAACTGCAGCATTGAACTGTCTTTTATTCTGATTTCCAGAAACTTTATCAGCAGTTCGTGTGACACATTGTCAAAGAAACCTTTTATGTCTGCTTCCACTATGTGATTTATCGGATTTCTCATAATCTGGTCATCTAATTCGTTTAAAGCCTGATGACAGTTTCTCTTCGGACGGAATCCATATGACATCTTGCTGAAATCCTGTTCATAGATACTTTGCAGTATCGCTGATATGCCTTTTTCCACAATCTTGTTTTCTATTGCTGATATCCCAAGCGGGCGTTTTTCTTTCTCGCTCTTTGGAATATACACCCGGCGCGCAGGAAGCGGTTTGTATTTCTTTCCTTTCAACCTCTCAAAAAGACTCTCTATATTTTCCGTTATACCTTCCTTGTATTCATACCATCCTACATTGTCCACTCCTTTAGCCTTATTTCTGTTAAGGCTATTAAAGCATTCCACAAGAAATTCTTTATCCAGTAAATGAGCCAAGCTCGTAAACTGCATTTTCTTATCTCTTGCAGCATGTCCTGCTATAAGGGAAAGTTTCAATTGTGTTGTACCCATTTCTGTGTATGGCATAATTTTACACTTCCTCTTTACATTATACTGCCAGCTCCTTCGAGTGGGCTTCTGTGCCCTCAACAGGCATTACCCTGTTTACTCCTCTAATATGGGCTGGTCCGACTTCCAAAGCTACATACTGTCTCATTGCATTTTGTTCTGCTCTTCAACAGTTTTCTTGAAAAGCTTTGGTTCTCACAAGTTCCAATACAAACCTTTATTGTCTGCCCGCTACGGACTTAGACCCCGCCACGCCGATACATGCTCACCTTATATCGCATATATCAGTTCTGCCTTCAGGAACATGAAATCCTTAGTCCTCTCGGAACAATTAATATTTCGGGGCTGAATACCTTCACGCTGAGCTTACGCATTGCGGCTGACAGACTGCCTTTCCCTCGGCTTCATATGGTTTGTTACCTTGCCATATGCGAGGTTCAGTTCTAGGCTGCTGGTTAGGCTTTACCTAGGTTGGGTTTTTTCCAACTTGTTTGCACCAGCTTAACTTGGCGCTCTCATGTTAATATTCATATCTATATAAATACCAACAATTCCTTTTGACATGGCTTTGTTGGCGCCACAGAGCTCACTAATTTGAGGCTAAATTAAAATTGCACCAATCGCAAGTTAAACGATCTGTAATTTCTGTATTTTTGATATTTTCACTTTCCTGATAACAAGCTTTATAGGTTTCTCAAAACACTTTGAAGAGTTAATGTTTTCAGATATTTCGCCAAGGAACAGATTTATTTTATTAAGCTGTTCCGGCTGGAAAATTCTTGTAACATCAAGTTCTGCTTTCATAAAAGAACCGCAGGAAATCAGAGTCCAGCGAGACCTGAGAAGTTCTCTGAGTATCTGGTGATCATTCCTGTAGTTATTATAGATCGGCCTGAATATTCTGCTCAAGAGATAAAAGATATTTCTTGCCGTAATTTTGACGGCATCAAGGTATGCCTTCTTGTCTGCCAGGAACCTGCACTTATTTTCTGAAATGACTTTGTCTATTTTGCTTTCATGTTTATTGAGGGTTTTCTTTTCCATGGTAAGCATTTTGAGTTCATCAGTGCAGCTCTCTCTTATATCAATATACTCTACAGTCTGATAGGATGTTATTTCATTGAGTCCGAAATGCCTTATCATATACTTGAAATCATTCTCCTGGATCCAGCGGTTGAGCATGACAAAAACGACGCTCCAAACCTTCTTGCAAAGAGAAAAGCACTAGGAGATCATATCCTTGAAGTTACAGGCAAAAAAATCAGAGATATGTTCGAACACAAAGGCTAATTTTTGTTTCAATTTATATCCAATAAAAAAGGCTGCAATTGCAGCCTTTTTCTTCTTATTTTCGCTTTACTAGCCAGTTTCATTCCGTAATTTGCATAAAATAGCAGTGCGAAAGTTAATCGCGGAAAGTAGGCAAGCCAGCATTCCTTGCAGGGCGCAGCAGAGTTCCGTCAGGTCTGATAAGCTGAACAGTTGTGAAGATCAGAAGATTCGTTTTGTCAGGAACCTCTATTTGTGACTGGAATAAACGGCCTACAAGTGGAATGTCTCCAAAAATCGGAACACTATCGTTTACAATTTGAGTGCTATCTTTGTAAACGCCTCCGAGAATAACAGTCTCTCCGTCATAAACCCTTACCTGAGTTTGTATATTTCTCGCGGTAATTTCAGGCATCATCACTGTTCCTAACACATCACTGTCGTATCTGGTATCTGTTGATGTATATTCGTATTCAGTCCAGCCAACGAAATCCTGTACCTGCGGTTCGAGCACCATGTCTATTGTATAATTGTCTGAGCTGACCTGCGGCGTTACATCCAGTCTTATTCCTATAGGAGTGGGATCGTCCATAGTTACTTCTGGCGTAGTTGGGGTGATGACTGTTATATTGGCTCCAACTGTTCCAGTTGTTTCATCTATACTAGGCTCTGTCCACTGGATAGGAAAATATCTGTCAGTTATTAATCTGATAGTAGCTTTTTGTCCACTTATTGTAGTAACTCTAGGAGCTGACAATACTTCTGTTCTCTGATTTTGTTCAAGAGCGTGCATGGTGCCGCCAATTTCATAGCCTCCGGTATTGTAAAGAAGGCCAAACTCTTTATCCGGTTTCGGAGGATCAAGAAGGGACGGATTAACATCATCAGCGAACCTGTTTATCTGATTAGGATTTTGCACATTTACATCTCCACCTGTTTTATTGAATTGCCACTCAAATCCCAGTTCCTGGAAATCCTTTTGTCTCATTTCTACAAACTTTGCTGCAATAGAAACCTGCGGTAAAGTTTTCTCTAGATTGAAAATAATATTATTAATTTTCTCAATTTCCGAAGGATTGTTCCTGACTATCAGTCTGCTTATTTTAGGGTCGTAAACACATGTGGCATCATCAGAAAAAGTTACGCCTCTTTCTTTGAAAAACTGTTTCATATCCGCGCTTTTGTTATCGCCTGCAAAATCAAGGAAAACTTCTCTTTCGACAGGTATAACTTCTGTATCTAAATTATCATCATGGATACCGGAAGAGTAAATTTCTACAGCGTATCTGCCTATTTTATAATTGAGTCCTGAGGCTTTGCAAATGTAATCAATGGCTTTGCCAAGGGGGATATTTTCCAGTACCATTGTTACCAGATATTGGTTTGCGATACTTTCTTCCTGTAAAGAAGTATTGTTTCCTTCTTCCCATCCTTCAGCATTTGCGTTACTGGACTGCTGCGTTGTATTTTGCTCCTGGGGTGGCGGCGCTATAGGCTTTATATCCAGGAAAAAATTCACTCCTTTTCCTGTCGGATCTTCTTTCTGGCTTTCACTCTTAAGAAAAGCTATCGCGGTATCTATAGGAACTTGTTCGAAAGAGATATTTTTTATTATGATTGATTTAAGCTTTTCATTCAGCAAATCAAAAGACCCTTTTCTTCCGGAAGTTTCTGCTTCTATAAGATCAACTCTTTCTCCGCTAAGAGTTCTTGACATAATTGGTGAAAGCTTTTCCCATTCAATTTCAGCAGATCTCTCAGTGGCGGTTATTTCTGTCCTGTAATCTCCCGCTGATGCTATTTTAAGGTTAATCTGCCTTATATATTCAATTGCATTGGTATTATATGGATCGATAAAAAGCAGTTCCTGGAACTTATCTTTTGCCTGGTTATATAATTTATTGCTATAAAGAAGCTTTCCCTGTTCATATAAGACATCAATATTGTGAACTTTTTCTTTATTGTCAGGAAGCACCTTATCTGTAGAAACAGACTCCTTATAAGATATAATTTTTTTATTTTCTGTATAATAAGCAATAAGTCTGTCCGCAAGTGCAGAGCATTTTGGATTCATTTCTTTTGCCTCTTTGCATAATTCTATGGAATTATCAATCTGATCAGGAGAAGAGTCTTTTTTTGCCTTTTCAATTAATTCCTGTGACCATGCAGTATATACATTTGAAAGAGAATCTGTGATACTTGATATTTTCTTTTGAGCAGTGTTAGTATTGGAGCCAGATATAGATGAAATATTGGAAATAGCCTTAAGATATAAATCTTTAGCTCTTGGATAATCTTTGTCAATATATGCGCTATTAGCTTCTTGCAATAAAGTATCTGTATCCTGTTTTTTTGCCTGCTGAATGACAGCTGCCTGATTTGCTATTTCGTTTGGAGAAGACTCTTCAGCGGAAAAATAATCAAAAACAAGTAAAAGAAAAATAACAACTGAAAGAAGCTTATATTTCATTATGGTTCATCTCTATTTCAATTTTAAATCCATTTGTGAAACTATTATTTATTTTTAATATATAGTCATTTACCTTTCGAAATCGAAGAATTTATTGGTTTGTTCTCTATAGGGAGTACCATCAGGGTTAATAAGTCTTGCGCTGACGAACACCAATAAATTCACTTTTTCTATTTGCTGATATTTAGAACGGAAAAGTCTTCCCGCAATAGGGATTTCAGATAAAAAAGGCATTGAATCGTCGACATAGACAGCGTGTTCGGAAATAGTCCCTCCCAGAACAATTGTCTCTCCGTCATAAACTTTTACTTTTGTAACAAGGTCTCTGTGAGATATTTGAGGCATTTTGACAGGGGCATTATAAAGAGTAGTATCAGTTCCTGATTGTTTGGTTATATTATATGCATAGTCATCCCAGCCAACAAAATCAATTACCTGCGGCTTCAGGTCAAGAAGGATTGTATGGTTATTTGGACTTACTGTAGGAGTGGCATAGAGTATGATTCCCAGATCCGTAGGATCAGTAAATTCAGGACCTGAAAAGGTTACATCCACAGTAGACCCTGCATCGGCAGCTTCTGCAGTTACTTCAGGTTCTGTCCAGCTGTTAGGGTAATATTTCTGGGTAACCATCCGTATGAGAGCCTGGGAGCCGCTTTTGGTAATGACCTTAGGGGAAGAAAGTAATTCCTTTGTCTCGCTTTGTTCCAAAGCGTACATCCAGAACCGAAGATTAAAGTCATTGTAGCTGATATTTAAATCATTAATGAGGGCTCCATATTCAGTATATGCCTGACTCGTGCCGCCTGGATTCTCGTAATGCTGTATAATTGATTGATTTGCATTAGGGTTATCCAAAGTTGTAGGATTAGAAGATATATCTGTTTTGCCTGGAGTGTATTGTAAACTCCACTTAAAGGCAATTTCTTCAAGTTCATTCTGATTTATTTCGATAAATTTAGCTTCTATAAGCACCAATGGTATATTCACATCGATTTCTTTTATAAGGCTTTCTGCTATTCTGAGATTGTCAGGAGTATTGGTAATTATCAGCATCCCTGTTTTGCTGTCCCAGGCAATGCTGGATTCAGGAGGAAAAGGCAAACCTCTTTGCAGAAAATAACTTTGAAGTTCAGCTGAAATAACTTTCTGCTCTCCTACCACAGATTTCGTAAGCATTGAAGAAGTATCATAGAAATTTTTATCATCAGTGCTGACAGCTTTATCATTAATATCCAGATTAGAAACAATTGAGTTGATTAATCCTGATTTTATGTTGAAAAACTTAGTATCCATTTTGTATATTGAATCGTCTCCTACTATTACTGCATCGTCTTCAATTCTGTATTTCAAACCTGAATACAAGCATACATATCGGATAATTTCTCCAATAGGCAGATCGTCAAGCTGGAGAGTGACAGGTTTAGGTTCTTGCTGGGTATTTGACAGTCTTAAGATTATATTTATTCCTTTCCCATCAGGATCAGCAATTTTACTCTCTCTGCTTAAATATGTGATAACCGATGAAACAGACGCTTCTTCAAAGTCAATTTTAGGAATGATCAGAGTTTCGAGTTTTTCCTTCATTTTTCCCATTAAATCTGATTCAGCCTCAATTACTTTTAAGTCTTCATTTTCTGTCGCTACATTTGGAAGGATCGCTTCATTATTCAACCATTGAGTTTCGGCAATTGCTTCGTAAGCTTCATTGAGTGATCTAGCTTTTCCTGCTCTAAGAAGATTCGAATAAAGTGTTTTTAGCATTGTCATGGCTTTGTAATTGTAAGGATCAAGGATAAGAGCTTTTTCCAGTGATTCTTTGGCCTTTTCATAATCTCTGTTTTTCATGTAAACTTGAGCTTCAGTAATATATATGTCCAAGTCCATAATCCGATGTTTGTAGACAGGGAGAGCTTTATCCATATCTGTCTCATTTTCAAACTGATTGTTGAGCTGTTCGTATTTTGAATCTTGAATCAGATTATTTTGCGTTGATGTGTCAGGTTTGCGTATTCTAGTTGGTTCAAACAAGGAAAAGGGGGTTCGTCCATTTTGAGTAATTTGCTTTGGATTGATTTTCTTTATAGCTGAAATGGATTCTTCTGAAAGTTTTATCGACTTGTCATACTCTTTATTCAGGTAAGCATTAGCTGCCTGATCTTCCAGATAATCTGCCCACTTCTTGTAAAACACATTCTTATCACTTAGGAGAAGAGAGCGTTTTATCTGCGCATAACGGGTATCTCCAAGAGTTTCGTAGAGCTCGGTTAGTTTTGAGTATTCCTTTTCAGCATCCTGAAACTTTCCGGCAGATACGAATGCGGCGATATTTTTTCTTATTTTATCTGATTCTGAAGATACAGCAGTTTCCCTTTCGGATGCAATTGAATCTGATATCGTATTATTTTGAACTGATGGATTTGAAGAATCTGCCGAAAATGAAGTTATTTGAATAAATGGAAAAAGAATAGCAAATAAAATAAACTGACTCATTCTTTTACTGAATTGCGATTTCATTATATGTAAATCAATCCTTTTTTTGGACATTTAAAGATGAAAGAGGTTTCATATAGTCTGTAGTATTTTTTACGCTATAGGTCTTGCCGTCTCTTTCAAAAACCAGCGACTCATTTGCGGAAGTATCATCAATAATTATATCAGAAAGAATATATTCCTCTATGCCTATATAACTATTTCCAAGAGTAACTGTGTTGTTAATCCTGATTTTATATTCTTCAGTGGAAAAAATGTCTTTAACTATTACAAGATTATCTTTTTCATAAATTGTTTTATCAACTTGAGCTTGAATCTTTTCCCCTTTTGTGGTTTGAAGTACGACAATAGAATTATCATATGTAATTAGGGTGCCAAGTTTAGGGTCAAGCTTTTCATATGTTTTTTCTATAATATCGGTAATTTTATAAGAAAGAGTTGGCAATTCAACGGTTGAGCCTATTTTTAGGAATTTTGTACTTGGAGAAATTGAAGGATCATCAAAGTTAATCTGTATATTCCATAATTTTTTATTTTTGCCTGATTTAACAATATTCTTAATTATAAAAGGGACTTTAGCCTTTGATATGCCGGAAAGGATAAGTCTTCTTATAATAGGGGGATGTATTTTGGGATTATCAATGCCGTTAGGATTATACTGATAATCTTGGAGGTTTGTAAACGAGTCTTTATCAAGGTCATAATAGGCGTCAGCAGGATTTGCCGGATTTAGGCCGTATTGTTTCTCTATTTGATCAGGAATGGTATCAGCATCGGAATCTGAAGTTCTTTCAATCACATCGGCATCTGGAATCTGAAGTTTTTCTTTTGTTATGGGGCAGAAACCGAGCTTATAATAATCGTATGGAATCAGCTTGCCGTCTGCTTTGGGAGCATTAGACCTTGTTATCTTGAAGGGTTTCATAAAATCTGTATAAGAGACAATATAAAATTCATCATTAAGATTCGTATCGCGCTTTGTAGATGTCACCCATAGAATGCTTTTTTGAAGTTCAGCTGAAAAATTATAGAAAGAAGGCTGAAGTGTTTTGTAGGGAGCCCTGTTTACAATATATGTCAGACCTGTTGCTTTTGTTTCCTGAGTTTCCTGAAAAAGTTTAACCAGCCAGATAAGGGCCAAAAGGAGAAGGGCAAAGATTAATATAAGTACAATCTTTTCCCAGTTCTTTTTGACAAAGGTTGTTTTCATTCGTTAAAAAACCTTCTTTTTGAAAATGACATAATCAAGTATGATTGAAGCTTTGAGCATGTCAGAAGTTCCAATGAGTATTTTAATTTGCTGTGGTAAAGTCGCTTTAGAATCAAAAGGCGGAAGGTTGTTAGCACTGTCTTGAACAGTTGAAATTTTTAGCGATTTTATTATGTATATTCTGTTTTCTTTGTATGATTCCTGAAGATTATTTAGGAATATTCTCAAAGTTTCCATAGATGTCATCACATCTATCTGATATTTAAATATGAGAAAATTAGCGTCTTCAGTTCCTTTAAGACCATTAATTTTTTTATAATACTCAATGGATTCAATATTTGATTTAGCAGCTCTTTGAAATAAATCCTCAAGAAACCTGCAATAATTTATTATATAAGGAATTTCATCATCATTAGGAACAGAAGAAAATTCCGTAAAAAGAGTAAGTTTACCCCCGGTAACCATTACATTATTTGCTACAAGTATTCGATTTAATTCAACTTCGATGTCCGATACGGTATTTTTGCATCTTATTCTTGAGAAATCCAAAGGGATACCCAAAGCAGCGAGAATGTAATCGTTTATTATTTCAATATTTAATGGCTCTAAAGTAAGTTTTTGGATTTCTATAAGAAAAGCTTTTCTGGCTTCATCAAAGTCTTCAGAAGTATAATTTTTATTTTTACTGAAATTATTAAAAATTTCACTGATAGAAAGCTCTACTTTGTTTTTCTTCTCATCTTCGATAAAAGATTTCCATGAATTGATAAAGGAATAGACCAAATTATCATCAGATATATTTTTTAATGCTTCTATTTTAGCTTTTATTTCTTCCTGTTTCTTTTCTGACTCAGCAGTGTCATTTTTTTCAAGTTCAGCTAAAGAAGATTCATAAATTTTAATATCATGCTTGTTAAGCTGTTTTATGAAAGCTAAAAGAGGCTTGGCATATACATTTCCGAATACATCTTCAAAAAAATATGTATTTACTTTTAATAAATGAATATCATTTTTTAACAACTTTATGTTTTGCTCGGAAGGATATGGTGTTGTAGAGTTTAAGATAACTATTTTTTGTTTTAAACTCTCAAGACCCTGTCCGGATTCAAGCCTCGTATTATTTTCGCTGTATATCATATAAATCAGGAGAATAGAGATAAGAATGGCAAATCCGATAATCGAACTGATTAATGGATTTCTCTTAATGAAGTCTATATTAAATTTAAACTTAAGCTTCATGGTTCTTTTATAGGTTTTCTTAATTTTATTATCATATCAAATGAACTTATGTTATCTGATTCTTTTAATGGAGTTTTATAGTCAACTATGACTATATCTTCGGCATTTGCAGAGAAAGTGGCCATTTTAAGAAGATTTTCTTTAAATTTTTCAGGTTCAGTCGTTTTTAAGCTTTTAAATAAAACAAGCGTATGAGCTTTTACTCTTATCCACTCAATAGCAGTTGAAGTGGAATCAGAAGTAACAACGGCCTGAGGATAACGGGTTTTAGGCTTGCCAAAAATAGATTTGATTCCGGTTTCAGGCAGAGGTTCTTTGTCCGTAGTAATATTAGGTTTTCCGGAAGGTTCGATAAGCACCAGCCAAGTATTATCCGGTAAAGCTTTTTGAATAGAATCAAGAATTTCATACCATGAATTCCTCTCTTCTAAAGCCTGGAAAACAGAATTATATATTTTTTTTTGCGTATCGAGTTCTTTAGTGAGTACTGTTACATTGGTTACGCTTTCCTGTATTTTCCTGGTTTGATCCGTAGTAGTTATAATAAGATCATCAATAAGCTCACGCTGAGTGCGCATTCCCCAATAAAAAATTGCCAGACACATAATAAATGTAACTGAAATAGCATAAAAATAAGGGGTTTTTCGTCTTAAATTATGCTTGTTCCTAATGAATTCAGGGACAAGTGAAATTTCTATTGGACAGGATGTGACTGAATTTACAGCAAGCCCGACGAGTTCCGGAAAAATATGTACAACTGAAGCCAGTTCCTCTTTATTAACTGAATCATGAATAGATACCAGGTTAGCAGGATTAAGATATTCGATAGGAAGTTTAAGTTTTTCTTCGAGAAAAGAATCGGTATATTTTATTACAGAACTGCCCCCGGCTAAATAAACTTTCGCAAAATTATTATCCGGGTGCTGTGATTTATAAATATTTATTGACCGATTTATTTCGCCGTGAATCCTGATCATTATATTTCTGATGCTTGTGGATATTGCTATGCTTTGTTGATCTCCTTCCTGATAATTACTTCCCAATGATACATAGCCTGTTGTTCTTTTCAGATTTTCGGCCTCGTTAAAAGGTATGTTCAAATCTTTGCTTATCTGCTGTGTAATTGAATACCCGCCAAGCGGAATTGATCTTGCGAAAAATTTCCCTTTACCAACAAAAATTATATTGGTACATCTTCCCCCGATATTTATAAGCGCAGAAGGTTCCATTTCATCAATTTTCATAGCACACATACAATTGTATGTAGCTGTAGGGCTCGTTCCTACAAGAACTGTTTCAAATCCGCATCTTTCAAAAACACTGACAATGCTCAATATAATATCGTTCTTTATTACAGCATACATTATGCTCATTTCTTCACTACTGGAATCAGCGATATTAATAAGCTGATAATCCCATGTCACTTCTTCTATGGGATAAGGTATGTTCTGTCTGGCTTCGTAATTAACAAGCTGCTGGAGTTTCTGATCCTTGACGGTTGAAGCTGTTGGAATTTTGGCAAATCTTGTGAACACTTCCTGGCCGGATATGGAAAGGTATAGCCTTCTTGCTTTAAATTTGTGAGTTTGAAGAATTTCAGTGAAAGTTTTGTATATTTCAGAATGTCTGTTGTCATCAGTAATCTCTGATGAATACTCAACGCAGGAAAAATCAATAAGTTCCAATTTATTGCTTTTTTGGAAGAATTCTGCTGCTTTGAGGCTGCATGCTCCGACATCTACTGTAAGAACAAAATCCTTTTTTGACATCAAAAATTACCTTTTAATGAAACAGGCATTAGTTAAACTTTTATGGAATTCAATTTCAAAAGAATTATAAAGAAATGCTAAATGCTTGCAATAATTTATTGAAATGTTTAAGAAACAAAAAGGGCAAATTAAAATTTCAAACAGAAATACACGCTTAGTTATAGGACACTCCATATGAATGTAGATTACAATTCTTACGAAGGAAAAGAAGTCATAGGTATACCATTATGGTTTTCTCAAGATGGGAAAAAGCAGCTAAGCGGAATAAGGATAAGGTAGAATCCCTGGGACAAGCAGGGTATGGTAAGTTTATTAAGATAATGCCATTTAACGCAATATAAATAACTAAAAGGGAGAGTTGATGACGAAGAAACTAAAAATGTTCATTAACGGTCAGGGGGTTGAGTCCAATACTAATAAATATGTTGAATGCTTTAATCCTGCTACGGGTGAAGTAATAGCATTGGCTCCTGAGGCTACAGTCGAAGAAGTTGAAATGGCTGTCCAGGCTGCTAAAGCGGCATTTCCTGAATGGGCAAATACTCCTGTTGTTCGCAGAATCCAGGTTCTATTCAATATGAGAAACCTAATTGATAAACATCTCGAAGAACTTGTTACTCTTGTTTGTACTGAAAATGGAAAGTGCTGGGAAGAAGGAATGGGGGATGTTCTGAAGGGTAAAGAAGTAATAGAATTTGCCTGTGGTGCGCCGCACCTTATGAAGGGTGATACGGTAATGAATATTACTCAGGGATATGATACTATTCAGATAAAAGAATCTGTTGGTGTTTTCTTGGGTATTTGTCCGTGGAATTTCCCTGCAATGATACCGGTAGGATGGATGGCTCCGCTTTGCATCGCAACTGGAAATACCATGATTATAAAGCCAGCAAATGAAGTTCCTCAATCAGCTTTAAGGCTTATGGATTTGTGGACTGAGTCCGGTCTCCCGAAAGGAGTGTTGAATGTTATTACATGTGGAAATGAGATGGCAGAATATCTGGTAAAACATCCAGATGTGAAAGGAATTACTTTTGTAGGTTCTACTTCTGTGGGCAAGCATGTTTATGCCACTGCGGCAGCAGCAGGCAAAAGAGTGCAGGCATTATGTGAGGCCAAAAACCATGCGCTGGTGCTTAATGATTGCAATCTTGAAATGGCTGCTAGTGGTATAATTAACGCCACTTACGGCTGCGCTGGAGAAAGGTGTATGGCACTGCCAGTGGTCGTAGTGCAGGAAGATATCGCCAACGCTCTTGTAGAAAAACTGAAAGAAAAAGCCATGAAGATTAAGGTTGGGCACGGATGTGATAAGAGTTCTCTTCTCGGACCTGTTATCAATGCCAAGCACATGGAATTTGTTAAGAATTGGATACAAAAAGGAGTAGAGGAAGGGGCAAACCTTGTTCTTGACGGACGAAATGTAAAGGTCAAGGGGTATGAAAACGGATTCTTTATTGGCCCAACGATATTTGATTATGTAAAACCCGGCATGACTGTCGGAGAAAGAGAGATTTTTGGCTCTGTTATCTGTATAAAGCGAGTTAAGACATTTGAGGAAGGCATTACTCTTATGAATGACATACCATTTGCAAATGGCTCAGTTATATACACGCAAAGTGGTTATTTTGCCAGAGAATTCGCAAAGAGAACTCATGCAGGGATGGTCGGAATTAATGTAGGCACTCCTGTTCCTGTAGGCATATTCGGATTTACCGGGCATAAAAACTCTTTCTTTGGCGACTTACATGTAATGGGTACAGATGGTGTAAGATTTTATACTCAGCTAAAATCTATTACTACGCAATGGTTTACCGAAGCTACAAGAAAAAAGGTTGACACCTGGGATGGCATGCTGGACATGCAGGAAAAGAAATAAGGGCAGTACATTATAAATAATTATAATTTTAAATAGACCTTTTTATGAAATCAGAAGAAATAAAAAAACTCGATAGAGAACACATTATATACAGTTGGTCAGTGCAGGGCAAAGTGAACCCAATAGCAATAGACAGGGCTGAAGGCATTTATATGTACACGCCTGAGGGTCGACGAATAACTGACTTTATTTCAGGTCTCATCTGCGTTAATGTAGGGCACAGTCATCCCCATGTTCTAAAAGCGATGAAAGATCAGATGGAGAAATTCACTTATGTTTCTCCATCTATGACTACTGAGGTTAAAGCCAAACTGGGAAAGATGGTATCGGAAGTTACTCCAGGCGATCTTGATTATGTGTTTTTTTGTAATGGCGGAGCTGACGCCAATGAGAATGCCATCAAAACTGCGCGCTGGTTTACCGGCAGGCACAAAATATATTCTGCATGGATAGGGTATCATGGTGCGACTGCCGGAGCAATCACTCTCACAGGCGATCCAAGAAGATGGCCCGCTGAACCTGGAATGCCTGGAGTTGTTAAATTTTTTGGGCCTTATCCATACAGATGCCCCTTTGGAACAAATGATCCGGAAGAATGTGGGAAAAAGACTCTTGATGTTTTAAAAACGCAGATAATGATTGATGGCTCGAAAACAATTGCTGGAATAATAGTTGAACCTATAGTTGGAACAAATGGAATCATAATTCCTCCAAAGAGTTATATGAAAGGACTCAAGGAAATTTGTGAAGATAATGGGATCCTTTTGATTTCTGATGAGGTTATGGCTGGATGGGGAAGGACAGGGAAATGGTTCGGGATAGAACACTTTGATATTGTGCCTGATATAATAACAACGGCTAAAGGGTTGACTTCAGGGTATGTCCCGCTTGGTGCTATGATATGGAATAAAAAGATATGGGATTATTTTTATGACAAACCATTCGTAAGCGGACTAACATATACAGGACATGCTCTTGCTTGTGCTGCAGGAATAGCCAACATAGAAGTTTACAAAAACGAAAAACTCATAGAAAAAACTGCAATATTGGGCGAATATTTTACAAAAAAATTGAACGATCTCAAAGAAAAACATCAATCTATCGGAGATGTGAGAAATATCGGACTTTGGGCGTGTATTGAACTTGTTTCAAACAGAAAAACAAAAGCCCCTATTGCAGGTTACAATGATTCTATCAGAAACATCTCTGGAGAGATATCAAAGAGATGTCTCGAAATGGGGCTTTATACATATTGCAAGTGGGATCAGATATTTATGGCTCCACCATTAATAATTACCAGAGAGCAAATTGACGAATCCCTCGAGGCAATAGATAAAGTCCTTGAGTATACTGATTCGATTGTGAAGAAGCTTTAGTTCACATAACTAAAGCACGGTAAATATGTCTTTGTTCAGAGTAAATTAGCTGATTTTAAAACCTTAAAAAGTTCAATGATGACATTGTAGAATCCACCCCAGGCTACCTGTAAGCCTATTGCAATAAGGATAAATGCTGAAATTTTACAGATAACAATTGTTCCAGTTTTTCCTACATGAGAGAAAATTTCTCTTGAGTATTTATAGCAAATATAGAAGAGAAAAGCATTTACAAAAAGCGCTGCTGCTCCGCCAATATAACTGGCAACCATAATATATGCCTTAAAGCTTCCATGAAAATAGTCTGTTGCCATAGTTATGATAATTGCGACAGAACCTGAGCCTACTGTAACAGGAAAAACTATAGGGAAGAAGATTCTATCCTTTAGTGTTTTTATTTTTTTATGAGCATCCTTGTTTTTATCAGAATAATTAGATGATGAATTTCCTTCTGATGATAAAATCTGCCATCCGCTTATAGCTAGAAGGAGTCCACCGCTTATTCTTATAAATGAAACATCTATCCCGAAAAAACGCAGTAGAGGCGGGCCTGCAATCAGTATTCCTACAGAGAAAGAGAATGATAGAAGGGCAACTTTTTTAGCTACAATTCTTCTGCTTTCATTATGAATAGCTTCAGTATAAAATAGAAAGTTAGGCGCCATGCCGATTGGATTGGATATAGGCAAAAGTATAAGGAGCAATCCTGCAAAAGATGTAAAAAAAGCTTTAATTATATCTTCCATATTTTTTTTATTTAGAGTTTATGTGGTTTGAGTTTTTTAATAGTGATCTTCATTATAACCAAATATACTACTATTGATATTCCCAGTGACATAAACCATGCATAATTATATAAATCATTAATCCAAGACGGCAAAGCATATACATTGATCAATCCTACCTGGACGCAAAAACCAGGCAAGTTGGGAAATATTCCAATAAAAACAGCCAGGAAGGCTTTAATATTCCATCCTTTAGAGTAAGTATATTCTCCATCGGTTTGAAATAAGGCTTTTAAGTTAAGTTTGGTCTTTCTTATAACATAATAGTCTGCTATCATCACTCCTCCAACAGCACCTAGCAAAGCCCAATATGCAATCAGCCATCTGAATATATACCCGTGAGGATCGGCTATGAGCTTCCATAGTAATATCACGAGGCCAATTACGCATGTGATGTATCCGCCATTCTTGAAACTTATCTATTTAGGTAGAAGATTGGAAAAATCGTTTGCTGAAGAAACCATATTTTCAGCCATATTGCAGCATATAGTAGCAAGGATAAGCCCAAGTAAAGGAAGAACAAGAAAGTAAGAAGGTTTAAATTTCCCGATTAGGTCAATGGGGTTCCATATTGCCTGTCCAAAAACGATAATTGTTGCACTTGTAGCTATTATTCCGATAAATGATATCAGAGTCATTGTAGTGGGCATCCCCATAGCCTGACCAAGGATTTGATCTTTTTGTGATCTGACAAATCTGGTAAAATCGGGGATATTTAAGGCTAAAGTAGCCCAGAAACCAACTATTGCTGTTAGCCCGGGCCAAAACTCCGTCCAGAACCCTATGTGGCTTTTCTGAGACAGCAATTCAGAAGCTTTAAAAATACTTTCAGTTGATCCTCTTGTAGCAACCCACGCCCATCCCAGCAGAATTATTCCTAGCAGCAACAGTAATGGAGCTGCGAATACTTCAATCTTCTTGATCATAGGCATGCCAAAATGTATGACAAACATTTGAAAGATGATAATGATTATTATGCAGATGAGATGCCATAAATCAATTGACAGAAAATTTCCAAGATAGGTTGAGGTCATTAATGATGGGAAGAATAATACAAATATTATATAAAGAGCATTGCCTGCTTGCAGGATTGAATTCCGAACCATCCGCACGCTACAAAGGCTCTAAGTAAAGCTGTGAATTTTGCTCCTTGTGTTCCAAAGCTGCTTCTTATAAGAACAGGGAATGGAACCCATACTTTGGATCGGGATGAGCGATAAGAGCCATTGGAATAAGAACAATTATATTGCCAAGAGCAATAGTCGTGACAGCCTGCCATATATTCATGCCATTCCCGATAAGACTTGATTCTAACATATAAGCTGGAATGCTTATAATCATGGCCTCCCATAATGTCATCATAGTCCATTTTGTCCAGACTCTTGATGCAATTTTTATTGGGGCTAAATCATGATTCCACAACCGGGAGTCAAAATTAATATCGGCAAGTTCGTATTGCCTGTTAATTTCTTTAATAGAGTTATCAGTCATATTTTTAATAATAATCAGGTTTATTTAATTATATCATGGGTTTTTCTGCCTGGTTTGAATTTTACTTCGCCAGCAGTTATACAACCTTCAACAGGGCAAACTAGTTTGCATAAATGACATCCCACACAGTTATCATTAACAGAAGGTTTCCTTAGTTCTGAATTCCAGTCGATTGCCTGATGGGCTGCGTCGTAACACGATATATAGCATCTTCCGCATCCTATGCATTTATCAAGATCTATTTTTGGAATAATTTTAAAGTCTCTGTCCAGATCTTCAGCCGGAATTATGTTTCTCAGGGCAAGGCCTACGATTTCCTGAAGTGATTTAAATCCCTTTACACTCAGATAATGAGCTAAACCTTCTTTCATGTCTTCGACTATTCTATAACCATATTGCATAATTGATGTCGTGACCTGAAGGTTTGAGGAGCCCACGAGAAAAAACTCCAGAGCATCTCTCCAGGTTTCAATTCCTCCCATTCCGCTTATCGGAATATTCTTGAGAGAGGGGTGCTGAAGCATTTGGGTAATAAATCTAAGCGCAATAGGCTTAACAGCTTTTCCTGAATAGCCGGAAATAGAAGACTTGCCATTAACGACAGGAAGACAGACGAATCTGTCAGAATCAATTGCAGTAATGGCTTTTATGGTATTGATAGCGGCTATTCCCGTTGCTCCTCCTTCCATAGCTGCAATAGCAGGTATTTCCATGTTCCCGATATTTGGAGTCATTTTAGCAAGTATCGGAAGGTGGGTGCCTCTTTTTACAGCCTTTGTATAAGCTTTTACGAGATCGGGATTTTGTCCGACATCTGATCCCATTGCATGACTTGTCATTTGAGGGCAGGAAAAATTGCATTCGATGATATCAGCTTTTGCCACTTCAGTTACAAGAGAGGCAAGCTTTGTCCACTCTTCTTCTGTAGATCCCATTATTGAAGCTATCAAAACTCTTTCAGGGTAATCTTTTTTGAGTTTAGCCATCATTTCGAGATTCTTTTCAAGAGGTTTATCCGAAATCTGCTCCATATTCTTAAAGCCGACAAAAGGTGTTGATTCCTTCGCTGTAGCATCAAACCTTGGAGAACATTCATCAGGAATAAAAACTCCAACTGTTTTGTAACAAATACCGCCCCACCCTGTTTCAAGAGCTTTTTTGCACATATCGTAATTGCTTCCTACAGGAGAGGAGGAAAGGAAAAATGGGTTTACGCACTTTACACCACAGAAGTCAATTTCCAGGGATTTATGCTCTTTGGATTTTATTATATTAAACGAATGAGGTTTAGCTGAAAGATACTTGTCGATTTCCTGAGCAGCTTCTTTGCCTTCTTTTACAGCGAGAACTACTGTTTGTCCTCCGTTAGTTATGTCTCCTGCGGCAAAGACACCATTTATATTGGTTTTTCTTCCTTCAATTAACTTTGCGCTGCCATTTTTCTCAGTTTGAATTTCAGGGAATATCTTTTTAATGTCATACGCAGTCTGACCTATGGCTTCGATAACAATATCAGCGTCAAGAAATATTTCTGAAGCATCATAAGTTCCTTTTGCTCTTATACCTTTGAGAATGCCTTTTTCAACAGTATATTCAGTGGGCGTGAAATTAGTATATATATCCAGTTTAAGGTCAAAAGCTATTTCGAGTTCCTCTTTGGTCGCCGGCATATCCTGGTGTCTTCTTCTATACAGGATGGAAACTTTTTTAGCTGTCTGCAAAAGTGCGGTAAGAGAGGAATCAAAGGCGACATCTCCTCCTCCTACTATTACTATTCTCTTATCTTTTACCTGAATCTGTTCTCCTGCCCTGGCTTTTGCAAGGAAATCTATAGCTGTAAGAACTCCCGGAGCATTTGAGTTTGGGATACCCATCATTTTTGAATTAGTGTTTCCAGTTGCTATAAGCAATGATTTGTATCCCTGTTTTTTTAATTCATCAACTGTAATATCTTTGCCAACTTCACATTTAGCTATGAACTCAACTCCAAGATTTTTAACTTTTTGTATTTCGCTGTCAACTACATTCTGAGGCAGTCTTGAAGGAATAATACCAGTTGAAAGAACCCCTCCTAAAACAGATTCTTTTTCGAAAATAGTTACTTTATAGCCTTTAAGAGCCAGGCTTGCGCTGGCGGCTAATCCTGCAGGACCGGAACCTATAACAGCTACTTTTTCTTTTGATAATTCCACTTTAGTAAGAGCAGTCAGATCATTTTCTTCTTCATATTCAGTAGCGAACCTTTGAAGAAGACCTATTTCGATAGGTTTGTCGAGAAGGGCTCTTTTACACTCTTTTTCACAAAGTTCACTGTATGGGCAGACTCGTGAACAAGTTGCGCCAAGAATATTGGCCTCTCTTATTGTTTTTGCTGCGCCAGCAAAATTTTCGAATCTTATGGAGCGAATGAAAGAGGAAGGATTTGTGCCGGCAGGGCAGTTTTTGCTACATGGCGCGTCATGGCATAGAAGGCATCTGGAGGCTTCCTGTATCGCTTCTGATTGCGTATACGAACGGATATGTTCTTTGTAATAGTTTGACGAAGTATCCATATTTAAACCTTATTTTTGATCAATTGATATTTATGCTTTATAATAGTGAAGCGGAAGTTTTTTTACAATTACACGAAATGAATGACAATACATTAAACTTATTTAAATCTTAGTTATAGTAAAAAGATTTTAGATCTGCTAAACTTAGACTTAAGTTTTTTGTATTCATTATTGAATAATTTTAAAATGGAGACAACACATGAAAACCCAAAATATCAATCATGCTTTTCTCGACGGAGTACTTGAAGGAAAATATCCGGATGTTTATTACCATTTTGGAGTTTCAAGCGATGACCCGATACTAAAAAATTTCAAAGATGTAAAAGCTGTTATTATGTGCGGTTCTGGCGGGCGTATCATCGAATTTGCCGATAAATGGAGCAAAATGAACAAGAACAAAAAGATATATGCTCTTCCCAAAGAAGAAAGATTTGTAACACGCTACTGTGCAGGTGTTCTTTTTGCATCGCACGGAATGGGGATGCCTAGTGCTTCGATATGTCTGCAGGAACTTATGAGAATGATTTTCTTCCTCAAGGACGGAAATCTTGATGAAATGGATAAAGTTTTCTGGGCAAGAGTTGGAACAAGCGGAGGAGTGGGACTGGAGGGGGGAACAGTGGTTGTTACAACAGATGGTTTAATGGCTGACCTCAAACCTTACAGAGCGCTTAATGGAGGTCTTGGAGAATACTGGTTTGACGGGAGATTCCCGGTAAAAATCGCTCAAGATATAATTGATGCAAATTGCGATAGCGGAATTCCCATTGCTATGGGAAAAACCGTAGCAGGCAATGAGTTCTTCCTTGAACAGTTCCGCCTAGACGGAGCAGTTTGTATGGAAAATCTTCAGAGCAAAATGAACTGGCTTAACTGGATTCATAAAAACGGCGTCCGCAATATAGAAATGGAAGGAGCCATGATGGCAGGGTACCTCAATCATTGGGGGTTTTCCAAATTTGCAATGATTTGCTGCACCCTCCTTAACCGTCTCAATGGAGACCAGGTAACAGCCACAAAAGAAAAACTTCATACTTATAGCGAAAATTCAGGAGTAGTGCTTTTCAACTATCTTAAAAAAACAGTGAAGTAAAAATTAAAATTGTTCAACAATGAGGCACAGGGTTAAAGTCCTTCGTCTTATTTGGTTAAATTTAAGGAACTACCGATGAATAATTCTCAGACTAAACCTTATATTGGCAATCACATAGTTAATATTTTGATTGGAATTGCCGGGCTTCTAGTTTTTATAGTTGGTACTCTGATGCCAGGATCTCCAATACAGAAAGAGTGCTTTCTAATTGGTGGAATATTGCTGTGCTTTTCATCATTTCTTGAAAAAAATGCATTTTTTACTGTGCTTGAAGGGATTATAGTTATTGATGCGGTATTAACTTATTTTCCTCTGTCAAATATGGTTATTGCCATTGTTACAGCAATTCTTGTTGTTGTCACAATTATTGTTTTTGCAATTAAAGGCTCTTTCAATGATAAATCATTACTTGTCGGGACACTTGGATTGATATTTCTTGCTCTTGGCGTGGGCTTGCTAAATCCAATATATTATACAATAGGTGGGCTTGTAATTGTTATATATTCAATTTTTGGAATCTTGAATGGACTTCAAATAGCCTGGCTGTTTTTGATTTTGAATGCGATTTTTACAGTCACTTCAGCAATAGGAGCGTATGAATGGTTAACAAAATAGAGTTTACGATTATATGAAAATTATTAATGCAATTAGTTCATTTTCGCATCAGATGAATGCAAAGCTTGATTCGAATTTTTCGTCACAGTCATATTCAGGTATGATAAGCGCAGCTGATGCAAAAGAGCTTCAGGCCATGAGTGGACTTTCTGAAGAGAAATTTCTTCTTGAGATCATGAAAATAGCAAGAGATTTTGCTCTGCCAAAAATTTCTAATTTCAATGTAGGAGCTCTGACTCAGGGCAAATCAGGAGCAATTTATTTCGGCGCTAATCAGGAGTTTCCTGGAACTTCTATGAACTTTACTTTGCATGCCGAACAAGCTTCGCTTTCCAATGCCTTTATTCATGGCGAACTCGGAGTAAAGAGCGTTACGGTAAATTATATACCATGTTGTTTGTGCAGGCAGTTTATGCTTGAGCTTGACAATGCAGAAGATCTTAAGATAATTCTTCCGGATAAGACTGTAACTCTTAAAGAATTAGTTCCTTATCCTTTTGGCCCTTCAGATTTAGGGATAAACGCAAGATTTATGACTGAAATAGACAATGGCCTTTTAAAGAATAATCCTTGTTCTCCAGAGTATCCGATGATATGCGCAGCTGTCATGGCAGCAAACAAATGCTATTCGCCTTATTCAAATTCATATTCAGGGGTAGCTTTAATGGTTAGAGACGGCAGAATGCTTACTGGTAAATATATCGAAAATGCTGCTTATAACATAAGTATGAATCCCATGACAGCAGCTGTTTCCTACCTCAATATGAACGGACTTGATTATCAGGATATAGTCAGGGCAGTGATAGTTGAACCCAAAAAGAATGTTGTTTCTCAATTAAGAACCGCAAGAGAGCTGCTAAAAGCAGTTAACAGCTCTGTAGAACTTGAGATTGTAATGCTCTACTGAGAAAGTATATTCCGTAATTCTAGTTTTGGTTATAAATTTCCAGCAGACAAATTAATGAGATTTTTGACAGACCTTTTTTTGGCATGGCGTTACTTTAAACCCAAAAGAAACGCCGTGTCTGTTATCACAATTATATCCGTTACCGGCGTAAGCATTGGAGTATGCGTCCTTATGGTAGTTCTTGCCATAATGACAGGATTTACTAACGAGATTAAGACAAAACTTATAGACACAAGGCCTCATATTCAGATTCAGAGCTACGGTTCGCAATACATTAAGAATCCTGAAAAAATAATACAAAAAATCGATCTTATGGGTGCTACAGCAATTGCCAGGACTCAGGGAGAAGTGCTTGTCCAGGCAGGAGATAAAGTATCCCCCCAATATCTGATAGGCGTAAATACTGATCAGGAGACAGCTTCAAATTTTGTTGAGGAAAATATAATCTCTGGTAAGTATTCCCTTAAAGATGGAGAGGTTCTTATAAGCTATGTGCTGGCAAATCAGCTTGGACTTTCTGCCGGAGACAAAATAGTTCTTCACTCTCCTGCAAAACTAAAAGAAATGGTTAATTTCGATTCAAAAGGACGGGTTACCCAAAATCCTTCAAAAGTTTATCTTCCTTCTCAGTTTGTGATATCAGGCATTTATAATGCCGGAGAATATAATTTCGATTCAAAAGTTTTATTCTCCAATATTGATGATGCAGACCAGCTTTTTGGTTATCCCCTTGGCGCTGCGACAATGATTGCGGTAACTACACAAGATCCATTTAATATTGAAGGCATTTATAAAAAAATGGTGAAAGAGTTTTCAGACTACCAGGTACTGAGCTGGAAGCAAGTTAATAAGCAGTTTCTTGATGTGCTTGCAGTAGAAAAGAATATGATGTTTTTCGTATTGGTATTTATAGTGCTTGTAGCTGCTTCAAGTATCACAAATACTCTTATAACAGTGGTTGTTCAGAAGACCAGAGAAGTAGGCCTTCTTATGGCTCTTGGTTCTACTCCCTCTTCGATAATGCGAGTTTTTATACTTCAGGGATTTTTTGTCGGCTCAATAGGGACACTGACAGGCCTTGTCCTCGGAAGCTGTGTGATTTACTGGAGAACTGATATTTTACATTTTCTGTCAAATATTTTCCAGATTGAGATTTTTCCTAAGCAGTTCTATTTTCTAAGTCAGCTTCCTGCCCAAATTGTTCCTGGAGATGTGGTTTTTATTTCGTTATGTTCAATAATACTATGCACGCTCGGAGCAGTAATTCCTGCCTTCAGGGCATCCAGACTAGATCCGGCAAAGGCATTAAGATATGAATAGCATAATCAGCGTACAGAATGTTTTTCGTACATACAAGTTAGAACGCTCAATGATAAGCGTGCTAAGAGGGCTTGACCTTGAAGTATTAAGAGGGGAGTGGCTTGCTATGCTTGGCGCTTCAGGAAGCGGCAAAACCACTTTATTGAATTTGATTGGCGGCCTTGAAAAACCAGATAAAGGAAAGGTTTTTTATGACGGAAAGGATATTGGAATGCTTTCAAAAAGAGACAGGTGCAAACTTCGCCTTAAAAAAATAGGTTATGTTTTTCAGGCATATCATCTTCTTCCTGAATTAAGCATCCTGGAAAATGCTGCTCTTCCTGCACGGATAGGCGGTATTTCGGATAAACTAGCTAAAATTAAAGCTGAAGAAATTCTTATTAGTGTAGGGCTTAAAGACAGATTGAAGCATCGGCCAGCAGAAGTTTCAGGGGGAGAACAGCAGCGGACAGCTATAGCAAGGGCACTTGTTAACGATCCTGAATTATTGCTGACTGATGAGCCTACCGGAAATCTCGATTCTGCTACAGGAGAAGGGATACTTGAAATATTTAAAGCGCTACACAATAATAGAACCAGAACAATTATAATGGTTACTCACAACAATGAAGTTGCCGCTCTTGCTGAAAGAATGATCAAAATCAAAGACGGCAAAGTTGATACACCTGAAGTTCATGTCTCATAAATGGAAAAAAATCTAATGATTTGCAATATATGTAATAAAAATCAGGCAACTATTCATATTCAAGAAGTTGTTAATGGCGCCAAAAAATCGCTTCACATTTGTCAGATATGCGCCGATGCAAAAGGAATAAGTGTGACAGGATTGAACGGAATCAATCTTTCTGAATTATTTAAAACTGTTCATAACACTATTGCTGCTCCCCAAATAGCGCAAAAGACTCCCGATTCGAATATAACTACTCAGCCTGAGATAATTGTCTGTTCATCCTGTCTTTGGGATAGCGAAAAACTTAAAAAAACAGGCAGACTTGGCTGTCCTCAATGCTATAAAGCCTTTTCCGGAATATTGGGATATTCTATCCCCTCCCTTCACAGAGGAGATTTTCATGTAGGTAAAAAACCAATTACTTCGATTCAAAACAGAAATGATGCAATGGTAGATATATTTAGACTTCAGACTAAGCTTGATAATCTTGTTCAGAACGAAAGTTATGAGGAAGCAGCAATTATCAGAGACAAGATAAACACGCTTAAATCAACAATTGTTTAAATTTATGAAAAGCAACTTTGACAATACCGGTATTCTTATCAAAAAACCTGTAGCTTGGTTATCAGCTGATTCTACAGAACCTCAAATAGCAATAAGCTCTAGAATCAGACTTGCAAGGAATATTGCAAATCTCAAGTTTCCAATAACTTCAAGCGATAATGAAAGGGACTATATCCTTGAAATTATTTCGGGAGCCTGTGATAAAGTTCACCTGTTTAATGAAAAATTATCTTTCAATATGAGTCAATTATCACAGATCGAAAGAAAATTTCTTCTGGAAAGGCATCTTGTAAGCCGTGAATTTTGTTCCGGCAATAAAGGCAGTTCTTTATTTATTGATTCAGATGAAAGCTTCGGTCTCATGATAAATGAGGAAGATCATCTTAGGATGCAGATTTTTTCTCCGGGAATTAAATTTAAGGCATTATGGGAAAATATTTCACAAAAGGAGTCTCTGCTTAATAATGAAATCCCATTCGCGTTTGACAGTAAATTAGGTTTTTTGACTTCTTGTCCGACTAATATTGGAACAGGTATAAGAGTTTCGGCAATGCTGAGTTTGCCAGCCCTTACTCTTTCCACTCAGATAAACCAGATTATATATGCGACTGGAAAACTTGGCATGACCGTCAGAGGGCTTTATGGAGAAGGCTCTGAAGCTTTAGGTTATATTTATCAGCTTTCAAACCAAAGTACTCTTGGTGAAAATGAAGAAGAAATAATTGGAAGAGTAGGAAGCACCGTTAACAGGATGATTCAGCATGAGCTTGATGCAAGAACGCTTCTAATTCAGAACAGAAGGGACTTTCTCTCTGATTTTATTGGAAGAAGCTACGCTATTATGAGACACAGCTATCTTATTACTGAAAAGGAAGCTTTAAATGCTCTTTCAGCAATAAGGATGGGGCTAGATCTTAATATGTTCGATTCTCTTGATATGGAAAAAGTCAATGCTCTTTTTGTAATGGTTCAGGACGCTCATCTTCAAAAATGCTTAAGAAAAGAATTAAAACCTCCTGAACTTGATGCCAAGAGAGCTGAACTTATAAGAAAATTTCTAATAAACTGAAATTTATGTCTGAAAATAAAAAAATGAATGAGAGAGATTAGCTTTGGAACTTTTTGTTGCCGATATCCTTGCTTTTATAGAAGCATCTTTTGTTATAGCCACACTTCTAGTTATTCATTGGCTTCGAAATTATATCGGAAAGTACGCGCTCTATCTATGCATTGGCGGGCTTTTTGTATTTTCCCAGATACTCTCGGCATCTGAACTGAATTTGATTAAATGGGGATTTGATTCGTCTTATCATTTTTCAAGTTCGATATTTTTTATTCCGCTTCTCGGGGCGATAATGGTTGTTTATATCACCGAAGGAACTCTTGCCATGCAGAGAGTCATTGTAGGTATAGTCATATGTTTTTTTATGTTTCTTTATATAAGCTATATAACACATTTTCAGCAGATTCTTGGAGGTTTTATGTTTTTTAAGGGCGGTTCAGCTCTTTTTCTGGAAATGTTGTTTGTTCAATCCACGAAATTTATGACTGGTACGGTGGTTGCCTTAATTGCAGATCTATTTATACTGCCAATCGTCTTTCAGAAACTCCGTAACCTGAAAATCAATTTTTTCTATTCCGTTCTTGGCGCGCTTCTGCTTGCTACAGTAGTTGACACTTTTATCTCTGTAAGTATTGTTTTTTGGAATGACCCAGGCTGGATTGAACAAATTAGAATGTCCTATTTAAAAAAAGGAATTATAGTTTTTCTTGTGAGCTTTCTTGTAGGATTTTACCTTAAAAAAATAGAAAAAGAAACACATATTGAAGGCAAAGGCGCATTTGACATCGTTCTTTCTTTTTTCGGCCGTTATGGATTAGCTAGAACTTTGCAGAAAGATATTACAGAATGGGAAGGGCGCTACAGGCTTATTATTGAAAATGCAAGCGACATGATTTTTATAGTTAACAGGGAAGGTCGGATCCTTGATGCAAATCCTGCAACAATTGATATGCTGAAAGCATCTCGGATAAAAGGGAGGCAATTTCCTAGCATAGTTGATGAATTTTCAGCGGCACCTTGTCTCTGGGTACAATTATGGTCAGAAGCTGACAGGCTGTCTAACGCCTCAAATGAATCTGTATTCGTCGCAAATAAACCACTTAGGCTCAAAGTAGATGACAATCAGAAGCTTGAAGCAGATGCAGCTTTTTCAAGAGGTTATATCCATCATATGCCTGTTATGATTATTGTATGCAGAAATATGACCGAGCAGAACAGGCTCAAGAAAGAGAAAGAAGAACTTTCAAGTCAGCTTTATCATGCCCAGCGGATAGAATCCATAGGTCGTCTTGCAGGAGGAGTAGCTCATGAATTCAACAATATTATCCATGCTATCCAGGGGCATTTGGAGTTGATGCTTCTTTTTGACAAGATTCAGGACAAAGAAGTAGAAGGGCATCTCCAGACTATTGAAAACCTGACAGAAAGAGCAGGAGTCATTACATCTCAATTATTGGGATTTGCCAGGAAAAGTAAAAGAATTGAAGACAAGATAGAACTTGGTTTAGTTCTTAGAGGCATAGAAGATATGTTTATTCCAATGACGAAAAAATGTGTTGAAGTGAAGTATAGAAAGCCCGAATATAACTGTTTTGTAAAAGGTGATTTTGTCCAGCTTCAACAGGTTTTTCTTAATATTCTAATTAACGCTCTTGATGCTTTCCAAATAGTTAAGAGAGATAAAAAAATAATTGAAATAATTCTGCAGAAAGCTGTTAAATTACCGGATGAATTTAAAACAGCCAGTCTTGATATGAAAGCTTCCGATTACTTCGAAGTTTCAATTAATGATAATGGTGTTGGAATGAATGAAAACACTATGAAGAGAATATTTGAACCTTTCTATACAACGAAGGAAGTAGGAAAGGGAACAGGGATGGGACTGGCAATGGTGTATGGAGAGGTTACGGCTCACCATGGTTTTGTACATGTTACAAGTAAGCTAGGAGAAGGAACAACATTTTTTATTTATCTGCCAGTTTCTAATATATAAGGGCTGAAAACATGAGGGGCTTTTATGGATATTAAAGGTAAAAAAATTCTAATTACCGGAGCAGCAGTCCGTATTGGCAGAGAAATTGCCATTGCTTTAGCCATGAAGGGTGCATCAATCGTAATTCATTGCTTCAAATCACGAAATGAAGCTTCAAGATTGCTTCAAGAACTTGATAAATTCAGTTCAGGAAATGAGCTGATTGTTGCCAATTTGAGCAATTACCGTAGTATTAACCAAAAAATATTTCCAAAACTACCTGATATAGACATCCTGATAAACAATGCTGCAAGTTTTTATAACTGCAGACTTTTAGAGGAAGATATTTCAAAAGCCAGAAGGCAATTCGAATTGAACTTTTGGGCTCCATATTTCATAATGAAAGAGTTCAGGAATAAACGGGATGGCAAAGATTCTCTTATCATTAATATTCTTGACTACAGAATAAAGAAACCTGCAATTTCTGACGGGACATATCTTATAACTAAAGATTCATTACACAAACTTACTAAATTGGCTGCTCTTCAGTGGGCTCCTAAAATAAGAGTAAATGCTGTTGCTCCCGGTTTCGTGATTCCTCCAAAAGGAATGGAAAATTCCAATATGGATAAATCCCTTAAAAAAGTACCTCTAGGAAAACCTACGGCTCTTTCATCAATAGCAAGCGCATGTGTTTTTCTTACGGAAAATGATGCGATTACCGGACAGACTATTTATATGGATGGCGGAGCTTCTCTATAAAATTTATGAGGTTATTTTGTACGCTTTAAGATGTTTGATAAGTTTTTCAGTAGGAATTCCAATGATATTATCAATACTGCCTTCAGTGCGTTCTATAATCATCTCTCCATATTCCTGTATAGCGTATGCTCCGGCTTTATCAAGAGTATTAACTTTTTTCATATATTCAGATATTGTTTCGGAAGATAGAGTTTTAAATTTTACTTTGCTTATATCAAAAAAGGAGCAGTCGATTTTATTTTCGTAGCTGATTATTGAAGTGCCTGAAACAACATCATGATATTCTCCGGAAAGCTGAGTTAGAAAAGCTTTAGCTTCATAAATATCTTTAGGTTTACCAAGAATTTTATTATTATGAATTACAATGGTATCAAATCCAATAACTGTGCATCCCCTGTTTTGTCCCGCAATTGATTTTGCTTTTTCTCTGGCTAAAACAACTGGCAGATAATATGGAGCAATCCCTGCGATCGATGATTCATCAAATAAATGAGGAACTACCTTAAAAGATAAACCCAGACGATTGAATATTTCTATTCGTCTGGGTGATGTTGAGGCAAGAATAATCAATTGTGTATTCCTTTAAACCGTAACCGGTGAATTTACCCTTTTTAATTCTATGTCAACTTTATTGATAGAATCAACTCCAAGATTCTCATTTAATGAATTTAAGACTTTCTTTTGAAGGCTCATTACCAGTTCAGGGAAAATACCGTCTTTATCATTGAGTTCTGCAACTATTTTTACTGAATATGTTTTTCTTTTACGCAGTAAATGTGTGCTGTATACTGTAAGACCCGGGACTTCTATTTCTTTTGATTTGACAAGGTCTGCAATAGCCTGGCGTGAAATATAGAGCTGCCCTCTTTCTGATTCTACATACAAACCATATGCTTTTCTGGAATTCCTCCTAAAAAAGATGAAACCTAATATCTTAAGTATGATAATGAAAGCAAGTAATCCAGAGAGAGCGACTATAACTCCGTCTCTAAATCCAGGCAGATCGTATCCGAGGTAGTTTTGAAAGTTGTGAATATAATTTTGCATAGTTATCCTTTTTCTAAGATATTGGTTCTAAGATCTAATGAATTATTATTGGTTTCTTGATCTTCAATGTTTTCTACAAAAATATCAATTCTGCTTGCATCGATTTGTGCTATTGCTTTTATGGAACCGGCAATCGCCATCTGAAGTTTTAATCCTAATTCGTTGATATTTACACCATATGAAATTATTACTCTTACAGATATATAAAGTTCTTTTGAAGTTAATATTACATCTATAGAATCAGGCCTAGCTTTCACTCTTCCGAGCATAAAAGCTATTGAATCTGAAAATTTTCCTGTAGAAGTGAGCCTTACTACTCCAGGAACATGTAAAACAGCATTTTTAACAATTGAAATAACTAAAGATTCATTGATACTTATCGTACCTTTATCTGTGACTTTAGTAATATTGTTGTCAAATTCTACTGATTCCATATATTAATCCAATAACTTTTATAGGCCTTCCTGAGAATCTACCTCCTGAACTTCTACATCTACTTTCATTACATTCATTCCTGTAAGAGTCTTCACTTCATCAGTGATAGTATTTTGAACTTTCAGTGCAAGTTCTGGAATATTTTTGCCGTAAGATACATTGATCTTAAGATCTACTTTTATATCTGTACCATTGATATCGAGTTTTATTGCTTTATCATGGTTTTTTGCATTTGTAATCATATTTGTAAGGCAATTTACAAAAGAGCCGGATGGCAGACTGCTTACCCCATCAACTTTTAAAGCGGCATTTTTAACAATCGACATGATGACTCTTTCATTTATTTTCACAGAGCCATAGTCGGTTATCGATTCAATTGTTTTGAAATACATAGCTTGTTCTGTCGTAGGGTTACTAATTTCTTCTGCTTTTTTCATAGAAACATCTCCTCTTATTCAAGATCCTTTCTTGCGGACATGAATTGATCAAAAATTCTTTCAATATAACCTGTATCATATACGCCACTGGCAAAGTCTTCTCTTGATACGATGTACTTAAGCAGTGGGATTGTCGTCTTAACTCCTGAAATATGAAATTCATCAAGAGCTCTCTTACACTTTGCAATCGCTTCAGCTCTGTCTTTGCCAAAGCAGATTAATTTTGCAATCATACTGTCGTAATGCGGTGAAATTTTATAACCGCTGTAAACATGTGTGTCAACTCTAATTCCTGGACCGCCAGGAGGTATAAAGAGATCAACTTTTCCTGGGGATGGAGCAAAATTCATATATGGGTTTTCCGCATTGATACGGCATTCGATACAATGGCCTTTAAACTGAATATCTTTTTGTCTCCAAGGCAGTTTTTCTCCTGCAGCTGACAAAATCTGAGCCTTGACCAGGTCTATCCCTGTAAGTTGTTCTGTTATTGGGTGTTCTACTTGGATACGCGTATTCATTTCCATAAAGTAGAAAGTGTCGACACCTGCATAGAGGAATTCGATAGTTCCAACACTGGAATAGTTTACAGCTTTGGCAGCTTTAATGGCAGCAGCACCCATAACATCCCTGAGTTTCGGTTTCATAACGGGAGAAGGTGTTTCCTCTATGAGTTTCTGATGCCTTCTTTGAATAGAACAGTCTCTTTCTCCAAGATGGACTACATTTCCATATTTGTCGGCAAGTATTTGAAATTCAATATGTCTCGGATTTTCAACATATTTTTCTATGTAGACAGCACCGTTTTTGAAAGCTTTTTCAGCTTCTGATCTGGCTGCATGGTAATTCATAATAAGCGTAGCATCATTGTGCGCTATTCTCATTCCTCTTCCACCGCCGCCTGCTGTAGCTTTGATAATTACCGGATAACCGATCTTTTTAGATATTCGTTTGGCTTCGTTTTCATCAGAAACAAGTCCTTCACTTCCAGGTGTAACAGGCACTTTTGCCAGAATCATTTTCTTTTTGGCTGTTGCTTTGTCGCCCATAGCAGTAATCTGATCAGAGGCAGGACCAATAAACTCAATGTTGCAGGTTTTGCATATTTCAGCAAATTCGGCATTTTCTGAAAGAAAGCCATATCCGGGATGAATTGCATCTACATCGCAAATTTCTGCCGCGCTTAGTATCTGTTTATAATTTAAATAGCTCTCAAGAGATGGAGGTGGTCCTATGCAGATAGCTTCATCCGCCAGCATTACTGGAAGGCTTTCTGCATCAGCCGTTGAGTAAACCATTACGGTCTTTATGCCGAGTTCTTTGCAAGCTCGTATAATTCTGAGAGCAATTTCGCCTCGGTTTGCAATTAATATTTTTCCAAACATTTTTGTTTTTCTCCTCAGCGGAAATTGTTATTCTATTACGAATAGGGGGCAGCCATATTCTACAGATTGTGCATTTTTAACAAGTATTTCTTTAATGATACCTTCTTTCTCTGCTTTGATTTCATTCATTACTTTCATGGCTTCGATAATGCATACAACTTTATCTGGAGCTACTTTGTCGCCAACTTTTACGAATGGCGGAGTGTCTGGGCTTGCTGAAGAGTAGAATGTTCCTACGATAGGAGCATCGATAGTGATTTGTTTTGCAGTAGGAGCTGGAGCAGCAGGAGCTACTACAGGGATTGCGGCTGCAGCAGAAGCAACAGTTTGAGGAGCTGCCATCTGAATCATTGGCTGAGGAGCGAAAGAAACTGCAGTTGCTCCGGGAATGCCTCTCTTTAGGCTCAAGCGGGTATCGTCAGATTCGATTTTAAATTCAGATAAATTATGTTTTGACATCATTTCAACAATTGATCTTATTTCTTCGATTTTCATAATGCATAACTCCTTTTTATTATTTGACAATTTTATTTAATTATTTTTAATATACTCTGCCAGGTAAGAAATTGCATATTCGTAACTTTTTATTCCCAAACCAGAAATTACCCCAATGGATGCTGGAGCTGTAACTGAATGCTTTCTGAATTCCTCCCTTTTATAAATGTTTGAAAGATGCACTTCTACTGATGGAATATCAATTGCCTTAATTGCATCATAAATGGCATAGCTCGTGTGAGTAAAAGCTGCAGGATTTATCACTAAGGCATCAAATTTCTCTTTCTTTGCAGTACCTATTTTGTCTATAATTTCCCCTTCATGATTGCTCTGGAAGAATTCTATAGAGATGTTCTTTATTTTGGAAGCTGCTTTTGTTAATGTTAGATTTATTTTATCGAGTGATAAGGATCCGTATATTTTCGTTTCTCTTGTTCCCAGCAATTGTAGATTAGGACCATTGATTATTAATATTTTCATCGGTATTTAATTTTTTGTATCAATTTTTATAGCTACAGCTTCAAGAGGTTGAGCTGAGAGAATTTTTTCCATATTTGTTGTAAGCTGGGCTTTTTCATCAGCTGTAAGTGGTTTGTCTTCTATTTTGTTTTTTCCGGAAAAAGAAAGTATGATAGTTATAATAATAATTACTAAAATCAAAGATGTTGCACCAGCTATTCCAAATTTCATATACTGCCTGATTTTTTCTTCCTGTTGAGTGTTCGGCAGTTTTGTTTCCTCAAGGTTTTTTACGAGATCTTTTGGTATTTTGTCTTCTGTATCACCTTCACCAATTTGGGCATCATACATTGCAATAGCACTAACAGAATCAATTTTGTAAAGATCACAAACTCTTTTAATATAGGCCTTTACGTATATAGATGGAGGTGTGTTTGCAAAATCTTCTCTTTCCAGAGCTTCAAGATAATGAGTGTGTATTTTTGTTATTTGGGAAACCTGATGAATAGTTTGTCCTAAATTCACTCTTGCTTCCTGAAGATAATCTCCAAGGGAAGTTTTACCTCCGTTTAAAGAAGACTTCGAAAAGTCATGCTTCGGCAGTGTGTTTTCTGGTTGCTTTGTTTCAGGCAACTGACCTTCTTGTTTGTTTTTTGTCTCTTCAGAGAGCGGTTTAGTTTTAAGTCTTATATACGACTTCAGGACACTTTTCATAAATCTTAATCAAAATGAGTATTTAAAAATTAAAATATGATAAAGAAAGTATTCCATAAAAAGGCAATATTAGCAATATCTTTTTCCAAACTAGATTCGTTTATCTTCCTCTGTAATGTAAATCTCTCTTTTACCGTCAGGAGATAGAATAGGGCCTATCATTCCCTGTTTTTCCATGTTTTCAATAATATTGGCGGCCTTATTGTACCCAATTCCAAGTCTTCTCTGAAGATAACTTGTTGTTGCTTTTCTTTCCCGTTTAACTAAATCTATTGCTCTATCCATAAGATCAGCTTTTTCATCTATTGCAGATGGGGCAGTGTCTGAATATTCATCGTCACTTTGAATATCATCCTGCGGTTCTTCCTCTGCTATGACTCTGTCGTCAAATTTCTGTTCCATCTGTTCGGCGGAGGCGGCCGCAACCCGTTCGATTTCTCCATCGCTTACCATCGCTCCTTGAATCCTTTCTAATTTTGCGCTTCCGGGAGGAATAAACAGCATGTCGCCTCTTCCGAGAAGTGTTTCAGCTCCATTCTGATCAAGAATTACTCTGCTGTCAATCATTGATGAAACTTTGAAAGCTATTCTTGTAGGAAGGTTTGCTTTAATTACGCCGGTAATAATTTCTTTGCTTGGCCTTTGAGTTGCTACTACAAGGTGTATTCCTACAGCTCTTGCTTTTTGCGCTATTCTGCAGATTGAAGTTTCCACATCAGCTTTAGCTATCATCATTATGTCTGCCAGTTCATCAAGGATTATAACAATGTACGGAAGTTTAAGAGGAATTAGTTTGCCATCGTCATCAACAATCTCTTCTCCCTTGGGGCGGGAATTAAATGATTCCAGATTTTTAACTCTTACTTTTGCAAGAACTCTATATCTTCTTTCCATTTCATTTATTGCCCATCTTAGGGCAAGAGGAACTTTTCTAGGATCATTGACAATTGGTGTAATTAAATGAGGAAGTTTTTTATATGTTTCAAATTCAACAACTTTTGGATCCACTAATATCATTCTTAGTTCATCAGGCGTAAATCTATAAAGGAGGCTCATGATTAGAGTATTGATGCAAACGCTCTTTCCGCTACCAGTTGATCCGGCAATCAGAAGATGGGGTGCCCTGGCAAGATCTGCAATAATCGGTTCACCTGAGACGCTTTTTCCCAGTGCTACGGGAATGCCATGGGATGATTTTTTCCATTGGCTGGAGTTTAGTATTCCGAAAAGTGACACAGGTGAAGAAATCTTGTTGGGTATTTCAATCCCAACTGCATCTTTACCAGGGATCGGAGCCAGAATCCTTATACATTCGGCTCTTAAGTCAAGTTTAATATTAGCTTCGAGGGAGGTTATTTTATCAAGTTTGACCCCTGGGGAAGGCACAATCTCCAGGCGAGTGATTCTTGGGCCTGTTATAGCATCGGTGACTTTTGCTTCTACGCCAAAACTATTTAGAGTGTCCTGAAGGGTTTCTTTAGATTTTTGTACGGCATCACGAGATTCTCCGCTTGCTTCCTCTATCATATCAAGAATTTTTAAGGAGGGTATTTTATATGAAGAATTGGCAAGAGGTGATTTTCTGACTATTTTTTCCCTGACTGCTGGGGAAAATTCGTTACTGTTGGTGCTTATAATCATTGTCCTTTGAGATAAAGAAGAAGAAACAGGTGGAACTTCAAGATGTTGTTCCTTATGATTATCAGATTTTGTATTTACAGGATTAAATAAGTCATCATCAATAATAAAAGTTTGAGTTGAACTTAGTTTTTCTTTTGCTCGTTTTAATTCTATTTCTTTCTTAATTTTTTCAATAGAAGATTCATCTTTTGATTGTTTTCCCTTCACTGCCTTTGAAACCTCATCATTAACAGGTGCATGAGAAGTAAAAAAAGAAAAGAAATTTTTGAAAAATAGAAAAACCTTTTCCTCCCATATAAAAAGAAAACCTATTGCTATTAGGGTAATGGAAATTATGCAAGTACCGACTGTTCCCATGTATTGCCGAATAAAGCCGGAATTATAAAAGTTGTTGGGGGGTGAGGCCAGCAATTGACCGAAGACCCCACCAGATAGGGTGTTGATGCCAATATTTGAAGTTATTGGAGCAAATGTTTCAGGCCAGAGAGCAAAGAAAATAGAAAACCCGGCCAAGAATAGAATTATTGACAAAAATAGAGCTCTTTTCTTTATTGGGCTATCTTTAAAAAGAGATTGAAGTGATGCAATAAAAAGGTATACTCCGAGAAAATACCCGGCAAGTCCAAAGATATTAAAGATAACTCTTGAAATTACAGCTCCAAAGTAACCGATCCAATTTGAAATCTGTCCGCTTTTCCCTCCTTCGGCTATTGCATCGTCAATGCTATGATGGGTGAGAATTGCCAAAAGAAAAAGTATTGAAAAAATTAGAAACAATACTTTGCTTATTGTAACCTTGCGATGAGGAATATTCTCATTAATATTCTGTTTTGCACGCCTTGAATTGCTCTGTTTCATTTATTCAAAAGAGGCTCCGGGATTTGAAATTTTCATAGTGTGGCAAGTATGAAAATTACTTATAGAAATCCTTAATGATTCCACCGATAATATTTCTATCTGCTTTAATAATAGTCATTTCTCTTTTTGCATTTTCAAAAGAATCTGAAGCATGGGCGGTATTAACCATCACATCAGTTCCAAATTCTCTTCTGATAGTTCCGCCTGGAGCCTTTGTTGGGTCTGTAGGTCCCAGGACATCTCTTATTTTATTAACTGCATTTTCACCTTGATATATAAGTACCATGCACTTAACTTTGCCAGGATCTGAAGATTGCCATTCAGGAACCTGTCCTGGTCTGAGACCTGACATAAACTCAACTATTTGGGAGAATTGATCATCTGCAAATCTTATGCCTACTGAATTAGTTAAAACTTCATTGTCATTTTCTTGGAGCTTTATCTTGAGTTCTTTTTCTATTATTTCTTTTGCTTTTATCCCAATTTTAGGGGCTAGTTTTTCTCTTAGAGCATTCTTAACCGGCCCGTAAAATTCAAGGGCTTCATCAAGAGACATTCTGTAAAGTTTGCAACCTACAATCCTTAATCCTGTTCTGCTGAGCATGTCAATTATATTTCCAGGCCTCGAACTCGGATAGCGCCAGTTGTCAGGTTTGATAATCACCAGGGTTCTTTTGTTAGAATCATCTTCAGTAAGAAGAAGAGGCAGGTCAATTATGTTAGGGGTTGAATCAAGATAGTTCGCAAGAAAAAGCATTTCTTTCCTGAAAGCATCTGTTCCAGGGATGTTGGGCGCGGTAATAACTGCAGGCTCAAAGTATCTTACAGAACCATCTCTATTGGGCACATAATCAGAATATGTATCACGGATAGTTTCGCCAGTTCTGATCTCAGGCTTGATATGTCCAACTACCTCAGTAAGTATTTTTGTAGCATTTTCTCCTCTGAAGAGCAGCATTATCACCCGTTGGTATCTTCCCTTGTGCGGAGCAAAGTTTTCTTTTACATAATCGCTAAGGAGATTAAGGGCTTCCTGAGAGCATGTATTGTCATTAGTCCCCTTGATTATGTCCGAGTAGTTGTCTGTGAATTCCTGACTGGGCGCAAAAATTTTAGCACCGGTTAACTCAAGATCTGTTCTTGAAAGAAGCCTTGCTATGATCCCGCCTGTCCTTGATTTTTGAATCGTATAAGGGGTGATTAAAACATATGATAGTTCAATTGCCATAATTAATATCCTCTCTTTGAATTTATGCTTATTCTAGTGTATTCTTCGATGATTGCAAAGTTCTAAGAATTGTTTTTATAAATGTCATAGGGATTAATTAGGAAAAGACAAAATAAGTTTTAGAAAGCTTGCATATTTATTGACAAATTTTGTATATTGACTTTCAATTAGCATCTGACACTATAATTACTTTAAGAGTAGTTTGATAATAATATTAATTTCAAATGCAAAGGAGCATTAATGTTTGACAACACTAAACCTCCAACTTCTGAAGAGCTTGCTAATTTCTGTGCATTAATTGCTGAAGATAGGAAAGCTGAGGAAGTCGTTGTTATAAAATTGGGCGAAATAAGTTCTGTTTCCGAAATTTTTGTCATATGTAGCGGAACTTCCGCTCCTCATCTAGGAGCCATATCTGAATGGATTCAGAGGAAAAGCAGAGAACAATTTAATATCAAACCTGTTGCGATAGATGGCGCTAAAGAATCAGAATGGGTTGTAATAGATTTTGGCAATGTGATGGTTCACATTTTCAGCAGAGAATCAAGAGAAAAATATAATCTTGAAAACCTCTGGTCTGATGCCGAAAAAATTGAAAAACTTCTAAATGAAAAAAGAGTTCAAAGATAAAAAATTGGCTCTTTTGGGATTTTATACTTGATATGGATATCAGTAAATACAAACTTTGGACAGAGTTTGACTGGGTCGCCCAGCTGAGCAAGGAAGAGAATAATCTTAATGCTTATTTCGAAGAACTGGAAAAACATCTAGATTTACCTAATGAGGATGATCTTATCTATGCAGGCCTAAAGAGTAAGAAAATGAGTGAAGAGGAGTTTAATATTCGAGAAGAGATCAGCGAATATTTTTTTGAAGAAGAAAATGAATTAGATTATTCCGGATATGATCTGATTAATAAAACTTCAGCATCAGCTTTTTATTTTGATATTGGGAAAATATCAACTGATTTATGTATGGACGCAGGTTTTTCAACAAATCTCAATTATCAGTCTATGCTTTCCTGGCTCATGGTTTCCGGAAGAGCCATGTCCCTTTATATGGATTTTCTTCAGCTTAATAAAGATGAATTTCCAGAATTAAAAAAAGCTATTCTGAAGAGTGAATTAGCTATGCTAAATGTACTTGTAGGAATATTGGGAAAAATGCATGGTGATATAGGCTCCGAAAAAATAGAGAATTACCTATTCAGACTTTATAAATTAAGAGAAAATCTGATTGAACTGAGGTTTGCAATCTAAACAGTAAATGAAACATATCTTCCAGTTAAACTCCAAAGAAGACCGTGAAGTTTCAACAATTATTGGCTGTGCAAGAAATCTCAAACATCAATTATTTCGTCTTGATTTTATTCAATTGATATCAGTGCTTTGTCTGATTTCATTTGGAATATCGTTTATTTATAGCGCCGGTCAACAAGTAGGAGGCGCTATGACTACTGCCTGGGAAAAACAGATTATATGGGCCTTAATCGGCTTCGCAGTATGGCTTATTTTAAGTTATTCCAATTATAATCTTGCAGCTCTTGTATCACCTGTATTGTATGTTTTTACAATAATCCTTTTGATATTGATCTTTTTTATAGGCATAAAAGTTTATGGTGCCAGAAGATGGCTCGATATTGGCCCCATAAGGGTTCAACCTTCTGAATTTGCTAAAATAGCTACTCTTCTTCTTCTTTCCTACATAGCTTCATTTGATTGGTTTAAAGTTAATAAAATATCTCATATATTTTATCTCTTCAGTCTAATGGTAATTCCTTTTCTGCTTGTTTTAAAGGAACCGGATCTCGGCAGTTCTTTGACCTTTATAGGTATTTTTGGAGTAATACTTTTCTGTGCAAGAATAAGCTGGAAATGGATATTGATAGTACTAATATCCTTAAGCATTTTTATTCCATCAATTTATCCTTTTCTTCATGACTATCAAAAAGAAAGGATATTAGTATTCCTTGATCCTGAAAGAGATCCGATGAATCAGGGATGGACTAGCAGGCAGACCCTTCTTTCTGTAGGAAGCGGGGGTGTCGCGGGGAAAGGACTTTTAAACGGGACACAAAATATGTTGGGATTTCTTCCTAAAAGCGTTTCAAATTCAGATCTGATTTTTTCTGTAATAGCTGAAGAGTCAGGATTTATTGGCGCTATTTCAATGATACTTATGTATATGATTCTGATATTTTCTATGATTCGAACGGCATTTATAGCAAAAGATAAATTCGGATGCTATTTCGCAGCTGGTTCTGCAGTTCTTTTTTTTGAACATTTTTTCATAAATATCGGCATGAATATCAGACTTATGCCAATAACTGGAATACCTTTACCTCTTATTAGCTACGGAGGTTCATTTATGATTACAGCCATGATTTGTCTGGGCATTATGCAATCAATTTATATGCGCAGCAGTAATTCTGAATTCTGACACAACAAAAAAGGCCAGCTTTCGCCGGCCTCAGTAAAAGAATCTTAAAATTACTTAAGATTAATAACAGGATTAACCTTTTTCATCTGCTCATCAATTAGTTCATTAACTTTCTTGAAGACCCCATCCTGCTGGAGTTTCTGTTTAATCTGCTCAGTGAGTTTATCATCAAGGGGAATAAATCCGCCTTTATCGAAACCAGTTACTTTTATAATGTGCCAGCCAAATTGGGTTTTAACAAGTTCATATCCTTTCATGCCATTATTTGCAAGTTTCCAGGCAGCAGCTTCAAATTCAGGTACCATTTGCCCTTTAGCAAAAGAACCTAGTTGCCCGCCATTTTTTGGTCCTTCATTATATTTGTCTGCTAACTGTTCGAAGTTTGCTCCGTTCTGAAGTTCTTTATAAATTTCTTCAGCTTGTGTTTTCGCTGCAGTCCAGGAAGCTTCTGTGTCATCTTTTGGCCTAATAAGAATATGTGAAGCAGTGATAGTTTCAGGCTTTTTGAAGTATTTATCTTTATTGGCATTATAGAAATCTTTAACATCAGTGTCTGTGATTGTAACAGATGGCATAATTTTAGCTTCTACGAAGTTTTGAATAGCCTGACCTTCTGCCATTTGTTTTTTAACTTCTGCGAGAGTGAACCCTTGCTGTTTTACAATGTCCTCGAAATTGAAGTCTTTATCTGAACCAGGAGGCATCTGTTTCTTCATGTTTTCAATAAATTTATTGTAAACTTCATTTTCAAGTTCAGGTGTAACTTTGTATCCTGCTTCAGCGGCCATGCTTTCAAGGATACGGGCTTTAACAAGTTCGCCAGCCATGTTGGCAGCAAGGTCTTTATATTGTTTTTCTTCAGGTTTCTGCCCCATCATGAGCATCATCTTAACCTGAGGATTAAGAATTCTTACTAGTTCGTCTTTAGTGATTTTTGAATCGCCTATTGTAGCAACAACTTCTGGAATAAAGTCCCATGTTTTAGGATCTACTTCAGGCGTTTTGGGCATTTCCATTTGCTCCCCAGCAGGTTGAACCTGGTTTTGTACATTAGCTGGAGCGGCAGTTGCGGTGGAGGGAGTATCTGCGAATGCTGATACTGCAAACACAAAACAGCTCAGAGATGCAAGTTGTTTGATTCTTTTATTCATCCTCATTTTCCTTATTTATTATTATTAATGGGGTTAATATAAGCATTTCGATTACAATAAATGAAGAACGGAATTGTTGCAAGCGGATTAAGATTATCGAGAGAATTGTTTTTAGGTGTAAATGCAAACCAGGATTTATAAATTTCATCAGATAAATCAAGCTGCTCTTTCATGGTTTCGAGGATTGTATTTGATTTATCTGCATCATTCATAAAGTTTAAAATAATGGCTTTAGCTAACATATCGCGATAGTTGTTTGCTTCGTAAGAAGCTATTTTTTTAATTAATTGCTTGTTTTTTAATTCAAAAGACGAATCAGCTAATATTCTGAAAACAAGGAATTCAGCATTAGTATTAAGATAATAAGAAACAATATCCAGATTCTGCCATTCGCCTGACATTGATTCTTTATAATAGGAGACTAACGAATCCAATGGATTTTCTGTTTCGAGAATAGCTATCAATGTATCAACATCTTTATTGTCTTTTATCCATGAGATGTCTATATCAGCTTTTAGATCTTCCAGACCAATAAGATCGTCTCTTGAAAGATTTTTCGGGGAGTGAGTTGTCAAGTTTATATTATTGGTATCTTTAGCAGCATTGTTAATTAGCGTTTTAATATCTTTAAGAACATTTAATTCGGCTAGCGCATCTCTTAATTCATTAGTTTGCCCATTGACAGTTGCAAAGTCATTTATTGAATTAATTGCTCCATCTACATCACCTTTATCAAGTAGTTCCTGGGCTTTTTGCATGACAAAATTGTTTTGTACATTCGATTGTAATGATTGAAGTGGGACATCATTAGGATCAATTTCCCTAAGTCTGTCTATTCTATCAAGGGCTATTTCATAGTTTTTTTGCCTGAGCGCAGAAAAAAGTTCGTAAACAAGCTGAGCCTTTAGATGAGGAGGTTGAGGTGCTTTATTCTCTTTTGAACAGGAGTTTAAAATAAAAATAGAGAGACAGCCAAATACTATTAATGCCAAGTTGGACATTATTTTCAATTTGGAAATCTTCACTGGATATTCCTCAATCAGATTATTACCATCTAAGAATCGAGGAACCCCATGTCATTCCGCCTCCAAAAGCTGTAAGAAGCAGTAAATCTCCTTTTTTGACTTTTCCGGATCGGACAGCTTCATCAAGTGCAATTCCAATCGAAGCGGCTGATGTATTTCCGTATTTAGAAAGGTTTGTAATAACTCTATCATTAGAAATTCCCAATCTTGTACCAATTGCATTAATGATACGCATATTTGCCTGATGAGGTATAAGCCAGTTAATATCAGAAGATTTAAGTCTTGCCAGGTCAATTGCTTCATTAGAAGTATTTACCATAGCGTTAACTGCAAGCTTGAAGACTTTATTGCCTTCCATTTTTAAAAACTGTAGTTTTTTATCATAATTTTCGGGAGTTATAGGAGTTTGTGTTCCTCCGCCAGGGATACAAAGAATTTCAGATTCGGCTCCGTCAGCTTTTATAATACTGGACAAAAGGGTATCTCCTGGTTCTTTAGTTTTCTCAAATACAAATGAGGCGGCTCCGTCCCCAAAGAGGACACAAGAATTTCTATCAGTCCAATCTGTAACAGAACTTAATCTTTCACATCCTATGAGAATTGCTTTTTTGTAGCTGCGGCTGCATTTCATCATTGCTGTGACAATTTCAATGCCATATACTGTGCCGGAACAGGCAGCCTGGAAATCAAAACAGGCAGCAGACGAACGTATGTTTAATTTTCTTTGTGTGTGACAGGCAGCGCTTGGGAGTCTTGTATCTGCGGTGATTGTTGCAAAGACAATTAAATCTATCTCATCAGGAGCCACGCCCGCCATTTCCATCGCTTTTCGCGCGGCGTTTGTCCCCATATCTGAAGTAGTTTCATCATCTTTGGCTATTCTTCTTTCCTTGATGCCAGTTCTTGTGGTTATCCAGTCATCGCTTGTTTCAACCATCTTTTCAAGATCTTGATTAGTTAAAATCCTATCAGGAGCGTATGAACCAATGCCAGTTATTCTGATGCCCATGTTTATACCACGCTACTTAGTTGTTGTTTTTAGTAAAGCGTTAGATTCTTGAAGTTTTGCAAGAATTTGTTCATTCATTCGTTTTGTGACGAGGTCTGCTGCTACGCGTATAGCATTTCTCACGGCTCGTGGAGACGAAGACCCATGTCCTTTTATGACAATGCCATTTATTCCCAAAAGAGGCGCTCCTCCATATTCTTCCCCGCTACTCATTTCCTTTAGTTCCTGAAATGCTCCCTGCGCCAGAATTGCAGTAGTCAATCTGAATGGGTTTTTAGTGAAAGCTGTTTTAAGCCAGTGCATGGCAGATTTAGATATGCCTTCACACGATTTTAATATTGCGTTTCCTACAAAACCATCACAAACTACCACATCTACAACATCGTTAAAGATATCACTGCCTTCGATATTCCCCATAAAATTTACAGGCATTTTTGAAATTAATTTAAAAGCTCCCTTAGTTAGATCTGTGCCCTTAATATCTTCATCTCCATTACTCATAATTCCAATCGAAGGATTCTCAATTCCCAAAATAAGCCTCGAATATATAGATCCCATTACGGCAAACTGAGCAAGATGCTCGGGTTTGCAATCAACAGTCGCGCCTGCATCAAGCATAACTACTTTTCTGTCTTTGGAAGGCATTAAAACAGCTATTGCCGGTCTTTCAACCCCAGGTAGAGTTCTCATTCTGACAATAGTAGCCGTTACAGCAGCTCCAGTGTGGCCTACTGTAACAAGAGCATCAGCTTTACCTTTTCCCACTAGAGTGGCAGCGACAGTTATGGAGGAATCCTTCTTAGCTCTGATAGCTACTACAGAAGACTCATCCATTTTTACTACCTGCTCAGCGTGCGCGAACTCAACCCTTGGATTTCTATCAAGACCCAACTTCTCAACTATTGGTTTCATTTCAGGAAGGTTGCCGACAAGGATTACATTAAAGCCATCATAGCAGCTCAAGGCCTCTGCTGTTCCTTCAAGAACAGATAAAGGAGCATAATCGCCTCCCATTGCATCAATGGCTATTTTCACCAAAACTATTCCTTTATAGTGATTACTTGTTTTCCATTATAATTACCGCATGAAGAGCAGGCTTTATGTGGAAGAACAGGAGCTTTGCACGATGTGCAGATTCCTACTTCAATTCCTTCGTAACGGTTTGCTCCTTGACGAAATTTTTTCTTCATCTTGGAAGTTTTTCTTTTTGGTACACCCATTTTTTTCTCCTGAGCAAAATTTTAAATTTTCAAGTTGTTTAGCTCATTCCAGACTGAATCTGGTTTTTCAGTATCGTGGCATGAACACTGTTTGATATTCAAATTAGTGCCGCATTTGAAACAGATTCCTTTACAGGATTCCGAACACATGAATCTATGCGGCAAAAGAATTAAAATATCTTCGCGTATATCTTCTGTCAAGTCAAGTTCAGAAGCATGATAATTTTCATATAAATGACATATATCAGAATTTTTAACTCTTTCTTTAAAATGAGCAAGACATTTATCACAAATTAGCTCAAATATTGCTTCGGCACTTCCAGTAGCAAGATAGCCGCCATTTATTGGAGTAATTTTAAGTTTGTATTTAAGTGGACTTGCTGCAATAAGGCCTCTTTCGTTGTCTAGTTCAAAAATCTCAGAGGGCTCTTCTCCTTCAACAATAATACCATCATAAGTAATCCGAGATGTAAAAATTTTTATCATATCAATAGATTATAATTGTTTTTTTTCTGCAAGTGCTTTACTAACTATAGAAGGTACAAACGAAGAAATATTGCCGCCCAATCTTGCTACTTCTTTGATTATGCGTGAACTTACGAAGGAATAATCTGGGCTTGGCATCATAAATATTGTTTCACATGCTTTCTCTATTTCTCTATTCATGAGTGCCATTTGGAGTTCAAACTCAAAGTCTGAAACGGCTCTCAGCCCTCTGACTACAGCATCAATCTTAAGTTCCTTTACTGCAGTGACAAGGAGCCCTTCAAAATTTATTATTTCAATATTCCCAATTTTTTTTTCTTTACAGGCAAGTTCTATAAACTTCTTTCTTTCAGGGATCGTGAAAAGTGAATGCTTGTCCTCATTCAGCGCAACGCCAATAATAAGTTTATCAAAAAGTTTTGAAGCCCTTTCTATAACATCCAAATGCCCATATGTGATAGGATCAAAGCTCCCAGGAAATAATGCTCTTCTCATTCGTAAATCCTAAAGGTTCTAACTTATTATTTTTAAAAAGATAAAAACAGATTGACCAAAACTGCGTTTACCAACTATTGACCATAACTTTATGTTCTCCAGTCTAGGTCTTCTGCTAGATTCCGATGGCATTTCAAAAATGAATAATGCATCTCCTGCCCAAACAGAAAAGCCATCATCGTTTAACAGAGAATCTAATACTTCTGAAGAAATATTGTAAGGAGGATCGGCAAAAATTAAATCTATTTTACCTGCAATTTCAGGAATATTTTTATGCGCTTCAAGGGCATCAGCCTTTATTTGTTTTAGATTTGCGGCAACTCCGGATTTTATAACTTTCTCTATGTTAGCTTTTAAAAATTCAGAATGAAGCTTTGAATTCTCAAAAAAATAAACGGAAGAAGCTCCTCTGCTTGCAGCTTCAAGTCCCAATGCTCCACTACCGGCAAAAAGATCTACTACTGTAAAATTTTGAAAGTTTCTTATCGAATCAAAGAGGGATTTTCTTGCGAGAACTGATGTAGGTCTTACTGATAGTCCGTTAGGAACTTCCAGTCTTATGCCTCTTGCAACCCCTGAAATAATATTCATTTGTTTCCCTTATTTATGTCTTTTAAAAAGCAGGCGCAATAGTGCTCATTTCTATCCGAGAGCAATTCCAGTTCAGGTTCTTCATTAAAACACTTATCAATTACGATGAGGCATCTGTCGTTGAAACGGCATCCTTTAGGTAGATTAACCGGAGAAGATATTTTTTGCATTCTTGTAACTTTAATTTTTTTATTTAAATCGGGAACAGGTATGGCTTCTATTAAAGCTTTTGTGTACGGATGACATGGGTGTCCTATGACATCTTCAGCTCTTCCTGATTCAACTATTCTACCAAGATACATAACCATGATTCTATCACAAATACTCTCAATGACTGCAAGATCATGAGAGATAAAAAGAAAAGATACCCCTGTTTGATCTTGGATTTCCGCAAACAGATTAATGATTTGAGCCTGAATGCTTACATCTAATGATGATACAGGTTCGTCTGCTACAATGATCCTGGGATTAACTGCTAAAGCTCTTGCAATGCCAATTCTCTGTCGCTGCCCTCCGCTGAATTGTCTGGGATATCTGAAGAGATGTTCTTCTTTCAGGCCGACCAGATCGAGGATTTTTAATATTTTATTTTGTCTTTTTTCAATTGTTTCAGAAGTGAATAGTCTCAATATTTCCTCAAGAATATCATAAACTCTTTTTTGAGGATTTAGAGAGTTATAGGGATCCTGAAATATCATCTGATAAAAACCGTTGAGCTTTTTTAAATCCTTTGTTTTAGAAATCCAAAGATTAGTATTGTTCAAAATGATTTCACCCTCTGAGGGCTTTTCAAGTTTTACAATGAGCTTGCCTAATGTTGATTTCCCGCATCCGCTCTCGCCAACAAGGCCGACAGTTTCTTTTTCTTTAATAATCAAAGATATATCATCAACTGCTTTCAGAAGCTTGGTTTTATCAAAGGCAGATTCTTTGACTCTGTAGTATTTTGAAACATTTCTAAGTTCGACAAGATTCATCTGGATCTTTATTTTCCCGCTGAAACGAAATAAATTTTTTTAAGTTTTGAATTCTTAAATGCGGATAATATCTTTGTTTCAATAATTCTACCATAAAAAGTCTTAAGTTCTGCGAGCCAAGCGTTGTTCTTAGCCTGTATAGTAAGATTTCCATCCTTGAGAGAGAGAGGTTTCGAATTTGAACTTATTTCCTGGCCGACTAGTTCCGTCCATGATTTTTGAATTTTTCCAAGCAGCTCTATTTCATGATAATTTTCATTTGAAACTATTTTCGAGAGAACTTCCTTAACAGAAACAACTTTCGGGAAATAAGATACTATTTCACTTTTGCTTCTTTCTTCTCCGTACCACTCTTTTAGAAGTGAGCCTATTTCATTGATGCGTCGCCGTTTGATTCTCCTTAACGATGAGTACATTTTCTGATCATCTTTAGAAAAGTCAGGCATAATTATTTGAATCCGAAGAAGTATAGAGGCAAGCACATGAATTCATAAAAAAACATAAATGGCGCAATCAAGCCTGTCCAGGAATTAGAGAGGCCGTTCCAGAAGTATCCAAATGGAGCTCCAAGTGTAAACTGCAATAACCCAAGGGGAAGTTTCAGAATATTAAAAAGCTCCTTTCCCTGGTTTATCCAGCATGGAATGGTTCTTACCATCCCTTTGCCAATATACTTTGCTGCCTGAATAGCGTAAGGAGCCAGAATAATGGCGAGCATAGTTATCGTTACAGGCTCCATTGCTTTTGCCTTCGGTATAGGGAAAGAGAAAATGAGGATTCCGGAAAATAAAAAAATCAAAATGGGTTTTCTGAAGCAGAAATACATGGAGTTCATCAAATAAATATTCCTTTAGATAAAAATTATTTGCCTTTCTTTTGAAGAAAATACTCAACTGAATCAACCAAAGCTTCCCATGATGCTTCAATTATATTTTCGCTAACCCCTACAGTTGACCAGGAGGAAGTGCCATCAGTTGTTTCTATGAGAACTCTTGTTTTGGCTGATGTGCTGTTCTCTCCTTCAAGAATCCTGACTTTATAGTCGGTAAGACGAATAGCTGAAATTTCAGGGAAAAACCTTTCAAGTGCCTTTCTCAGCGCTTTATCAAGGGCGTTTACAGGGCCATCTCCTTCAGCAGCCATAATCTCAAGGTCTTTGTCCACATTAACTTTAACGGTCGCTTCAGTAAGGCATGGCTCACTGTGTCCTCTTTTCTCAACAATCACTCTGTACCCTTCCAGGTAAAAATTAGGTTTGAATTTCTTTGTAGCTTTGTTCATGAGCAAAGTGAAAGAAGCGCTCGCTGCTTCATATTCATATCCCTCATTTTCCATGCGTTTAAGTTCAGCAAGGACTTCTACTATTTCTTCATTTGAGAGCTGTTCGAGTTTGTGCTCGGAAATCTTATTAATGATATTAGTTTTGCCTGCAAGGTCAGAGACAAGTATTCTTCTCTTGTTGCCAATTTTAGACGGATCTACATGCTCAAATGTGATTGGATTTTTGTCAACCGCATTTACATGCATTCCTCCTTTATGGGCAAATGAACTTTCTCCGACATATGGAAGTCTATGATTTGGTCTGACATTTGCGATGTCATCTACAAAAACACTCAATTCTTTTAATTTTGAAATGTTATTTGTTAATAATGTTTTCATTCCCATTTTCAGCTCAAGTGCGGGAATAATGGAGCATAAATTAGTATTTCCGCATCGTTCGCCATAACCATTAATAGTTCCCTGTACATGCTTTATGCCTGCCTCCACAGCTGAAATGGAGTTGGCTACTGCCAGATCTGAATCATTGTGGCAGTGTATTCCTATAATGATATCTTTAGGTAATGAGAGGATCACATCCGAGCAAATAGCTGAAATTTGGGAGGCTAGAGTTCCTCCGTTTGTATCGCATAACACAACTGATTTAGCGCCATTTTTAACTGCTGTTTTAAGAATTTCTTTAGCATAATCAGGGTCATCTTTATAACCGTCAAAAAAATGTTCTGCATCGAATATTACTTCTCTTTCATGAGAAGCCAGGTATGCGCATGAATCAGCAATTATCTGGATATTTTGTTCAGGTGTAATTTTCAGGACTGTACTTACATGAAGAAGCCAGGACTTGCCAAAAATCGTTACAGCAGGAGCTTCAGATTCAAGAAGTTTCTTTATATTATCATCTTGTTCTACCGGATTCGAAAAGCGTCTTGTGCTTCCAAATGCTGCTATTTTTGCATTTTTCCACTTTATTTTTTTAGCAGCATCGAAAAAGGAGATATCTTTTGGGTTTGAACCGGGCCAGCCGCCTTCAATGTAAGATACCCCGAAATTGTCAAGAGCTTCAGCAATTCTGACTTTGTCTGTTTTGGAAAAAGATATTCCTTCTGCCTGGGAACCATCTCTGAGCGTGGTATCGTAAATCCTTACTTGAACCAAATTAGACATAGTTGTTTCCTTTCTCGTGTATTTTGATATTATATCTTTTTAACTTCTTGCCAAAGAGTTTCGAGCTCTTCAAGCGAATAATTTTCAAAATTTTTATTTTCCTTATCTATTAACTTTTCCATTGCCTGAAATCTTTTTGTAAATTTGTCTGAACTTTTCTGGAGCAGTTCTTCTGCAGGTTTTAGTTTCAGAAATCTGCAAAGATTAACTATTGAAAAGAGTATATCTCCGATTTCTTCCTCGATGCCATTAGATTTTCCAATTTGTAATGCAACTCTAAACTCATGAAATTCTTCCTGGATTTTATTCAAGACTCCTTCTTTATCTTTCCAGTCAAAGCCGACTTCCTGCGCTTTCTTCTGTATCATCTCAGCTCTTATGAGGCCAGGCATATTCTTGGGAATTCGTCCTAGAATTGAATTGTTTTGTTTAGTTTTGCTTTTACTTTTTTCTTCAGCTTTTATTTCCTGCCATAGTTTGATAACCTCTTCTGGATTGTCCAATTTAGGATTTTTTCCGAAAATGTGGGGATGCCTTCTTTCCATTTTATCAGAAACTTCTGCAGCTACATCCTCAAAGGTGAAAAGCCCTTGTTCTTCAGCCAAAATAGAATGGAAAACGATATGCATTAAAATATCACCAAGCTCTTCTTTGATGTTATGAATGTCAGTATTATCTATAGCATCGAGAAGTTCTGCTGTTTCTTCGATAAGCATCGGCTTAAGAGACTCATGGGTCTGTTTCTTGTCCCACGGGCATCCTTCAGGAGAACGAAGATGGCGAACTATTTGGACTAGTCTTTCAACGCTCATATTGTTATCTTATAGAGTTATATGTATTTTTTAATTGAAAAGTAGAATTCTTTACATTAGCTTCTTTTATCAAAAACATCAATTATATATCTGGTTTATAGTTATTTTAAGACCAATTGATATATTAATCTTCCTCCTATGATATTAGCAATAAAAAACCAATGGAGTTTTTATGTACAGAATATGCAAAATAATGTGGATAGAAACAGGACACTTCCTTTCCAGTAGCAAAAATAGCAGCAACTGTCGGATGCCTCACGGGCACAGCAGAAAAGTCGAAATTGTCCTTGCCTCAAAAAAACTTGATGAAAACAGCATGGTTTGTGATTTTCAAATTATAAAGAGTGCTTTCGGAGAGTTTATAGATTCTTTTGACCATGCTATGCTCATAAATAAAAATTCAAAGCATTATTCCTATTTCAAAGAGAACTTTGAAAGAGTTATTCCGTTTGATACCGATCCTACATCTGAAATAATCTCAGAATATTTTTTTAAGCATATCGAATCTCAGCTCATCAGAGAAAAAGTATATACTAATAAAGATGGTGTTACTTATGCTATTGGTGATTATGTCTTTCTTGAAAGAGTGAGAGTTTGGGAAACCTCAAGCTGTTGGGCAGAATACTCCGGAGAATAGATCATGCCGTTGGCAAAAACAAATAATAAAAAGAATATTGCGTTTGGTTTAAGTGTCCTCTTTGTAGCTGCTTTTTTCTGGGGCAGTACTTTTGTAACAGGGAAAGTGCTTGTTCATGAGCTTTCAGTCAGCGCTATCCTTCTTTACAGAGTGATAATATCTTTATTCGTTATGTTATTGGTATTCAGAAAAAGCATCATACAAGGATTTATAAAATCTTTCAGGAATAAAACTATTGTTGCGTTTTCAATAATAGGTGCGTTGGCGACAATAGTCCAGACTGAAGCGCTAAAGTTTACTACTGCGTCGAATGTCGCATTTATTTCCGCTTTGTTTGTAGTGTTTGTTCCTTTGATTGAAAAATTATTTTACGGTAAACATTTCAAGGGTGGATTTTATCTTGCTGTAGCACTTTCAATACTTGGAATCTATTTCATATCGTATGGCTTTCATCTTCCGGATAACTTTAGTCCTGGTATATTTTTTGCATTGTTAAGCGCTATTGGATACTCATATTATTTTATTCTTTTAGAGAAAATTCCCTCCGAGTTTTCGAGCCCTGTTATTATTTTTAATTTCTTTTTAGTTATGGGCGTGATGTGCTTTATATACTGTCTCTTTACCGGAAACTTCGGGACGATTGTTACACTTTCAAAACCGATAATCTATCTAAACATTCTGAATCTGGCAATCCTTGGAGGAATTATACCATATTTATTAATGGTTATCGGGCAGAAAATAATAGCTCCTCATTTTGCTACCCTCATATATAATTTTGAACCGGTTTTTGCAACAGCCCTTTCTTTTATATTCTTAGGGGACAGGCTCCATCTGTCAGCGCTTGCAGGCTTTGCTGCTATTTTTCTTTCGCTGACAGTAGGAGTAAAAACAAGGTAGTTTATTTTACCTTTTTAAGAATCCCGCAGACATATTTATATGCCTTTTCAACAGATTCTATTTCAACTCTTTCATTAATTGAGTGGGCATCAAGAATAGTTGGTCCGAACGAAATCATGTCCATGTCAGGGTAAACTGCGCTTATTAAACCACATTCAAGTCCTGCGTGAATTGCAGTTACCATAGGATCTATTCCTAAAACTTCTTTATGTACTTCGACGCAGGTCTTCAGAAGAGGTGAGTTTACATTCGGTTTCCATCCGGTATAAGCTCCGTCAATTACTACATCATCAGCATTAGCGAGCCTAAAAATGGCTTCAGCCATTGAGGAAACAAGATAACGGGAAGAGTCTACTGAGCTTCTTTGCATGAGTCTGATTTTTATTTCAGTGTCACTTGTTGTAATCACTCCCATATTGGAAGAAGTTTCAACTATCGGTAGATTATCATCCATCCTTACTACACCGTCAAAACATCCGTGTATCGCGCTTATTATATTGTTACTGATATACTGGTCAAGCATATAGGACGGAAGATTTTCTTTAGTCTGCGTGAAAGTAAAGTTTGGGGCGGCATATTGATACTCTTTTTTCAATGCTGCTGCAGTATCATTGTTTTTATCAATAAAAGCCTTTTCATCAGATATTTTTACGAGAATAACAGCAGAAGCTAGAGAAGGAATTACATTCCTGAGTGTGCCGCCATTTATATCAAAGAGACTGAGACTTGCAACAGATTTCGCCTCATAAAGGATTCTACCAAGCATCTTAATTGCATTCCCTCTATATTCATGGATATTTCCCCCTGAATGTCCTCCTTTGAGTCCTGAAATAGTAAGTTTGTATGCAGTATATCCCTGAGGTATTGAAGTTTTTTTGTATTTAAAAACACCAGCAGTATCTATACCGCCAGCGCACCCAATGAAAAGTTGATTTTCTTCTTCTGAATCGAGGTTAAGAAGGTATTTCCCCTTCAGAAAGTCGGGTCTGAGATTTTTCACTCCGGTCATTCCTGCTTCTTCATCGATTGTAAAAAAGCCTTCAATAGGGCCATGATCAACATCTTTAGACTCAAGAAGGCTCATTATGATAGCTACTCCAATGCAGTTGTCAGCCCCAAGCGTAGTGCCATCTGCTTTGACAAATTTCCCATCTACATAAGCCTTTATTGTATCTTTTTTAAAATCAAAAATTTTGCCTTCAGCTTTCTGAGGAACCATGTCTATATGGGACTGCAGCGTAACAGTAGCTTTTCCAGCGAATTCAGGACTGGAAGGCTCTTTTTTTATAAGTATATTCCCGATTGCGTCGCGATGAGTTTCCAAACCAAGTCCTTTTCCGAAATCGTATATAAAATTAGCAAGTTTTTCCTCGTGTTTAGAAGGATGAGGATAATCAAGAATTTTATCAAAATTATTCCAGACTGATGTTGGCTTGAGAGAGTCGCCATTATTTATATTTTTCATTGTTCAGGCTCCTTTGATTTTAAAGGTTCTTGAACATGTATCTTTTTGGGCATTTCTACTTTTATATGCAATTCACGAAGCTGTTTTTCCGTAACCTCGGAAGGAGCATTCATCATCAGATCCTGAGCCTGTTGATTGAATGGGAAAGCTATGACTTCACGAATATTAGGTTCATCTGCAAGAAGCATTACCATCCTATCTACTCCCGGAGCTATACCGCCGTGAGGAGGAGCTCCGAACTTAAAGGCATTGATCATTCCGCCAAATTTATTATTGACTGTTTCTTTCCCATATCCGCAAATTTCAAATGCCTTATACATAATTTCCGGTCTATGGTTTCTGATGGCGCCGCTTGAAAGCTCTATGCCGTTGCAAACTATGTCGTACTGATATGCAAGAATATCAAGAGGATTTTTGTTCACCAAGGAATCCATTCCTCCTTGAGGCATTGAGAATGGGTTATGACTGAATGCAATGGCATTTGTTTCAGGATCCAATTCAAACATGGGAAAGTCCACAATCCAGCAGAATTTGAAGCAGTCTTTTTCAATCAGGTTAAGTCTAGTAGCTAGTTCAGTTCTTACTTTGCCAGCTATTTCAGCGGCCTTCTGTTCTTTTTCAGCTACAAAAAATATTACATCTCCGTCTGAAATCTGCGCTTCTGTTCTGATGCTTGCAATCTCTGTTTCGGAAAGGAACTTAACAATCGGGCTTTTGAGCTGCTCTGTTTCAAATACAATATACCCCAAACCTTTTGAGCCGACTTCCTGGGCAAACTTAACCATATCGTCGAAGAATTTTCTAGGCTGAGCGGAAATCCCAGGAACTTTAACTGCTCTGACAACGCCTCCTTTCTTAACAACACCTGAGAAAGCGTTGAATGCGCTGTTTTCGAAAATTTTAGAAACATCGATTATAGTTAATGGGTTTCTTAGGTCAGGCTTATCACATCCATATTTAAGCATTGCCTCTCTGTAAGATATCCTTGGGAAAGGAGTAGCTGTAACTTTTTTAGTGGAGAATTTTTTGAAGAGATGTGTCATAAGCTCTTCCATCGCTTGAAATACATCATCCTGGGTCACAAAACTCATTTCCACATCCAATTGATAGAACTCTCCCGGGGATCTGTCAGCTCTGGCATCTTCATCTCTGAAACATGGTGCAATCTGAAAATATCTGTCAAAGCCTGCTACCATCAGAAGCTGTTTAAATTGTTGCGGCGCTTGCGGAAGCGCATAAAATTTTCCAGGATGAATTCGGCTAGGGACAAGGTAGTCTCTTGCTCCTTCAGGAGAGCTGCTGGTAAGAATTGGGGTTTGAAATTCGAAAAACCCCAACTGCCTCATTTTATCTCTGATTTCAGAAATGACATTTCCTCTCAGGAATATGTTATTACGGAGTTTTTCTCTTCTAAGGTCTAGAAAGCGGTATTTAAGTCTTAAGTGTTCCGGCGCGCAGTCATCTTTTGCAATCTGAAAAGGAAGAACTTCTGATTCGCCTAAAACTTCCATATCTTCAGCGACAAGTTCAATTGCTCCAGTGCTTAATTTTGAATTGACAGTTTCTTTGGTTCTGGCTATGATAGTTCCATTAAAACACACGACTGTTTCCAGTCTCCAGTTTTCAAGACTCTGATAAAAACTCATCTTTGGATCTATTACTACCTGAACCAGGCCGCTAAAATCTCTGAGATCAATAAAAATAATTCCGCCATGATCTCTTACACTGTGTATCCAGCCTGAAACCTTTATTTTTCTGTCAATATCACTCTCTCCTATTCTGCCACAATGGATTGTCCTGTATCTTTGTGAAATCTCTGTCAAGGTGTTTTCTCCTCTATTAATTTTCGCTTAATAAAATAATCATTAATCTATATGTATCTTTTTGATAACTCAAATTCAGCTTTTGTGATATGGCAAATTTGTAGCACCGAAAAGAGAAGAGAAGAAGCCTTCGAAATATTAGGAATTCAAATTTCTTTACTCGAAGATTAGCAAAAGCCAGACAGTAGGCTACTTTAAGGCTCTTATTTTGTTTAAAAAAGCTTTAAGTATATAAATAATAAACTAAAAGGTTTGGAATTATGCAAATTGCCAACATCGTTGCCGAGTCAGTAAAAATCGAGAAGAAAACCTTAGAGCCATGCATTAATGAAGTTTCTTTTACAATAACTTCAGACAATGTTCAGAAATGTCTGGATATTATGGCCGCAGATTTTGCCAAACATGTAAAAATGGACGGCTTTAGACAAGGTAAAGTTCCGCTTCCAATCGTCAAAAAAAATCATAAGAAATCAATCGAAGATGAAGTTCTTAAGGAATTTGTTTCCACTTCCCTAAGAAAATCTATGGGAAGCGCTACTGAAGATGTTCTTACTTACACATTTATTAAAGACAAAGCGCCTGTTTTAAATTCAGGATCTGATTTTACTTTCGCGGTAAGATTTAATGTCGCGCCTGATATACAGCTTCCTGAATATAAGGGTGTCAAAATTCAAATTGAGAAAGATGAGATTAGTGATGATGCTGTAATTAAAAGAATTGATTATTATAAAGATGTCTATGGAAAACTGGAAAAAGTTGAAGATGCTGCAAAAGAAAATGATACACTCAAAGTTTCCTATACATCTGACATCGTTATCCCTGAAGATGCAAAGGATAGCGTAAAAAGACTTGCAAAATGTGATCTTAACTATTTCTGGATGAACCAGAATAACTATATTCCAGGAATAGACAAGGCGCTTATCGGTTCTAAAAAAGATGATAAGGCGGCCTGCAAAGTTGAATTCCCATCAGACTATATTGAGACTGAATTTGCCGGAAAAACTGTAAATTATGAAATCACAGTATTAGAAGTTCAGAGGAAGACTCCTATTTCATCTGATGATGAGCTTGCTAAAAAATTTGCTCTCACCTCAATTGAAGAAGTAAAGGACAAGATAAGAAAACAGATGGATAAGGAATCTGAAGGAGCTGCTAATCATCAGAAGAAAATTAAAGCTGTTGAGATTGTAACAAAAGATTTGGAATTTCCACTTCCTGCGGACATGCTCAATGATATGACTGCCAATGAGCTTAATTATATTGTTAATACTAAAGTCAGTCAGTCTGCAAATAAAGAAGATACAGCGAATGAACTCAAAGAAAAGAGAGATGAGCTCATGAATGAGGCAAAAGAAGGCGCTATTAAAAGGCTTAAAAACTTTCTAATCCTTAGGAAAATCGGCAAACTTGAAGATATCAAGGTGAGTGAACAGGAAGTCGAAAAGCACATAGATTCAATGAGTTACTACTACGGTTATAAGCCGGAAGAACTAAGAAAGAAACTTATCGAATCTGGACATATTGAACAGGTTTTTGATGAAGTGCTTATTGCCAAGGTTACTGATTTTATTGCTGAAAAAGCTTTGGTTGAATTCGTACCGAAAACTGCTTAATATATCAAGGAGATTTTGATTATGTCTATGCTTGTACCTATGGTGGTTGAACAGACCGGGCACGGAGAAAGAGGGTATGATATATACTCGAGACTTCTTAAGGACAGGATAATTCTGCTTGGTACTCCCATTGATGACCAGATAGCTAATTTGATTGTAGCACAGCTTCTCTATCTTCAATCTGAAGATCCTAAAAAGGATATTGACATGTATATAAATAGCCCTGGAGGTTCAGTTACTGCCGGAATGGCTATTTACGATACTATGCAGATAATGAGCTGCGATATTAAAACTTATTGCGTTGGGCAGGCTGCTTCAATGGGAGCCGTACTGCTTTGTGCCGGCAGCAAAGGAAAAAGATTTGCTCTTCCTAATTCAAGAATAATGATTCATCAGCCATGGGGTGGAGCTGAAGGAACTGCAGCAGATATAAGCATACATGCCAAAGAAATTCTCAGGATGAGATCGACTCTTAATGGAATTATTGCCTCACACACCGGACAGAAGCTAAATAAGATAGAAAAAGATACTGAGCGTGACTTCTTTATGAGCGCTGCTGAGGCAAAAGATTATGGAATTGTTGACTCTGTTCTGACTATTAATAAAGCGTTAAAAATTTGATTTCAGGTAATATTTATGACTTCCAGAAAAGCCAATGATGGAATTCCGCGCTGTTCTTTTTGTGGCGGAACTCCAGATCAGGTAGGCCAATTCATAACCAGTCCGACCAAGGCAAATATTTGTAAAAATTGCTCAGAAGTCTGTATTGATCTTTTCAAACAAACCATTTCTCCGGACGCTAATTCAAAAGATGCACCTGTCATCAGTAAGATTAAAGTGCCAAAACCAGCTGAAATTAAAGCTGTTTTAGATACTTATGTCATAGGACAGGAAAGAGCTAAAAAGAGTCTGGCTGTAGCTGTTCATAATCATTATAAACGATTGCAGATTAATAAAGAAAGAGGAACTAAAGGCTTACAGTCTGTTGAGAACGATATAGAAATTGAAAAAAGCAATGTTCTTCTGATTGGTCCGACAGGGACAGGAAAGACTTTACTAGCAAGGACGCTTGCAAAAATTTTGGATGTTCCATTTGCAATGTGTGAAGCCACTCCATTGACAGAGGCGGGCTATGTTGGTGAAGATGTCGAAAATATCGTTCTCAATCTTGTTCAGGCTGCGGATTTCAATGTGGAAAGGGCACAAATAGGCATAATATATGTCGATGAGATAGATAAAATTGCAAGAAAAACCGAAAATGTCTCAATAACCAGGGATGTCTCAGGAGAAGGGGTTCAGCAGGCTCTGTTGAAAATTCTTGAAGGAACAATTTCAAATATTCCACCAAAAGGCGGCAGAAAACATCCACATCAGGAGTTTTTAAAAGTCGATACTTCAAATATTCTTTTTATCTGCGGAGGAGCTTTTGGCGGGCTTGATAAAATTATAAAAAGAAGAATCGGAAGCCATGTGCTTGGATTTAATCTTTCTGAAGAAAAAATCAAAGAGAGGGAACTTCTTGACAGTGACCATATTTTAAGTCTTATTGAACCTGAAGATCTTACTAAATTCGGATTGATTCCTGAATTCATTGGAAGGCTGCCCGTACTTTCATCGCTAGAAAAACTTAAGGAAGAAGATCTTGCCAGAATACTTACCGAACCTAAAAATGCTCTTATTAAGCAGTATCAGAAACTCATGGAGATGGAAGGCGTAAAGCTTCATTTTGATGATAGTGCCATTAAAGCTCTTGCAGAAAAAGCAGTTAGGAAGGGAACTGGAGCTAGAGGATTGCGCTCCATAATAGAAGAATTGATGCTTGATATAATGTTCAGCGTCCCATCAAGAAGCGATGTTAAAGAGTGCGTTATAACTAGAGAAACTGTCATTAAAGGCATTCCTCTCATTAAATAGTTTATTTGAGCATCTCACTCATTTTTTGGGGAGCTTGAAATAATAAAACTTACAAAATTAAACATATTACTGAATGCTATCTAATTCGAAAGTTTTAATTACGGGCGGGGCTGGTTTTATTGGTTCAAACCTTGTCGAGTCATTTTTGAAGAATGGTAATAAAGTGATATGTCTTGACAATCTGAGCACAGGGAAGTTTGAAAATATATCTGAATATCTTACGAACAGTAATTTCACTTTTATTGAGGGAGATATTCGTAATTTTGAAGAGTGCCGCAAAGCATGCTTAGGAGTTGCCTATGTATTTCATCACGCAGCATTAGGTTCAGTTTCTCGCTCGATTGAAGATCCTTTAACTGTGGCTGAAGTCAATATTACAGGTTTTTTAAATATGCTTCTAGCTGCAAAAGAAACCGGAGTTAAAAAAGTTATCTATGCTTCAAGCAGTTCTGTTTATGGAGATGATGAAACCTTGCCAAAGGTTGAACCAATAATAGGTAAACCTCTTTCCCCATACGCAGTAACTAAGCGAACTAATGAGATGTATGCAGAGAATTTTTCCAGACTTTATGGAATGGAAATAATAGGGTTAAGGTATTTTAATGTATTTGGGAAAAAGCAGAATCCGTCTGGAGCCTACGCCGCAGTTATTCCAAAATTTATTACATCCTTAATGATCGGAGAAGCTCCTATTGTTTATGGTGATGGATCTGTTTCGAGAGACTTTACATATGTAGATAATGTCGTTAGAGCAAACTATCTTGCTGCAGTGACCAAGTTCCCAGATTATAATAACGAACAACTAACGACCACCTCCCAATTAACATCTTTATTTAACATTGCATGCGGAGCAACTACATCTATAAATGAACTCTTTAGAATGATTAGATCGGAAGTTTCAAAATTTAAACCCGAAATTGCAAGAATATATCCAGTTTATAAAGACTCCAGAAAAGGTGAAATCCTTCATTCCAATGCAGATATTTCCAAAGCTAAAAATCTATTAAAGTATTTTCCTGCAATTAGCTTGAAAGAAGGGTTGAGCCTTTTAATCAATTCTCAAATCAGAAAATGATATGTATAAAATAATTATGAGGACACCTTTTAATCAATCGCATTAAAAAGTATTGAGATTGTGAGGTTAGGTATGCTTGCAAAATTTTTGGAAAAGATAGAAACAAAAGAAGCTGTCATAGGAGTGCTTGGATTGGGATATGTCGGACTGCCTTTGTTAATCGAATTTTCGAAAGCAGGTTTTCGAGTAGTCGGATTTGATATTGATCCTGAGAAGGGAAGAATTCTAAACGAGGGTAGGAGCTATATAAAGCATATCCAATCAAATAATATCAAGAAGATGCTTGATACCGGCAAATTTAAGTTTTATTCTGACTTTAGCCATGCTTCAGAATGCGATGCTGTTATTTTATGTGTTCCTACCCCTCTGACGAAACAACGCGAACCGGATATGACATATATTGTAGATTCAGCCGAAGCGCTTGTTCCATATGTCCGCAAAGATCAATTGTACTGCCTGGAATCAACAACATATCCCGGGACAACTGATGAAATTCTTAAACCAATACTAGAAAAGAGCGGACTTAAAGCCGGTATTGATTTCTTCCTTGCATTCTCTCCTGAAAGAGAAGATCCCAATAACAAAGACTTCTCAACCTCTACAATACCCAAAGTAGTGGGCGGATATAATAACAGCTCTCTTAAAGCTGCTCAGGCTATGTTCAATACAGTAATATGTAAAACAGTTCCTGTGTCTTCAACAGCAGCAGCAGAGGCTACAAAACTTATGGAGAATATTTTCAGATGCATAAATATTGCAATGGTTAATGAGCTGAAAATCATATTTGACAAAATGGGTATTGATATATGGGAGGTCATTAATGCAGCCAAAACCAAACCTTTTGGCTATATGCCTTTTTATCCAGGTCCCGGATTAGGTGGTCACTGTATCCCTATTGACCCTTTCTATCTTACATGGAAAGCCAGAGAATTTGATTATCCTACTAAGTTTATTGAGTTAGCAGGAGAAATAAATTCTGCTATGCCAAGGTATGTGGTGGAAAAAACTCTTAATGCTTTAAATGACAGAAAAAAGACACTTAACGGATCAAAAGTTCTGATTATTGGGCTTGCGTATAAAAAAAATGTTGACGATATAAGAGAAAGTCCATCATTTAAACTCTGGGAACTTCTGGAAACAAAAGGAGCTACCGTTGATTATTATGACCCATACTGTCCTGAAGTTCGTGATACAAGACATTATCCTCAATATGCTAATAAAAAATCTCTTACAGATTTGAATAATATATCTGATTTTGAAGCGGTGATTATTTCAACAGATCATGATTGTATTGATTTTAATTTTATAAGTAAAAATTCCAGGCTTATAATAGACACAAGAAATGTATTAGCTGCTAACGATAATGTGATCAAAGCATAATTTCAGGAATCTTGTCTGGGGGACATAAGGATGAGAACGCAATCAGGTAGTTGCGCCGATTCTCTCATATCTTAATACCAGATTGGTACCAGGGTATCTTGTTTCTGTTTCGTTAAGGGTTTTCAAGAGCTGATCAAGTACCTTGTCGAGACCTTTTGTTGAGAGGTTGTGAAGCTTAA